>Ga0137412_10000595_pt1 | contig 26161 bp, 24 predicted proteins | sample CZODoug2_1_16fun_FD_122160 | JGI IMG/M metagenome (GOLD analysis project Ga0137412, IMG submission 122160) | Vadose zone soil fungal communities from Angelo Coast Range Reserve, California, USA - CZODoug2_1_16fungal (Hybrid Assembly) | ecosystem: Environmental > Terrestrial > Soil > Vadose zone... | reverse complement strand
TGGCGATCCGCTGCGTGAGCCAAGTCCGCTGCCAGATGAGTTCCGACTGCCGGGGTGGCACGAACTCGTTGCTACCTACTATCGAGCAATGGAGCGCGTGGCAGAGACCCTAATGCGTTCTCTCTCCCGCAGTCTTGGGCTTCCGGCTGACTATTTCGACGACGCGTTTCGCCACGGACTGTCGACCTTGCGCCTGATTCGGTATCCGTCCCGAAGCGCCGCAGATCTTGCGGCGGTCGCTGACCCCGCGGTCTGGGTCGAACCGCGTCCGACCGGTCGACATATCGTGGGCGCAGCACACACGGACTCGGGCTTCGTAACGCTGCTTGCGCAGGATGGGGTGTCGGGACTTCAGGCCCGGTCACTGGATGGTCGCTGGATCGATGTGCCCCCGCTCGAAGGAACGGTGGTCGTGAATTTTGGCCAAGTGCTCGAACAATGGTCGGCGGGCCGTATCCGGGCGACCGAGCACCGAGTGCTGGGTAGGGGTGTTGAGCGCAACTCGATCCCGTTTTTCTATGAGGCTCGCGCCGACGCCACCATCGCACCGCTACCCATCGACCCGCCAGATCGGTTTGTGCCATTCGAGTACGGCGACTTTCTTTGGAAACGGATGACCTCGTTCGTGGAGTTTCGCGGCATGGAGGACCAGCGTGGCAGCTTTCGAGAGTCTCATCTGCGAGCGTGAATCGCCGGTGTTGGCTCGGTGTTGGCCGGAAGTCGCCCATCAGTCGCCGATAAATTTCACGTACTTGTGCATACCTCGTGATGCTGACACAACGCGACACACCTCTTGAATGTGGGACCTGATCTCGGGTTTTGTCTGGAGGTTCGCCGTGCGCTCAAGTTCTTACACAAGAACTGGTAACTTTCATTCGCTCGGGAACCATCTAGCTTTTCGAGGCTTAGCTCATGTTGAACAAGAATCTGCTCTGGGTCGCGAAGCAGCATGGTCATAGCGTTGAGGTAATGCTGCGCATGTACGCAGCGTGGCTCGAAGGCGCAACAGACGCCGACATTCACGCGATAAAAAAAGCGATGGAAAAAAGACCCGCTGCGGGCGCTACAATTTTCAATTCTCGTGCTGCAATTTCTTCGGTAAATGCAGCGACTAATCGCGCGAGATTGATCGTGATTCGTCCCCCAGAATCCTCGGAATTTGGCAGTAGGCTGGCAGTAGGGAAAGACCTGAGTGACTCAAGTCTCGGAAACGCTTCAAGAATTAAGTGGCGGAGAGGGTGGGATTACTCGGCGCTCCGCGCCTCGCCCCTTCGGGGCCGCCCTGCGGGCGTTAGCCCCGCTTCGTAGCTATTACAGTTGACTGATCCAGACCCACGAGAATTTACCTAACGACTGGCGGAGAGGGTGGGATTCGAACCCACGTGCCGGAATTACCCGACCATCCGATTTCGAGTCGGCGCCGTTATGACCACTTCGGTACCTCTCCGGTTAACTTAAAATTCTTCTCATTTACTTAAGTTTTTGCGGCATTAACTTAAATAAAATTTAGTTTTGACGCATTTGGCAAACAGGGCAGAAATCCATTTGTCAAGGGTCCGCAGGAAGAAATAATCGTTTATTCTAGCTCATCGGAAATGGGCTCGCTTCAGATATAGAACTCGCCCTGCACCACGGCTCTCAAATGGACTCTATAAACCGTGCGTAGTTTGAACATGCAAAAAAATTGGCCGCGCTGGACAAAGCTGACGATAGCGGTTTCCGCCCTCGTGCTGCTGAGCAGCTATGCGCCAATACCCAGCCTGATAGTCCAAATCAAGACGCTGGGCGAGCTGCACGTGGCGACGCGCACGGGCCCGCTGGCATTCTATCGCGGTCCAAGCGGCGATCCTTTGGGCCCGGAATATGAGCTGGCGCAGCGCTTCGCCGATGAGTTAGGAGTGAAGCTCAAAATCACACCGATGCGAAGCTATGCGGAAATCTACGCGGCCCTGACTTCCGGACAAGCACACATTGCAGCGGCTGGCCTGAAGGTCCCAATGCTGTCGGTCCCGGGTGTCGAGTTCGGTCCGGCATATCAGCACGTGCATGAGCATCTGATTTATCGTCGCGGTGCAATACGGCCGGGCTCTCTCGCGGAAATCGGCAATTCCGATCTGGAAATCGCGGCCGGCAGTTCGCATGCAAAAACTCTCGAAGACGCGCGCAATTCCAATCCTGAGCTTGTATGGGTGGAGAACTCCAGCACGAATTCGCAGGCGCTGTTGGACGGCGTTGCCGACGGCACGATCGACTACACGATCGCTGATTCCACCGAATTCGCCTTGGCGCATGACGTGCACCCGGACTTGCGCATTGCGTTTGATTTCCCCGGAAACCGCCCCCTCGCGTGGGCCGCAAGCGACCGCGATCCAGGCTTCGCGCGCGACATGGCCGCGTATTTCGCGCGCTTAAAGGGCGGCGGCGAGCTCGCCACCATCGTAAATCGCTACTACGGTCGAACCGAGGAAGCGGAGTTCGCCGGGGGCCCGGGCTTCATGCGCCATCTGCAAAGCCGGCTGCCGCTTTATAAGGAATGGTTCGTGGAGGCTGCGGAGCAAAGCAGTCAGGATTGGCGCTTGTTGGCGGCCATGGGATATCAAGAATCGAAATGGAATCCCAGGGCAGCCTCCTCAGCGGGCGCCAGAGGGCTGATGCAGTTAACGGCGGAGACTGCGACCGAAGCCAAGGTAACGGATCTGTCGGACGCCCGCCAAAGCATTTTTGGCGGCGCGCGCTATTTCCGTCAGGTGTACGAAAAAATCCCCTCGCATGTGCCTGAGCCGGACCACACGTGGTTTGCGCTCGCCGCGTACAACATTGGATATGGCCATGTGGAGGATGCGCGGGTGCTCGCCCAAAAGGCCGGCCGCGATCCGGACTCCTGGCAGGACGTTCGTGACTTTCTGCCGCTCCTGGAGCAGGAGCGCTGGTATACGAAAACCGAGAACGGCTATGCCCGGGGTTGGGAGCCGGTGCGCTACGTCGACAACGTACGCGGCTATCGGGACTTGTTGGAATGGGCTTGGGGCGACGGCCCCAATGGGCCGCCCGTCTTGAACTAACGGCGGCGTTCGAAGAATTGCCGCAGCAGGCTTGCGGATTCGTCGCTGCACACTCCTCCAAATACGTCCAAGCGATGTGTCAGCCGCGGCTCGCGCGGCAGATCAAACACGCTGCCGCAGGCGCCCGCCTTCGAGTCCCAGGCGCCGAATACGACCCGTGCCAGGCGAGCGTTGAGCACGGCTCCCATGCACATGGCACAGGGCTCCAACGTCGCATAGAGCGTCGTGGTGCTCAGCCGATAGTTGCGCTGCAGTTGCGCGCCGGCACGCAGCGCAATGATTTCCGCATGCGCGGTCGGATCGTGACTCGCAACCGGTCGATTCCATCCCTCACCGATCACCTCATTGTCGAGAACCAATAGAGCCCCGACAGGCACTTCGCCCTCATCGGCAGCACGCTGCGCAAGAATGAGCGCGCGTCGCATGAAGTCGGTGTCACTGGGACGATTCATGGCGGTCCGACTGATCGCCGCGGACGGCTCACGTGGCGCGTGACAAAGATCGCGATATATAGGGAGAACAGAGCAGCAGCACTGTAGCTCAAGGAATTGTGGATGCCGATACTCGCGCCGAGCAGGCCGACGCTGAGCCCGCTAAACGTGCGCATTCCATTCGCCGACATGGCGAATACGCCTATCACTCGACCACGAATCTCAGCCGGCGCATTCAATTGCACCAAGGATTGCGCCATCGAGTTGAACCCGAGCTCCACGAAACCGGCGATGAACAGCAGGGTTATCGCCAACGCGTAGGAGTGAGATCGCGCGAATCCTGCCAGCGCGCAGCACCAAATCATGGCCAAAACATAGGCCGTCCGAACCCTCGGCGGCAGCAGTCCTCGGCTCTCCAATATCAAGCCCGCGGCCAGACCGCCCGCCGCGTCAGCCGCCAACAACACACTGTAGTTGTAGTCCGGGCGCCCAAGTCCCAGATCAAACGCGAATCCGGGCATCTGGGCCTGATAGGCATTGCCGATGAAAAACGCGGAGGCGCCCACCAGCACCGTCATGGATAACAGCACCGGACTCTGTTTCACCACTCTCATCGTCTGCCAGATGTCGGCAAAGCCTCGAATTCCCGGTGGGCGAGGGACGGTTGAGCTGCCAGGGCCATACGGAGCCTTGATCAGCCAAAGGAACATCGGCGCATAGATAAGTGCATTGACGAAAATACCGCGGACGGGCCCAAGCAGGAGCAGCAAGGCACCACCGACGGCGGGGCCCACCAAAAAGGCCAGGTAACGGCCCGTCGCGTTTAGCCGCACTGCGCTGGGCAATAGTTCGGCGCCGACGATTTTGTGTATCAGAACCTGCGATGCGGGTATCCAGATAACACCGGCCAACCCGTGGGTGAGGAGCAGAACCATCGCCTTCCACTGCGCGGTCGAGTCGGTCAGGAACATCACGCCCCAGCCAATGGATACACCCATGAACATCATCATGCCGATCTGAATGAGACGACGGACATCGAAGCGATCGGCCAAGCCGCCCGTGTAGGCGGCAAACGCGAGATAGGGCGCCCAATGAGACACGACCGCAAAGGCGAGCAAGGAAGGAGAATGAAACTTCTGGAAGACGACCCAGTAAGAAATTACGTGCTCGACATTGTCCGCCATCATTGCGGCGCTGGAGGCAAAGAAATAAGTCCGAAAATCCCGATTGGTAAACGAAGTAAATGTGCGGCGCTTGGGAGCTTGCGATGGCGAGGCGTCGATTCGAGGTTCCAATTTCTTCCGGTACCCTTAACACGAGTGTTTCGCTGATTGTAAGTCCAAAGCGCGCCAATTCAGTAGACTATCGTGCCGGCTTTGACGGACGACAAGAAGACGAGGATTCCATGCGTGGACTGGTACTGCTTGCGGCATGCGCGATGTTTCTGCCCGCACATGCCGATGAGGGAATGTGGACGTTCGATAACTTCCCATCGGCCACTGTAAAACGGGACTTCGGCGCGGATATCACGCCCGCGTGGCTCGAGCATGTGCGTCTGTCAACGCTCCGACTGACCAATTGCACTGCATCGTTCGTGTCGCCCGAGGGCTTGATTCTCACGAATCACCATTGCGTCGAGTCATGTCTTGCGGAGCTTTCATCGAAGGAGAAAAGCCTGCTGGAACTCGGCTTCGGCGCGCCGACTCGCCAGGAAGAACTGCGCTGCCCGGCACAACATGCCGACGTTCTCGTCGGCACAGAGGACATCACGGACGAAGTCCAAAGAGCCGATTCTGGTCTCGGAGAGGCGGCGGCCAACGATGCGCGTAAAAAGCTACTGACTTCGCTGGAACTGGCCTGTGAACAAGCGAGCGTCAAATCGAAGTCCGGCAAGCTCGAGTGCCAAGCCGTGCGCCTGTATCAGGGCGCCCAGTATTATCTGTATAAGTACAGGCGCTACGCAGATCTTCGCCTGGTGTTTGCGCCGGAGGCCGACATCGCCGCGTTCGGCGGGGATCCGGACAACTTTCAGTTTCCACGCTGGACTCTGGATTTCTCGATGCTCCGGGCCTATGAGGACGACAAACCCGCCAAGACACCCCACTATCTGCAAATCGATTTTGCCGGTCCACGAACCAATCAGCTGGTTTTCGTTTCGGGCATGCCGGGCACCACTGCCCGCCTGCAAACGCGGGCGCAACTCGAATTTGATCGCGACGTGTCATTGCCCATCGCGTTGATACGGTCATCTGAGCTGCGTGGGCGTTACATTCAGTTTGGCAAGTCCAATGTTGGCGACGGGCGCATCGTGCTCGCACCGCTCAACAGCCTACAGAACGGCATCAAAGTGCGCCGTAAGGAGCTCGATGCGCTCAATGATGATGCTTTTTTGGCGAGAAAGTCCAAGTCAGAACAAGAGCTGCGCGCCATCGCTCGATTCGATGGGTTCGATCCGTGGGCTGAAATCGCGTCCGCATCGAATCGAGAGCGTGTTCTCTTTCTACCCTATATATTCATTGAAAATGGGGCGGGCTTCGGCAGCGCGCTGTTCCGCAATGCGCGCCTGTTGCTGCGCGGCGGCGATGAGCGGCTGAAACCCAACAAAGATCGGTTGCGAGAGTTCAGCGAGACCGCATTGCCCCTGTTGCAGCGCGACCTGTACGCGCGCGTCCCGGTTTACCCTGAATTCGAGCAAATGACCCTTTCATTTTCACTCGAGCGCATGCGTGAATGGTTGGGCCCCGATCACCCCGTGGTGCGCAGACTGATGAGCAAGGAATCGCCGGATGAATTGGCGACACGGCTCATTGCCGAGACCAAACTCGATGATGCTGCATTCCGCAAACAGCTATGGGAAGGGGGCAGGGCCGCTGTCCATGCGTCCCATGATCCGATGATCGAATTGGTGCGCTCGATCGACGCCGATGCCCGCCGCCTCCGCAAGCAATACGAGGATGAGGTCGAGGCGCCCATCGCTGCAGCGTCGCGGAGGATCGCCGCGGCGAGCTTCAGTGCCTACGGAACCAATACCTACCCGGATGCAACGTTCACGCTTCGGCTCAATTACGGTGCGGTACAAGGATGGATCGAAAACGGTGCGGCGGTGGACCCGTTCACCCATCTGGACCGGGCGTTTGAACGCGCCACCGGGTCCTCGCCGTTCAAGATTCCGGCCAGCTGGATGAGGGCGAAAGCTCAACTGGATCTGAGCACTCCTTTTTGCATGTCCACCAGCAACGACATCGTCGGCGGAAACTCGGGAAGTCCGTTGATCGATGCCTCTGGAAAACTCGTCGGCCTGATGTTCGACGGCAACATTCACTCGATCGCCGGTCGCTACTGGTTCAATCCGGCAATCAACCGCGCCGTCGCCGTACACCCGGCAATCATTCGCGAGGCGCTCGAAAAGGTGTATGGCGCGAAAGAATTGATGAGGGAGCTCGAGGCGAAATGAGCCCTAAACCGACATCCTCTTGAAGGCACCGGCCAATAAGGACCAGTAGGTGGCCGGCCTGAAGCGCTGGATGACATCGAGGTACTGCGCGTCCCGGCCAATGAGGATGCGAGGCTCATTTCGCTCGATGCCGCGGACGATGCGCTGCGCCGCCGCCGCCGGCGTGGTGCGCGCCAACTGTTCGAACCGATCGGCCAGTTCATTCGAGCTGACGCTCTCGCGCAAGTAAGTTCCCGCGCGCGCCTTGCGCGCGATGTTGGTCTTCACGCCGCCGGGATGGACCACAGACAGCCTCACCGTACTGTTGCTCATCGCCAGCTCGTGGCGCAGAACCTCCGAGAAACCCCGAACCGCAAACTTCGAGGCGCAATAGGCGGACTGACCCGGTGGCGCGATGATTCCAAAGATGCTCGAAATATTGACGATATGCGCTTGCGGGCGGCTTTGAAGATGCGGCATGAACGCCCGCGTTCCGCGTACCACGCCCCAAAAATTGATGTCCATCACCCACTCCATTTGCGCCTCATCGAATTCATCGAACTGGCCCTGCAAAGCAACGCCGGCATTGTTGATGAGGATGTTGAGAGAGGCGAAATCGGCGACGGCAGACAGTGCAAAGTCTTGGATCTGCTTCGGATCGGCAACATCGACGCGGCGCGTGGTGGCTCGTCGCGCGTAGGTTGCGCTGATCTCCTTCGCAGCTGATGCCAACCCCGCCTCGTCCAGATCGGCGAGCGCAACATCGCACCCTCGCGCCGCCAGCTCAAAGGCAAGCGCCCGACCGATGCCGCTCGCCGCACCCGTTATCGCGGCGGCAGATCCTTCGAATTGAAATTTTTCCACGTTTCACCTGTGATCGCGACGACATCCACTCTGCGGCCGAGTTTGTGGATATCCGATCTTACGCGGCAAATCGCCGTCCGTGTCACCGAGATGTAATCAATGTGCCTTTCTGACGGAGACACACGAGCGAAGAATTCCCCGGTCTACTGACGCATTTTTCAGCGATCACACCGACACGCGCCCGACGATGATGGGTCTGGTAGGGCTCAAGGATGATTACGCGCGGAACTAACCAATACGCGCAACAAGATCGCGCAAAAGATGATCGACATGCTGGAAGGCGTGGCGTTCGACAATGAGCCGATCGACAAACGCCAAGCTGAACTGCTGCTCATCGAGGCCGAACTCTTGGTTGCCTGGGTTCACTAGCGATCTTCGATCAGGGCGATGGCCTGGCAATCCCCGGAAAGTCGCCATCGCGGCTACCGCGCATCTATACTTGAGGATATTCGTGATTGGGCGGGGCATCGATGTCGGCATTTCAGCGTGAAATTCTGGTGCGCTTCGGGCATTGCGACGCAGCGGGGTGGGTCTTCTACCCGCGATATTTCGAGATGATCAGCGATTTCGTGGAAGACTGGTTCGAAGACGGCCTCGCCGCAAGTGCGCCCGGCCTGTTTCATCACAAGCAGATTTTGACTCCTTCCGTGCATTTTACGGTCGATTTTCCCAAGCCGACCCGTTATGGCGATCGACTCACCTTCAATCTTTGGACGACCAAGGTGGGCCGGACCTCGTGTGATCTTCGCATCGAGGCATCGCATCAGGGCGAACTTCGGATGACCGCACGGCAGGTGCTTGTGTTTATTTCCGCAGATGTCGGCCGCGCAACGGAGATTCCGCCGGAGCTCGTCAGCCGAATGGCGCGATTCGGAGCCGACCCGGAGACCGCGGCGAAGAAGATTCCGGCGCCGCGCTAGCCTCGCCTCGTTCGCCTGGGTATCCACGGAGTCGATGCACCGGACATGGAAAAACTCGATATTGCTGCACTGCAGCGCACCCATGCGAGGGTCAGAGATCGACGAGATTAGGCGTTGCGCGTTTCGTTGCGATGCTTGAGCCCTGTAGAATCCCACCCATCGAAGTTCGCTGAATATTACAGGGGAGATGCAGAATGGGTACTGAAAACCTCTACACGGGCAGCTGCTTTTGCGGCGAAGTGCAATTCGAAGTTTCCGGCGAGCCGGCTGGGATGGGATACTGCCACTGCGAATCCTGCCGACATTGGTCAGCGGGTCCCGTCAATGGGTTTAGCCTGTGGAACCCCCAGGCGCTGAAGGTCACTCACGGCGCGGCCAGCATCGGAACCTACAACAAGACTCCCATCAGCTATCGTAAGTGGTGCAAGAAATGCGGTGGGCATCTATTCACGGACCATCCGACCATGGGGCTCGTGGACATCTACGCAGCGATGCTGCCAAAGCTGAAGTTTGAACCCGGCGTACATGTGAATTATCAGGAAACGGTGCTGCCGATTCGTGATGGCAAGCCAAAGTTTAAAGACATGCCCAAAGAGATGGGAGGCTCGGGCGTAAATCTCGCCGAATAGCCTTCAGCCAAGTAACCCGGGCAATCGATGAGTCGACCAGCGGGTTGCAGTGTCATACCCGTAAGCCAACTGTAGGCAAGCCAATTCAGCGTGAATCGGCGCCACGATTTGAATACCGATCGGCAAGCCGCCGTGGCCAAATCCAGCAGGCACGGCCAAGGCCGGGCAACCGCTCATGGTGATGGGCAGTACCCCTTTCATCCATTCGTGATAGGTCTCCATCCTCTTTCCCGCAATTTCCTGTGGCCACTGCAGATTGATGTCGAATGGAAATAACTGCGCAGTCGGAACAATGAAATAATCGTACTTCTCGAAGAACTGCCGTACCGCTTGATACCACGCGGTGCGTACGGCCGACGCGGCGGAAATATCAAAAGCCGTGAGCTTCAGTCCGCTCTCAACCTCGAAGATGGCTTCCGGTTTCAAGAGCGCACGCTTTTTAGGATCGTTGTAGTCAGCGAGAAGGCTTCCGCCGGATTGCCACGCGCGCAGCGTCAACCATGCTCGCCAGACGGCATCGATCGAATAATCCGGTTGGGCTTCCTCCACGATGCAGCCCATGGACTCAAAGGCCTTCAACGCACGCCTGCAAACGTCGAGCACACCGGGCTCGTACGGCAGATACCCTTTAAAGTCTCCCGACCATGCGATTCGCTTTCCCTTCAAATCAGATTCCAGGCGCCGCTGAAATACACTCCCGTCACCGCTCGTGGACAATGGTTCCCGAGCATCGTAACCGGCCTGAACCGACAGCAGCATCGACAAGTCCGGCACGTTGCGTGCCATCGGGCCGACAACACTCATGGATGGAAACCAGCCGTCTTGCGCGTTGCTCGGCACCAGTCCCATGCTGGTGCGAAAACCAAATACATTATTCCAGCCCGCCGGATTACGAAGACTCCCACCGAAATCGCTGCCGTCCGCGACGGGGAGCATGCGCAGCGCGAGAGCTACGGCCGCACCGCCGCTACTGCCACCCGCCGAGCGAGTTTGATCGTAAGCGTTGCGCGTGGGTCCATAGACCGAATTGTAGGTATGCGAACCTAAGCCGAATTCCGGCGTATTCGTCTTGCCGATGAATATGCCGCCGGCTTTTCGCAATCGCTCCACCATGATGCCGTCCGCCTCGGGAACGAAGTCCTTGAAGATGGGCGAGCCCATGGTCATGCGAATGCCCTTGACGGGTGTGAGATCCTTCACGGCCAACGGAAAGCCATGGAGAGGCCCCATCAACTCACCGCGAGCAACCTGCCTGTCACGCTCCTCGGACTGAGCCAGTAGGGATGCTCGATCCTGCAAAGCGACAATCGCGTTGACACGCGGATTAATCTTGTCAATGTGATCAAGATGGGCGGTCATGACTTCGACGCAAGACACCTGCCGGGCGCGAATTGCATCGGCCAGCGTCACCGCGTCCATCATCACAATACCGGACGGTCGGGACACGGCGAAGACTTCCCCAGATTCAAATTACTTGAAATCCTAGCATGATATCTTCACACCACCGCTTCCTGAGGAGAATGCTGATGTTGCCTGGCCCCATCGAAATGTGGCACCACCTGGTCGAGAAGCGCGATACGCGGGGGCTTGACGCGCTCCTTGCCGATGAAGCGGTATTCCATTCACCCGTGGTGCATACGCCGCAGGTCGGAAAGGCCATCACGAAGCAATACCTCGCGGCAGCCTTTCACGTCTTTTTCAATGAATCATTTCGCTATGTCCGTGAACTGCAGGGCGATCGGGACGCCATCCTTGAGTTCGAGGTCAAGCTGGATGGAATCACCGTCAATGGTGTCGACATGATCAAATGGAACGAAGCAGGAAAGATAACCGAGTTCAAAGTAATGCTGCGCCCTTTGAAAGCGGTCAACCTGATTCACCAGAAGATGGCCGAAACCCTACAGGCAGGCCAAAAGCAGCGCCTCTAATCGGTCATAAGCGCCGTAGCCCTGAAATCCACCCAATTGCGGGAAGAAAATCGGCCTTGATGGTTAACTAATCAAAGAAACGACCATGGTGATCGTCAACAACGCCATTGACGTGATTAAAACATTGTGGCCCCAACGGGCGATTCGTCCAAGCATGCTCACTCCCCCGGTAAATCTTAAAATCGTGCAGCCTGGGAGTGGCCACACTTCGTCGCCAACCTATATGGGTGCAAGTCCTTGGAGTTCAACCTCGGCGCGGGTCATGACCAAGAGGGTAGAATTCCCTGAAAATCAGCGGCTTGAGAGGTCAAACGAATAATTCTCAACTCAGAGCCAAATTATCTCAGGTCAGGCAACGCGCGCCTCGAGTTTTTATGCGGCTGATGCTTGAGTTGCCGGCGAAGGGAGCACAATTGGCAATGGCGAAATGGATGTTTGCGACAGTCGGGAACCATGAGTGAGGTTATGACAAGCACTGGCCGAGCGTTATTGGGCGTATTGGGTGCTTCCCTGATCTGCAGCGGCGTAGCGCATGCGGTCGAGTGCGGGGCAAAGACAATCGGCGGGACGCCTTTCACAGCGTGTCGAGTGGATCTGAACAGCGAGCGGTTGGATTTGTTCTGGCGGGACGATGCCGGCAGGCCTTATCGTCAATTTTCTGCCTTGCGCGAGGCGCTGGAAGCCCAGGGTAAGAAATTGGAATTTGCCGTGAACGCGGGCATGTACCAGCCGGATTTCTCGCCGGTGGGTCTCTTTGTGGTGGAGGCGCGCGAGTTGGTGCATTTGAATCGTCACGTGGGCTCCGGCAATTTTTCGCAACAGCCCAATGGCGTTTTTTTGGTGGAGGGTAATTCAGCCCGCGTGATGACGACGGATGAGTACGCCAAAGAACAGCCAAAGCCGCTGCTCGCGACGCAATCCGGACCCATGCTGGTTCACGAGGGAGAGATCACAACCTCGGCGGTCATGAGTCCCAATTCGACGTCGCGAAAGATCAGGAACGGTGTATGCGCGCCCTCCCCTGAAGCGGTCGTCTTCGTCATCAGCGATTCGCCCGTGACATTTTTCGAGTTCGCCGGTTACTTTCGCGATTCCCTGCATTGTAGGGAGGCTTTGTACCTGGATGGCTCCATATCGAGCCTCTATGCGCCGCGCCTGAATCGCGAGGACCGCGGCTCTGATATGGGGCCCATTCTTGGCGTAGCTCCATCCCGCGCTCGGTCGGGGCATTGATGGGGATGGGATGACAAGTAACACCTCGTGACCTTTTTCAAAGGAGAACCTCGATGCGCTTTCAATTCCTGACCCTCGCGCTTGCCGTTACCGGTTTTTGCACCAGTCTATCCGGAGAGGCGCAAACACCCGCGCCGACGACGACCGCGCCGGCGGCGGTGAATCCGCTCGACGCCATCCCGGAAAACATGCCGTTCGACGTTCCGTATGGGTCACCGATATCGTTGGACCGCGCCGAGGCGGCGATTGCAGCAGCGGTCGCTGAAGCAAAGAAACACCACTGGAAACTCAATGTCGCCGTCGTGGACTCGGGCGCTAACTTGGTCGCCTTCCAGCGCATGGACGGCGCTCAACTCGCATCGATTGCGGTGTCGGAGCACAAGGCGCGCGCCTCGGCAACGTTCCGGCGGGAGACGAAGGTCTTTGAGGAGGGCATCCAGTTGAAGCAGAATTATTACTCGCTCACTCTCGACGGCATAGTTGCCTCGCGCGGTGGAATTCCGCTCGTCGAAGGCGGGAAAATCGTCGGCGCGATCGGCTGCTCGGGCGGTACGGGGTCGCAGGATGAGGTGGCATGTAAAGCGGGCGCAGCCACAGTCAAGTAGCTCAGCACGCGCAAGTAAATCATGCGGGACCAGGACCCCGAGCTGTTGCGCCGCCTGCTGCGCGCGAAGGATCGAATGGACGCCGCCTCGCGTGAGGACTGGCCGGTGCAGCGGCTGGCACGAGTGAGCCGAGTCTCCGAGGCCCATTTCGCGCGATCGTTCAAGCAGGCCTTCGGCGTACCGCCGCATCGCTACCTGCTCACGCGGCGCATCGAGCGGGCTATGGCGCTGCTTCGCGACACCGATCGGCCCATCACCGAGATTGCCTTCGACACGGGCTGGGAGAGTCTGGGAACGTTCGGGCGTACCTTCCGCGACGTCACCGGCGAGAGCCCGGGCGCGATCCGGGCACGGGCACAGGCCGCGGCGCACGAGCTCGGCCCCGTACCCGCCTGCTTCGTCAGCGCCGCGCGCCGGCCCGACCTCACGATCGCAGTTTCGGAGAAGCGACGCCGGGAGGCGACCGATATAAACGAGTCTGAACAAAAGGAGGTCCCATGAGCCAAGGTGTCCAAGAGGTCGGTCTATACGTACGAGATCAGGATGAGGCGCTCGCGTTCTACGTCGAAAAGCTCGGATTCCGCGTCCACACGGATGTGCGGAACGGCGACTATCGCTGGCTTACGGTGCAGCACCCGGACCAGCCCTCGTTGCAGCTCGGCCTCTTTAAGCCGGGTCCGCCCGTGCTCGATGAGGCGACTGCGCAAACGCTGCACGCGATTGTGGCCAAAGGCGCGATGCCGCCGCTCGTGCTGGGCGTGGACGACTGCCGCGCCGCCTACGAGCGCATGCATGCCATAGGCGTCGAGTTCACGCAGGAGCCCATGAGCCGCTACGGCAACGTGGACGCCGGTTTCCGCGACCCCTCGGGGAACGGGTGGAAGATGATCCAGGCGCGCCGCTGAGGAGGTCGCGCACCCGCTGCGACTGCCCGGACGCCGGGGCTTGGTGAGCGAGGGAATTCCAGATGATCACGGGTCAGGGACTCGGGTGAACACCCGATTGCAGGCAATGCATCGCAAACAGAGAATCTGTCGGACGTTGCACATGCAACTGCCCGGAGAATGCCGGCCGTCATGCCTGGCGCTCGGCCGCCCAGTGCGGACGTTCGCGAACGGCTGGTCCTGGCCGCGCGGGTCTCGTGTCGAGGGAGAAACCGATGGAACGCATCTGGGAAGGTCTCAACGGCTTTACGCAATTCTCCGCCGTGCTGATATCGTTAATTGGCCTGCTGTTCCACATCAGATGGTCACGCCGCACCACGGCGCTCGGCCCCACGATCCTGACGACACTGGGTATATTCTTCTGCTTCGCGGGCATTGCCTGGGGGCTGCTGGATTTCGACCCGAACAACGTTAGAAGCAGTGTCCCGCACCTGCTCGGCGGAATCCGCACAGCGTTCTGGTCATCCGTGGCTGGGATATTCTGGGCACTCACGCTCAAGATCCGGGTCGCGCTGTTTGGCGACGCAACCGTACCGGCATCCGGCACGCAGGAAGGGTCCACCGTCGACGACCTGGCCCGTTTGCTGGTGCAGCTCGATCGGTCGATTGCAGGCAGCGACGATCGCAGTCTGTTGAGCCAGGCCAAGCTCATGCGTGCGGACAGCAGCGAGCGCATCGACCGGCTGACCGAATCATTCGACAGATACGCGCAGAATATTGCAGAGACGAACTCGCGGGCGATTGTGAGTGCCCTATCGGAGGTGGTCCGGGACTTCAACTTGAAGATCAATGAGCAATTCGGCGACAACTTCAGGCAGTTGAACTCCGGCGTCGAGAGGCTCGTTTCCTGGCAGGTTCAATACGAGAATCAACTGGGGGCCTTGATAAGGCAGGAGACCGCGACCCGGGAGAGCATGACGGAGGCGGCATTACGCTTCACTGACATCGTGAACACGGCGTCGGAATTTACCGCGGTGGCCCGATCGCTGCAGAACATTGTGCGAGCGCTGAACAACCAGAGTGAGCAGCTCTCCCGGGCGCTCATGCTCCTTTCTGGGCTGATTACCGAGGTGACGGAGGGGTTGCCGATCATAGAGCAGAGAATCGGTCAGTTGATTGCCCGGAGCGAGCAGGGCATTCGGCCCAATCAGGAGACGCTCGGCGCAGTCTCTCGATATCCCGCTGAATCCATTCAGGCCACGGGAGCTTAGCGGTGAACGACAGTTTGTCCGCGGATCGGGCGGCCGGATCAGAAGCTCATTGGATTCCCTTGAGCGATTTGATGACCGGGCTCATGGTCATGTTTCTACTGATCGCAGTGTGCTACATGATACGGGTCGAGGCGGACGCCGGCAGGGTAAAGACGGTGGCGGTTGCGTACAGTGAGACCCGTGACGCCCTCTATGAGGACCTGCGCAAGGGGTTCTCCGCGGATCTGCCCAGATGGAACGCCCAGCTCATCAAGGAGGATCTGACGCTCCGGTTCTCGAATCCGGACATTCTGTTTGCCCAGGGCAGCAGTGAGTTGAAGCCGGCTTTCAAGGACATTCTGAACGACTTCTTTCCTCGATACGTGAGAATTCTGACGTCGCCGAAGTATCGGGATGCGATCACCGAGATCCGTATCGAGGGACATACATCATCGGGTTGGATCGGCGGTGCATCGCCCGACGACGCCTATCTGCACAACATGGACCTTTCTCAGGCACGGACGAGATCAACGCTGCTCTATGTGCTCATGCTCCCGCAAGTTCGCGGCGACGTCGAGTCGCTCCGTCGCCTGGTGACCGCGAACGGACTGTCCTCCTCGAGGCTGATTCTAGATGCATCCGGAAAGGAGGACGCGGCGCGCTCGCGGCGTGTCGAGTTCAAGATCCGGACGGACGCAGAAACGAGAATTGAAAAGATTCTCGAGGTGACGCGCACGGCGGCAGATTCGACGTGAGTTATCCTTCGCTGACAGATTCCGCCGTGCCTGACCCAATCTCGAAATCAGCAGGCAACCGCGTCCTTGCCGAATTCCGCCAAAAGTCGCGGGAGAAGAAATGATGCAGCCAAGTGCAAGCGAGCTCGCCGAACTCGAATCCAGAGGCTAGCGATCGGTCGAAATCTCTAAGTCCGAACTTCATGGCGGAAAGCAGAAGGCGATAGATCCCGAAAGACTAAACTCACTCCCACTCAATTGTCTCCAGCACGCGTATTCGCTTGAAAATGCTTGGCTTCTCTCGGCACCACTTCAATTTTACCGTCAGGTTGACCGTTAAAATATTTTGCTTGGTACCGATAGTGGGCGATAGATGCCGAGAGGCTGTGCTTGAGTACGGTCGCGATTTTCTGTTCTCCGCGAGGAATGAGGATCGCCATTCTCCTGGATGAGGGTTCGGGTTAAACATCTCGACCGCGGGCTCGGCTGTGCCGCTCGGACTCGTATCGCGTTGCGGTCTATTGCTATTGAAACAACAATTGCGATTTTTATAGCAATGAAAGACAATGCTACCGTGAAAACCTTTGACGACCTCGAGATTCATCGCCCAGAGCTGGCACGCGGTTATCTGCAATTGCTCAATGCGCAGCCGCACAGGCCAATCGCGCTATTCGCGCCGCGCCGTGTCGGTAAAACTTTCTTTCTCGAGAATGACCTTTCACCGGCGGCGCATGCGGAAGGGTTCATCACCGTGTACGCCGATCTCTGGTTGCACAAGACCGCACCGCTGGATGCTATCAATCATGCTCTTGAGGAGGCTCTGGATGAGTTGACGGTGCCGACCACTACCGTAGGCAAGATTGCTAAAACCCCGGTCAGAAAGGTTGGTGGCTTAGGGGCCAGTCTCGAGTTCGGCGATGAGCCCAAACCGCGCCAGCTACCGGCCCAACCGGAACTTCGCTTGGATTCGCTCGTCGGGCGATTAGCAACCGCCGCGGGCAGACGCGTACTGCTGATGCTCGACGAGATTCAAGCCTTGAGCGCTCTTCCGAACGGCGATTCGATCGTAGCGACGCTGCGCGCGGTCTTGCAGAAGCGTAAGAAGCAAGTGTCCGCTGTATTCACCGGATCGTCTCAGGAGGAACTGGCGGCGCTGGTTGCCGCCGCAGGCGGGCCGATGTATCAGTTCGCGCAGCTGCTGGACTTCCCCGTCCTGGACGATGAATATCTACGATTGCTCGCGAATCATTTCGCACGGGTCCACCGGGGCAAGCATCTCGACATCGCCGATTTGGGGCGAGTATTCGAGAAGATAGGATATAAGCCAGCACTGCTCAAGGATCTGGTCAAGTCCATGTCGGCCGAAGGAGTGACGGACGTCGACTTCGCGTTGCAGCGCATGATGAAGGACGACCGGCAAGTCGCGGGCTGGCGAGGATTGCTCGCCGGGTTCCAGCCGCTCGACCGGGAAGTGCTGCTGCGAGTGGTGCAGGGAAACGCGCCACTGGGCCAGGACACTTTGAGGGCGCTGCGCAATATTGCAAACCTGAAGCCGACGATCGCGAGGGTACGCAAGGCACTGGATAACCTCAAACGCGCAGGGATATTGGCCAAGCCGGGCGGCAGTTACATCGTCGAAGATCGTCTGTTTGCGGAGTACTTGTCGACGATCACGGATTCTGCCGTGCCTGATCCAATCCCGAAATCAGCAGGCAATCGCGTCCTTGCCGAATTCCGCCAAAAGTCGCGGGAGAAGAAATGATCCAGCCAAGTGCAAGCGAGCTCGGCGAACTCGAAGGTATTGGCTTGACGGTAAAACTCCGAAACAGAACACGGAGAAAAATTTTACCGTCAGATTTACCGTCAAAATCATTCGCTGGGAGCGATAGATGTAGATAGACGCCGAAAGATGATCTTTTGAATTTCCGTGAGTTACGCCAGGGAGCCGATAGATGTCCGCAGGTTCCGAAAGGCCAATTCACTCCCACTCAATAATCTCCTGGCCTCGCAACCTGCTGTTCGCGTTGATCTTCGTGGGAACCCGCACTCGAATGTCCGTCGGAATGTCCGAGAAGCTGATTAGCATGCGAATTCGAACGAGAGTAGCTGCAAGCCGTTCTTGCCTTTGATGGCCACCTCGTATAGGTCAACCTGCAGGTGCGCCCATCAGGTCACTTTGCCGGCTTTGAGACCGACCGTACCGGCCGTTTGTACTCCGCCGCAGAATCGAGCGACAGACAGGTCCAGCTTTCGTAGATCACAATGCCATGACTTCGCAGGCCGGCCTGAAAGCAAACCTTCTCGTTGGCGATAGTTTTCAAAGATCGCCATGCGATGGAGCTGTAAGGGTATACGGTCGCATATTCTCGCAATGGGCTGTCGTCCCGCGGCCGAAATCTAACGACCCAACTCGAGTCCTCAGGCAGCGGCGTATCTGCTCGCAGCGACACGCCGACTGATTCAGTCTTGCGCACCAGACTTCCGCGCGGACGCGGCAACTCGTCGATCAAAGCGGAATTCTCATCCTCCCATCCTTTCACTCGACGGGTGTAATCATCGAAAACCACTGCCAAGTCGATCCCCGACATTTGAAACGCCGCCTGCCACAACTCAACACCCTTGAGGTCGCGCGGAAATTCAACGCGTCCAATCGTCAAGAGGATTTTCTTTGGCGCATCGGGACCGTTGCGCTTGACCAGCACATCGATTAGCGCAGCACCGAGGGGATATTGCAAGTTGAGGTCTACCTCCCGCGCTAGTGCGGTCATGTCGGTGAGTTGCCTTGCGCTGACCATATGACGCCGGGAAATAATGGCCGCCTGCAGCTTATCCACATCCGAAATACCGCTGCCGGATGACAACTTCGTTTCCACCCAGTGGGCCAGACCTTCGTTAAAAGCCGCCATTTTTCCGAGCTCTCGCTCGCGGTCGCCACCGGCCAGCCTGTCGGCAAACACGTGCGTCGTCTCGTGTGCCAAAACTGCCAAGGGCTCGGGACCGGTCGCAACCATCCGAATCCGGTCAAAAAAAGCCGTCCCTTCGCTGTTGTCTTCCGACCCAGAAAGGTCCACGTCGATTGCGGGGCCACCATCGATGTCCAGCTGCTTGGCTACGTTGCCAAAAACTTCGTCCGCATGCAGCAGTAGCACTTGGACCGGCTCGGATTGCTGCGCCGGATAGCTGAAGGTGTAGTGCAGAGTCTGCGCATGACCGGCCGCAGTGGGCGTAAATTGGGCCGAATCCACATCACTCTTGGAACTTTGCCGCGCCTGCCGTTCGACGGAAGACTTCGTATACACGAACACCGCACCCAACAATGCAGCGCCTGTCGCAACCGTCACCAAAGCTGAAATCAGGGGTCTTGATAGTTGCAGCTGAAACTGCCGTCTGCGCCCCGCGCCGGACACGTTGAACAACCAATAGGCGGGCAATCCGAACATCAGCACAGCCGCCGATTGCACAGCAACGCTTTCCAGCGATGGGTGTACGTGAATGCCGACGGGATGGATTGTCAGCGCTTCGGCGGGGTTTAACACCGCGAACCGTGGCCACTTCGTTGACAACACCTTGATCGCGATCGCCAAGAGCGCCAAACTCGTCCAGCTCAAACTGCGCAAAAATCCCAGCAACAATCCACAGGTCAATCCTCCGCACGTGAGCAAAATCGCCAGTCCGGATTGCGTTGCAATCAACGCAGGATGCAGCTCATGATCGAGAGATTCCCGGCCCATCAGGTGCAGCATCATCAGAAGCCCCAGATAGCCCAGCGGATAGACCACCAGCACCGTGCATGCGGCAATTAGCTTCGCCGCGAATATGCGAGCCCGCGTCACCGGCAATCCATCAAGGAACGTCAGCGTGCCATCATCGATCTCACGCATCAGCAGCCCGGTTCCGACGGCGAATGCGATCACAAACTGGGCCGCCAAGAATTGGTCAAAATTATGGAATGTGATGCTGAGCGGCCGAAGATCCCATTGCTCCCGAAAGATCTCAATGACTTCGAGCACTAGCAGCGCAATCCCGAGAAACAAGAACGGCCACTGACCGCGCAATTCCTTGCGTATCAGACCTACGTTCATTGAATCTCCCAGCGCTGCGCACCGAGCCGTGCTGTGCAGTCAAGCTGCGAGTCCCGCCGCTCTATTGCGGTGAATATCCTGAAGCCCTGCTCGAAGGAGTTCGGCAATACGCCGGGATGGTTGGCGTCGATCCGCGCAAGACTTTCTCGATCCAATTCCGTTGCCCATGGGCCAATCGCGCCGTAGCGCACTGCGAACGCCCCGGCCTTGGTGCCGCCCTGACCCAAGCCATAGTGAACTTCGAAGACTCGCCCACCCATGGAGACAGCCGAGAATCTCGGGTGCGAAAGATCGATCGACTTTAGCTGGCCGCCCAATTGCATTTGCTCGTGTTCGAGCACGGCCTGTAGGCGATCGGCAAACTCCGGCAGCGGCGGCGCGCCGGATTGCGACCAGGCACGACTGACGGATTCCTCGAGAAACGGTGCACGGCCGTCGTCCGGCAACCGGGTGCCGAATAGCTCCTTCATCAAATCCTGATACCGATTCGCGCCCAGCTGCTCGGTCAGCAAGGACGCTGCGCGCCAGGCCAAACCATTGCTTAAGCACTCGCCCAGTTGCTCGCGCGCGACCAGCCAATGGTGTAGTTCATCTTGAATGGTGAACCCTTCCCCGTGCAACACTTGCCAGGCGGCTGCCGCGCGTAATCGCAACTGCTGCTGACGTGCAGAGTCGTCCCGCGTACTCCACCATTGCGTAAACCCATCCAGCAGCCACAGACGGTCCTCCTGCCTGGCGCGTGAGTGCGAGAACCAATCCAGCACCTCCTCAAGCGAGTAAGTACGAAACGCATCTTCGTTGAAACGCTCCGCGCCGAGCGCTGCACGCAGCACGACGCCATCCGAGTTGGGCAGCGTCGCGCGCATGAAAATATCCGCGTCGATCGACTCCTCGGGAAGGACCGTCACGCTGGGAATGGCCGTCAAAGACAAGTATGTCCGGAGTCCTTGAAGGTCCGCCGACAATCGATCAGCCAGCGTCTTGGCCGCGTCGTCGCTGACTTCATCGGCTTCGCCGATCGCCACCGGCGCGGTGGCGGAACCGCCGATGACCGCATCATGCAACTTGAATGCTGGTTTCGGTTTCCTGCCTTCCATCTGACCTACCAGCGATAGGACTGCCAACACTGAGACTGTGACGGCCACTTTCTCGCGCGGCGACATCCGCTGCGACAGCGCGACAACCAGGGATCCCTCGGCAGCGAGTGACAGCACGAATGTTGCGGCAACCAAGAATGCGGTGGCCAGCCAGGTGATCACCAAATCCGTCATCGGCAATTCGAAACGCTCGAATACCATCGACGAGGCGCCTACGTGCAAGGGTGCCAGCTGCGCTACGGGAGTCTGCGTGAGGCTGTCCATTGCAAAGGCTGTAAGGACCAGCGCGCCCCACAGCACGTGGCGGTATCGACCTGTAAGACCAATGAAGAACGCCAATGCATAGGCAAACAACAAGAAGCTGGCGCTGCGTATCGCGATCAGGTCGATGAAACGCACCGTCAAAAGCGATTTTTCAGCGGCAGCGTGCAATACAATAGCAAATGCGATCGCCATCGGTAGTCCGAGCAGCACGGCGCCCGTCAGCCATTTCACTGCAATTATTTGAACGCGGCTCACGGGCAGCGTTTCGAGAAACAGCTGCGTCCGCCCGCTGAATTCGCTCACCACCAGGCGGTTCGCGAGAATCAGTGCCGAGAGAACACCGAACACCCAAACCATGGTGCGATAGGCGACCAAGGGGCTTCCTTCATCCTTGGCAACTTTCGAAAGGCCCAGCAAGGCGAGGCCGCCTGCGATCCAAAGCATCAGCAACACCCATCGGTGTTCCCGAAGCTCTTTGAAGACCAGCGGCCGTATCACGCAGCGACCGCGCGGTCCGTGCGTGCAAACGCCAAAAAGATGTCTTCCAAGGAAAGCAGCTGCATCTCGGCACCTTCCAGCCACGCGGTACGGTCCCAGAGCGAGGCATCGGCGCGATAGATGTCGCCCCGCAGGTGCTCGAAGCCTTCGAGCGAATGGGATTGTGGATTGATGATGCGCCGGACGCAGGCGCGCAGCGCAGCGACGTCGCCTTCAAATCGCGTTTTTCCCGCTTGCACGATACCCACACGCTGCGCCAATTGCTCGACCTCGCCCACCAAGTGCGAGGAAAAAAACACCGTGGTACCCCGTTCGCGCTGCAAGCTCACAAGTTGATCATTGAACTCGGCCCGGGCCACCGGATCGAGCCCCGCCGTCGGCTCATCCAGCAACAGCAGTTCGGGTCTGGGCGCCAATGCCAACGCCAGTCCGAGCTTCGAGCGTGTGCCGCCCGACAGCTCGGCCGCGCGACGATCCTTGGGCACATCGAGGACCTCGAGCAGGCGGATGAATTCTTGGTGATCCCAAGTGGGATAGAAACTGCTGACGAAGCGTCCGAGACGCTCGGCGGTCATCCACGTGTAAAACGTGGGTTCCTGCGAGACGTACCCGATGCGCCGCTTGAGCGACGGTGTAACCCGTTTTACCCGCTGGCCGAAGAGCTCGACCAGACCGTCGTCGGGACGAATGATGCCCATAAGCACACGCAAAGCAGTGGTTTTGCCGGCGCCGTTACGGCCCAAGAAGCCGTATACCTCACCCTGCTGAACCGTAATGGACAAGCCATCGAGGGCTTGTACCTTGCCGAAGCGGCGTTCTATGTTTTCAAGTCGAAACGCTACGGTCATGAGTCCTTTCCGCCTTCAGAGCCGCAATGGTTCTCTTGTCGCCATTTCGCTTTGGGATGTCAAACGTGGTGTACTTTGCACTAGGAGGTATCTTGTACAAGATGTAAGCAAGCATCGCGGGCTGGAAACCCAGCAGCGCAGCTACGTCATGAATATCTGTTGCTCCCTGCAGTAGTTTCAGCTGGCTCATTGTCCGTGACCAGGTAAACGAACCTACAGACACCCTTACGCGCGGCGCGTACGAACCATAAACGATATAAGCACACAGCGTCGTCGTAGCATACCGTTCGACGTTGCTTTCACATGTCACGAAGCATGACAAAAAATCTGTCTGTAGGTTCTTCTACAATCTATCAGGGAGGTTCGCTGGCGACAGCGAAGCACCGCACATTTTCAGGCGGCGAAGGCAATCGCAACCGGAAGATTCATCGGTCTCAGGGTCGGTTTACGTGAAGGCCATTGTCCCTATCGATAGTCGCCATTCCCCGCTAGTACGAGGGTCCCATATCGTCGTACGGGGTGCCGTAGTAGCTCTCCATGTCGTACTTCCAGTCTTGATAGACACCAATCTGCGTCGTTGCGCCATCCAGCATGACGGCCAGCCGCGCAGCCACTTCGCGCACGTTTCCAATGTCGATGTGCGTGATTCCTCTCAGCGACTGCTCGCCCCTCTTGTTCACTGGGTAGCGGAAGGCATCAGATCAACCTTGTTTAGTTCCGTGATGATCCTACTGTCTTGGCCCGAATCCTGACAACACCTTAGCGCCGACGCCCACAGGTCTTGCACGGTACAAGCCTTCAATGCCGGCCGGTTTCGCGCGCGATCCCTACCGACAATAGATGTGGAAGACAGCACCGCTCGCCCTCGCCGAATCCTCACGGACGAACGCGGATGACCGTCTTCCCCGCGCGCCGCTTGGTCGAGTTGAAGGCGGCGATGGCATCGTCGAGAGTCGAGACGGTGCCGATATTCGTCCGCAGTCGTCCGTCCCGCACCCGCTGGACGATTTCACTCAGTTGGGCGCGATCGGACTCGACAACGAAGTCGATCGCAAGGCCGTCCACGGGCCGCGCCTCAGATGGCCCGACGATGGACACCAACGTTCCCCCGGGTCGAATCAGGCGCGCGGACCGCTTTCCGATGTCGCCGCCGATGACATCGAACACCAGATCGACGCTGCCGACGCCTTTTAGCGTGTCGCTGTCTAGGTCGACAAACTCCTGCGCGCCAAAGTCGAGCGCCTTCTGACGATCGGCGGCGCGTCCAGTGCCGATCACGTGGGCGCCGGCCAATCGCGCGAGTTGCGTCACCATCGACCCGACTGCGCCGGCCGCGCCGTGCGCGATGACGCTCTGGCCCGCCCGAAGGCGGCCATGCTCGTACAGTCCCTGCCACGCGGTGAGGCCCGAGATTGGCAGGCTCGCGCCCACTGTGAAGTCAACGTCGCCCGGCAGCGGCGCGAGGTTGCGTGCCTCGATCGCCACATACTCGGCCAGGGTGCCGTCGCGATACCAGTCCGCGAGACCGAACACCCGCTGTCCTACCGACAGTCCTGTCGTGCCGTAGCCGAGGGTGGTGACCACTCCGGCCAGCTCGTGGCCGAGGATCGACGGTGTTCGGTCGCGGTCACTGCGATCGGTCCAGGTCGAGGGCCACTCCAGCTCGGTCGGGACGAATCCCGATGCATGAATCTGAACGATAACGTCGTTTATCGCTGCCTGCGGCTCGGGTCGATCGGTCAGCTTCATCCCAGCCGTTCCTGCTGCGTGGTCCGTTACAACTATTGCTTTCATGGGAAATCTCCTTGGTCGTCTGTCGCTTTGGTGGAAATGTTGTTACACGGTTCCAGCGGATATCAATCCGCCCCCATCTTTCGATGAGGATTTCGGTATTGGATGAAACCTGAGCGATCAGTGATGGTGGCGGGGCCTGATGGAACGGACGAGCTTACGATCTGGGGCATCGTCTTCTGCCTCACAGGAAGAAAGGATGAACGGCGAGTTCAAGGCCAAGAATTGCGATGAAGATAAGGAACCAGCGCCGAAAGGTTGCTGGGCTTATGCGCTTACGGACCGTTGTTCCGACCCACATGCCCAGCAACGAGGGAATGACCGCGAGTGCGGACAAGGTAATATTTCCAAGATGGAAAGCTCCGCCACGAGCCAAGCCCGCCGCAAGCGCAACAGTTGAGACCGTGAACGACAGTCCCAGTGCCTGGATAAGATCGTCTTTGGAAAGGCCGAGGGCCTGGAGATAGGGAACGGCGGGAAGTGTGAAAACCCCAGTTCCTCCGTTGATCACCCCGGTTGTCAACCCAATAACAGGTGACAGTAAACGCTCAAGGCGTGCAGGAACCGACAATGGCTTCGCCCACAGGCCGTGCATCGCATAGAGAATCAAGGCGGAGCCCAATCCAACACTTGCGTATTCCGTATTGGCGCTCGTCAGAAGCCATGAGCCGGCGAGTGTGCCAACCGCGATGCCGAGCATCATCAGCCAAAGCCTTTTCATCAGGGCCAGGAAATTCGGCCCCGTGAATAGCTGCCAAAAATTGGTGACAAACGATGGAATGACCAGCAGCGAAGCTGCGCTGACTGGCGACATGATCGCACTGAGGACACCCATAGCGACGGTCGGCAGGCCCATCCCGGCCACGCCCTTGACGATCCCGGCGAGGAAAAACGTCAACGCGACAACTAGAACATGCGACGAAAGGTAATCATTCATTCTGACGCACTCGGATTGGGCGGTGTTGCATTTGAAGACTTCGCTGTAGCCGATGGCAGCCCGCGCATCTGGCGTGACAGGTCGGCGGGCAAACCTAGCTCTCTTTAGGCGTCAGCTCTCTAGCTCCTTGTTCTACCGTCCGAAACCAGCGAATATGGCGTCTCATCTAGAATGTACGCTCGCCGGCCAAGCGTCACAATTGGTCATTTCCGATGGATCGGTTCGGCAAAACCGAAGGAAAAGAAATGCGCTTCGATTTGACCGATATGCGGTTGTTCCTGACCGTAGTGGAGCAAGGCAGTCTCACCAAGGGCGCCGAGAGCATGCACCTGGCTCTCGCGTCCGTGAGCGAACGCATTTCCGGAATGGAAACTTCGCTTGGCGCGCAGCTCTTGGAGCGAAATAGGCGGGGGGTCACTACGACTGCGGCCGGTGGTGCACTGATCCGCCATGCCCGTTTGATCCTAGACCAAGTGGAGCAGATGCGTGGAGAACTGCGCACCTACGGCACTGGCCTGAAAGGGCGCATCAGGCTCTTGTCCAATACGGCTGGCTTGGCTGCTTTTCTACCGTATCGACTCGGCCGATTCTTGATAACTTATCCGGACCTTTCTATTGATCTCAATGAATGGCCAAGCACCGAGATTGCCGTGGCCATCGCGGAAGGTCGT
>Ga0137412_10000594_pt1 | contig 26172 bp, 29 predicted proteins | sample CZODoug2_1_16fun_FD_122160 | JGI IMG/M metagenome (GOLD analysis project Ga0137412, IMG submission 122160) | Vadose zone soil fungal communities from Angelo Coast Range Reserve, California, USA - CZODoug2_1_16fungal (Hybrid Assembly) | ecosystem: Environmental > Terrestrial > Soil > Vadose zone... | reverse complement strand
CGGCGGCGGCGGCGGCGGGAAGCGGAGTTTCTCCGGCTTTCGCAGGTAGACTGGATTTAACCGTCGGCGCTCACAAAAATGGGCGCCGGCGTTTTCGGTTGGATCGACAACATGAATTCTGAAAAAGCGATCGTATTGGAGGGTACCATCATGATGGTGCTCCCAGGGACGATGTTCCGCGTCGCGCTTGCGAATAAGCGTATGGTTCTCGCGCACATTTCTGGAAAGATGCGCAAACGTTTCATTCGGCTTACAATTGGTGACCGAGTGAAAATGGAAATGTCACCGTACGACACCGCTAAGGCGCGCATCGTTTACCGCCTCTAACTATGGCGACGAGATTCTTGTTCGATCCGCCGCGACGGCCTAAGACAAAGGTCGGTCCCAATATCAAAAGCTTGCTCGTACGCTGTCCTTCAACATCGAAGCTGACCGATACCGGAAGGACAATCGAAGAAAAGCGCTGGGCAACAGCCAAACTGAAAACACAGAAGTTCACCTGTGCGCACTGCGGCAGCGTCCATACCTGGACAAAGAGCGACGTTATTCTGGGCCGGCCGACATCAGTGAGCCGGTGATCTTCTGAAAATTTTCTCGCCGTGGTTTTCCGTATTCCGACCGATCGCATTAATTGGACGACCAGTTCGTTCCTGATCGGCACGTTTTTTCTTACGCTCACCGCAGTGCCACTGTATCTGTGGTATTTCGGCGTTGATTGGTTCCAGCTCGCCGTGTTCGCGGTGTCATTGTCTGCGGCCGGCTTCAGTGTCACGCTCGGTTATCACCGTCTGTTTTCACACATGACTTTCCGGGCAAAACTTCCGGTTCGTCTGTTTACTCTCATTTTCGGCGCCGGGGCGTTTGAGAATTCTGTTCTTATGTGGGCCAGCGAACACCGCCGCCATCATAAACATGTGGATCACGACGAAGACCCGTACGATATCACCAAAGGTTTTTTCCACGCCCACATCGGCTGGCTGTTGTTCAAGCTCTTGCCACAACCGCCGTTCGATAATGTTAACGATCTAAAGAAAGATCCGTTGGTCATGTGGCAACATCGATATATTCATCTCATCGCTGTCGTGGTCAGCTTCCTACTGCCAGCACTGGCCGGGTTCCTGTGGGACGGCTGGGTCGGCGCGCTCGGCGGTTTTCTAATTGGTGGTGTCGCAAAAGTTGTCGTGCTCCAACACTGTACGTTCCTGATTAACTCAGCCTGCCATACCCTGGGGCGTCAGCCGTATTCGACACGATGCAGTGCGCGCGACTCGCTTTTCCTGGCTCTGTTTACGTTCGGTGAGGGCTATCACAATTATCACCATGAATTTCAGCACGACTACCGTAACGGCGTGAAGCCGTGGCAGTGGGACCCGACGAAATGGTTAATTTGGGTTCTATCGAAGCTCGGCTTGACGAGCGGCCTGCGCAGGGTGCCGCAAGAGGTAATTTACTCTGCGCAAGCGCGGCTCCGGGATTCACGGACGCGTAAGCGCTATGACGCGTCGAGCAAGGAGAAGAAGGAAATGGATTCGCGTCCAGATTCCAAAAGCGTTGACTCAATCGCTCCCGCTCATTTCGACCTCTCGGCTTAAACCCATCTGTGCCGCTCGCACCCCCGCCTCAGGCGGGCTCCATTCGCACGCCACGGCGGTACACTGAGCAGCGCATTTGGCAGTTTTGGCCGCGTGCATGCGTCATCGCGAGAAAAATTTATTCGTTTCTCGATGGTCCGCCACCCAAGCCGCCTATGTCCCGCAGGCACGGGACTTCGTCGTGTCGAGGAATTGTGGCACTTTGAAGGAGGGCTGGCATTCTTCACGAGATGCAGGCAGTATCCGTCAGCGTTATGAAACCGCCGCTCCATACAATTGTCATGTGTCTGTCGATCTTCACCCTCTTTGGTGCGCCTGACATAGGGAAAGCGGGACCGTTTGATGATTTTTTTAAATCGATACGCAACTCGTTTGCGCGCCCCGCACCAAAGTCGCGAACGCCGCAACCGCGCCGGTCCGGTCATAAGCAGAGTAATGAGGCTCCGCCAGGCGATGCTTCGGATACGTCAAATAGTCAGACTTCACCAAGTCCGACCCCCGTCCCTGCGCCTCCGAATCCGAACAACGTACGCGTGGCGAAAGCAACTCCTGCCAGGAAGAACCGCAACAGTGATCTGCCCTACGGAATTCCTGTGCCCGGAAAACAAGGCTTGGTTACCAGTCCATTCTCGCCAGACAGCGGTTACATCGACGTGCGGAGTTTTTCGCCTGGAACCGAAGTAAAAGATCCTTACACAGGCAAAAGTTTCCTTACCCCGTAACGATTTATCGATGAACTGATGAACCCGCGGGCTCGCGAGTTCGATAAAATCGATAACGTGTTTGCGCCGGGCAATCTCAACCCCACAAGCCGCGGGGCGGAATTCCAATCCTACCGTCCGCGTATGCCACTGGATGATCACGATCGCGGGCAAGCAGTAGCGGCCCATCGAGATCAATCCAGTTCGCGAAGGTTGCCAGAACGCGAGCGGGCGCGATCCCGAGCGAAGTGCAAACCATGCAACCGATCAATAATTTGAAGCCGCTGTCGCGGGCGCGCTCGCACAAGCGCAGCGCTTCGGTTAGCCCACCAGTCTTATCGAGCTTTACATTAATGACTTCGTAACGATTCCTCAGCCGAGGAAGATCGGCGGTGGTGTGACAGCTTTCATCGGCGCAGACTGGAATCGGATGATCCAGAATTTCGAGGACTTCATCGGCTTTCGCAGGGAAAGGTTGTTCGATGAGCTCGACGCCCAATTGTTTCAGAGCCGGGACAATTTTCTGATAATGCTCAGGCGACCACGATTCATTTGCGTCGATGAGCAAGCGCGTCGCGGACGCGGCCTCGCGCACGGTCTCGACTCGCGCTAGGTCCGGATCGTCGCCTCCAAGTTTGAGCTTCAGCATCGGCAGTCTCGCATTCGCTTTCGCTGCCGCTCCCATTTTCTCCGGTGTATCCAGACTGATCGTAAACGATGTCTCGACTTCAGGAACAATCGAAGTATTTGCCAGTTTCCAGGCGCGTTTGTCGGAAATTTTCGCCTCAAGATCCCATAATGCGCAGTCCAACGCATTGCGCGCAGCACCAGCGGGCAGGAAGCCTTGAAGACTTTGGCGATTCAAATTCTTATCGCCTTGTATCGATTCAATCTGTGCCAGGACCGAGTCAACGCTCTGGTTGTAGCGTGCGAGCGGAACGGCTTCGCCGCGACCGATGTGTTTGCCGTCGCTAACCGTCAAAACGACGATCCGCGCTTCAGTGCGACTGCCCCGCGAGATACGAAACGGTTGCCTCAGAGGCCAGATTTCCTCGCGAGCATCGATAGTGAGAGGACTTCCTGGCACCAGAAGGAGACGAAGATGATCACGCATCTAAGTCAAAGGTCAACGGCTAAAGAAGAGCGTGACATCAGCGAGATTTGTCATTAACTCTAAATCCAATCGTTAGTTCACTTTCGTAGCGAACGGGAGCACACAGAATTATGAAGCCTAAGAATTTGAAGAAAAGAATCCGGCGACTCGAAAAGCGTCTGCAACAAGTTCCAAAAAAACTGGCCAAGCTAAAACAAAGGCTACAGGCGACGGAGACAGCAAAGGCGGCCAAAGCCAAAAAGAAAGCAGCTGCTCGCGCTCGCCGGAGTGCCAAGGGTCTTAAACCAGTGGAAGCGAAGAAATCGGACGCCGTTAGGAAGCCGAAGAAAAAACTGAATCTTTCACCCGAACGTCGCGCTCAACTTGCAGCGGCGATGAAAGCCAGGTGGGCGGCCAAACGAGCCGCCGAAGCGAACGCGGGAGGCGCCTCGGGCGATAATCAGCATTCCGGGCCGCCAGGACCACCGCCGCCGCCGACGAACAGACCCGACGGCGTCTGAATGGTTCTGGCTGGGATTCCTTAACAGAAGGAAACGAAGGTAAGAAAGGATTTGCTAGCTTTAGCTTAGCTGTACCTCTTCGTTTTCTTTGTTGCCTTCTGTTCCGTTTTTCTGAGCCGCTGTTCACTTACGGCGGCGACCACCGCCGACCTCTGCGTGTCGCGGGCATGTCACGAGATGATCGTTGACCATCCCCGTCGCTTGCATCAGCGCGTAACAGATCGTTGAGCCAACGAATTTGAATCCACGTCGCTTCAAATCGCGACTCATCGCGTCGGATTCAGCTGTTCGCGCGGGAACGTCGGCCATGCGTTGCCGGCGATTCTGCATTGGTTTGCCCCCGACGAAGCTCCATAGATAAGTGTCAAAAGTCCCAAATTCTTTGCGCACCGCGAGAAACACCTTTGCGTTCTCGATCGCGGCCGCAATTTTCAAGCGGTTTCGCACAATCCCGGCGTCGCCAAGCAGCCGCTTCACATCGCGCGCGCCGTAACGCGCGATTTTCTCGGGGCGGAATCCATTGAACGCCTTCCGGTAGTTGTCGCGTTTCTTCAAAATCGTGGTCCAGCTCAGTCCCGCCTGCGCGCCTTCAAGAATCAGAAATTCGAAAAGCAATCGATCGTCGTGAACAGGGACGCCCCACTCCTTATCGTGATAGGTGATGTTCGGCTCGATTGTGGCCCAGGGACAACGCGGCATATGCGCAAAGATTATTGGATCACATCTGGAGCGCGGCGCGAAGACGTGGGATCAGACGTTTCGTGAATTCCATGGAGTCGCCTGCGGATAAGTGTGACCACTCAGGGCAATTGAAGCCTGCGAGGTCGGGAAAATCTTCATAGTAAATACCGGGTGCACCGGTGTCCTTTAGCACTCGATCCCAAATCCCGGCGCGCGGGGTTTCGCGGTCCTCCAATGTTTTTAGTCCTCCGCTATATGGAAAACGAACGAAAACGATTTTGGCTCCACGAGCCCGAAGTTTTTGTACGGCTGCGGCAACGTCATTGAAGCGTTGGTTAATTGCCTGCCCCATCGTTTTCGCAAATTCTTTCTCCGGAATGTAAGCCGGCGGCGGCGGAGGAGTGAAAAGCGGGATCCAGATTTTTTGAGTCATTTTCGCCAGTTCACTGCCTGGCCGGGCGCATTCCTCGATCATGCGGGCGCGGCGTTCGCGATCCAAAGTACCAAAGTATGGCGGAAGACGCGGCTGCACCTGCGCATTAGGACGATTGGGAATAGGCAGGCGTTTCAATAGATCGTCGAGGGTCAATTCTTCCTGTTTTAAAAACGCGACATGTTCTTCCAACGGCATGGCCAGATATTGGCTGGCACGTTGTGCGGGTGTTTGAGTGTGAGACCGCCGGACGGCTTTTCCAGCGCGGTCCATCGGCGGCGACCCCGGCGGTGCGACTAGCAAACGGGGAACAACACTGCAAATGACGGTGCCGTGAAAATTTTCGTCATTGGCCAGGTCCTCCAGCACCGGATAAGCGCAGCCGCCACCCATAGCCAGCTGAACGGGGCGCTTGCCTAATCCCTTTTCAAGTTCGTCAAGATCGAGGTCGTACCAGCCGCGTGAGTCGCCGATGATGACGATGGACTCAGGTTTGACGCGCCGGCGGGCCGATGTCCAAAGGTCTTCGTTATCGTTAAGCGTCGGGCCGTAACCGATGGAGCGACAATACAATTCCCATGCAGACGCGGCAGCGATAACGATCAGCACGACTGTTACTGTGATGCCGCGCCAGGCCAACTGTGGAATTGGCCGAACGTATTCCAGCGGAGGACCGCCGTGCACGCTCTCGACTTGCGTCGGTTTACGGAAGAACAACCGAGGCAGGCGAAGCCTCCGCTTAAAATTGGAAATAGATGAAGGCATTGCTGCTTCCTTGGGTCAGGATGATGGCGCAGGCCATGAAGGCCCATGTTGCTGTTACAACCCAGCGCGGCAAACGCATCACGGCCGTTTCGATGTTGCTATCGCGCAGGGACCAGTGCACGAGAATCATCCCGGCGGTGACGAGGGCGATCTGCAATATTTCACGTGTAGAAAGAATGGCGTCGCCGTGCGGATGTCCACCAAACATGCCGCCCAACATTCTCGCAGCGACGGTGAAATCGGATGCTCGAAAAAATACCCAGGCGATGCAAACTGCGGCATAAGTGGCAAACCCGCCAAGGATTCGAGTCGCGAGATGGTTCGCCCACGCCCTGTGCTGGAACAAAGCGCGAACAACCCGTTCGACCACGAGATAGGAACCGTGAAGCAAGCCCCAAACGACAAATGTCCAGGCCGCGCCGTGCCAGAGGCCGCCGAGAAACATGACGACGACCAGATTCGTCCCGGCACGCACCGGACGAACCTGGTTGCCGCCAAGAGGAATATAGAGGTAATCGCGCAAGAAGGTGGAAAGCGAGATATGCCAGCGGCGCCAGAAATCGGAGAACCCAATCGCCGCGTACGGAAAACGGAAATTATCTTTTAAATGAAAACCGAGACACAACGCGGCGCCAATGGCGCAGGTGGAATAACCAGCAAAATCAAAAAATATCTGGCCGGCGAATGCCATGACACCCAGCCAGGAATCCAGCGCGATGAGTGGCCCAGCATAAGTAAAAATACGATCGGCCGAACCAGATAGCATCGTATCGGCGAGAACGATTTTTTCGAATAAGCCGAGGGTCATAAGCAATAATCCCCAGAGAAACTGCCCTGGTCGCAAAGGCTGCGGCCTGACAAGTTGCGGAAGAAAATCGCCGGCCCGCACAATTGGACCGGCGACCAGCTGAGGAAAAAACGAAACGGCGAGGACGAAATCGCGCAGCGATTTGGTAGGCTTCAGGACGTCGCGATAAATGTCCAGCGTGTAGGAGAGAGAATGAAAGGTGTAGAAGGAGATGCCGACGGGAAGAAGAATGTCGAGATGTGGTGGCTGATAAATGATGCCAATCCGAGCGAGCAGCCACTGAAAATTTTGCAGCAGGAAGTTCCCGTATTTGAAGAATCCCAGCATGCTTAGGTTCATGCAGACGCTGGCCACCAGCCAGGCGCGACGCGAACGTCGTCCTTTTGCCCTGCTCATTTGCCTGCCAAGCCAAAAATCCATTGCCGTCGTGGAAAAGAGCAGCGCCGCGAAGGGCGGGTTCCACGCGCCGTAAAAGATGTAGCTAGCGACTACGAGAAGATTCTTCCGCGCATTCCAGGAACGTATGCTCCAATAGGCGGCGACGACGGTTACAAAAAAGACGACGAACGTGAGTGAATTGAAAAGCATTACGGGCGCGCCATCTGCTTATTCAAGAGCCACGTTGATTGCGAGTACATTTTGCCAGATCTCATAGCGGGCGAGAGGGGTCCTGGCTTCGTGCGTTAAACAGATATTCACCAGGGTTGTGTTCCGCGGATTTTGTTCGAACATTTTGTTGATATGGAAACTATATATACTAGAATAGTTTCCGTAGTTGCAGGGACAGCGGTCAGAGGCTAGTGTGAAACACGGGAGGAAGAGATTGATCATGAAATCTCGGGAAAAACTTCATCAGGAATTACGGCACAGGATTCTCAGCTTGTCCGATGTGACCGAGCGGCAGAATGCGGGGATCCATGAAGACGCATTTTTTGTCGGAGCGAAAATGTTCATGCACATCCATGGCCACGGTCATTGCGACATTCAATTGGCGAAAGACGACCAGGAGCGGGTTCTTGCGGAAGGCAAAGCACGCCCGCACCGCTGGGCGCCAGAAGCGGGATACGTCACAGTGATTGTACATAGAGAAGAGGATTTGGAGCCGGCGATGGATCTGATCCGGATGTCACACCGTTATTTTGCCGACAAACAGAATCTTTCGCGCTTGCAACACCAATAGAACCAACGGGCTCTCAATAGATAAGGAAACGATTATGAATTTATTTGTGATAGGAGCGACCGGCCGAACCGGGCAGGAGATCGTTGAGCAAGCCCTGGCCAAAGGTCATCATGTAACCGCATTCGTGCGGTCACCTGAAAGCATCACGTCAAAAAACGAGCGACTGAGTGTCTTGAAGGGGAATGCCACGGATGAAAGACAACTTTTTGAAGCCATGCAAAATCATGATGCAGTCATTTCGACTCTGGGACCGCGAGAGGTTTTCAAACCGAGCTCTCTTCTCAATGACAGTGCGCTTGCGACAAGCCGCGCCATGCAGCGTTCAGGAGTGAAACGGATCGTCGTTCTCTCGGCAGCCGCCCATTTCCCCGGGATTCCAAATCGTATCGCCAGTTTTGTTCTTAGAAATCACATGCGCGATTCTCTTGCCATGGAGAAAATTATCCAGGCCAACGGTCTCGACTGGACGATCGCGCGGCCTCCGCGTCTGACTCAGGAAGATTCCTTGAACTATCGAAGCCGCGAGGGCGCTGCACCCAGGATGGGTTTCACATTGTCCCGCAAAGCGGTGGCTGCGTTCATGCTCGACGTGATCGAGCAAGACAAGCACATTCACAAAATCGTCGGCATTGCGAAGTAGCCATCGGAATTAGCCGTTATCCTGGCCGTTACTCTGCTGGCCGCGACGTCCCAGGTGCCATTCAGGACCGGCGCCGGTTCGATGAAGGTTTGTCTGGATCGTATTCGTACAGCCGGGACGGATCGCCGAAGACCGCACCGAGCGCGCGCTCGGGCCAGATCTCAAAATAGCTGAGCAGGAACGCCATCAATGGCACCAGAATAAAAGCCATGCCGTGCGCGGCCATCATGAACATCGCCATCGCGCGCAGTATCAAAAGATATACATCCCAGCGTACCCGCTGCTTCAGCTCCTTGTCAGGCATCGCGTCATAGCCCGATTGGAACGCCTTCCAGAAATGTCCGGCCGCGAGCGAGCCAAAGGTGAACCACAGTGCGGGAGAATGCGCGAGCTCACGGCGCAGCTGGTCGCCGAGCAGTAGGTCATGGAGCGGAATCAGTACGATCCAGTACGGCAGACCGACGATGCCGACGAGAAAAATCCATGTGACCACGCCGCGCACAACGTTCGCCGCCGCCAACATCGGGCCGGTTGATTTCGACTGCGTCTCGCGCAGCGCGCGGGGAATCAGCGCGGCAACAATCGCAGCCAGCGCGGTAAGACCGTCGAACCAATAGTTGAACACTGCGAGCGCAGCGGACCAGCCGAAGCCATAGATGCCGACAACGGGAATCAGATTGCGCGCGAGAATGGCCCACGCGCCGGGACGCGACGTGAGTTCGCGCAGATGTTGCGAGAGCGGTGGCGGTGCAATCGGTCGCAACGCGGTCGAGCCGGTTTTTTCCTGAGGCTTTGCCATCGCGACAGATTAACAGACCGAACCCGTGGCATTGAAGACAAACCGAAAAGCCGCGCGTTCGATTCTCGACAGGGTTATTGAGTCAGGCAGAATTAGAAGAGTGATGAGTCGCTATTGCATTAAGCAAACGACGCCTTGGTTTGTTCTGTGCGCGTCAGCGTTCTCGCTCTCGGCAGTACATTCTACGCCGGAACTTACGTTGGATGACCTGAGGAAACTGGAGATTATTTGCTTTGTTCCTTCGTATCTCCCGAAGGATTTTCGATTGCAGCGGGTCGACATCACGTATGACGAACCTGGGCCCGATGAGGCGAAACGGTCGTTTCCACTTTACTCGATCGTCTACAGCAACGATCCGCGGAGTGGAGCGACGTTCTCGATCGAATCGGCACGCGAAGGAATTGGCGATCGAAACATCATGGTGGAGGAGAACACGGAAGAGACGGAAATCAAAACACCTCTCGGGCCGATGTATCTCATCTATCGGCCGAAAGGAAAGAACGGCCGCAAGGATGAGATCAAGGCGAACTGGGTGAGCGACGCGAACATGAATGCGGAAACATCCAAAAACCCGGAGGGCCATCCTATCCTCGGGAGATTTCACGGATTTTCTGGGACTGGAATTACGGTCGCAGAATTTGCGAAAATCGTTCAATCACTTCATCCAATCCGGGACCAGAAGGCCGCCGCGCCTGCGGCAGCGCAAGCTTCCGCGCCTAAAATTCACCCGAAAATTTTCAGCATGATTAATTGCTGGATCTCGGACTCCGAAAGTCCGGTGGTAACAGAAATCAATCTGGATGCCGTGGAGAAAGATGGAAACGAATTTAATCAGGATGGACTGAAGCAAGACGATGAGTGGTTACAATGCCCGGTGCCCGACAGCAACGGATTCATGCGGTACCGGCTGATGGAGTCCAAGGGCAATCGTTACAAGGTCGAGTATCAGGAAAACGGTGGCGGCACGCTGACGACATCATCCATCATCGAGTTTGAGATTGAAAAACGAAACATTCACCGGGAGGGCAAGCCGCTGACGATTCGTGTGCTTCGCCTGTTGTCTTACAATCAGAAATAAATAGCGACCTTCGCAAATGGCGACGAAGAGATCTTTAATGCGAAGAAAAATAATCTGGCTCGGTGTGTTCCTGGTGGCGGCGCTTTGTGTCGCGAGCGGGCAAACTCAGGCTCCAACCAAGAAAAAAGAAATCCAAATCACCTGGCTGGGACATGCCGCCTTCGAATTAGTCTCATCCGGCGGCACAGACATCCTCATCGACCCTTTCCTGACGAAGAATCCGGCGACGCCAGCCGAGCTCAAGGACCTGTCTCGTTATCACCCTAATTTTATCCTGGTCACCCATTCGCATGGAGATCATTTGGGCGACGCGGTCGAGCTGGCGAAGATGAGTAAGGCTAAAATCGTGAGCGTTTACATGCCGGAGCCGTTCAAAAAGGGGGAACTCTCGCCTGAACTCATCGAGCCGGTGAATGTGGGTGACCATGTCACCCTGGGTGATGTGAAGGTGCATGTTGTTCCAGCGATGCACAGTAGCGAACCAAGCGGCCGGCCGGTTGGCTTTGTCATGGAATTTGCCGACGGCCGATCGGTTTACCATCAAGGCGATACCTGGATCTTTGGCGACATGGCTTTGATCCAGGAATTTTATCACCCAAACATCATCCTGATGCCTGTCGGCGCGGTGGCAGACGGCCAAAGTCCTCGGATGGCGTGGGTCGCGGTCACTCGCTACTTTAAGCCGCAAATTGTCATTCCCATGCACTACGGGGCTTTGCCCGGTTCGTCGACCGAAGCGGATTTGCGTGCGGTATTCGGAAAAGATCCGCGCGTGATATTCATGAAGCCAGGCGAAACGAAGAAATTCTGAGCGCTTGGAGCTCAGGTTTAACCGCTGGATAACCTGGACTCACTTCTGCGTCGCGAACCTCACTTTGGCGAAACAAGAAAACACGCTAAAGCGATCGCGACTAAGTCTTCGCAGATGGCCACGAAGAAATCTTTGATGTGCAGATTGTTCGCAAGACTCCGCCGGACTTCGTAACCAACGAACGCTCCGATCGCGCCGCCTATTCCACCCAGGAGCGCGCCGGCGACTAACGATTGTCCGGCCGCAGCGCAAAGGGACGCTCCGGAAAGACCGCCGGTGAGAATGCGCGCCACTAGCGGCGCGAGCGCTGTCCGTTTCGGAGTCTTTGGCAATTTATCGGCGATTAATTCGCCAATTCCGAGGACGGAAAGTATTGCGACAGCCGCTGTTGACCCCATAAACGCAAGAGGGGAGCTGTTGAGATTCAACCAGCCCAAATGCGCGGCCCACGCAACGACGGCGGGTGCCAGTAATGAACGCAAGCCAGCGACAATTCCGATTCCAATTGCGAAAACGAAGACGTAGGTCATAAACGATTCTTTTCAAAAACAGGGACGATTGCGAGTCTTGTTCCGGGCGACGGGATTGTGGCTATCTAATTTCGGTCGGATTGTACTGCCGCCAGTTGTCTTCGATCCGTTCCAACCACTCAATCTTCCCGGCTCGGCGATAAACCCGGTAGCGATCGACTACAGGATTCGTTTCCGGGTCTCCGCCGCATTTGGCGTTGTGATTTTCGCGGAGGACAAACTGAAAATAAGCATTAGTTGTCTCTTCGGTGCCATAGGTAACACAATCCAATGAGATCCGGTGCGCATAAACGCCGTCGTGTTTAAGGGTCCGCTCGAGCAAAGCAAGGGCGGCCTCTTCGTCCATCGGATGGGAATGCGGCCCAGCCTGCGCGATGACTGGTAAAACTAAAATGGCCGCGACAACGGTTTCCGCAACAAATCGGGTAATAGGATTCATTGCCTAACGAAACATAGCAAGCAGGCGTTAACTTGATTCAAACTTTGGTTTCTTGGCGGAAACCTTCTGGTAAGTGCCCGCCGCGGTCACGTTGTGGCCGAATCCGCAAACGCCGGTTTGAGTGACCACAAGTTTGCCGCCGGTGAATTTTAGCGTGATGCGGCATTCTTCTTCGGCGCCCTCGGGTTTGAAAATGGCTGTAGCGTCCTCAATCGTGGCGATGCCGCTGTCTTCTCCCTCATTCGCGGTCGAACCATGCGGCGTTTTGTATTCGTAAACGCCCGAAAATTCGATCTGAAGACGCTGTTGACCGAGCGCCCAGATTTTGAATTCACTGTGTTTCATTTTCCAAGTGCCGTTCACCTGGGCCGCTGTGACACTCTTGTCGCTGTCGGCGCACACCGTAACAATTGAGCTAGCTGCCAGACAAAGCATCCAGAATTTACATGTTCTTCTCATGGTGTTATCACGGAGCATCGAAATACACAGACATCGTTTGGTAAAGCAAGAAAACTACGATGCGAAAAATAAAAGGCAGAGGGCAACGTCATGTAGCATGGTTCCGCTGCTTCCATTCTGAGAGCGCCCCGACAAACTTCGGCTCTGGAGATTCGTCCAGAAGCGCGATAAACTCGAGCGAGTGGCCGTCGTGGTCGCAGAAGTACAGCTGGGCCGAAGGCATCCAGCCGATTACCGATGGTTCAGTCGTTTTCTCGCCAGCAAAATTCTGCGTTTGGATGCGTGCGGCGTTTAATCGTTTGCCCGCAGCGAGAAGTTCATCAAGCGAAACATTGAATGCGATGTGGCACTTGTGGAACTCGCCGCCGAGCGTTGTGCTCGGGCCCCATAGGCCGAGCATCGATCTTCTATCAGAGCCGGCCCACAGAAAAACGACATCGCGTGTAAGGTCGCGATGCGCAAACCGCAACCCGACGATCTCTACGTAAAATCGCTGCGCTATCTTGGTGTCCGAAACTGGCAGATGCGCTTCATACAGGTGCATGTGACCAGCTTACACCCGCTCTACCTGCGGTCGTGCGGTGACTCCGTATTGGCCATTATTCCCGAGCGTATTTCTCGTGTGGTCCTGGCGATCGAAATCGCAGCGCTGAGCAAGGTCATATACTGCGCAAACGTCCTTCGGGAAGAGAAGGTCCAGTGTCCAGTCAAATGCCACCCGAACCTTTTTGTCTAAACCGGGCAACTTGCTGAGGTAAACGGTCCGCCACATCCACCATGCGAAGAACCCCGAGAAATTAAAACCGAATATGCGCGCCACGCCTATCCGACGACCGATGGAAGCCAGCAGCCCGATAGTCTTGAATGAGAATGATTTCAAAGGACGCCGCAAGAGCACAGCCACGATATTCTGCGCCACAATGTTTCCCTCGCGCATGGCATGTTGCGCGGTTCGTGGATGCGATTTCCCTGGATTTCTGATATCTGGAACAAACGCGCAGTCACCCACTGCCCAAACATTGGGCCAATCGGGAACTTGCAAGAATTGGTTTACGAGTAGTCGGCCTTGTTCTTTTGGGCAGGGAAGCGAAAAGATGAGCGGACTAGACACGGCTCCGGCCGTCCACACCAAATTGCGGGTTGGAATTGAGAGACCATCAACTAAAGACACGTTCTCTTCCGTCATACTCTTGACCCGAGCATTAAATCGAATTTCAACGCCGCGCTGCGCGAGCACCTTCTGCGCGTATCGTCCTAGATCTTGACCCAGCTCCGGCAAGATCACCGGACCAGAATGCACAAGCATAACTCGCAACATTTCTTCACGCAGATTAGGATAGAATGGAAGCGCTTGTCGTACGAAGTCATTCAAGGCCGCCACTGTTTCCACACCGGCGAAGCCTCCGCCCGCGACTACGAAAGTAAGTAACGCCTGCCGATCGGTCTGATTACATTCTGAATTTGCCTCTTCCAGGTGGCGGAGGATTTGGGCGCGCAATCGAATCGCGTTAGAAAGCGATTTCATCGGTACGGCTAACTCTGCAATACCTGGGAGATTATAAAAGTTGGTGACCGATCCCAGCGCAATGACCAAATGATCGTAGCCGATTTGTTGTGGGTGATTGCGAAAGCTGCGCGAAATCGAGACTCGCTTGGCAGATAGATCAATCTGGTGCACATCCCCGACTAACACCTCAACCTTGTGAAGTAATTTCCGAAGTGGATTTACGATATTTGTGATCTCGAGATCACTCGCCGCGACCTCGTGAAGCATCGGCGTGAACAGAAAAAAATTGTCGTGACTAACCAGACAAATCTCAACCGCGCTCTCTGTCGCCAGTAATTTCTCAAGATGGATGGCGGCATAAACTCCGCCGAAACCACCGCCGAGAATGACGATCCGTTTTGGGCGCGGCCTACGAGTTACCCGAGCGATCATCGAGTTCTTTCTGTAGCTGAGTTGCCGGAAAGAAGCCGTCGAGAAATCTGTAGATGCCGTTGGGATTACCGCGCAGACGGTAGCTCGCTCTCTGCGTCCAGTAATTTGGACGGCGCTACGCCACTGGGACCGGACTGACCTAACCCCTTCTCAATCTCATCTCGCGCTGCGCTGAACTCTTTTACCGCTCGACCCATCCCTCGGGCGAGCTCAGGCAGTTTTTTTGCTCCAAACAGGAGCAACACGATAAGCAGGATTACCATCATGTCCGGCCCCATCAAATTCATGATACTAGCGATTGTAATAGGCATAAAAAAATCTCGGATATGTTTGTTTCGTAAGAAGGTTGTGCGGCGTTCAATTCATTCATACCGATCTAGCCGATTTATATTCCCGAAGAGTGACGCACGGGTTGTTTGACCCGCCGATATTCTTGAGACGATCAGCTCTTCGATGAAATTTTTCTTCGGATAAATGGAATAAAATGACGCAAAGCCGGTCTAGTTAGATAAATGACAAAGTATTTGAATGTACTGTGCCGCGCCGAGGTTATGACCCCTCGAAAATCACTATGGCTTTGCCACTGAAAGCGGCGCATGCTTCCGAGACCGAAGATTTCGAATCGAGTCGGAACATTGTGAAGTTCACGGTATTCAAGGGAAGCGACCAGAACCACGCTCAGACAGCGGAGCTGGCCTCTTTTGAAGAAGCGCTGCTGCCGCATCTTGATGCAGCCCACAATTTGGCGAGGTGGTTGCTGCGCAACGAACAAGATGCGGAGGATGTCGTGCAAGAGGCGTATCTGCGGGCGTTCAAGTCTTTTGGCGGATTCCACGGTTCTAACGGGCGGGCTTGGCTGCTCACAATCGTCCGAAATACTTCATATACCCTGCTAAAAAAGAATCGTGCAGCCGATCTCACCACAACTTTCGATGACGAAATACACGCGCCCGGACACGAGTCTGTGAGTCCCGCGACGATTCTTGAGAACTCTGAAGACGCGGAACTAATTAAGGAAGCGATGGATGAATTGCCAGTGGAATTCCGTGAGATCTTGGTATTGCGACACCAGGAAGGTCTCTCCTACAAGGAAATAGCCGACATCGCGCAAATTCCGCCGGGCACGGTCATGTCGCGGCTCGCCCGCGCTCGAGGCAAGCTTAAGGAATATTTAGCAGCCCGGATCGGTAAGGAGAAATAGATGAACTGCGAAGAAGCCACAAAGTTGATGGATGGTTATTTGGATAGCGAACTGGATCCAATTACCAGTCAGAAAATCGAACAGCACTTGCGGGAGTGCCCTAAATGCGATCAAGCTTACAAAATCCATGGTTCGCTGATTCGCGTGATTGGCAACGCAACTCCTTATTACAAGGCGCCCGCGGAATTACGTGAGCAAATTCAATCGTCTTTACGAGACGCCGTCGGCGCGAAAGATAAGGGCGGTAGTGGGCAGCCAGGTCAACTCTCAGTCCCACGGCCGCAAGGACAGCGGCGTCCCCTCCTTTCTCAGGTGCCGTGGAACTGGCTGGCTTTGGCAGCAGCTATAATGTTAGGCGCGCTTATCACTGCAGTTCTTCTGCCTCGAATGCGCCCGCCCAATGCCGATCAGTTTCTCGCGACACAACTTATAGCTAGTCACGTTCGCTCGCTCATGGCAAACCACCTTATGGACGTCCCATCTTCCGATCAGCACACGGTAAAGCCATGGCTGGATGCGAAACTCGATTTCGCGGCTCCCGTGGCAGACCTTTCCAGCCAGGGTTTTCCTTTGATTGGCGGCCGCCTTGATTACCTCAATAACCATTCGGTAGCAGCTCTGGTTTACCAAAAACGCAAACATTTTATTAATCTGTTTATTTGGCCAACAACGCCCGAGGATAGCACAGCGCGGACAATGGTTGAGCGGGAGGGCTATCACCTGGTCCATTGGAGCGACGGCGATTTCACTTACTGGGCGGTATCGGACGTCAACCCTAGCGACTTGCAGAATTTCAAGCAGCTGTTTGAACAACAAACAGCGCGTCACTGACAAAGCGACGAGTCTGTGCCCGGTCGTGGATTGCAGTGATCTAATCAGCTCCGGCTGATTGTGCCGCGCGCCTAAGTAACATTTTTCGGACACCGCGGCAGCCATGGCTATAACCGAGTCCCTCCGGGCGAGTGCACCCGTTGTCGCTCGTCGTTTGGGACTATGGCTCCGCCTCCAGCAACGTATCGCAAGCTACCCAGGAAGTGCTGTGTTCTGCCAATGCGCCTCACAACGGGAATATCTGTTCGGCAAAATGGTAGGGATAAGTGAAAGCAGATTTACAAAGACAACAAATGAACTCCACCGATACAAGCACTCACGGCCCGCCAACGTCTTCTGGCGGCGATAACAACCAGCCTGGAATATGGCTCGCGGCAGTCTTGCCGCTCCTAAGATACCTAAACACGCGCACATTGGCCTTTTTACTGTTCGTTGGTTTTGCATTCCTGAATCCTACGCACGGAAAAGACGCCCCAATCGACAAGCCAGCTGCCGGAGTTACAAACACGGAGCCGCGCGATAATGGCTACCAGGGCGCCTCGGCTGCGGCACTTTTGATCCTGTGGCAGTTCACGGCCCGAATTGTTCACGCTTTCACAGCCGCACTAAACGACCCGGCGCTTATCGAATACGCGAAACAGCGAGGAACAGACATACACGATTTACAGACAACGCCCTGCCAGGGCGCGGAGAGAAAAACATCAACCTACTAACATTATGTCACAGCATATGAAATCATTACTAAAATATCTCACGCGGGCTTGCAGTCTGTAGCTACACAGGCCGGAGTACCAGCGTCCTTACAAACAACAGTCTAATCAACAACCTGAGGTAAAACATATGTTCAGAATTTTGGCCCCGTTTGCGTTAATTCCCGCTTTCTTGCAGATCGCTTCGCTTGCGACTGCGCCGACGGACGAAGAACGGAATCCGGCCCAGCCCGTCAACGCCGTCATCGAGTGGAATAGAACTCTTTTGGCAATTGTTCGCACGCCCGGCGCTCAGCCAGCTACCATTCACTCAACTCGCAGTTTCGCGATTGTGCACGCCGCCATCTACGACGCCGTCAATAATATCGAGCCAAGGTTCAGTCCGTACCTTGTGCACCTTCCCGACGTTCCGAGGAGCGCGTCCAAGATAGCTGCGGCCGATGAGGCAGCACATGATGTCCTCGTGTTCCTATATCCTGCGTTTCAAGTGTCGTTGGACACGGAACTGCAGCAGGACTTGGCCCTGCTTCCCGATAATGAGAGAAAGGCTCAGGGAGTAGCCGTGGGGCAGGCAGTTGCCAGCCAGCTGCTCGCTGCGCGCAGCGCAGATGGAGCGAATGTAATTCCACCGCCATACGTCCCCGGTAACCAGCCCGGAGACTACCAGTTGACGCCGCCTAATTTCGCGCCAGCGGATTTTACCCAGTGGCCCCAGGTCACACCGTTTGCGTTGCAGCAACCGGACGAGTTCCGTCCCGGGCCTCCTCCCGCACTCACAAGCGCCGTTTATACTAGGGTCTTCAACGAAGTCAAAAGTCTCGGGTTCATTAACAGTACAACCCGCACTGCGGAACAAACCGAGATCGGCAAGTTCTGGAACGGCAACATCCAGGACTTCTGGAACGAGATCGCGCAGATTGCGGCGCTGGATCGTCATCTGAATCTTGAGCAAAGCGCGCGTCTCTTTGCGCTGCTGAATATCAGCCTGGCCGACACGACGATCGCCTTCTTCGAGGCCAAGTACACCTACAACTTTTGGCGTCCGGTAACTGCGGTTCAATTCGCAGGCACTGATGGAAATCCGCACACAGAGCCTAATCCAACGTGGCTTCCACTATCCACGAAGACCGCTCCAGATCCTTCCTACCCCGGAGCACACAGCGCAATCAGTAAGGCAGGCGCGACCGTGTTGATCTTTTACTTCGGCGACCAATTCACTTTCGATGTCAGCTCTGAGTCGCTGGCGGGAGTGACGCGACACTTCACCAGCTTCTCCGGCGCGGCGGAGGAAGCGGGACTAAGCCGTATTTACGCAGGGCAACACTTCCGGACTGACCACATCGCTGGTAAGGATCTAGGCGAACAGGTCGCACAGTCTATCGACGAGAACATTCTGCTCCAAAGGAAATAGAAACATCGGAAAGTCTTTTATCCCTACTAGCAATCGTTTCGCAAGAGGCAGACGATACTCAGGATGAGAAAAAGCATGTTAGGAGACTCTAGGTCGAGCTTGATGGCATTTCTTACAAGTGTTGCTGGTGTCGCTTGGCAGTGTGCGAGCTAAGGCCCGCTCGCGTTCCAGAAACTAACAACTTTTCATCTACTCTCGGATAACTAGAGACCAAAGTTCGCAAGAGAGTTTTGTCGATTCTTAGCGGTTAAGAAAATACCAATGATAAACCGGCACCACTTACCACTAGCGGTTTACTACGAGCATCCAGAATGGTTCCGCCCGCTCTTTGCGGAATTGGATCGCCGCTCCATTCAATATGTGCGGATCGATGCCGGATGCCACGGGTACGACCCAACCGCGGCGGACAGGAATTACGCGCTGTTAGTCAATCGCATGAGCGCTTCCGCCTACCTGCGAGGTAACGCACAAGGTATTTTCTTCACGCGCGACTACCTCGCGCATCTCGAGCGTATTGGCACGCGTGTCATCAACGGCTGCAAGGCCTTCTCGTTCGAGATTTCAAAGGCGGCGCAACTCGCGCTCCTGCACTCGCTGGGACTGGCTACGCCGCGCTCGCGTATCGTGAACTGCGCGATCGAGGCTATTTCCGCAGCAGAGGAAATTGGATTTCCAGTCATCATCAAACCAAATATCGGCGGCAGAGGCGCAGGGATTATCCGTCTTGATTCTGCGCCGGAATTGGCACGTGCGGCCGCGTCCGGCACAATCGGTTTTGGGATCGATAGTACCGCCCTGGTGCAGGAATTTTTTCAAATCCGCGGCGGGCACATTACGCGGGTCGAGACCCTTGGTGGAAAATTTCTGTACGCGATCAAAGTCTACCCCTCGGGTGAGAATTTTAATCTGTGCCCGGCTGAGATATGCAGGACGGAAGAAGAAGCCTGCGGCGCGAACACGGTCGCCCTAGCTGATGGTCCAGAGACTGGATTAAAAGTGGACGCCTTTACGCCGCCACAAGAAATAATTGGCGCAGTTGAGAAAATCGTCGCTGCCGCCCAAATCGAAGTGGGCAGCGTTGAATACCTAATCGACGATCGCGATGGCACCGTCGTTTATTACGACATCAATGCCCTTTCCAATTTTGTTGCCAACGCGCCTCAAATTCTTGGCTTTGATCCGCACGTGCGGCTGGTCGACTACCTTGAGCGGCAGACGGAGGGGATCTAATGCGTTATGGCTATTGGCTCCCAGTCTTCGGCGGCTGGCTCCGAAACGTAGAAGACGAACAGATGGAGGCGACGTGGGAATACACCAGCCGTCTCGCGCGACGAAGCGAAGAGATCGGATTCGATCTCACGCTGATCGCTGAACTAAACCTCAACGATATCAAGGGTGCCGATGCGCCCGCGCTGGACGCTTGGTCCACAGCCGCAGCCTTAGCCGCGGTAACGAAACGCCTTGAGTTGATGGTTGCGGTCCGTCCCACCTTTCACTTGCCGGCAATCCTCGCCAAGCAAGCTGCCAATATTGATCATATCGCTGGTCCAGGCCGTCTTTCTCTCAATGTCGTTTCATCCTGGTGGGCGGATGAGGCAAAGAAGTACGGTGTCCATTTCGAGCGGCATGACGATCGTTACGCGCGCACGGCGGAGTGGCTCGAAATCGTGGATCAGCTCTGGAAACGCGATCATTTTTCGTTCTCCGGAAGTTACTATCAGATAGAGGATTCGATCCTGCGGCCAAAGCCAATCTCACAGCCACGACCACTGATTTACGCCGGTGGCGAATCGGAAGCGGCGAAAGAATTGATCAGTGAACGCTGCGATGCCTTTGTTATGCATGGAGATCCTCCCGATCGTATCCGTTCCAAGATCGCTGACATGTCCGAGCGAAGAGAAAAGAAAGGTCTCGGTCCTATGTCCTTCGGCGTGGCCGCCTACTCGGTTGTTCGTGATACCGAAAAGGAGGCGCAGAGAGAGCTGGCACGCATTACCGACGTGAAACAGTCCGCTGCCGGTTACGACAATTACCAGCAATGGCTGGCCGGCACAAAGCTTGATCAACATGTTTCCCTCGAAGATTACTCCGTTAGTAATCGAGGATTGCGATCCGGACTTGTCGGCACACCCGGCCAAATTGCGGAACGCGTTGCCGAGTTTGAAGCGGTTGGCGTTGACCTTCTCCTGCTGCAATGCAGCCCCCAGTTTGAAGAGATGGAGCGCTTTGCCGAGAACATAATCCCAACGAAAAGACTTGAAGCGGCCCGACCAGGTCGAGGATCTCGGTTCCCGGTGCCGCAATGAACACGGCCCGCCGAGTTCGGGGTTGAACTCGCTTCCTATTATTGGGGGCTGGGCTCGCCATAGGACGAGTCAGTCCGATTGGCGGGACTCGGCGGGCGGTACATTCCGTTGACTTTCTTGATCGCGGTCCGAGCTAAACGGGCGCTATTCTGGTACGGCGTTATAACTTCTTGCCTGCATCCGCGAATTTGTCGGGAGCCGCGTAAATTTTCTTATCATCGTCTGAGCAGAAACAGTAAGTCACTCCCAGGTGCTTGCAGGAGAGCGAGCCGAAGAAAAACCGGGCTAATCAGTTCCCTCAAACAGATGCAATGAACGAAACCTTTCGCCTCTTGAAAAGAGATGGAGCGCTTTGCTGAACAGATAATACCAACGATTGGTTATTAAAAGCGACTTGGGAAAGACTCGAACTGGTTGCGGTTGCGTTTGCCGAATAGCTATTGTCCGGTCGTACTCTGCGCTGCATATGAGTCGCGGCATAATAAGAGCCCACGACCAAGATCGCGGCCAATAGTTGAACAACCATCGTCTCGTAAGTGGGAAACACCGCAAACCACATCCCCATCCAAGCAGGGATAACATTGGTCAGCCAACCTATGTCCGTTCTGGAGATCCAGTGCGCGAGTTGCATCTCCTGCGCTTGTTCACCCACCATTACTTCCAAAACGACTCCGAGCAGAATTCCTGTGGTAATCAGCATCTTTCGATATGGGAGATGCTGCTGCAGAACGAACGTGAGGACAGCGACCATCCCGGAGAGAAGAAGGCCGAGCAGCGCGCCTTTTAGCACGACGCTGCCGCCCAGTCGCAGATTGTAGCTTTGGAGAAAAAGAACAACTTCGAAGCCCTCGCGATAGAGGGAAGTAAATCCAAGCAGAATTAAGCCGCAGCGAAGGTGAGAGCCTTCGCCATTCGAACTGGCGAATAGCGCTTTTCTGCGGCGGCTATGCGCCCGAATCCAGCCGCCCCAATAAATTTTGTGGAAAAACCAGTTCATAATCACGAGCAGAACAATGACCGCGATCAGGCCGGTCGCTGCTTGCAAGTCGAGCGCTGGAACACTTTCCGTAAGTTGTCCGACGATTTCGATAGCGATGAACCAGGTGACTAATGTCGCGACAAACGCCATGCCTGCCCCTATCGCGACGGGACGCCGATGCGCCTGATCGCTTCCGGTCAAGCTCGCGGTAATCGCTGAGAGCACCAGAATACACTCGAGTCCTTCCCGGAATACGAGGACGCCGATATCCATGAACGCGACCGTTGAACGCATTCCCGGTTGCGTCGGGTCCGGCGTTCCGCGGGCAGTGAACCCTTGCCAGATGATCAGCGCGATCGCGAAAATCGCGGCGCCAAGAAAACCGCCGTAAAAAGCGGCGCGAAGGGAAGGGCGTCGTGGGAATGCAGTCATATGCGCAGCAAAGCGTTGAGCTGACCGTCCCCGCTCACTCGAGCTTTGGATTTGCCCATCCATCTAACTCATTGCGCAGATGCGCGATTGCCTTAGGCCATTTCCGCGCGCGCGGGTATTAACCGGCGCGCGGTGGCTTCGTGATCACCATTATTCCCAGATGTATTCCTGGCGCGGTCGAGCCAATGGAAATCGCGGCGTTGATCGAGGTCGTGCACTGCGCAGACGTCCTTGGGAAAAAGAAGATCCAGTGTCCAATCAAATGCCACACGAACCTTTTTATCCAGGCCCGGTAGCTTGCTGAGGTAAACCGTCCGCCACATCCACCAGGCAAAGAAGCCTGAAAAATTGAAACCAAAAATCCGCGCCACGCCCATCCGGCGACCGATCGAGGCAAGCAACCCGATGGTCCTGAATGAAAATGATGCTAGAGGGCGACCTGAGAGTGCAGCCGCGATATTCTGCGCCACAACTTTGCCCTCGCGTATGGCATGTTGCGCAGTAGGCGGATGAGAGCTACCCGGATTTCTGATGTCCGGCACAAACGCACAATCCCCCACGGCCCACACGTTGGGCCAACCGGGAACTCGCAAGAATTCGTTTACGAGTAATCGGCCTCGCTCCTTTGCACACGGAAGCGAAGCAATGATGGGACTGGGCACGGTTCCCGCCGTCCACACCAGCGTGCGCGATGGAATTGCCACACCATCGGCTAAGAAAACCTTGCTCTCGGTCAGGCTCTTGACCCGGGTATTAAGGCGGATTTCCACACCGCGTTTCTCGAGCACTTTCTCGCTGTATCGTCCCAGACTTTCACCCAGTTCCGGTAGGATCACCGGACCAGAATGGACCAGCATAACCCGCAACATATCTTCAGCCAGAGCGGGGTAGAACGGCAGCGCGTCACGAACGAAGTCATTTACCGCTGCAACCGTTTCCACCCCTGCAAAGCCGCCACCCGCTACCACGAAGGTAAGTGACGACCGCCGCTCGGCAGGATTGCATTCCGAATTTGCCTCTTCCAAATGTTGGAGGATTTGCGCGCGCAATTGAATGGCATCCCGGAGCGATTTCATCGCTACCGCCAGTTCTCCAAGCCCCGGAAGGTCGTAAAAGTTGGTAACCGATCCCAGTGCGATGACAAGATGATCGTAGTCGAGTTGTTCTATGCGATTACTGTGACCCCGCGAAATCAGGACCCGCTTGTTTGCTAGATCGATCTCGTTTACGTCGCCCACCAACACCTCAACCTTGCCGAGTAGCTTACGCAGGGGATTTACGATATTCGTGATCTCGAGATCGCTCGCGGCAATCTCGTGAAGCATCGGCGTGAACAGGAAAAAGTTATCGCGACTAACAAGGGAAATCTCCACCGCACTCTGGCGCGCCAGCAATTTCTCAAGATGAATGGCCGCATAAACACCGCCGAAACCACCGCCGAGAATGACGATTCGTTTCTTGCGCCGCCTGCGTTTTACCTGAACGATCATTGAGTTCCTTCCGTTGCAAGGCGCCGACGCAGCTGTGGAGAAAGGTGTTAACTCTGTTAGGATTGCCGCGGAGGCGGCAGCTCGGATTTTGCGTCTAACAAGCTAGGCTGCGCTACTCCGCCACCGCCGGACTGACCCAGTCCCCTCTCAATTTCATCTCGGGCTGCGCTGAACTCTTTCACGGCCCGGCCCATACCCCGGGCGAGCTCAGGCAGCTTCTTCGCGCCGAACAGCAGCAGGACGATGAGGAGGATTACCATCATGTCCGGTCCCATAAGATTGAGGATACTAGCGATCATTGGAGTCATAAGCGTGTTTGGTTAGCGGTAATTTGCTCTTCGCTTATTCAACCAATTTGATGGATTTATATTCCCACAGAGTGATGTGGAGCGGGGTTTGACTGGCTTGGCACCTGTGAGATGACCTCGGCTGCCGAGTTTTTGCATGCAAGGATGGAATAAAACTGCGCCCCGCCAGTCTCATTAGATGGGTAGTACTGCACCGAATGGGTGTGTCAGACCAGAACTTACGCACGTGAAAATGTCATGGCTTTATTGTTGAACGCAGAACATGCTTTTGGGCTCGAAGATTTCGAATCGACCGCAAAGATTGTGAAATTCGCCATAGTCCCCAAGAAGCACGAAGAGCCGGATCAATCTCCGAAAGAAGAGCTAATGTCTTTTGAAGCAGCGATGCTCCCTCATCTTGATGCTGCGCACAATTTGGCGAGATGGCTGCTTCGCAATGAACAAGATGCGCAGGACGTCGTTCAAGAGGCTTATCTGCGTGCGTTCAAATCGTTCGGCGGATTCCACGGCTCCAACGGCCGGGCTTGGCTGCTGACGATTGTCCGAAATACCTCGTACACACTACTAAAAAAGAACCATGCCGTCGACCTGACAACAACTTTTGATGAAGAAATACACGGATCTGGCCGCGAGTCGGTCAGTCCCGCAACGATTCTGGAGCATGCTGAAGACGCGGAACTAGTTAAGCAAGCAATGGATGAATTGCCAGCCGAGTTCCGTGAGATCTTGGCGCTGAGACATCAGGAAGGTCTCTCCTACAAGGAGATAGCCGACATCGCGCAAATTCCGCTGGGTACGGTCATGTCGCGGTTGGCTCGCGCACGGGACAAACTTAAGGAATGTTTGGCGGCTCGGATCGGTAAGGAGAAATAGATGAACTGCGAAGAAACTACAAAACTGATGGATGGTTATTTGGATGGCGAATTGGATGCCATTACCAACCAGGCGATTGAACAGCACTTGCTCGAGTGCCATAACTGCGATCAGGTCTACAAAACCCAACGCTCGCTAATTCGCGCAATTGGCAGTGCCACCCCTTATTACAAGGCGCCCTCAGAATTACGTGAGCGAATTCAATCCTCGTTGCGAAAAGAGATTGCCGAACAGTCTAACGGGAGCGGCATCCCGGTAGATGCTCGGCCGCTAATCGCAAAAGAGCACGCAGAGTCACGGTCGATTCTTTTTGGAACCTCATGGAATTGGCTAGCTCTCGCCGCTGCCATCGTTTTTGCAGCCGTTATCGTCTGGAATGTAGTGCCCCGATTGCAACGACCAGCCGCTGATCAGTTTCTCGCCACGCAGCTTATCGCCAGTCATGTGCGTTCGCTTATGGCAAACCACCTCACGGACGTTGCTTCCTCGGACCAGCATACCGTAAAGCCCTGGCTGGACGCCAAGCTCGATTTTGCCCCTGCGGTGGTTGACCTTTCTACCGACGGATTTCCCTTGATTGGTGGCCGTCTTGATTATCTCGATAATAGGCCGGTAGCGGCTCTGATTTATGGGAGGCGGAAGCATTTCATTAACTTGTTTGTTTGGCCGGCGGGATCGAATACGATCGGCGCCGCCAACGCGATGTCACACCAAGGCTATCAGCTTCTGCACTGGGTCGACTCGGACTTTAACTACTGGGCGGTGTCTGACGTTAACGCTAATGATTTGCAGACTTTCAAAAACAAGTTCGAGGAGCAAACGTCGCATCACTAAGAGCGGTCCAGATATTTAGCGCGTTCGAAGGACGTAATTCCGGCGCAGCGGCGGGTCAGCGAATTCGGTCTTAGCGTCGGGCGCTCACAATCAATTCCAGAATCACCGTATTGACGCGGAGCGGGTTTGATCTCCTCGCGATCTGAGAAGGAATCCGGCGATGGCGAAAGGGCGCATGCTATAATCCGCTCGCAACTGCACTCACCACGCGGGCGGCCTTGTTACTTAGAGAGGTTTTGGGATAGGTGCTAATATCAATTCTTGGAAGCGCGGATTGTTCCGGAGCGGATCGAACATTGGATCGAGCCGGAGTAGCGCAGGAGTGAGC
>Ga0137412_10000593_pt1 | contig 26173 bp, 20 predicted proteins | sample CZODoug2_1_16fun_FD_122160 | JGI IMG/M metagenome (GOLD analysis project Ga0137412, IMG submission 122160) | Vadose zone soil fungal communities from Angelo Coast Range Reserve, California, USA - CZODoug2_1_16fungal (Hybrid Assembly) | ecosystem: Environmental > Terrestrial > Soil > Vadose zone... | reverse complement strand
GCGTGCGGGCTGCCCAGGTACACCACGTGCCGGACCAGCTCGGGCCACCGCGCGTCCCGGGCCACCCCGCTCGCGCAGGCCAGCCGGGACACCAGCCCGCCCATCGAATGTCCGATCAGGTCGATCCGGCGCACCGGCACCGGCCAGCGCTCCAGCAGGAGCTCCAGCAGCTCGCTCAGTGCCTCGGCATTGGTGGCCAGCGGCCGGCCGGTGTTGTAGCGCAGGTATAGGGGCGTCGCGTCGAGGTCGGCGGCCAACCGCACACCGTAGTCCGGGTCGGCCGGCTCGCGTCGGGATCGGCGGAACCGCCAGGCGTGTTCGGTCTCGCCCAAGCCGGGCATCAGGAGCACCAGGTGCCCGCTCGACGTGGGATACGCCGAGCGCAGCGCCTCGGTGCTCAGCCGCAGGTCGCGACCGCCGTGCCGCAGCGTCATCCCTAGGTCGAGATCGTTGCCCTGGGCCGCCAGCCGGTCGCCGAGCAGCCCGTTGACCGCCGCGACCACACCCGAGCCGGGACTCGACCGGTCCAGCAGCGGCCGCTCCGTGCCGGCCAGGGTGGACGCGACGGCGACCGCCTCACCGGCCAGCACCGCCGTCGCGCGCACCGCCTGGTAGCTGATCGAGCTGATCACGTCGTGCCCCACCCGTACCGGTCGAGCGACTGGGCCGAGCGCGCCGAATACCAGATCCGAGATGGCCCGGTGGGTCTGCTCGCCGGGGCCCGCGATGAACCCCACGGCGTCGGCAACCAGACGGGCCGCGCCGCCGATCTCGTCTCGCGCACGATGGTCGTCGATGGGGCTCAGCCTGGCACATGCCCGGTATCCCGGACAGCAACTGTGCCCCGAACAACGTGTTCGGCGGTGGAGTGGGTGAGTGTCGCCGGGCCAGCCTCAGACTTTGCGGGCATAGCCCAGGTAGGTGACCACCGGGGAAGCGTCGGGCATCAGCGTCATCTCCACCATGGCCGGGATGTCCTCGTCGGCAACGGTCCCTCGCCGACGTGCCAGCACCGCCTTGACCAGGCGCGCCGGGTTTCTTGGCTTGAAGTCGGTGATGTCCTCGTTGTGCAGGCCGTGCCGGAGCATTGCCGCACTCAGCTCGTCCGGGGTGCGCAGGCGGGCGGCGGCATACCGGCCCGGCGGCATGATCCGGGTGAAGCGGAATCCCTGGAAAGCGCCGAGGTACACCAGGCGGGCCAGCGCGGTCCGGTTGACCGTGTCGTATACCAGCGGCCCGCCGGGCTTCAGGGCGGCCTGGGCCTGCTCGAGCACCCGATCCAGGTCCTCGGTGATCTCCAACGTGTCCGCGTAGTAGGCCAGGTCGAACTCGCCACTCGGCACACCGAGGTCCTCGGCCGGGGCGGTGCGGTGGCTGATGTTCAGATTCTCCCGGTGGGCCAGCTCTGCGGCGATCTCGGTGGCGCGGGCGGACGGGTCGATGGCGAGCACCCGGAAACCGAGGCGGGCTAGGCCACGCGGCAGCACCCCCCGCCCGGCGCCCACCACCAGTGCACGGCTTCCGGACGGCGACAGCCCTAGCCGGCTCATCGTGCCCCGCAGGTACTCCAGCCGCACAGCCTGGAAGGCCACCGCCCGAATCTGCCGGCCGTCAATCGCCTCGGCCGCCGTCGAATCCAGCTCGATACGCGGTGTCCTGGCCATAAAGCTCCCCAGTGCTCGTCGCGGAAGTCCGTATTGTCATTGAACTTACGGCAACCGCCGCACCTCGCGCGGCCCGCGTCCGTGGCAGGCGCCCGTCGGCGGGCGTCCGTCGGCGGGCGTCCGTCGGCGGGCGTCCGTCGGCGGAGCGCGCGCGTGGCTGGCGTACGGCTCGCACAGACCGGGTGCCGCTGGCGCAGAGTGTGCAGGGCTTGCGCGGGCCGCGGCCGGTCTGTGCGAGTCAGGCTGCCGTGACCGGCTACCGATGCCGGCCGCGGTGCCGGCTACGGATGCCGGCCGACGGTTACTCAACTCCACATGCGGCAGGCTTGAGCATGATCGAACGTGTCTGGTGTGCAGTTGGGTAACAAGGAGTGCGTTGGCCGGACTAGTCGGCGCCGCGTGGGACGGCGGGGTTGCCGCCGGCGAGGTGCGGCTCGGGCAGGGCCCCCCATAGCTGATCCATGGCCCGCGCAGACCCAGTGCCGCCCGCGCAGAGTGTGCAGGGCTTGCGCGGGCCGCGGCCGGTCTGTGCGAGCCAGGCTGCCGTGCCCGGCGGCTGCCGGCCAGGCGGCCGGCAGGGCGGCGGCCGGCCAGGCGGCCGGCGGCGGCGGCGGGTTATCGGGGTGTGGGGGCGGCGCGGCGGTGCAGGACGCGGGTGCCTGGGCCTTCGGCGGCCCCCGGGCCGGGCAGCAGGGTTATATCGTCCGCCCCTACCGAGCCGCCGCAGTGCGAACAGCTCGCCGTCGGGGTGAACTGCTCTCCGCAGTCGCGGTGGATCAGCCGGACCGGTGGGCCGCCCGGGGGCGTGGCACGGCGATCGCCCCAGGCCATCAGCAGGAGCAGGGCGGGCACCAGCTCACCGCCGGACTCGGTGAGGTGGTAGCCGTACCGGGCCGGCCTGTCCTGGTACTTGCGGCGCTCCAGGATGCCGTTCGCCACCAGGTCCGTCAGCCGGCGGGTGAGCAGGTTGCGGGATATCTCCAGGTTCTGCGCGATGTCGTCGAACCGGTGCAGGCCCATGTAGATGTCGCGCAGGATCAGCGGCGACCACCACTCGCCGACCACGTCCAAGGTCTGCGCGATCGAGCAGTGCATCTGCCCGAAGCTGGTGCGTCGCACGGCCACCACCTAATGAGTTGACTCATTGAACTGACCGCCATAGCGTACCGCTCGTCTGGTGAGTTCAATGAAAGGACTGATAATGCCGTTCGTCGAGCTGTTCGCGCCCAAGGGATCCCTGGACACCGAGCGAGGCCGCCGCGCGACGCGCGCCCTGGTCAGCGAGGTCATGAAGGCGGAAGGCGCGCCGGACACCCAGGCCGCCCGGGACATCTCCTGGCTGGTCATCACCGAACCGGACGCCTGGTTTGTCGGCGGCGAGGAGGCCACCGCGGAGCCGCCTCGATACGTGGTGCGGGTCAGCGTGCCCGCCGGCTCGCTGAACGACGCGAAGCGCGCCGACATGGTCGAACGAGTCACCCGGGTGCTGGCCGAGGTCGACGACGATCCGGAGCGGCTCTACCAGACGCCGGCGGCCTGGGTGCACATCACCGAGGTCCCGGAGGGGAACTGGGGGGCCTTCGGGCGGGTGGTCGGCCTCAAGGACGTCATTTCCTTCGTCGCGAACGCTCCGGCGCCGGCATGAGGTGGGGGCCGCCCGGCGAGCAGAGGTAGGGGTAGCCCGATCGTGATCAACCGCGAGGTCGTGGCATACTGTCCAGCGTGATCGATGTGGCCGGCACCCGCGTTCTGGGTTGTCGCTGTCCGAGGTGCTGTCGCAGCTGTCGCTGCATCTGAGGCCCTCGCACATCCCGGTCGCCCGGCGGCCCCTCACGTCTGTGATCACACCTCATGCTCAGTGCCCCCGACCTTCGCGGTCACACCGTCCTGGCTCTGCATGCCCACCCGGACGACGAAGCGATCTTCACCGGCCTCACCCTGCGCCGGCTGGCCGACGCCGGCGCGCGCACCGTCCTGGTGGTGGCCACGGCCGGTGAGCTGGGTGAGTCCCGCCTCCCGTTGAGGCGCGGCGAGACGATCGCCCGGCGCCGCATCACCGAGCTGGAGCGGTCGGCCGCGCTGCTGGGCGTGTCCCGGCTGGTACTGCTGGGCAGGCGAGACTCCGGCCTGCCCGGCTGGGCCAGCGGCGCGCACCCGAGGGCGCTGGCCGGCGCCGACACACGTCGGTTGGCTCGCCGGGTTGCCCGGCTGGCCGAGGCGGAGGGCGCGGAGACGCTCATCTACGACGACGAGCACGGGATCTACGGTCACCCCGACCATCTCAGCGCGCACCGGATCGGGGACGGCGCCGCCGCGCTGACCGGCGCGGGGGCCTACCAGATCACCGTCGACCGGGAGCACTTGCACGTGAGCGCGCCGGATCGGCACCTCATCCACGGCGCCGCCGAGGCCGCGGGTGTCCACTTCGGACGGGACAGCTCGGAGATCACCCTCGCGGTCAGGGGCAATGCCGAGCACGTGGCGAGCAAGCACGCCGCGATCACCGCGCACGCCAGCCAGGTGGACCCTCGACACCTGCCCATCGAGGAGTTCGCCGGCGCGTACGGGATCGAGTGGTACCGGCACGACGGCCCGCCCGGGGTGCTGCACCTGCTGGACAACATCCAACCCGCCGCCCCGGCTCTGGCTGCCGCGGCTCTGGCCACCCCGGCTTTGGCTGCCTCGGCCTTGTCCACGTCGGCCGTCTGACAACCCTGCTTGGCGCCCCGGGCCGACAAGCTACGACTCGGTGACCCGGCCGCGGGAGTCGAGCGTCTCAGCACACTGGCGGGTGTGCTGAGAGCGCCGACTCAGGGTGCTCAGAGCGCCGACTCGCGGGAAAGTTAGTGCGGACTGGGCGGGGTCGGTGTCGGGTGCCTTGCCGTCCGTACCTGGTAGGCGATGAGCAGGATCACCACCGTGAGCAGGCTCAGGAAGAACTGCGAGCGGGTGTCCGGCAGGAAGGCCATGGCCAGGATGACCGCCAGCATCGCGGCGATGGTGGCATAGCTCAGCCAGGGAAACAGCCACATCTTCAGTCTCAGCGTGGTGCCGTCGCGCTCCGCCCGCCGCCGGCTGGCCACCTGCGAGACGGCGATCAGCAGGTAGACGAACAGGGCTACCGCGCCGTAGGAGTTCACGATGAACGGGAAGACCCGGTCGGGGGAGAAGAACTCGAAGATCACCGAGATGAACCCGGCCACGGTGCCGGCGAGGATGGCTCGGCTCGGCACGCTGGTGCGCCCGAGCTTGGTCAGGGCACGGGGAGCGTCCCCGTTGCGGGTAAGCGCGAACAGCATCCGTGAGGTCGTGTAGAGCGCCGAGTTCAGGCAGGACAGCACGGCGACCAGCACCACCACATTCATGATCATCTCGACAGCTGGGATGTGCAGCGCGCCCAGTACCGCCGCATAGGGACTGACCTGGATGTCGGCGGAGTTCCATGGCAGCACCGCGACCACGACGAACACGGACAGCACGTAGAAGGCGAGCACCCGCAGCACGATCGAACGGGTCGCCCTGGCCACCCCGTCGGCGGGCTCGGACGACTCGGCGGCGGCAATCGTGACGATCTCCGCGCCGGTGTAGAAGCCGATGCAGGGCACCACGGCGGCCAGGATCGCGCCGATGCCCATCGGGGCGAAGCCGCCGTGCGCGGTCAGGTTGGCCACCCCGGCGTGCGCGCCAGGCCACAGCCCGAACAGGTACAGCCCGCCCAGGAGCAGGAACACCACGATCGCCGCGACCTTGATCCCGGAGAACCAGTACTCGAACTCCCCGTAGGACCGCGCGGAGACCAGGTTGGTACCGGTGAGCAGGGTCATCAGCACCAGGCAGATGGTCCACAGCGGGACCCCGGGCAGCCACACCCCGACGATGCGCGCGCCGGCGACCGCCTCCAGGGCGACCACGATCACGAAGAAGTACCAGTACATCCAGCCGACCAGGAACCCGGCGCGCGGCCCCAGCGCATCCCGTGCGTAGGCGTAGAACGAGCCGACGACCGGCTTGGCCACCGCCATTTCGGCGAGCATGCGCATGACCGCGACCACGATTGCGCCGGCGATCAGGAACGACACGATCGCGGCTGGCCCGGTCGAGGAAATGACCACGCCGCTGCCCACGAACAGCCCCGCGCCGATCACCCCGCCCAGCGCGATGAGGTTGAGGTGGCGGCGGCGCAGCGTGGGCCGCAGCCCGCCCGCCTCGGCCTGGTCGGAGACGGTCGTCACGTGCAGTCCCTTCGTGGGTTGGTCATCCTCAGTCCGCCCGGCCCAGCGCGTCGGCGGTGATCCGGTCGACCACGTCGGCGGCCACCGTCAGGGCGCCCGGAGTGAACGTCACCGCGCGCAGGTCGCCGGTGTAGCGGAAGGTGCCGCGCCGTTCCCGCAGCCGCCAGGACACCGGGCCCCGGGCATCCACGCCGACCGAGATGCCGGTCCACGGCGCCATGCCCACCAGTGCCACCTGGTCGGGCAGCTCGGCGACCGCCACCGCGTCGGCGCTCACCGTCAGCCGCCAGCGGAGGTCAGCCGTCGCGGCCACGTCGAGCCGGATCTCCCGTGCGCCCACCTCCACCGGCCCGGACGCCTCCGCGAGCCGGCCGTAGGAGTTCACCAGCACCTGGACCTGGCCGTCCTCGACGTAGAGCAGGTACCCGCCCATCAGGTCGCCGTGTGCCACAAGCACCCCCTCGTCGCCGGCCCGGTGCCCGCCCAGTTCCACCCGGATGCTGAAGTCGCGGTACTGGATCAGCTGGGCGGAGCGGTAGCGCTCCAACGTCGGTGTGCCGGGCAGCAGCCGCACCGGGCGGGACAGCAACTCCTCCTCCGGCCGGCGGACAACCCGATCGGCCGCCGTGAGCAGCGGGAACACCGTGTTCCGCCAGGCCGCCGCCCGCCACGCCCCGGCCAGCTCGGCCACCTTCTCCGGATACGCCTCGGCCAGGTCGTCCAGCTCGGTGGGGTCGGTCCGCACGTCATATAGCCGCCACTGTGGGTCGTCCAGCGAGTCGCCGGGCGCGGGCCTGGCGAGGAGTTTCCAGCCGTCCCGGTAGTAGCCCAGGTGCCCGCCCATCTCGGCGTACTGCTCGCGGTGCGGGCTGGCGGCGTCGGCCTGGTGCAGCACGGAACCGAGGTCGACCCCGTCGAACGGCTGGGTGGGCCGCCCGGATCGGCTGGCCAGCGGCGGCACGCCGGCCAGTTGCAGCAGGGTGGGCGTGACGTCGGTGACGTAGCCGTACTGGTGGCGTAGCCCGGAGTCGGCGGGGGAGCGGGGCAGCCCGTCCGGCCAGGACAGCAGGAACGGCACCCGTACCCCGCCGGCGTAGGTCTGGCCTTTGTAGAACCGGAACGGCGTGTTCGACACCTGCCCCCAGCCGCGCGGATAGTGCACGCCGAGCCGCTCGGAGCCGATCCAGCTCTCCTCGTGCGGCACGTCGCGCTGCCAGTCCGCCGGCACGTCCCGGTGCACGAATTGGCTGAAGTAGCTGCGGGTGCCGGCCGGGCCGCCCTCCGCGGTGCCGCCGTTGTCCGAGGTGAACACGATGATCGTGTTGTCCAGCTCGCCCAGGGCGTCCAAGGTGGCGGTGATCCGGCCCAGGCTGGCGTCCACGGTGCCCACCATGGCGGCGTAGACCTCCATGTAGCGGGCGTACCGGGCGCCCTGCTCGGCGCTCAGCGACGTCCACGCCGGCACGTCGAAGCCGGGCTCCGGGTTGCGCGGGGCCTGCCGGGTACCGGGCGGGAACAACCCTTCGGCCAGCTGCCGGGCGAAGCGGGCCTCGCGCGCCGCGTCCCACCCAGACTCGTAGCGCCCCCGCTGGCGGGCCAGCTCGGCGGCCGGCACCTGCAGCGGCCCGTGCATCGCGATGTGCGCGAAGTACAGCAGGAACGGCCTGTTCGCATCGTGCGCGCGCAGGTCGGTGATCATGCCGATGGCCCGGTCGGTGAGGTCATCGGTGACGTAGTAACCGTCCGGATACCGCTCGATGTCGACCCCGGAGTTGTCCGCGACCAGCTGGTTCGGGTGGAAGAACGAGTTCAGGGCCTCCATCGAGCCGTAGTAGCGGTCGAAGCCCCGCTGCACCGGCCACGAGTCGCGGGGTCGTCCCGGCGCCAGGTTCGCGTCCCGCGCCAGGTGCCACTTGCCGACCGCGTAGGTGGCGTACCCGCCGGCGCGCAGGCTCTCCGCCAGGGTGGCCACGTCCTCGGCCAGCTCCAGCCGCACGCCGGGAAAGCCGGGGTCGGCGTTGGCCACCCAGCCGTACCCCGCGCGGTGCGGGTTCAGCCCGGTGAGCAGCGCGGCGCGGGCCGGTGAGCACAGCGGCGCGGTGTGGTAGTTGGTCAGCCGCAGACCGCGCGCCGCGAGCCGGTCCAGGTGCGGGGTGGGGATCTCCGAGCCGTACGGGCCGATATCGCTGTAGCCCAGGTCGTCCACGAGCAACACGACGATGTTCGGCGCGCCCGGCCGCGCGGTCGGGGTGGCCGGCCACCACGGCGTGGACTCCGCCCCGGTGCGCCCGACCACCCCGCCGAACCCGTCATAGCCCCTAGCCTCAGCCGGAACGCTCACTAAAACCCCCGTGAAAGGCCGTGAGTGGTATTGGTCGCTATCGCGACCAATACCACTCACAGGCGGTGACCTGGTCAGACGGCGGAGAAGTGGGCGGCGTCGCCCTTGCGGATGATGCTGCGGCCGCCGTCGATGCCTACCGGCACGTCGCCGGCCAGGGTGATCCGGTGCAGCAGCCGGCGGTGGTTGTCGTAGTCGGAGACGGCGTAGTGCTGGGTGGCGCGGTTGTCCCAGATCGCCACGTCGCCGGGTGCCCAGCTCCACCGCACGGTGTTCTCCAACCGGATCACCCGGTCCTGCAGCACGTGGAACAGCGCGTGCGACTCCTTGGTGTTCAGCCCGACGAAGTCGCGGACGAACTGGCCGAGCAGCAGCGCGCGTTCGCCGGTCTCCGGGTGCACCCGGACCACCGGGTGTTCGGTCTCGAAGACTGTGGAGCGGAACTCCTCGCGGTAGGCGGCGAGCTGCTCGTCGATCTCGTCGGAGACCACCTCGGCCTCGGCGGCGTAGTCGTATGCGTTGGTGTGGACCGCCCACAGCTGGTCGGCCAGGTTCTTCAGCGGCACCGGCAGCGCCTCGTAGGCGGCCACGGTGTTCGCCCAGGTGGTGGTGCCGCCGTAGGGTGGGAGGTGGATCGCGCGCAGGATGCTCGCGGCCGGGACCCGGTCCACGAAGGTGACGTCGGTGTGCCAGCTGTCCGCCCTGGACCGCTCGGAGTTGATCGGCAGGATGTGCGTGCTGGACCCACGCACGGTGGGGTGCGCCGCGGTGGGTTCGCCGAGCAGCCGGGCGAAGCCGAGCTGACCCTCGTCGTCCAGGTGCCGCTGCTCGCGGAAGAAGATCACTTTGTGCTTGAGCAGCGCGGCGCGGATCGCGGCCACCGCCTCCGGGGCCAGATCCGGGCCCAGCCTTACCCCGTCGATGCGTGCGCCGATCCGGCCGCCCACCTGGACGACGGTCGGGTTGCTGGACGGGGCTGGCACGGTGTCGGCTTGCAGAGTCATCGGAGGAATCCTCGATTCGGTGGCTGACCGGACGGTGCCACCGACCGTAGGAACCCGGCCGCGGCGGCAACAACCGTTGGGCTCAGTCGGATCGGAACCGCTCAGAGGTCCGCATGCTCACCCAATCGATAGATTTTCTCAATGTGATCCGTATTCGGCTCCGAGTCGTCGACTGCTCCCCGGTGCCGTGTTAGCGTCACTCTCATGAGTGACGGCGAGCACCTCCGCCCGCTGCACGTCACGCTGTTGCGCAGCCGCCGCCACGTGGACTTCTGCCGCACGGCCACGGCTATCTGTCGGGTCTGACTCGCCCACCCGAGCTGACCCCATCCGCCCCGACCGCCCCATTGACTCCCGCTGAGCGTGAGCGCATGTTTCCGATAGCGCCGTGTTGCCCGCGGTGAGCCGGGCGGCGACCTGCGAGGACACCCGTGCCTGCCACCACAGCACCATCACCCGTCGTTCCATCCCCGGTCCTCTCGCGGGCCCGGTCCGCTTCACCCGCGCCATCGCCGACGCGGTCGGTCGCGCCGCCGCCCGGCCGGTTGTCCATAGCGTCCCGGGTACCGCGCGGTCGGCCCCGCACGGCTGCTGCCTCCGCCCGCTCGGCGGCGGGGGCCGTGTTGACCGCCGCCAGGTTGGACGGGCCGGTCTTCCGTGACGAGCTGGTCGGCGCCACCGACCTGAGCCACGCCACGGTGAACCGGCAGGTCGCGCGGCTGCTCGAGATGGGTTTGCTGCGCGAACGGCCTGACCTGGCCCCGGCCGGCGCGGTGGGCCGTCCCCGGGTACCGGTGGAGGTGGAGGCGGACGAATTCGGCGTGCTGGGCATGCACATCGGCCTGCGCCGGACCACACTTACCGCCGGCGACCTGCGCGGGCGGGTGATCGGCGCGGTCGACGTGCCGAATCCGACCGGTGATCCCGCCGAGGTGGTCGCCCTGCTCACCCGTCGGTTGCGCCGCTTTGGCGCCCGCTGGCCGCGCCGGCGGGTACTGCACGTTGGCCTGGTGGTGGGTGGCCAGCTCTCCGCCGACCGCACCCGGCTGCGGCATCCCCGGCTGGGTTGGGAGTCCGCTCCGGTGGCGGAGATCGTGGACCGGGTGGCCGACTCCGACGTGGTGGTGGTGCCGCAGGTGGAGGCCATGGCCGGGGCGGAAACGCTGCTCACCCGGCAGCACGCCGCCGGCAGCACGCTCTACGTCTACGCCAGGGAGGCGGTCGGCGCGGTGCTCACCGTGGACGGCGCGATGGACGTGCCTGCCACCGGACCGGGCACGATCAGCCACCTGCCGGTGGGCGGCTCGGTGAACTGCCACTGCGGCTCCACCGGCTGCCTGGAGGCCTCCGTCGGTGACGCAGCTGTGGCGGCCGCCGCGTACCGGGCCGGCATTGTGGCGGAGCCCTCGATCGCTGGGCTGATCGCGGCCGCCGAGGGCGGCAGCAGGGCGGCCCACGAACTGCTGGTCGACCGGGCCCGGCTGCTCGGCCGTGGCGTGGCGCTGGTCAGGGACGTGTTCAACCCGGACCGCGTGGTGCTGCTCGGGCAGGCGTTCACCGGGTACCGCCCTGGGCTGGCCCACGTGTCGGCCAGCTTCGCGGCGCACAGCGTGCTCGAGCCGATAAGCCTGCGGGTCAGTTCGCTCGGCAGCGGCGTGCAGGCACTCGCGGCGTGCATCGCGGCGCTGCGACCGGTCTACGCCGACCCGCTCGGCGCCCTGCTCAAGGCCACCGCGCGGAACGAGCGGGCGCTGCACAACGCCCCGACTCGATGAGCCGCCGGAACTCCGGCCGTCGCTATTGGGGGGAACGACATGACCGACACTCCGCTCGCCGTGCTCGACCTGGTGCCGATCTCGTCCGGGTCCACGGCCGCCCAGGCGCTGCGCAACAGCATCGACCTGGCCAAGGCAGCCGAGCGGTTCGGCTACGCGCGCTACTGGTTCGCCGAACACCACCTCAACCCGGGAGTGGCCGGAACCTCACCGGCCATGCTGCTGGCACTGACCGCCTCGGCCACCTCGACCATCCGGATCGGCTCAGGCGCGGTCCAGCTTGGCCACCGCACCGCCCTGTCCACGGTTGAGGAGTTCGGGCTGCTGGACGCCCTGCACCCGGGGCGGCTGGACCTGGGCCTCGGCCGCTCCGGTGCGCGCCCGCCCGCCGCCGTGCCGGCCGGGGTGGCCGTCCGCGCCGGCTACGCGCCCAACGGGCTGCGCATCCCGGCCCGGTTCTCCTTCGAAGGGCTGCTGCGTTCACCGCGGATCGTCCTGCAGCGCAACCTGCTGGTGCAGCCACACGCCCAGGCGCAGGACTACGGCGAGCAGATCGACGACATCCTCGCCCTGCTGCGGGGTAGCTACCGCACCCCGGACGGGCTGGAGGCGCACGTGATTCCCGGCGAGGGGGCGGACGTGCAGGTGTGGATCCTGGGCAGCAGCGGCGGCCTGAGCGCGACGGTAGCTGGCCGCAACGAGCTGCGCTTCGCGGCGAACTACCACGTCAGCCCGGCGACTGTGCTGGAGGCCGCGGCCGGCTACCGGGCCGCGTTCGTACCGTCGGAGGCGGTGCCGCGTCCGTATGTGAGCGTGTCCGCGGACGTGGTGGTGGCCGACGACGAAAAAAAGGCGCGCCGCCTGGCCACCGGCTACGGCCTCTGGGTGCGCAGTATCCGTAGCGGCGAGGGGGCGATCCCGTTCCCCACGCCCGAGGAGGCGGACCGCCACCAATGGAGCGAAGAGGATGAGGCGCTGGTCGCTGACCGGGTGGAGACCCAGTTCGTCGGGTCGCCCAGCCAGGTGGCCGACCAACTCGAGCAGCTGCGCGAGGCCACCGAGGCGGACGAGCTGATCATCACCACCATCACCCATGACCACGCCGACCGGGTGCGGTCCTACCAGCTACTGGCCGAGGAGTGGCGCCGCCGCTAGACGATCGCGCCGCCACATCGCGCTGCCGGCGCTTCCCCGGCACGGCCGCGTGTTGCCGAGCTGCACAGGCGACATGTTTCCGGCACGAACAATCCGCGGGGTGTGTAGTTCGGTAACCACAGCGCGTCTCCCACGGGCGTCGGTGTGTTCTGGCGTACTTGCCCGAGCTCAGCCACGCACCACCGAGGCGAAGGCTTCCAGCTCGCGCGGCACGTCAGGTCCGGCCGGCTGGTAGGCGATCTCGGTGGCCCCCTCGGCCTCCATCTCGGTGAGCTTGGCCCGCCAGCCGGCCCGGTCCATCGCGAGGCCGCCGCCGGCCAGGGTCTCGCCGGTGACGAACGGCCGGTCGCGCTCATTGACCAGGGCCATGTGTCCGTCGTGCAGCGCAAGGTGGCGCTGCCGCGCCGGGACCTCGTCGTACGCGGCCGCCCACTGCTTGCCGTTGGGCAGCCGGTCCAGCAGGTCGAACTCCAAGGCGAAGTGGAACAGCACGCCGGCCGCGTGCCCGGCGGCGGCTACCGACCGCGGCGAGCCCGGATCTTCGCCATCGTCCAACACCGTGCCGAAGCTCAGCAGGGCGCTCCAGTCAAAGCCGGGGATCGGCCGTCCCGTGGTGAACACGCCGTCGGCGAGCTCCTTGGCGGCGGCGATGCCCTTCGGGCCCTGCACCCCGAACAGGAACGGCACGTCGATCGGGCGGTCCGGCCCGAAGCCCGGGTGCTGCATCATCCGGATCACCGCGCCCTCCCATTCGGCGTCCTCGCCGCGCAGCAGGGCCTTGAGTACCCGGACGTACTCGCTCACCTGGCGCCAGGGGAGTGGACGCTGGCCCAGGGTGAGCCGCCCGGTGAACCCGCTGCCCACCGCGACGGCCACCCGGTCCGCGCCGGCCAGGGAGACCAGGGTGGCGATGCCCGCGGCGTTCGCCATCGGGTGCCGCAGCGAGGGGACCATCACCCCGGGGCCCAGCCCGATCCGCTCGGTCCGCTCGGCCGCCCGGCAGAGCTGCGTCCACACATCGGCGTAGAGCGCCGGGGAATCGTAGAACCACGCCCGGCGGTAGCCGAGCTGTTCGGCGATCGCGGCGTGCTGATGGCTCTCCAGCGAGGTGTTGAACGCACACGACATCTCCAGCGCCACGACGCGACCTCCGTTGTCGAACCGAATCTCCACCTTTCAGCAGGCGGTCCCGATCGGCAACTGGCGATCACGACCCGGGAGGGGCCAACCGGTAGACCGCATCGGCATCGTCGTCGGTGATGTACACGGCGCCGTCCGGACCCTGCACCGCAGCCACCGGACGTCCCCACCGCGAGCCGTTCGCGTCCTGGAACCCGCCGACCAGAGTCTGCTGCGGCCCGAGCGTGCCGTCCGCCCACGGGAAGAACGACACCTCGGGGGCGCGCGGCGGTGTGCGGTTCCACGAGCCGTGGATGCCGACCAGGGCGCCCTGTTGGTACGGGGCCGCCAGGGTGGTGGTGAAGCTCAGCCCGAGCGGGGCGGCGTGCGCGTCGAAGGTCCGCTCGATCGGCGGCAGCGTGGCGCAGTCGAGCCGGTCACCGTTGGGGTTGGTCTGCACGTCCGGCACGAACCTGGGCCGTAGGTGGTTGTAGGCGGTGCCGGCCGCACCTGGCTCGACGTCCTGATCGGGGTTGCAGTACGGCCAGCCCAGATCCCGGCCCGGGGTGAGCCTGGCCAGCTCCTCCGGCGGATGGTCGGCCAGGTATCCAGGGATGACGTCACCTAGGGAGGACCCGGACTCGCCGGCGTACCCCCGGTCGTACGGGTACTGGATGTTGTCCCGGTTGTTCACCGCGCTCCACACCGATCCGTCCGGAGCGATGGCCAAGCCGGTGCCATTGCGCACGCCCCTGGCGAACACTTCCATCGTCCCGCCGCCGGGCGGCACCCGCATGATCGTCGCCCGCTCCGGAGTGGCGTCCCGGTCATTCGCGGAGATATTGCCGGTGGAGCCGATGGAGAGGTAGATCGACCGGTCCGGGCCGATCGCGACCGATTTCAGCGCGTGCCCGTAGGCGCCGCCCAGATCGGGACTCCTGGCATCGGGCAGCCCGGGCGCGACGGTTCGCCGGGCCGAGGCGGCACCCGCCGTGTAGTCGTAGGCGTCCACACTGTCGCTCTCCGCCACGTAGAGCGTGCTGTCCTGGAACGCCAGCCCGTGCGGCTGGTCGAGCCCGTCGAGCAGCACGGACGCGGCTGGCCCTCCGGCGCCGGGCACCAGCCGAACCACCTGTCCGGCGGTCGGGCGGGAGACCAGCAGGGCGCCATCCGGTGCCCACGCGGCCAACCGCGCTCTGGGTACCCGGGCCCACACGGACATCGTCCAGCCGGCTGGCACGAGTGCCTGCCTCGGCGTGTCGAACGGATCGCTGTCCAGCCCGGGCGGCACGGTCACCGTCGTCGGCACCAGACCGGCCGGCGCGGTGGCGGGCGGTGCGCCGGTCTGCTGGGCGGGCGCGGCGGCACTGCACGCGGACACCAAGGCCATCACCGCGGCCATCACCAAGGCCATCACCGCCGCCGCCGCGGCGGCCAGAAGACACCGACTGCCCGAGGAGCGCATTGCCTCATCGTGCCGTGGCTGGTGTAAAGGCTTGCTGAGGGGCCGCCGACGGTGGAGCCTCACCGGTGCCTGACGCGCGTTGGCGCGCTCGGTCCGAGCTCACGGTTCCAGGAGGACGGACATGACCGGTCTGATGGAGACAACGGTCGACGAGGTCGCCCCCGACATCTACCGACTGTCCACCTATGTCGGCCAGGCCGACATCGTGTTCAACCAGTACCTGGTGACGGCTGAGCAGCCGCTGCTCTTTCACTGCGGAGGTCGCCAACTGTTCCCACTGGTCAGCGCGGCGGTCGAACGGGTGATGCCGCTGGATCGGCTGCGGTGGATCAGCTTCGGCCACGTGGAGTCCGACGAGTGCGGATCGATGAACGACTGGCTGGCCAGGGCGCCGGATGCCCAGGTGGTGCACGGGGTGCTCGGGGTGATGATCTCTCTACAGGACCTCGCGGACCGGCCGCCCCGGACGCTGGCGGACGGCGAGATCCTCGATCTGGGTGGCAAGCGGGTCCGCTGGATCGACACCTCGCACGTGCCGCACGGCTGGGAGTCCGGCCTGCTGCGCGAGGAGGAGACCAAGACCCTGTTCTGCGGCGACCTGTTCACCGCCAGTGGCGAGCACCCGGCGCTGTCCGAATCGGAACCGGTGGGGCCGGCGAACGCCGCCGAGGACAAGTACCACGCCACCGCGCTCACCCCGGATACCGCCCCGACGATCCGACGGCTGGCCGCCGATCCACCTGCCACCTTGGCGCTGATGCACGGGCCGGTCTACTCCGGTGACACCGTCGCCGCGCTGCACGGACTCGCCGACTCCTACGACCAGCGCCTCCGCATCGCCCTGGAACACGCCGCTGTGCCAACCGCGCCCAGCTAACCACCCGCCGGCGGTGGGCCCGATTAGCGCGTCGGGTGGCGGAGCTCGCGCCGCCGGAGCTCGCGCCGCCGGAGCTCGCGCCGAGATCGGCTCGCGCAGAGGCAGCTAGGCGGGCGCAGACCGTGCAGGCTCTGTACGATCCGCGGCCGGTCTGCGTGGGCCGAAGGGGTGGCCACTCATCGGTGCCCGGCGACCCTCTGTGCGAGTCTGCCAGGCCGCCCGCGCAGACCCAGTGCGCCCGGCGCAGACCCCGTGCGACTCGTGCCTAGCTCGCGCAGAGCCAGTGCCGCTGGCGCAGGCCGTGCAGAGTCTGTGCGGGCCGCGGCCGGTCTGTGCGAGCCGAAGGGCAGCGGCCTCGCGCAGACCCCGTGCCGCTCGCACAGACCCGGTGCGACTCGTACCTGGCTCGCGCAGAGCCCGTGCCGCTCGCGCAGACCCGGTGCGACTCGTACCTGGCTCGCGCAGAGCCCGTGCCGCTCGCACAGACCCGGTGCGACTCGTACCTGGCTCGCGCAGATCCAGTGAGGCCGACGCAGACCCTGCAGGCTCTGTGCGGGCCGCGGCCGGTCTGTGCGAGCCGAAGGGCAGCGCACCGCCCGGCTAGCGCGCCGGGTGGCGGTATGCCAGGACGGCTACGTCGTCGTCGTAGCCGTTGGGCGGTCGCTGCTGGCTGACCACCGCGTCGGTGACCAGTTCCGGGGTGAGCTGGGCGGCGCCGGCGAGTAGCTCGGCGACCGCGCTGATACCGACGTCGATGGAGGCACCGCGGCGTTCGACGAGGCCGTCGGTATAGAGCAGCAGCGTGGCGCCGGGCGTCAGCGTGGTGGTTGCCTCCGGGCGCGGCGCGCACGCCACGGTGGCCAGCGGCACCGCGTTCGCCGACGTGAGCAACTCGGTGGGCTGACCGGGTCGGGACAGGATCGACGGCATGTGCCCGGCGCTGCTGTACGTCAGCACCCCGCGTTCCGGGTCGATCGTTGCGCAGCACACCGTGGTGCACCTGGCGTCCGGGATCCGGGTGGCCACCGCGTCGAGGTCGTCGAGCACCTCCCCGGGGCCGGCGCCACGCAGCAACAGGGCGCGGCACGAGCTGCGTAGCTGACCCATCACCGCGGCGGCGGCGAGCCCGCGCCCGACGCAGTCGCCGACCACGATCCCGATCAGGTTGTTGGGCAGCGGCAACACGTCGTACCAGTCGCCGCCCACCTCCAGTGGTTGTACTGCCGGTTCGTAGCGCACCGCGAACCCCTCCGGCAGCTCGCCGTGGCTGAGCATCGCGTTCTGCAGGGTCAGCGAGACGGTGCGGGCCTGGTCGTAGCTGCGAGCCCGGTGCAGGGCATAGCCGAGCTGGCTGGCCAGCAGCATGATCAAGGACCGGTCTTCGGCGGTGACCAGGTCGGGGCGGGCGAGCTCCAGCCACACCGCCGCGTCGCGACCGGCGCTGATCGGCATGGCCAGCGCGCCGCCCACGCCGGAACTGTTGAGCGTCCTCTCCAGCGTGACGTGCGGCAGCGACTCCTGGCGGGCCTTCACCAGCGCGTCCCGAACCTGCTCGTCGAGGCTCGCCCAGCTGACCGGGCCGGGCAGTCCCACCGCATAGACGGTGGGGTTGTGGTCCGACCACACCGCGGCGATCGCCCGGTCAACCCCGGCCAGCGTGCGCAGGGCGGCCAGCCCACCCTCGATCACCTCGGGGACGCTGGTCGCGGTGGCCACCGCGCTGTGGAACTGCGCCGCCGCGTGCTCGCGGTCCGCCGCCGCGCGCTCGGCGGTGATGTCCCGGATGGTGCCCACAAATATTCGCCGGGACTGCTCGTCGCTCGGATCGACCAGCGAGTTGACCATCATTGCCAACCAGCGGCGGTGACCGTCCCGCCGGCGGATCGGCAGGGTGAACCGGCCTGCACCGTCCCGGAAAATGGCCTCCCGCACCGCCTCGTGCTCGAGCCGGCTCTCCTGGTCGCCGGGGATCCACGGATGCGGCCACCGATAGGGCAGGCCCTCGGGCGGGTACCCGGTCAGCTCGGTGAACGCGGCATTCACCTCGGTGATGGCGGACTCGTGGTCGGTGACGAAAAAGCCCTCCTGCAGCGAGTCCATCATGGCCCGGCGGAACGCCGATTCCAGGGCGCGTAGCTGGGCCAGCTCCTCGAGGGCCTCGGCCCGTGCCCGCTGTTCCTGGTAGCCGCGGGTCCGGTCGAGGAAGCCGCGGGTGGCGATGTCCAGCGCGGCCAGGGTCTGCAGGAGGAACTGCAGGGCCGCATCGAGCGGCGCCGAGCTGAACTGTGCCGGGTCGGGGAACATCTCGGCGAGAACCCGGAAGTGGTGTTCGGTCACCGTGAGAATGCTCAGCCCGTCCGCCAAGGCTTGACGACCGATCTCGTGCCCGGCCGCCAAGCTGGTCTCGGTGGGCTCCCGCAGGTGCCGGCGCAGGGCGAGGCGGTAGGTCGCCTGAAATGCCGCGGTCGTTGAGGTCACAGCGGTCCACCCCGGTACCGAGCAACGAGGACCAGCGCGTCATCGGTGCCCCTGGCCGACCGGGTGAGGATGTCCTCGGCCAGCCGACCGGGAGCTCGGAGCGGCCCGATGTCGTCGGCGAAGTCACCGCGCAGCCCGTCGCTGCCCAGCAGCAGCACGTCGCCGGCCTGAATCGGACTGTCCTGGGCATCGAGCCCGGCGGGCAGCCGGTACCCGACGATGCCGCCGTGCAGCGGGGCGCCGACAGGTGCTGGATTTCCCGGTCCGACCCGGACCAGGCATGCCGCGACATTGCCGACCCCGAGCCAGCGCAGTCCCGGACCGCCGAAGGTGACCAGCGCGAGGGTGATCGCCGCGCCTCGGGTGTCCAGCAATGCGCGATGGCACAGCAGAATCAGCACATCCAGCGGCTCGGCGGGATTCTCGGCGAGCACCTCGGCCGCGCGGTTGGCGGCCAGCGCGGCATGCCGGCCATGACCGAGGCCGTCGATCACCCCCAGCAGCACGCCGTCGCCGGTATCGGCAACCACCCAGTGATCTCCGCAAACATCCTCACCGCTGATCGGCGTGGCGGCCACCGCCCACTCCAGCTGACCGAGCCGTCCGTCAGCCCGCATCGGGAGGCAACCACTTCCACATCAGCACGAGAGTCCCGTGCCCAGGCCGCGAGTGGACCTCCAGCTGGTCCATCAGCCGTCGGGCGCCGGGCAGGCCGACGCCGAGCCCGGAACTGGTGGAGAAGCCGTCCTCCAGCGCCCTCGGCACATCCTCAATGCCCGGTCCTCGATCGGCGGCCTCGACCACCAGCGCTTTACGGCCGCTGCGCTCCTCCACCAGGAACCGGATCTCCCCGCTGTCGGCGTAGCTGGTGATGTTGCGCGCCACCTCGGAGATCGCGGTGGCAATCATCGTCACGTCGGTCAGCGAGAACCCGAGCTCGCTGGCCAGCACCCGGCCGGCTTGACGGGCGGTGACGATGTCGTCCGGGCCGTCCACCGCCACGACGACCTCAGCGGCCACCGTCGCGTCCGTCCGCGCGCCGCCGCTCGGCCACCCGGCGATTGAGTAGGATCAGCCCTTCTTCCAGGTCGAGCGCGGTGTGGATGTCCTCGAAAGCCAGGCCCAGCTGGACCATCGCGAAGGCCACCTCGGGTTGCAGGCCGACGATGACCGTTTCGGCGCCGCGCAGCCGCGTCATATGTGCGACAGTGCGCAGCGAGCGGGCGGCGAAGGAATCCATCACGTCGATGGCGGTGAGATCCACGATGATGCCCTGCGTGCGGAACAGCCCTACCCGTTCCATCAGGTCATCCTGCAGCCGCTGGGTATCGGCGTCGGTCATCGCCGCCTGCACAGTGGCGATGAGGTAGTTGCCCTGTTTGAGAATAGGAACCGGCATGGCGGCGAGAGCTCAGCCTGTGTGGGGGTCGCCGGCGCGGGTGACCTCGTAGCCGAGCAGCCGCTCGGCTTCTTCGATACCGCCCTGCAGGTCGCCCACCGCGTTCATCTTCGACAGGTCCAGCCCGATCGTCACCAGCGTCAGCGCGATTTCCGAGGACAACCCGGTAATGATCACGCTTGCGCCCATCAGACCGGACGCGTCTACGGTCTGGACCAGGTGGTTGGCCACTGTTGAGTCGATTGTGGGCACACCGGTGATATCGATTACCACGACCTTGGCCCTATTCGCCCGAATTGCCCGCAGTAGTTGCTCGGTCAGCTGGCGGGCCCGCTGCCCGTCCAGCACGCCGATGATCGGCAGAATCAGCAGCTGCTCGCGAACCTGCAGAACCGGCGTGGAGAGTTCGCGGATTGCCTCTTGCTGCTGTCGGATGATTCGCTCGCGCTCCTGGACGAAGCTGACGCCCACGGTATTAGCGATCCGGTTCGCGGCCGGTTCGTATGCATCCAGAACGCGGTTCAGCAGCTTGAAATCCGACTGGTATTTCTCGAACAGGGACCGGGCCAGGACATCACGCAATAGCAACACGATCCCGAGTACCTCATCGGTCTCCACACCTCGGGGAATGATTCGTTCGGAAAGGTTGCGGGCATAGGCCTGCAACGCCTCGACACTGCCGGTCTCGAGCACCTCGACGTAGTTGTCATACACCGAGGTGGCCTCGGAGAACAGCTCCTCCGGGGTCATCGCGGTGAGCAGCCGGGCGTCGGTAATCCGGCGGGCCCACTCCTCACGCAATGCCGTTCGGTTCTGCCTGAGGTGTTCGACGAGCTGAGGCAGCAGGGCCTCACTCGATATGCCAAGGTCGGTTTCGACCATTTGACCGACAGAAGACTCGTTCACGACCCCTCCATCCGCCCACCTGACGCGATACCGGGCAACCTCACACGCTGACCGTCCGAAATCCTCGCCGAGCCTAGCCTGCCTGGCCACCGCCATACGCCAGCCGGATGAAACGCAGGCGAGCAGGCCGTCTGACGTCACAGAGCGCACCTCCACGGCACAGGGTGTGCAGCGTCTGTGAGGTGGACGCCGGGTCTGTGGTGTGGGCTGTCGGGCTATTCGGGGGGCTCAGCTGGGCGTGCTCAGCTCTGCAGCCACTTGGTGTTCTTGGGCTTGCCCAGCTGCCGCCACGCCTCGGGCAGCTCGCGTTCGGCCCGCTGCGCCCTGACCACTTCGAGTCCGTAGAGCACGCCGTGGGTGAAGCCGTTGCCGCCGTCGAGATGGGCCTGCGCGGCCAGCTCGCGGATCACCGGGCGCGCGACGACCGCGTCCTGGTGGTCGCCGAGCAGGGTGTGCACGTCCTTGGCCCTGAGGCGGAACCGGTCCGCCGGCTTCCCGACGCTCGGCTCGGCGACCTCCAGCGCATAGCGCAGCCGCTTGCCGGACTTCCTGGCCTCGTGCAGCGCGGTGTCGTGTTCCTCGCCCGGGGCCGCGGCGTCGGCCACGGCCATCCGATTCTCCAGCCGCCGCCACACCTTCGCCACGCTCCTGGCCAGTTCTTTCCGAGCCGGCCGGCCGGCTCGGGCGGTCAGCGGGGGATCGGCGAGCAGCTGGTCGACGGCATCGTGCAGGGCGAGATAGCGGTCACTGTCCAGCGCGGCCAGTGCCGCCTCCCGGCCCTCCGCGCCGCGCCGCTGCAGCGAGCGGGTGATCTGCGCGGCGACCGGCCCGAGCACCACGTCGTCGGGCAGCGTCAGCAGCACGCTGGTGAGCCGCTCCTCGATCACTTCGCTGTCCCTGGCCCCGGCCAGCTCGCCGCCGAGCCACTTCAACTCGTCGGTCAAGCTCCGGGTGGCTTCGCGGTCGATCACGTTGCTGTAGGCCTGCAGCACACTGCGCATGCGCCGGGCGGCCACCCTCATCTGGTGTACTGCATCGGGGGCGTCCCGGCGTACCAGGGGATCGTGGGCGCGCAGCTGCTCGGCCTGCGCACCGAGGTACGCCAGCACGGCCTCGCCCGCCGACCCGCGCTTCACCTTGCGCTTCCCGCCTTTGCCCGAGTCCTTCGCCGACGCCTTGGATGAGCCATTGGAGTCCTTGCCATCGGCGGGTTGGAGCTGATCCGCTAGCAGACGCCCCAGCTTCGAGCCGGACGACGAGCGGTGCGCCCCGATCTCGAGCAACTCATGTTCGATCCGGTCCAGCAGTTCCACCTGCCCGTGCTCGCCGAGCTCCACCTCGACCTCACGCCAGGACACAGCGGTGGTCTGCTTGCCCATGGTGTGTGCGTCGACCTGGTCCTCAACAAGCTCGGCCAGCGCATGCCCGTCGGCGTCGGACAGCACCCAGCGGCGACGCTGAGTGTTCAGCTGGGCGACCGGGCCCAGCGCGGTGCCTCTGGTGTTCAGCCGGGTGAGCGCGACGAACTCCGCGGGGGGCTTGCGCCGGGCGCGGGTCAGCGGCAACCGGAGTTCATCGCGGGTGTCCTGCCCTGCCGGCAACTTCAGGTGCCAACCCTCGTCGTGCCCACCCTCCCGGCGCCGGAGCGTGACTCCGGCGCGCAGTAACCTCAGGTCCGGGGTGTCGAAGTAGATCGCCTCCAGCTGCTGTTCCTCGGGTTGGGAGCCAGGATCCAGGCCGAGCAGCCTGGCCGGGTCGAGCAGCACCACCGCTTCGTCCGCCTCGTACTTGCGCTCGGTCTCCCGCACCACGGCAACTGAATCGCTCATGGCGTTAGGCATACCCCTCCGCCGCCGAATTGCAACCCCGCATTCGGCGGCCCCTCAGTCTGCACAGGTTGCCGCACACGCCGCTGAGCTGCGCCGTCGGCCACCCGAGGCAGTTGTTCAAGCGCGTTGCAAGGATCACGCAAGCCTGGTGGTCGATTGTGACCGGGCTATGCCTCGCACCGGATACGATCCGCCGAGGCCCGCTCAAGATCAAGGAGGATTACTCGAATGATGTGGAAGCGGGCGCTCCCCGCCGCGACCGCGCTCCTGGCCGGCGCCCTCGTCCTGTCGGCGTGCGGTGCCGGGGGTGGCGGAAGCGGGGCCCGCGCGACGGACACGATCAAGATCGGGTTCCTGGGCGACCTCACCGGGGAGAGCTCCGGTTTGGTCGTCGGACCGCGCAACGGCGCCAAGATGGTGATCGAGGCCTACAACGCGAAGAACCCGTCCAAGAAGATCGAGCTGGTGGAGTACGACAGCCAGGGGAGCCCCGACCAGGCCGTTCCGCTGGTGACCAAGGCGGTCCAGGACGGGATCGTGGCGATGATCGGGCCGGCCTTCTCCGGAGAGTCCAAGGCAGCGGACCCGGTGCTGGAACAGGCCAAGATCCCGAACATCTCCCCGGTGGCGACGAACCCGGGCTTGGCGGAGAACGGGTGGAAGTACTTCCACCGGGTCATCGCCAGCGACGCCGAGCAGGGACCGGCGATCGCTCAGTTCCTGGTTTCGAGCACCCAGCCGAAGCGTGCGTATGTGGTGAACGATGACCAGGAGTACAGCGTCGGGTTGGCCGACGCGGTGGAGAAGGACCTCACCGCACAGGGTCTGACCGTTGGTCGGGACCAGTTCGCGCAGACTGCCTCGGACTACTCGTCCACCATCGCCAAGATCAAGGCCGCCAACCCCGAGGTGATCTTCTTCGGCGGTTATTACTCGCAGGGCGGCCGGCTGCTCAAGCAGATCCGGGACGCCGGGGTGAAGGCGCTGTTCGCGACCGGGGATGGCAGCCTGGATGTAGGACTGATCAACGGGGCCGGGCAAGGGGCCGCCGAGGGCGCCATCGTGGGGTGTCCCTGCGCGGTGCCGAGCCGGGCCTCCGCTCAGGGGGATCTGAAGACCTTCTTCGACGCCTACAGCGCGAAGTACGGCGCCGATCCCGGCGTGTACGCGACGGAGGGCTACGACGCGGCGACCGCGTTCGTGAAGGCGATCGAGGCGGGGAACACAACCTCGGATTCAATCAACAACTACCTCACCACGCTCAGCTTCCAGGGTGTCGCGAAGGCGATCAAGTTCCAGCCAAACGGGAATGTGGAGAGCACCGCGATCTTCATCCATCGGGTGCGCAACGGGAAGTTCGACCTACTCGGCAACTCCAAGGACGCCAAGCTCGGCTGACGTCAGTTGGCAGGTGACCACGTCGCGTACCGGAGGTGAAGGCGGGGCCGGTGATGTCGCGCCACCCACGACATCACCGGCCCCGGTACGCCCGCCGGTCTGTCCGCTCCCCAGCAGCAGCCAGCTCGAAGTCTGTTGGGGAGGGTTCCCACCAGCGCGACGGAACAAACCCTATTTCGGCAAAGGTTGCTGGAGTTGAGGTCTGGGCGCCGCGGCCATACTGTGCGCGACGTGTCGGAGGTGGAGATGGCGATCGGCGTCGCGCATCCTGTGCCGGGCACGTCGCTGGTCGCCGTGTCCGGCGAGGTGGACATGCTCAGCACCCCCGGGCTGCTCAAGACGATCGAAGATGAGGTAGCCACCGGGCCACAGCGACTGATCATCGACATGGCCGCCGTGACCTTCATGGGCACCAGTGGGCTCGCGGTGCTCGTGGAAGCGCTCTCCACCAGCCGGGAGCGGGACATCGACCTGGTGCTCGTGTGTGCCACGCCCGCCGTCCGACGCCCGCTGGAACTGGCCGGCCTGATCACCCTGTTCCAGGTGAGAGGCACCGCCTCCGAGGCATTCGAGCGAACCGCCAGCACGGACTAGTGTCGCGATCAGGGTTGCATTGCGGCGATTACTTGTTCGGGAGTGAGCGGCAGGGCGCGGACGCGAATGGACGTGGCTTGGTAGACGGCGTTGGCAATTGCCGCCGCGGTCGGGCCCATCGAGGCTTCCCCGGCGCCGAGGGAGGGCAGGTCCGGCCGGTCGAGCAGGACCATGTCCACCGGGGGGACCTCGGAGAACCGCAGGATGGGGTAGCTCTCCCAGTCCGCGCTGGTGACCCGGGTGCGGTCGAAGCGGACCTGCTCCTTCAGCGTCCAGCTGGTGCTCTGGATCGCGCCGCCCTCGATCTGGTTGCGCAGGCCGTCCGGGTTGACGATCAATCCGGCTTCCACCGCGATGGTCAGTTTCTCCACCCGCACCTGGTCCTCCGCGTGGACCTCGGCGACCACCGCGCAGTACGCGGCTTTGTTGCCGTAGCGGGCGAAGCCGAATCCGGTGCCTCGGGACTCGTCGGACCGATCGCGACCGGGCCAACCCGCCCGCCTGGCGGCCGCCTCGACAACTGCCCTGGCCCGCTGGTCGCGCAGGTGCCGCAGCCGGTACTCGACGGGGTCGGCCCCCGCCGCGGCCGCCAGTTCGTCCATGAAGGACTCGATCGCGAAGACGTTCATGAAGCCGCCCAGCGCGCGCATCGCCGAGGTGCGCAGCGGCATGTCCAGCAGCCGGTGGTACACGATCTCGTGCTCGGGGAACTCGTAGAGCGGCACCGCGTTGCGCTGGCCACCACCGCCCCGGGCCAGCGGGGGATCGACGGCCACCGAGATGGGTGCCGGGTCGCTGGTGTGCGCGGCGCCGAGCAGCCCGGGGCCGCTCGCCGAGGTGGGCCGGCTGACGTGGCCGCCACCGGTGCCCCGGTGTCGCCAGGCCAGCACCGATCCGTCCCCGGCCAGGTCGGCGCTGAGCTGGACGGACATCGGCGGGCCGAAGGGTGCCCAGGTCAACTCGTCGGCGCGGGACCACACCACCTGGACCGACTGGCCGGGCACGGCACGCGCCAACCGGGCCGCGTCGTAGGCGACGTCGTCCGCCGCGTTGTGCCCGTAGCAACCCGCGCCCTCCACGTGCCGCACCACGATCCGCTCCGACGGCACCGCCAGGGCCTGCGCCAGCGCGGCCCGCAGCGGGTAGACCCCCTGGCTGTGGCTCCACACCTGCAGCGAGCCGTCATCCCACCGGGCTACCGCGCAGGAGGGGGCGATGGAGGCATGCGCGAGGTATGGCCGGGCGTAGGTTGAGCTCAGGGTGCGTGCGGGGGTCGCCGCCGCCAGGCCCGGTCGACGCGGGCGCTGATCCACAACCTCGCGGTCGGCCGGCGTCTCGGCGAGGAAATCGGCCAGCGCGGCCTGATCGGGCAGGCTTTCCCGCTCGTTCCACTCGGCGCCGCGGCGCAGCTGCTCGGCCGCCGCGATCGCCGTCTCCTCCCCGGTGGCCACCACTCCCAGGAACCCGCCGTCCACCACCACCTCGACCACGCCCGGCACCGTCTTGGCGGGCCCTGGGTCCACCGCGCGCAGGGTGGCGGCCGGGGACGGCGGTCGGACGATCCGCGCGTAGAGCATCCCGGGCAGCCGCAGGTCGTGGATGTAGCGGGGCCGGCCCAACACCTTGTCCGGGATGTCGCCGCGCGGCGCGCTGGTGCCCAGCACCCGGTGGGCCGAGGCCGGCTTGGCCGGCGCCGAGCCGGTGGCCGGCACGTCCAGGTCGACCTCCTCGGCGAGCTCCCAGTAGCTGGTTGTGCCCGCGCCGCCGGGCGCGGTGATCTGCCCGTCCGACACCTGGAGTTGATCGGCGGGCACACCGAGCCGGGCCTGCGCGCGGGAGAGGAAGTGGGCCCGCACCTCCGCGCCCACCTGGCGCAGCGCCGCGCCGGAGTCCTGCAGCGAGCGGCTGCCGGCGGTGAACGCCTCGTCCGGGCTGGT
>Ga0137412_10000592_pt1 | contig 26183 bp, 18 predicted proteins | sample CZODoug2_1_16fun_FD_122160 | JGI IMG/M metagenome (GOLD analysis project Ga0137412, IMG submission 122160) | Vadose zone soil fungal communities from Angelo Coast Range Reserve, California, USA - CZODoug2_1_16fungal (Hybrid Assembly) | ecosystem: Environmental > Terrestrial > Soil > Vadose zone... | reverse complement strand
GAACTCGATACCGACAAAATCGACCAAGCCGCGTTGGCGTTGCTCGCCCTCGGGAGGCACGAGGGAAATCGCGCCTGGAAGGCTTTCGACTGGGAAGTCATGGGTCGGCTGCATGCGAAGGGCTATATCACCGATCCGGTGGGTAAAGCGAAATCGGTCCTCTTTACCGAGGACGGCGCACGGGAATCGGAGCGGCTCCTGCAGGCCTTGTTCTGTCGATCGCCCGATCGAGGCTCACCGTGATCACCCGTCCCCGCGGCGCTGTCCTCAGCGGCAATGCTCCCGAGGCCCATCGCTCTGTTTGCCGACGCTACGACGCTCCTCGGCCGCGACCCGTTCTTGGGTACGTTCTGCGGGAGAGGACACCCTTCATCAGGATCGCACCGCGCAGTTGCTTTGTACGCTCCAGGCTCTGAGCGCGGCGGCGGTGCTCGCCGACCTCCTACCACAGCGACGCTGCGTCGCCGGCTACTCGTCGGCACAGGCGGCTGCTCACGGCTGTGGTGCCGGATGGACCAGGATTGACCGCTTTGGCCGCAGCGCATCGCATGTGATGACCAATGACGTTTCCAGCATAGAGGGAATCAATCGAATCGATTCGATCAATCGATGGAGGTATCGGCAATAAGTTTCTCTAAGCCACGGTCTCCATCAGTGATCGATAGTTCATTTACTTATTGGAGTAGATCATGCGTTCATCAAAGTTAATCGACAGAAGTGCGTGCCAAAAGTCCACCGGGACGAAGACGATTCTCGCATTCGTTGCCGCTCTGACTGTGGCGGCGGCGCTGCCTGGATGCGCCTTGTTGCCGCAATCTTCGAACCCGGCTGCCGACCAAAAAATCACGGCTGATGTCGAGACGAGATTCGGACAAAACGCGGAGCTGGAAGCTCCGAATCTTCTTACTGTACAAACAATAGACCGGATCGTGTACCTGAACGGATTGGTATCCACCGGTTTACAGCGCCGGGATGCCGAATCGGTGGCCCATCAAGTACAAGGCGTTGACAAAGTCGTCAACTCAATAGGCGTCGCTCACTAAACAATTTTCGGGCAGGCGGGGGCAAAGGATCGGCTTGGTGTTTGCCGCCCGGAGATTATCGAAAAACTCTCAAACCCGATGTCCAACATTTTGGAGATACGAATGCTTAAGCGCAAATTTGTTTATACACTGTTCACGGTGATCGCAGCAGCGTCACTTATACCTGCCCTCGTTCAGGCGCGCGATATCCCCGTCGCGAATAACGTCGTGCTAGTGCATGGTTTGTATGCAGATGGATCGTCCTGGATTGATGTAATTCCCTATTTACAGCGCGCGGGCTTGAATGTAACCGTGGTTCAGAATCCGTTGAGCTCGCTGGCGGATGACGTTGCCGCAACTCGCCGAGCCCTGGCGTCCCAGGATGGGCCGACGGTTTTGGTCGGCCACTCCTTCGCGGGAACAATTATTAGTGAAGCCGGCAATGATCCCAAAGTTTCCGCGCTGGTGTACGTAGCGGCGCGGGCGCCGGACGCGGGCGAAGACTTTGGTGCGCTGGCAGCCAAATTTCCGAAGCCGCCCGCGAGCGCGGGAGTAATAAGGAAAGATGGCTTTTTTTGGCTAAGCGAAGAGGTTTTTCTCAGAGACTTCGCCGGCGACATTGAACCGTCCCGAGCACGCGCGCTGTATGCGGTTCAAGAGCGGGGCGCCGATGCGCTGTCAACCACTAAGACCACGACTGCAGCATGGCGGATTAAACCCACGTGGTACCAAGTTTCGACCGAAGACCGCACAATCGATCCGGAGCTAGAGCGATTTCTGGCCAAGCGCATGAAAGCGACAACGATCGAACTTGATTCGAGTCACGTGTCACTGGTGTCTCACCCCAAGGAAATCGCGGATTTGATTCTCCTTGCCGCGGGGCACGAGAAATCGCAATGAGTGTTCGCCTAGAGTGACGGCCGCCTCGGTGAGGGTGGACGAATTTCCTCAATGTGTATTAGAGGCTGGCGGATCACTGGGCAATATATGAGAATTCCGAATCCAATCCGAAATGGCTAGAGCGTGGATTATGACCACTCGACGAAAATCGCCCAAGGAGTCGGAGCGCTTTGCCGCCGGTGTCGGTCGTGGGATGCGGCGTGCCGCACGTACCGCGCGACAAGTGGGTCGTATATACGGAACACCGATTTGCGCTTGGGAAGACGGTAAAGTCGTGGCCAAGAAGCCGTTGACAGCCGTAGGTATTTGACCGAAGCAAGCTGTGACGGAGGTGTGACCAACTCCTTGAACCTCGCCGCGCTCAACTGCTCGAACGGCGCGATATCGCCCTACCCGGCGTTATTCACGACAACCTCGAGACGACCAAAAAAATGCCGTGCCTTTCTTCTTTGCACTTATTGCCTGGTCAGATCGTCGGAGCGCTGCCCTCAACTGGGAGGGTGTCGTTTTCAATCTGGCTCAAAAGCGGGTCGGCGTAACTAGCAAAAGACGCCAATGTTCTTGCAGAACGTGCCAAACGGCTTATTTGCCGAGCTACCGCTCCTAGGATCATCGAGCGGTCAAACAATTTTCGCTCGGGCGTGCGATATCGGGACGTCGAATCGCTGAATTTTTAACGCCTGCAATGCAACTGTTCCGTTAGTTCGTGGCGGTAATTCTGGACAGTGAGTCCTTGCGCACTTTGGCGACCACGTGAATCTGCGGATCTACGATTTCGGTGATGTCGTAACGGATCGAGCTGCCCAGCACCATGGCAATTTCGCTGGGGTTAAGACTGTAAGTGTCTTTGAGCCAGCGCACCATACCGCTGGTCGCCAGCTGCAGCGCGTCGCTCAACGAGCCGCCAATCCCGGAAATCATCACGAATTCCGCGTCCTCGATGCGGGGCTGGCCGAGAGTTTGGCCCTTGATTACATCGACGGTGAATTCCACGTCCATGGAGGTCTCGAGACCGGTGCCGGTCAATTCACCATCGCCTTGGCGGGCGTGACCGTCGCCGATGAAAAGCAGGGCACCGGGTTCGAACACGGGCAAATAAACCGTGGCGCCCTCATGGACGCCGCTGTAGTCCAGATTGCCGCCGTAGGCGCCGAGATTCACGGTGCGCAATGATTGACCGAACGCGGGTGCAACGCCCACACATCCCAGCATGGGTTGCAGGGGCACTTCAAACTGCGTCAGTTTCTGCGAGGGTTGGGCAAGCCTTGCCACCCCTCGCTCCGTGTCCAGCGTCCAAGTTCCGCTGCCTTTGACGACCGGCGTCTCGCGCCGGAGAGAGTAGGGCTCCAGGGCATTGGCCGCCAGTGCGTCGCCGTACATGTCGGCCGTGGTGCGATTGGTACGAATCCTAACGAAGCGTATGACCAGGGTATCGCCGGGCATCGCCGTCTCGATGTAGAACGGGCCGGTTTGGGGATTGACCAAGGTCTTCCTTCTGACCCCCTGCGAATCGAACCCTTCCGCGTCCAGAGTCCAGGTACGGACCGTGTCTCCAGGCAAGATATTGAGCACGGGCTTGGCGGGGCCAAACAGACCGTAGAATTGCGTTGGTTCGAAATCGAATGTGCGCGGTGTGCGGGTGGCCGCGTCGGAGGTATGTGCGAGTACGCTCATCCACAGGCAGATTGCGAAACACTTGGCCGAGTTAGCCATGTCAGACTCCGATTTATTGAGGCTCGACGCCTTCGGTGGCAAAAAACAGGACGCGGGAGTTTCGGGTCAACGCCAAATGCGACGCCATCATCGGGTCCGCGATGGCGGCCATGGCGCCGGCCAGACCGGCTGCCGCGGAGGAGGTGAGGGCAAGGCCGCCGGGGACATCGCGGGCGTCAGCCACCGCAGCAGCCGCTGCGGCAGCGGTTTCGTCGGAAACCGTCATGAACGCATCGGCGCGGCTCCTCAGTATCACCCACGCGGGAGCGGAAACTTCTCCGCAGGAGAGCATCGCCATGCTGGTGTTGAGGTCTCCCGCAATACGAATCGGACCCTGATTGATGGTGCTCGCCATCACGCAGGCGGCGGCCTCGGGTTCCACGACGACAATCGCAGGCCGCCCAGCTCCGATCATGTCGGCGAAGCAGCCGGCGACGGCCGCGGCAAGTCCCCCCACCCCCGCCTGCACGAACACATGGGTGGGCAAGCGGCCTTTCAACTGGCCGGCAGCTTCCAAGATCATGATGCCGTATCCCTGCATGACCGCGGCTGCTACCGGGTCCGAGGGATCGTCGCTGGTGTCGGAGATCAACGTCCAGCCTTCTTCCGCCGCCATTCGTTTGGCGTGGTCGACCGAGTCGTCATAGTTGCCGTCAACGCGAATGACTTCGGCGCCGAGCGCTTGCATGGGCGCGATCTTGGATTCGAGAGCATGCTCGTGGACGAAAATGACGCAGCGGCATCCATGGCGCCGCGCGCCGAAGGCCACCGCCCGACCGTGGTTGCCGTCCGTCGCGCAACACAGGGTTGGCGCGGGTTGCACCGATTTGCCCCGCTCCAAAACGAGGCCCGCGGCATAGGCGCCTCCCAGAGCCTTGAAGCTGCCCAGTCCAAATCGATGCGACTCATCCTTGCAGTTCAGGGATGCAATTCCCAGGCGATTCGCCATGTCGTGGAGGTCCCACAAGGGCGACGCTTGGTATCCCGGCCAGGTGCGAAACTCGCCCAATGCACGAGCCGCAGAGGCAATGGAGACAATCCCCGCCTCATCCCTCGCGTACGGCTGCCGCGACCGGTGAGGGTTGATTAAAAACCGCGCCCCCGGCGCTGCGTGATTCACACCGGCGGCCATCACTCCGCCTTCACGGCAACAGTGGGCACTAACTTTTCACTGGCGTAGCCGTGCAGCAAGCCGTAGCCGGTGGAAGAAAATACGATTTCGCCGTCGCGCGAGATCGCGATGGCCGCGCCGCGCGAGTGATCCGCCTTGCCGATCAAGTCCTTGATCACTGTGTCAGTGGCGCTTTGCAGCGAGGTGTGGAGATAGGCCACGCGAGCGGCAATGTCGCGCGTGGCGCCGCGTTTGATGAAGTATTCGCCGGCGCCCGTTGTCGACAGTGCGACCTGGTCATTGGCGAAGGTGCTCGCGCCGACGATGGGCGAGTCGCCCACCCGACCCGGCATTTTCCCGTATGTTCCGCCGGTCGACGTGCCGGCCGCCAGCACACCGCAGCGATCCATGGCCACTGCGCCGACGGTTCCATGGCCCTGGGCTTGGTTCGCCTGCGGCTCGATCACCGGTTTATAGTAACTCTTGGGATCGGCGATCACCCGGGCGCCGAGGCCGATCAGCGTCTGCTCGCCGGCCGTTCCGACGAACAGAACATGCGGCGTCTTGTCCATGACGAGCCGGGCGGCAAGGATGGGATTCTTGAGCTTCTGCATGGCGGCCACGGCGCCGCTATGACCGGTGGAACCCACCATCAGCGATGCGTCGGTCTCGACGAAACCGGCGGAATTCTCGAACGATCCCTTCCCGGCATCGACTTGCCCCGAATCCTCGAACGCCACGATGGCTTCGACCACTACGTCGAGCGCCGAGGCGCCTCGCGCGAGCCGCTCTCGTCCGCGTGCCACGATTTGCCGCGTGAGCTCCTTGACCTCCGTATTCGGCCAGTCCGGACGCGCCTCGCCGACGTAGCCGCCATGAACCACGATGCTGTATCGCGCCTGCGCAGCGCAAGAAGCAGGCGATTCCGCCCGCGCATTCATCGACGCGAGCAAGCTTATGCCAATCCAAATTCCCAACCATGTCGAGTGCTTTTTCATTGGGCTCCCATGCAACCAATCGCATCGCGATCCTGACAAGGCTATTTACAATCCAATACGAATGCACTAAATATACTGTACAGACGACTGGGATTACAAATATATGGTCGGCGACCGGAGGGATGGATGATGGGAAACAGAATGCCTAGGGGTTCGCACCCGGCATGGGCCGCGTTGTCGGCGGCCGTTGCCGCGATGATCTTTGCGTCGAACGGCGCGAATGCCGAAGATCGATCCGCAGATGTCGCCACCTTGGACGAGGTGATCGTCACGGCTGAAAAGCGCTCGGAAAACATTCAATCGGTGCCGATCAGCGTCACTGCCATCGGCGAGCGCACGCTCGAATTGCTGGGCGCATCGGATCAGCTGGGCTACTTCTTCACGGTCCCGGGTTTGAGCTTCCAAAGCCAAGGTCCTACCGGCGATCAGCACGGAAACGTGTCTTTGAGCCTTCGCGGCGTGGCCGCCACCTCGGGCGCCAACACCGTCGGGTTCTACATCAACGAGACCCCCATTCACTTCGTCGACCCGAATCTCTTCGACGTCGACCGTATCGAGGTGCTGCGGGGTCCGCAGGGCACGCTGTACGGCGCGTCCTCCATGGGCGGCACGATCAAGGTGATCACCAATGAGCCGACGGCGGATCATTTCGCCGGGAAAATAGACTTATCCGCTTCGCACACCGAGCATGGATCGACCAATGTCGACGGCAGCGTGGTGTTCAACATTCCCCTCATCGACGACCGGTTGGCGGCGCGCATCGTCGGATACAGCCGCGACGACAGCGGCTATATCAACAATATCGTGCGCCAGACGGCGCAGCCTCCCTCCACGGCGGTGCCGCCGCCGCTGAATCTGGGCCTCAACGACATCCAAAAGGGAGTGAATTCGGAGCAGCTGCGCGGCGGCCGGATTTCGCTGAAGGCCATCGTGACCGACGCCCTGTCCGTCACCGCCACCGGTATGCAGCAGACCTTGCGCATTGCGGGGGACGGGACCTACAAGGTGATTCTCGATGCCTCGGATCCGAATCTCTCCTACGGCACCATCGCGCCGCTGGCGAGCGACTTCACGCGCGGATCCCTGCTCACCCATGACATCAATCCCGCGCCGCAGTCCGAGAAATACAATCTGTATGACCTGACGGTGAAATACGCCCCGGGGCCTATCTCACTGGTGTCATCGACCTCCTACTACGAACGCTCGACCTCGGGCGTCATCGACATGACGGAGGTACTGCCCTCGATCTTTGGAATGACCGTGCCGGTCGCCCAAAATCTGGACGATTTGGACAATGGGCACGGGTTCACGGAGGAGGTGCGGTTATCCTCGGACGCGAACCCGCATTTCAACTGGCTGCTGGGCGGGTTTTATCAGAACGTGTACACGCAATTTCAGCAATCGCTGGTGGACCCCAAATTCAACGATGAAGTTTTCGGCGGCGCTCCCGTCGTTCCCGACGGCGTCTTTCTGGCTTTCTTGAGCAAGAACTCGCAGGCGCAGACCGCTGTGTTCGCCGATGTCACGGTGCATGTGACTAAGTCCTTGGATCTCGCGGCGGGCATCCGCGAGTTCAGAGTTAACGAGACCAATAACACCGTCGGGGACGGGCTGTTCAACGGCGGCCCGACGCAGGCGGACAGCACTGCTCACGACAAGGGCAATACGCCGCGCTTCTTGGCCTCGTACAAGCTGACCGACAGCGCCATGGTGTATGCCACCGTCTCGAAGGGTTTCCGGCCGGGATTCGGTTTAGATCCGGTGGGCGCGGCCTGCGATGCGGCATTGGAAGCGCTTGGCTTGCCGCTCAATCGAACTCAGGTGGAACCGGATTCTCTGTGGAACCACGAACTCGGTTTCAAGACCGAGTTCTATGGCCATCGGCTGACGGTGAACGGCGCCATTTATGAAATCGACTGGTCGAATATTCAGCAAAACTTGAGCCTGGGCGACTGCGGCTACAGCACCACGGTCAACAGCGGCAAGGCCCGCAGCCAAGGATTCGAACTCGAAGTGGCGGCGGTTCCCGTCCGAGGTTTGCAATTGAACGCTTCGGTGAGCATGGTGGACGCTAAATTGACGGCCAACGCCGAGCAAGTGGGCGCGCAATCGGGGGATCCGCTGCTGGCCGTCGCCAAATGGCATGCGGCCACGGCGATCACCTACAGCACGCCGATACGGCCGCAGTACGAGGGATACGCGCACGCGGACTATCAATATACGGGGCCCATGCAGAGCGGCTACGACTTCAGCACCCCGACGTTCGCGTATGAATACCATCAGCCGGGCTATAGCACCATCAATCTACGCACCGGTGTGCTGCATAACGATTGGGAGGTCGCCCTGTTCGTGCAAAATCTTTCCGACGCGCGGCCGAAGCTGTCCGCCGGGAATTTCATTTCGCCCGACATCAGCGTCTATACCATGCGCCCGCGCACGATTGGACTCAATCTCAAGAAGAGTTTCTAAGTGCGGCTTAAATTTGGACTGATTTTCGGTGCGGCATGCATCGTGCTGGGGTGCGGAGTGGCAGGAATCGTGAAAGCGACAGACGACAACGGCGCCGCGTTGCGGGCAGAAGTAGACAAGCTCGCGGCGGCCAACGATGCCAAGGTGATCGCCTGGCGGCGCGACATTCACATGCATCCTGAACTCTCCAACCGCGAATTTCGCACCAGCGGGCTGGTGGCCGAGCACTTGAAGAAGCTAGGCTTCGATGAAGTGAGGACGGGCGTGGCGCATACCGGCGTGATCGGCGTGCTCAAGGGCGCCCGGCCGGGTACGGTAGTGGCGCTGCGGGCCGACATGGATGCGCTGCCCATCGTCGAACAAACCAACTTGGCCTTCGCATCGAAAGCGGAGACCACTTACAACGGACTGAAGGTAGGCGTCATGCATGCTTGCGGCCACGATGCACACACGGCCATTCTCATGGGCGCCGCGACCGTACTGGCGGGCATGCGCAATCAACTCGCCGGAACGGTCGTGTTCATCTTTCAACCCGCCGAGGAAGGCCCACCCCTGGAAGAGGGCGGGGGATCGAAAATGATGATCGCCGAGGGTGCGCTGGATAATCCCCGCCCGACGGCGATCTTCGGATTGCATGTGAGCCCGCTGCTTCCTGCAGGTTCACTGGGGGTGCGGTCGGGTGCGCTGATGGGGGATGAGAGCAATTTTCGCATCGTCATACACGGGCGCCAAAGTCATGCGGGACGCCCCTGGCATGGCGTCGACCCCATAACCATCGCGGCGCAGGTGATCACGGCGCTGCAAACCATCCCCAGCCGGCAACTGGATCAGGGCTCCGGAGTGTCGTTGATTACCATCGGCACCATCCACGGCGGCACGCGACGTAACATCATCCCTGATGATGTGGAAATGACCGGGACATTCAGAACGCTGAATGCGAAGCTGGTCGATGATGCCTGGATGCGCATTCGGCGCACGGTGGAGATGATTGCCGCCAGCGCCGGCGCGACCGCGAGTATCGACATAGTCAAGGAGCTGCCCATTACCTACAACGATCCCAACTTGACGGCGGCGAGCTTGCCGACGCTGGCCCGCATCGTCGGCAGCGAGCATATCGTGCAGCCGGACCCGGTGCTGGCCGCGGAGGATTTTGCGTTCTACCAGGAAAAGATTCCCGGACTGTTCATTTACTTAGGGGTGACGGATCCGGCCGCGGACTTAGCCAAGGCCGAGGACGTTCATTCCTCGCGCTTCCTGGTCGATGAGTCTGCGCTCAAGGTGGGTGTGCGATCTTTGAGTTCCCTGGCGGTCGATTACTTGACGGCTCATCAGTAGATGCGCCGCCCGAGGCCAGGCACGCCGCGCGCGCTCTCGCTGGGCGTCAATGCCCATTTGATCGGCAAATCCCATTCGCGTGAGCGCCTGGCCACCCCCGCGCTGGTGCTGGATCTCGACGCGCTGGAGCGGAACCTCAAGGCCATGGCCGACTATTGCCGAACGCACCGGAGGACCTTGCGGCCGCACGGCAAGACCCACAAGAGCGCCCGCATTGCGGCACTTCAGGCCAAGCATGATGCGGCCGGTATCTGTTGCGCCACCATGCGCGAAGCGCAGGTGATGGTCGCCGCCGGGGTGCGCGGAGTGCTGATCACCTCCCCCATGGTGGGCGAAGCGAAGCTCGATGCCGCGGCCGCGCTGCTCGAGCGCGATCCAAAAGTCATGTTCGTCATCGATAGCCTGGTCGGCGCCAAGGCTTTCGAGAGTCGGCTGAAAAAGGCGCGATTGACCGCCAAGGTGTTGATCGACGTTGACGTGGGAATGAAACGCACGGGGGTGTCGGATGTTCGCAGCGCGCTGGCCCTGGCGCGGCGTCTGGATGCGTCCGACCGCTTGGAGCTGCAGGGCGTGCAATGCTACTCGGGGATGGTGCAGCACATCGATAAGTACGTCGACCGCGCCATCATTTACCGCGAGGAACTGGTGCTGCTCGAAACGCTGCTCAATCGATTCAAGAGCCGCGGCTTGCCGACCAAGATCGTGTCGGGCGGCGGTACCGGCACATTCGACATCGACCGCGAACAAGGGTTGTTCACGGAATCTCAGGCGGGCTCCTATGTGTTCATGGACGTGCAGTACAACGATGTCGAGATTCTACGGCGCCGGCCGTTGCCGTTCGAGACCGCGCTGTTCGTGCAGGGCATGGTGTTGAGCAACAACCACCTTAGGGCAGCCACGGTGGATGCGGGCTTCAAGAGCTTCGCGATGGACGGCCCGCTGCCGCTGATCCACTCCGGTGCGCCGGACGGCACCAAATTCCAGTTCTACGGCGATGAATTTGGGAGGCTGTCGTGGCGCGGCAAATCCAAGCGAATGCCGCTCGGCAAGAAAGTCGAGTTCATTACGCCCCATTGCGACCCGACGGTGAATTTGCACAATTTCTACCATTGCGTCCGCGGCGATCGGCTGGTGGACATTTGGCCCGTCGAAGCGCGCGGTACGGTCTAGGGATGGCGCGCCTCCTCCGATACCTGATTCCCGGCCTAGTCATTCAAGCCGTGCTGGTCGGCGGCGGCTATTCGACGGGGCGCGAGTTGGTGGAATTCTTTTTGCTCAGCGGGCCGGCGACCGCGCTGCCCGCCATGGCGCTGACGGCCGCCTACTTCAGTGTGGGATCCATGATTTCCTTCGAACTGGCGCGCCAGTATCGTGCATTCGACTATCGGACTTTCTGCCGCGTGTACTCGGGCCGGTTCTGGGTGCTGTTCGAGTGGGGCTACATCGCCATTTTGATCCTGGTGCTGTCGGTGGTGTCATCGGCGGCCGGAAAGCTGCTCTCGGAAATGACCGGCACCGGAGAATTCATCGATTCCATCACATTCATGGCGGGCGTGTCGCTCATCGTCTTCTTCGGCAGTACTTTGATCGAGCGGATCATTTCGATCTGGTCGGTGATTTTCTACATCGTCTACGGGTCTTCATTCCTGTTGGTCGTGCACAAGTTCGGCCCGCAGTTGCACACGGCGCTTCAATCGACACGCCTCGACTACGGGCAGGTCTTGAGCGACAGCATCAGCTACGCCGGCTACAACATCGCCATTTTGCCCGTGCTCATCTTCGTCGCGCGCAACTTCGCCTCGCGACGCGAGGCGCTCATTTCCGGCGCCTTGGCGGGCCCGTTGATCCTGCTTCCCGGCTTCGCCTTCTTATTGGCGCTGTCGGCGTTTTATCCTAAGATCCTGGATGCACCCCTGCCCGTGACCGTCGTATTGGCCAACCTGGGGAATCCCATGTTGACAGTGCTGGTGAGAATCGTGGTCCTCGGCGCCTTCCTCAAGACCGGCGTCGGACTGCTCCATGGGCTCAATGAGCGGTTCGCCGGAAGTTTCGTCGAAAGAGGTAAAGTAATGCCGCGCGGTGCGAGACCGGCGATTGCCATTGCGCTCATGATCGTCGCGGTTTATTTGGCCACCTCGCTCGGCATCGTGGAATTGATCGGACGCGGTTATCGGTACAGCTCGTATTTCTTTCTGGCGGTATTCGTCCTTCCCGTGGCCACGAGGGGCGTATGGCTGATCTTACGGCCGGGGACGCGGCCCGCCGCGCCCGACGTGCTCGAACGCTAATACTGGATTGACGCTCTGAAATGGATGGTCTGGAACACCAACAATGAAAAAGACAAGGGAATCACTGAACCGGCCGGGAACGGCCAGGTATCCGAAGGGCAAGGAGCGGGTGGAGAAGATCCTGGAAGCCGCCAAGAATGTGCTGATCAAGGAAGGCTACGGCGGCCTCACCATGCGCAATGTCGCGCTGGGAGCCGGCACGACCGTGGGCAATCTTCAGTACTACTACGCCGACAAAGACCGATTGCTGCGCGACATGCTGGAATACATGGTGACCGGCTTCTTCGAGGACTTTGCCCTCATCCTGCAAGATCCGAAGAGAATGGCCGAAGAGAAGCTGGTGGCCTATATCGATTGCATATTCGATGCATTTTCGGTGGAGGACAAGGGCAAGTTCTACCCGGAGTTCTGGGCCTGGTCCAACCACGATCCGGTCGCGGCCAAGCTCATGGAAGAGATGTATGAGACGGGGTTCGCCTACCTGCACGGCATCATTCGGCAGATCAATCCCAAATTGACTGCGCGGGAAGTCAAGGACATGACGATTACCATCGTCGGCTCCATCGAAGGACTGGTGGTTTTTCTCGGCTATCGCCGGCCCTGGGCGAAGTCGCTGAAAAGCGTCCGCGACTACACCGTGAGTTCCTGCCTGCATCTGGTCAAGACCAACGGGGGACGCGCCAAGCGATGAAACGCGTGCCGGCAGGCCTTGCTGCGGTGGCCGCGGGGATCGTTTCAGGCGCCCTGGCATTCGCGGGTGCCGCAAGCTCTGCGCCGACGCCGAGCGGGGCCGCGATTCCGCCGCCGGTCGGAAACGAAGCGGTGCGGCTGGAGAAGAGCGTACAGATCCCGATGCGGGATGGCGTGCACTTGTCGACCGATATCTATTTCCCCGAGGGCGGCGCTGCGCATCGGCCCGTCATTCTGATTCGTACACCGTATGGGAAACAAGGGTGGCGGCAAGGCAATCCGCGCGCTGCACTCACCACCATGTTTGCCACGAACGGCTACATCGTCGCCATCCAAGACAAGCGCGGCCGCTTCGAATCGCAGGGACGCTACACGCTGGCCATCGATGAGGACGTCGACGGCTACGACACGATCCAGTGGCTGTCCAAGCAGGCATGGTCGAACGGCAAGATCGGCACCTATGGATGCTCGGACTCGGGTGACGCGCAAGTGTGGCTGGCTCAGAGCCGGCCGCCGGCCCTGGCCGCCATGATTCCGCAGGCATCGGGAAGCTCCATCGGCCCGGCCGGGGATCGCTACCGCTACTTCGGCGCCTTCAACGGCGGAGCGCTGCAGCTGGCCGCGGCCGAAGAATGGATGATCAGCAGCGGCAGCAAGGTGTTCTGGGGGCCGCCGTCGTGGCTGCCTCCCGACAAGTTTCGCGAAATTGCCGATCAATTCACCGCGCGCCCCAAGGCCGTCATCGAACCCGATGCGCTCGAACCGCTTCTCTGGACCTTGCCGGTGGCCGACATGATGAAGCGCGTCGGCATGACCTTTACCGACTGGGAGGACATTTTGCGCCACGATCTCGCCGATCCGTGGTGGGCTCAGTTTCCCTACTACAAGGGCACCGAGAAGGTCGACGTGCCCGCGCTGTTCATCAATTCCTGGGGCGACTTCGGGGTGAATGAAACCCTGTTCGAGTTCACGTACTTCCAGGATCATGCGCAATCCGACAAATCCCGCCGCAACCAGTTCGTCATCATTTCGCCGACGACGCACTGCGTCTCGGAGCTGGCGAGTTCACCCACCGTGGTGGGCAAGCGCGATCTCGGCGACGCCAGAAAGGATTTTTGGAATCTGTATTTGAAGTGGTATGCCTACTGGCTGAAAGGCGAGGCCAACGCCATCACCGACATGCCGCATGTTCAGTACTACCTGATGGGGCGCAACGAGTGGCGCTCGGCCGATGCCTGGCCGATTCCCGGGACCGAGCTTCGCCGCTACTACCTGCACAGCGGCGGTGCGGCCAATAGCCGCTACGGCGACGGCACCTTGATGACCAGCGCTCCCGAGCGCGAAGAGCCCGCCGATACTTTCGTCTACGATCCTGCCTCGCCGGTTCCCACCGGGACGGGGCCGGGATTGCCCGAGGGCTTCTTCGACCAGAGCACGGTGGAGATGCGCCATGACGTCCTGGTGTACACCTCCGAGCCCTTGAAGGAGGGCATCGAGGTGACCGGGCCCATCATGGCCAGGATTTATGCGGCATCGAGCGCCAAGGACACGGATTTCACCGCGAAACTCGTCGACGTGTATCCGGACGGGCAGGCATTCAATTTGCAGGACGGTATCTTGCGCGCGCGCTATCGCGAGGGCTTCCACAAGAAGGTGTGGATGAAGGCGGAGCAGGTCTATCCCATCGATGTGTCGATGGATGCGACCAGCAATTACTTTGCGGCGGGGCATCGCATCAGGCTCGAAGTCAGCAGCTCGAATTTTCCGCGCTTCGACCGGAACCTCAACACCGGCGGCAATAATTTCGACGAGACGGCGTGGCAGATTGCACACAACAGCGTGCATCATTCCAAACAGGCGTCGTCCTACGTGCTGCTGCCCATCGTTCCGGGAAAATAACGCGGCTCACCGCACCCCGACATGCGTCGGCCCATGAAATCCACAGCCGTTCTGCTCGTGCTTGCCGCCGCCGTACTGGCGTTCCCCGCGCGAGTGCGGGCCGACGACGACAGATACAAACGAATGCTCGAGCCCGCGCTCGAGGCGTTCCTCCGGCAGCAGCAAATTCCCGGCCTTGCCATCGCGATTGTGGAGAACAATCGGGTGGTCTATGCCAAGGGCCTTGGCCGCATGAGCTTGGGACAGGACAAGGGACCGGTAACGCCGCAGACGGTGTTTCACATGGCGTCCATCGTCAAGCCCTTCGTGGCCACCGCCATCCTGCAGTTGGCGGATCAGGGCAAAGTCGACATGGATGCGCCGGTGGTGCGATACCTGCCGTATTTCAGGCTGGCGGATCAGCGCTACCCCCGCATCACGGTGCGCCAAATGGTGGCGCATACCTCCGGCATGCCCGACGTGAGCGACTATGAATGGGATAGGCCGCAATTCGACGACGGCGCGCTGGAGCGGTATGTGCGAAGCGTATCGGGCTTGAATTTACTGTTCGAGCCGGGGTTGAAGTTTGCCTACAGCAACATCGCCTACGACGTCCTGGGCGACGTTATCGCCAAGGCGTCTGGGGAGAGTTTCGAAGCATACGTGCAGCGGCGAATACTCAGCCCGCTGCGGATGAAACACAGCACATTGCTCTACCAAGAAGTCGATCGCACGCTAATGAGCGACGGGCACGTCCTCAACTCGCGCGGCGTTCCCGTGGTGAGCAAGGCGTACCCCTACAACCGCACGCATTCGCCGAGCTCGAATTTGCATTCGAACGCGCTCGACATGGCCCGATGGGCCATGGCGAATATGAACCATGGCGAGCTCGACGGTCAGCGGATTCTGCCCCAGTCGATCTATGCCGCCATGTGGAAGCCGACGGAGGATGTCGGCGAGCCTGCGGTCGGAACTTTCGTGACGGCGGAAGGGATCAGCTGGTACCTGGGAGCCTATCGGAGCCATTTCTTGGTGACGCACAGCGGCGGCGATCTCGGCTTCATCACGGATTTGGCCATGCTGCCCGATGAGAAAATTGCCGTGGTCTGGATGGCCAATTGCGACTGGATCGACGCCGGGCCCATCAACGGGCCCATTACCTATGCGGCGCTCGATACGGCGCTGGGATTGAAGCCGACGCCCATTACGCTGAAGCGATCCTTGGTGAGGACATTGTCTTTCATCTATCAGCAGGAGGGGATAGCGGCCGCCTTAAGCGAATATCGGCTGCTGAAGAGTCAGCATGCCGGCCTCTACGATTTCTCCGAGGGGCAGCTGGCGGAGTTCGGCCGACTCCTGCTGGGTGAAGGCCAGGTGAAGGCGGCTGTCGACGTGTTCCGCCTGAACGCGGCGGCGTATCCGTCTTCTGCGCGGGCGCGCGATGAGCTCAAGAATGCGCAGAGTGCCGGGGCCCGGCCTTAGGGAACGTGGTTGCCGATCAGATTGTAGTGAGCAAAGGCGACCGAGAGAGCGAGCGCCCCGATCGAGAGCGCGGCGACGTGCCAATGCGCCGGCCTGGATTCAGGGACATCGGACTGGGTGGTGCGCAGCGCATCGCGGATGGCGAGGGCGGTGAACAGCAGAGCCAACGCTGCAAAGGCGCTGGCCAGCGCGGTGGCTATTTGCAGCGGCAGCACATTGCCGAAACCAATCATGAATATGTAGCTGCCGAAGACATGCAGCCATCCCGCGAGGACGGCGGGAACGGCCAGCGCGAGCAAGCCTAAGAAGCCGGCGAGAATTCGCTGCAGTCGACCGGGTCCGGAGGAGCGGGGCCAGAGGAATGCCAGCAATCCGGTGCCACAGAGCAGGCAGAGTGCCAGCGACAGGGCTTCGAGGGTCTTGGGATCAAAATGCACCGGCTTGTAGATGTCGACCGACAAATAGGGTGCCACGTATTTGACTTTGCCATTCGAATCGGCGACGAACACATACATGTCGGAGCTGGCATCGTCCGGTACATAGGGGACGACGCCGGCCTTCCAGAACGTGCCGGCCGCAATCTCGCGGTAGCCTCGCTCGCCGTTGATGGTCAACGCATCGCTGCCGTCCCGCTTGACGTCGAGAGTGGTGCCGGCGGCGTACACGGCCTCGGAACTCGAGTGAGGGCGGCGTTCGGATTGGTACATGCCGGCGTAACGGTCCAGCGATAGGCCGGCGGATGGGCCTTTCACCGGCTGCAGCGGACTCAAATAAAAATCGAGGAACGCCTGGCGCAGCGCGAACATGCGCAGCGACTCCTCACCGCCGCCCATGATCAGGGCGACGAACCCTGTCTTGAGGTCCGGCAGCAATATGAACAAGGCCTGAAATCCTGGACCGGATCCCGCGTTCTCGGTAACCCGGGTGCCGTTCCAGGTGTTGGCGATGAAGCTCATCCCGAAACCCGCCACGCTGGGGGCGTTGGCAATGCTGCGATCGTGCATCAAATGCGCGGTGGCGGCATTCATCAAGGCGGGAACGTCTCCCGATTCGGCGCCCAAGTGCCCGAGCGCGAACTTCGCCATGTCTTCGGCGGTGGACACCAGGCTGGCCGACGATGAAATGAAGGGGTGGTAGGCCCACTGCTGCGGAATCGGCGACGCCGCGCCGTTCGGCCCAAACTCGACGGGCTGTGCGATGGGCTGCGCCGGGTCGTAGCGAATGTAGGAGTGCGCCATGTTGAGCGGAACGAAGACATTTTGCCGCAGATACTCGCCATAGGTGAGGCCGCTCACATCCTCGATCAGCACACCCAGGACGCCGTAGCCGATGTTCGAATAGACCGAATTCTCGCCGGGGGTGCGCACGATGGGCGGAAGACGTTCGCGTATGGCGGCCGCCGTGATCGGCACCGGTACCGCGGCGAGAGTCGCAAGCTCGTAGATGGATTCGTCGATGCCGCCGCGATGGGTGACGAGATTGCGGACCGTCACTTCGCGATCGTTCTTGCGCGGCAGCTTGATTCTGCGCAGGTAGAGATTGGCGGGGTCGTCGAGGGACTGAATGGAGCCCCGCTCGAGCAATTGGGCGATGGCCGTGGCCGTGAAGCACTTGGTGATGGATCCCAGCGAGAAGGGGGTCAGGCTCGGATCCACGTCGACTTTGCGTTCGAGATCCGCATGGCCGTAGCCCTTGGAAAACAGCACATTGCCGTCGCGGACGATGGCGACCGCAATTCCGGACGCGCGGTGTTGGGCAATGGCGGCGGACAGCGTTTGATCCGCCCAGGCTTGCAGTTCGGCGTCCGAATGCGCTGCCCCTGCGGCAAATGCGGCACCTGAGACAAGCGCGCAACCCGCGGCCAGCAGCAGACCCGCGAGCGGCCATGCACGGCGCAGTCTACGCACCCCTGCAATTGTTTCGAACACGGAGTATCCCTCGTCGGTAAGCCACGGCGCCGCCGCATCGGCCGAAATCGATTGACAGCGGCGGCGCGATGATACTATACAACTGTACTGGATTAATAGTGGGCGCCAATTATAGTGGGCGCCAATTGGCGCGCAGACGCTGGGCGGGCGGACTCGAGATTACGATTAGCCTCGGCCGGTCGATGATGCTCATGGCGCACTCCCTGAGCACGGCCGCGCGGAGAGCCGATCTAGGTTAGACCCGCCCTGAGTTGTGGAAGTGCGGCCGTTGGTCGTTTTCTGGACGTGCCGGAGTTGCGTTTTTCACAAGTTCCCTTGAAACGACAATTGGACGTGGTTGAGCGAGGGTCCTAAATCACAACTGTAACGCGATTGCCAAACCCGGAAATTGATGCGCAATCGCGCGACGGGAAACTAGGTGTGTTTCGAAATTGAGCGTTCGTCTACCTTTACCGTGCAGAACAATCTATGAAATTCATCATTAGCCTGGTCGCTGTTGGTTGGTTGGTGTCCGGTTGCACTTCGCTCGCCACCGCTCAGGATGACGACAGCATAATGGGCGCGACACTCGACGTGAGAACCGGCGTGTGCACCGATGCCACGCCACCCCCCTGTGATCCTCCTCGCGATTAGAGTGTTGGTGTCGCCGCCGCCGGCGATAAGGCGGCCGGGTCCGGTCGTCGAGGAAATGTTGGAACGGCTAAAGGCCTGAACCATCGGCGTCGTGCAGCGTACTCACGATAATTGGACCTGGATCGTCGTGGGATACAATAGAACTAGGCATTGAGGAGCAAGCAGTAACGCTCAACGTCAATATTGCCGCCGCTTACAAGTACGCCTATTCGCTTGCCCTGTAGATGCGCTTTCATCTCGCGAGCGGCGGCAAAAGCGAGACAGCCGGTGGGTTCGGCGACCATCTTCATGCGTGTCGCGAAGAACCGCATGCAATCCACCAATTGCGAGTCGGAGACGGTCAGTACATCATCCACATCGCGCTGGATTATCGGAAAGGTGTACTCACCGAGGTGCTGGGTCTGCGCGCCGTCAGCGATCGTTTTGGGCGTGTCGATGTGAACTATGGACCCGGTGCGGAATGACTGCTGCCCGTCGTTGCCGGCTTGCGGTTCCACTCCATAGACCTTGCAGTGGGGCGCGAGGGCACGAGCGGCCAGAGCCGAACCTGCGAGAAGTCCCCCACCGCCGAGACAGACAAAAAAGGCGTCGAGCAAACCTACCTCTTCGATAAGCTCTCGGGCCGCCGTTCCCTGTCCTGCCACCACGTCGGGATGGTCATAGGGCGGAATCAGTGTCATTCCATGTTTCTGAGCAAGGTTGCGGCCGATTTGCTCGCGGTCTTCTTTGTAGCGGTCGTACATGACGACGTTGCCGCCATACCCTTTGGTGGCAGCAACCTTGACGGCCGGCGCATCGTGCGGCATGACGATCGTAGCCGGAATACCCAGCAAGCTGCCCGATAGCGCCACGGCCTGAGCGTGATTCCCCGAGGAAAATGCGACCACGCCAGTGCGCCGTTGATGCTCATCGAATTTCGATAACGCGTTGAAAGCACCGCGAAACTTGAAAGCACCGGATCGCTGAAAGTTTTCGCATTTGAAGAATACCTCCGCGTCAAATTCCTTGTTGGCCGTGCGAGAGGTCATGACAGGCGTGCGGATAGCATGGCCTCTGATGCGCTCCGAGGCTGAAACAACATCTTGGAAAGTCGGGAGAAGGAGTGCGTTCATCTACAGGAGTCCCATAGCTGCCCGGTCCACCAAGTACCAAGCGACGTCATGGTACGACGGCCGATTCATTGGTGGCCCTGCACCTTCAATAAATCAGCGTCAATCTGTGCTACCTTTTTCACCGACGGCCGGACATTCCATCGATCAACGTAGCACTTGATCGGCGGCACGGCTTCCACCAGACCGAAGCCGGTCATCCACGTCAATGCCGTGCCCCACAGAACATCCGCTGCGGTAAATCTATCGCCTAGCAACCATGGCCCCTTGCTTAGTTGCGCAGTGACGACGTTCATCGTGGTATCCAAATCGCCATACGGCACCATGGCGGGTGGACCGGGCTCCCGCTTCATCGCCTTATCGACGAGCGCCGGCTCGAAGCATGCGGCGTAAAATACGTACCAACGCAGATAGGGTCCGCGCAACGCATCGCCAATGGTTGGCGTGATGCCCACTTCAGGGAAAATATCCGCAAGATAAATCCCGATGGCCACTTGCTCGGTGATGAGCGTATCGCCATGTAGGATGGCAGGCACCTTTCCCATGGGATTGACGGAGAGATACCCGCTCTGGCGCTGTTCTCCGGCCTTCATGTTAACCGCATGGATCGAGTAGGGTGCGTGAAGCTCTTCCAGCAAAGCCAACGCGCCAGAGGATCGCGATTGCGGCGAGTGAAAGAGCGTGATCGGCTGCTTCGTGGGCATGTTCGCCTCCGTTGTTGTCCCAGATCGTGACAGAGGGCTCGCAGCGCGTCCATCCAGTTCCCGAAAGCCGCGACTACTGTATATGCCCTCGAATTGCATGTGAAGCGGCCTTGCACAGCACGCCAGCGCGAGCTCGCATCGCTCGGATCTACATAAAATTCGCGGACATGGAAATAAGTTCCCGATCCGGGCGGTCTCACTCTACACCTTCACAAATATCAAGGACTGAGATGCATTCATTGATTCGTTGGTTGATCGGATGGCCCGAACGAGTCGCTCAACACTTGCAGTGGGTCGCGCCGCTGTTTGCCCGCATCGTCGTCGGTTGGGTATTTATGTGGAGCGGCTGGGGCAAGTTGCAGAACTTACCGGCGATCATCGATAACTTTGCCGGTTGGAAGATTCCGGCCCCTCACCTGTTGGCGCCTTTCGTTTCGGGCGTGGAGTTCTTCGGCGGGATTTTCCTCTTGCTCGGTCTCATCACGCGCATCTCCGCCGGCGCTTTGGGTGTGACCATGATCGTTGCGATCATTTCAGCCAAATGGGACCAAGTAGACTCCGTCGAGACATTGCTGGGGTTCGATGAGACAGAGTACTTGGCACTGTTTGCGTGGCTTGCGATCGCCGGCCCTGGCAGGGTCTCTCTTGACTGGGCGTTGAAACGGATTGTGGAACGGAAATAGAGATTTTCCAATGTGGACGCAAGTCGCCGGCAGCCATAAACGTTCGCTTCTCGCCAAAGCGGCAGCAGCGACTCGGCCAATCCCGACACTGTGGACGTCTCTCTTCGGCGGAATTGCCTGGCCGTACATCGAATTGGCGATTCGCCTCTGGATCGCCAAGCTCTTTGGCTCCTTCGGCTTCATGCAGATGCTGCATTGGGAAACAGCGCTCGCGGTGGCGAGCCAAGAGAACCCGATCCCGTTCCTCGCGCCGAATTTGGCGGCGGTTCTGAGCACGGCTATTTACGTCGTGTGCGCAGCGCTGCTGGCGATTGGCTTCATGACTCGATACGCCGCGCTGCCACTGCTGCTGCTGTCGTCGATCCCGCAGCTTCTCTACGCGCCGTTCGATACCCAGCTCTTTTGGATGGCGCTGTCAGGTTGGCTTGCCATCCACGGTGCGGGCCCGATATCGATCGATAACCTGCTGCGCCGGGGACTGAGCGACAGTGCCGTCCCGCTCATTCCACGAATTATTGATTTCTCCAAGCGCCTGAGAGGATACGGCACGCCGATCTACACCTTTTTCCTCCGGGTGTGGTTGGGAATCGCTTTGCTCATGGCGGCTCTTTCGCGTTCCTCGGGCGCTGAGTTCAAGGACCTCGAGCGATGGTTGCCATTGGACGTAGCCATGCGAGTTCCGCTTGGCGCAGCTTGGGTGGGCGGCGTCTTACTCCTAACGGGGTTGGCGACGCGCTATATCGCCGCAGTTCTGTTCCTTGGGCTATTTGCCTATTCGACGATCGACCCGCGGGTCACCGACTCGATCTATTTGCTCATGTTCCTGGTGATTCTCGGCGTGTACGGCGGAGGAGTTGTGTCTCTCGACGAACTCCTCGTGCGTTTGCGCGATCGCGTATTCCCTTTGATCAAGAGGCATGGTCTCGACGGCATCCAAGGATTACCGAGAGTCGTCATCGTCGGAGCAGGTTTTGGCGGTCTGCGATGCGCGCAGGGCTTGCGCGACGCTTCTGTGGCAGTGACGCTCATTGACCGGACGAATTATCATCTGTTCCAGCCGCTGCTTTATCAAGTCGCCACGGCGGCCTTGTCTCCGGGTGATATAGCGACGCCGGCACGCCAGATGTTCCGAAACTCGCCGTCGGTCCGGTTGCTCCTCGGCACCGTCACCGGAGTGGATACGGAGCGCCAAACGGTGTCAACGCCAAATGGCGACATTCCATACGACCATCTGGTGCTCGCGACAGGCGCCACCCACAGCTATTTCGGAAAAGATGAATGGGCGCGCTTCGCACCGGGCATCAAGCGCATCGAAGATGCGTTGGAAATTCGGCGCCGGATCTTGACGGCATTCGAACGCGCCGAAGCGGCGTCTCTGGAGCAACACCGTAAGGGATTGTTAACCTTCCTGATCGTGGGCGGCGGCCCCACGGGCGTGGAACTCGCGGGCGCGATCGCGGAATTGGCCCGTTTTGGATTGGAAAAGGATTTCCGTGCGTTCGATCCGGCGCAAGCCCGCGTGATTCTCGTCCAAGCCGGCCCGCGATTGCTGCCGAGCTTCCCGGAGGGGCTGGCGCAGATCGCGCAACGCTCGCTAGAGCAGCTGGGAGTGGAAATTCATCTCGGTAGCCGGGTTGATCATATCGATGAAACCGGGGTTGCCGTTGACGGAGCGCGCATCGAAGCAAGTACGGTCCTCTGGGCAGCCGGGGTGGCTGCATCGCCGGCGGCAGCGTGGTTGAACGCGCCCGCCGATAAGGCGGGACGCATCATCGTAGGCGATGACTTGCGGGTACCGGGGCTCGCCAATGTATTCGCGATCGGCGATACCGCGGCGAGCAGGGCGTGGAAAGGAGAAATCGTGCCGGGGTTGGCTCCGGCGGCCAAACAAGGCGGAGCGTACGTGGCAAAGCAAATTCGGGCGACGGTCGAATCGCGGAGACCAGTGCCCGCATTTCGTTATCGTCACTTAGGCTCTCTTGCCACCATCGGCCGCAAGGCCGCCGTGGCGGATTTCGGATTCTTCAGGCTGTCGGGCGCACCCGCATGGTGGCTGTGGGGAATCGTGCATGTCGCCTTCATGCTGGGCGTCAGAAATCGCCTTGTGACCTTGACCAACTGGCTATGGCCTACCTTAAGTTTGGCGGCAGTATCCGCTTGATCACCGGTGGTACTTAGCTAAAGGAATGCAGGTGTACAAAGGCCTTGAGAAACGCCTCCTGCGCCGCTTCCTCGGCGTCCGCTTCATTGTGCAATACTGAAACGGCCGCCACATAAACACGACGTTCACAGGGGCTTATCAGCTCTCAGTCGACCGGCATGCGCTCGAATAAATTCGGTGCGCGGTGCTATGGGCACTTGGGGTCCTTATCATCGGGTGCGCGGGCTGTCGATGACGGTATTGCGTTGGCTGAGGGTTCTTTCGCAGCCAGTAGGCCTTCAATCAACGGCGAGCAATCCAAGAGCGGTATCCCTTCTCGACGCAAGGTGCGCAGCAGCTCGATGCCGCGGGAATCCGCGAACGTTAACCCTTGCAGGTTGAGGCATACACGGTTGGACGCACTAGCCGTCGCAACAATCTGCCGTGTCTCACCGACCCACGCACCGATCAATTTCCCCTCGAGACCAATCGATACAAGTGTCATCTGCACTGGTTGGGTTATGAGCAGCAATTCATGTACCTCGACATATTTGTAAATTGAATGTCAGTGACTTAAGCAAGTACCGGGCCAACGATGGGGATGGCTGTGAGAGCGCCAGAAACGCCCAGGTTGTCGATTCCGGCCGCCCGCGTCGACCGCGATCGGCGGCAATCCCACCACCTGTGGCGGACTCCACGGCCGGCAGCGGGTGAAGGTTATGTCGAGGAGGCTTACGTGCGCTTGATTTCGAGCCTCTTCATGCGGTGCCTCAGGGTGCCGGGCTTCAATCCAAGTCGGACGGCCGCGCCGTCCCTTCCCTCGATAACCCAATGAACCTCCCGCAAGACACTGAGGATGTGTTCGCGCTGGATCGAATCGAGGTCGCTCCCGGGACTCGGAGAGAGCGCTGCACTCGCCAGCGAGGCCCCCCCGACTGGCGGTATGGAATTGTTGTCCTCGATGCCGAGAAAATCGGGATCGATACGTAGAATTGGCGTGCTGCTCAAAATCAAGGCGCGTTCAATGACATTTTCCAACTCGCGGATATTGCCCGGCCACGAATATTGCGCTAGGCAACATAGGCTCTCGGCGTCGACCGCCTCGATACGCCTGGCAAGGCGAGAGGCATGTTTTTGAACAAAAAAATGCGTCAGCACCGGAATATCGCCAAGGCGTTCTCGCAGCGGCGGCAACGCGATCGGGAATACGTTTAGCCGATAAAAGAGGTCGGCCCGAAATCCTCCCTCATGCATACTTTTTTTAAGATCCCGATTGGTGGCCGCCACGACGCGCACGTCCGCTCTGATGGGATGCGAATTTCCGATGCGCTCGAACTCGTGCTCTTGCAGCACTCGCAGCAATTTGACCTGAACGTCCATGGGCATCTCGCCGATCTCATCCAGAAAAATTGTGCCGTTATGGGCCAGTTCGAAGCGGCCAATGCGTCGCTGGATCGCGCCACTGAACGCACCACGCTCGTGACCGAACAGCTCGCTCTCCACAAGACTGATTGGGAGGGCCGCACAATTGAGCTTGATGAATGGCTTTTCCGCGCGTGCACTGCGCGAATGCAGGGCTCTTGCGATCAGTTCCTTGCCGGTCCCGCTCTCGCCAGTGATTAACACGGACGCATCGGTCGGTGCCACGCGTGTGACTTTGGCCATGACTGAGGCAAGCCCCGCGGTCGCACCGATGATTTCCTCAAAATTATGGTCGGACTTGATCTCCTCTTGCAAGTACACGTTCTGCGCTGTGAGCCTGGCGCGTTCCTGCTCGAGCAAAACCTGTCGGGTGATGTCGATAAACATCGATCGCATGTATGATCCACTCGGCGCTGCCTTGGACCACCACTGCACCCAAATGCGCTCCCCGTTGTCCGCGCGACGCAGCTCTAGGACCCGATGTTCGGTGCGACCGCCGATGCGGAGTCGTTCGAGGGCATCACCCGCGTTTTGTTTCGCTTCCGGGGTGTCGACCACCAGCGAGATGCCGGTAGTACGACTCACTTCTTCCACTGAGATGCCCAGGATTTCGCGCGCCGCGCGATTGGCCCGAATAAAGCGCGTGTCCATATCTTCATGGACATAGGCCACTGGGGCTTCCTCGAATAGGTCAGCCAGATCCTCATCGACAACCCTCCGGCCCGGGTCAGGCGACTGGGAGCTCGACATCGGCCATATCTCCTCTGCGCAAGTTACCGTTCCTCTTTAGCCCTCACATGATCTGTGACCCGGCGTGGCCACCACTTATTGCGGCTGTATGCAATCAATTGACTGTCTGCCTCAACATTTGGTGGGGAAGTATCGCCCACCGGCAGTCGCCCCGCAAAACGCCTCGCGTTTACCACTCTTTCGCCGATGGCATGCGGCTTGCTTCAAGCGAACCTGTTGGGCGAGACCCTGTGTTGGGTCGTGATTCGCCCCGGGGCGAGTCAATTGAGGGTGGCTAGACATGTATGCGTGCATATCCAAGACGACCTCCAGTGCGCGGTTTGAAGGGCTGTGCGCCCGATACCGACCTGATGTCTTTCGCTTTGCCTTTTGGCTCGCGCGCGACAGCGCAATAGCGGAGGACGTCGTTCAGGAGACATTCCTGCGCGCGTGGCGTGCGATAGACTCCCTTGCTGATCCGGAAGCGGCACGGTCTTGGCTGCTCGCCATCGCGCGGCGCGAACATGCTCGGCTGTACGAGCGCAAGCGTCATACCACCGTCCCTTTGGATGAACTTATCGCCAACGATGATCCTGCGCTCGCCTCAGTGCCGAGCGAGGACCACTCCGACATCGGCGCCGCCATCTCTTCATTGGATACCGATTACCGCAAACCCTTGGTACTGCAAGCCCTGATGGGCTACTCCACGGAGGAGATCGCCCGGCAGATGGGGCTCACCCGAAGTGCGGTGCTGAGCCGTCTATATCGTGCGCGACTGAAGTTGCGCGTGGCCCTCGGCACGACCGACGTCGCGGACGTAACTTCAGCGGTGAGATCCATCAAAGCGACGCCTCAGAGCTGCGCGGCATGAAACTACGATCGACCGCCGACTTTGCGGAACTAAGTTGTCGGCTTCACCGACCTTCGCATACTTGTCGACGTATGGTTA
>Ga0137412_10000591_pt1 | contig 26244 bp, 24 predicted proteins | sample CZODoug2_1_16fun_FD_122160 | JGI IMG/M metagenome (GOLD analysis project Ga0137412, IMG submission 122160) | Vadose zone soil fungal communities from Angelo Coast Range Reserve, California, USA - CZODoug2_1_16fungal (Hybrid Assembly) | ecosystem: Environmental > Terrestrial > Soil > Vadose zone... | reverse complement strand
GGCCTGGCTATAGGATTCCACGAGAGATTGGTCCACCCGGACTCACGCCCGTCGCGGCGTGCCCGCACTTCGACGTCGAAAAGAATAGCGCACGATGCGGCTCAGTATGAACCACGCCGCTCCCACGGTGCCCTTGAGCGTACCGCTAATCTTGGACTTTCCAATTCTTGGGTGGTAGCTCACAGAAACTTCCTCGATGCGAAATCCCGCGATGGCGCCTTTCACTATCATTTCCACAGCCCATCCGTAAGTGGTTTCTTCCAAGGCGAGGGCGCGCAGCACCTCCGCGCGGCATGCGCGAAATGGACCGAGGTCGCTGACCTTTACGCCGTATAAGATCCTGATCAGGCCGGCGGCGAAGCGATTGCCGATTGCCTGGTGCCAAGGCAGGGCACTGGGGTTGCTTTTGCCGTCGAAGCGCGAGCCGAGGGTAATGTCGGCGCGCCCCTCGAGGATGGGAGCCAGGACAATCGGCAACTCAGAAGGGCGGTCGCTGTAGTCTCCGTCGAGGAAGACGACGACGTCTGGATTTTGCGTATTCGCAATGCCGGTTAGACAAGCGCGCCCGTATCCGCGGCGAGGCTCCAAAATGACTTGCGCGCCCATCTTCCGAACAATATCGGGCGTTCCATCGGTCGAATTGCTGTCGACAACGATGACTTCCGTTACGAGATTTGCAGGCAGGTCGGCAAGCACACGTCCGATGGCCTGCGCTTCATTATGGGTAGGAATAATGACGGAAACTCGCACGCAAAATTGCTCATCACCACAACGGGGACGCGGGGCGGCGCCGTGCAAGCAACGCGTCAATGCCCCAGGCACGGCCTGCGCGTCCCACCGCGAGTCCGAGCGACGCGACCACCGGAACAAGTAATTCCCAAATCCATGACGTACCCAATTCCGAGACCCAAAGGCTGCCGAGGAAGAGGAATGCGACAAGTGCGACCGGACGCGTTAACAGACCGATGATCAACAGGACTCCCAGCGAGATTTCCGTGGCTGCTTGCATGGGAGCCGCCATCGCCGCGTGGCTTGCCATCAAACCCATCACCCACTTCCACGCCGCCGGTGAGTGGCTCGACTTGATGTAGTAATTGATCACGCCCGCGTAGCCCGCGGCAGTGTAGCCGCCCTTGCCCAGATTCTCGAAGAAGACCCACACAAACATCGCACCGATTGTCACGCGAACCAATGCTAAACCATTCGCGGCATCTGGCCGGCCGATGAAGCTGACTGCTACATTTTGTCCTGGAGTTGCGTTTGCCGTCATTCTAAACCTCTGCGCAATGGATTCTACGACGACTAAAACGATGCAATCTTAAACTACAGGAGCGGTCTGTGCCAGAAAGACCAGCTTCATTTCTTGCGCGCCACCTCGAAAATGATTTCCAACTCGACTGGGGTGCCGAGGGGAAGACTTGCGACGCCATATACCAGTCGGCAAGGATTCTTCTCTTTTCCAAAGACGTCTTGTAGCAACTCCGAAGCGCCATCGGCGACTTTCGGCTGATCGCGGACATCTCCCGATGTGGCTACCATCACGCCCAACCGGACGACTCGCGTCACTTTGTCGAGCGATCCCAAATGCTGCCGCGCGACAGCGAGGGCGTTGAGTGCTGCAACATATGCGGCTTTACGCCCCGCTTCTACGTCCAGCTCCGCTCCCACTCGCCCAACGAATTTCGCCGCACGGCCTTCGGTTGGAAGCATACCGGTCAGAAAAAGTAGATTGCCTGTTCGCACCGCTTCCGCATACGTGCCGAACGGTTCCGGCGGCGCCGGAAGTTGAATGCCAAGTTCTTTCAATCGCTGCTCGGCGCTGGCAGGCCGAGACCTTCTCCGCGTTACCATTTTCCCGCGTGAACGCCGCCGTCTACGTGCAGAATTTCACCCGTCGTGAAAGTGGCTTCCGTGAGAAACAAGACTGCGTCTACGACTTCACTGATTTCCCCCATCCTGCCCATCGGGTGCAATCCTTTCAGAGACTCATGCGTTTCGGGCTTGTGCATCGGAGTCTTGATCACTCCCAGTGCAACAGTGTTGACGCGAATGCCGTCCTTTGCATACTCAATGGCAAGTGACCGCGTCACGGCGTGTAAGCTTCCCTTGGCCATCACTTGAACCGTCACCGGTACGCCTGCGATCGGCTGATCTACTAAACTGGTTGATACGTTGACGATGCTTCCGTCCTTCTGCTTCAGCATTTGCTTCACCACCAGCTGGGAAACGTAGAGAAAGCCTGCAAGCGTCGTGGAGACCAATGCGTTGAAGTCTTCCGTCGTGTACTCGGGGAAAGGCTTCGGGATGAAAATACCCGCATTGTTAATCAGCACATCGACGCGGCCGAACCGGGATACCGCAGCCTCAACGATCTTCGCGGCCGTTTTCGGGTCACCGATGTCTCCGTCGACGAGTGCAAGATTCGGGGATGCCACGAATGGATTTGCTTTGGTAATGTTTCGCGAGTTTGCGACTACCCTGTAACCGCGTTTCAAAAACGCTTCCACAAGCGCCGCGCCGATTCCTTGTGAAGCTCCTGAAACAATTGCTGTTTTCTGTGCTGCCATTCAAATCCCTCCGTCAATTCCGCTTGATGATGAAAACTGTTTTGTCGTCAATGCGATCTTTCTCGCCAATCTGCCGCAGGCGGTCGTCCCGTTTGACAGCGTATTCGAGCAGTGCATTGCAGATTTCCTTTGCCGGCAGCAGACAGTGCTCGCGCATGACACTTTCGAGTCGCTGCCGTTCTTCCTTATCGCTGCCGTCGTACACTCCATCGCTGTAAAGGAAGAAAATGTCCCCTGGACTCAGCAGCGTCAGCTCTGCCAGATCGGAGGATTTCGCTCGCCTCTTCCGGAAATCCAGTGACAAATACCTGTTACGGTCCGGGTCATCTTCGGCGATCTGCAAGCCGAGCGGCAGATATTGAACCATCCGGCTCTTATCAATCTCCATGAACTTGCGGTATTCGGCGGAGAAAACAAGCGGTGGCGGATGTCCAAAATTCACGAATCGAAAATGTCCATAAGGGTGAACTTCGCCGTAAAGCATGGTGGCAATCTCCTGGGCGCTCTCTTTCTCGCTTTTGCCGAGGGCATTGCGAGCGGTGATTGACAGGGCCAATCGCAAGTTGATCCTCTCGAATAACTCCGCAGTTGTTTTTCCCCTGTGGTCGAGTTCGGAAAGCATAAGGGCATGAAATGTGTCGTGAACCGTGGATGCGATTTTCGCCGAAATAATTCCGTGTCCCTGAGCGTCCACCACCAGGACGCCGGCCGTACTGTAAAGCTCGTGAAGATCTTCAGCGACGCGCACCTGCTCCGAACTTCGCGCGTCTCGATATTCGATTTCCATTTCAGGCTTATAGTCCGGCCTCGATTTCAGCCATTCGACATGATCGTCCACTGAATTACGCGGCACCGCACCTGGCGGAGGCGGCTCGAGATACTCCCTCGATCTTTTCAGTGCCCGCTGAATGCGTGCGTCGATGTCGTAACGTTGCTGGAAATTTATGTATTCAAAGAGGTCGCCGCCGACCGTTCCGGCGGGAATGGAATTGCCGTACATCTCGATTCCTTGCACATGAGGGATCGCGCCTTCCACTGGCATTAGCCGCTTGCGCAGATACTCATCGATACTTGGGGCGCTGTATGGTGTTGCCATAAGAGAATTCCGGAAGGAAGCGAACTCGTTATCTTTGATGTGTTCCGAGGCCCCGAGGGTGCGCACTTCTTCGCAGCCCACCTTAATCGCGCGCAATCACGATTGTCGTGCAAGCGCTCTCGCCTTTGGGCAGCTCACGAGCGGGGGCCATGCGGATTTCGAGATTTTGCTCTTCTCCGCGGACGATTGGGCAATAGAAATCCGGCTGGTCCAAAGCATTTTGGAGGCGACGACGTCCTGCGCAACCGCCATGGCAAGACTCCAAATAAGCGCAGGAACGGCACGGCTCTGGCGTAGTGCGAGCCTCTATGAAGGGAGGAGTGTCCACAACCCCTGAACCGAGCGACAACAAGATCGCAAGAGGTTCCCCAGCCCCCGGCCAGTAGACGCAAGGCTGAGTCGTAGCACGCGGAGTAACGCGCACCGTACTTATTCCGCAACCTCCAACCCTCGGGGCTAGACCCGCCATTGCTCGCACCAAAGGCTCGCCAATCGCGATCACGTCGGTTTGTCCAAACAGGGCGCGAAAGCCCTGCCAATATTCCTCATAGCTGAGAGCGAAAATGTCGGAACGCACTGATTGATAGACATTGACGCGCAACGGCACATGGTAACGCTTAACTACGCGCGCGACTTCGGCAAGACGCAGGTAGTTCGACTTCATCATTACGGCGATGAAGGTCACGGGGATTCCCAATCGGACGGAACGAGCCGCCTGATCATGGATTAACGCCCAATTGCCGGAACCGCGTTGGGCATCCTGCTCACGTTCGGTGGGATAGTCCAGGGAAAATTCGACGTCGTGAAAGGCTCGAAGCTCGTCGTCTGTAAGTACTGCCGCGCTGTGACCGTTCGAGGTGATGGTGAGCTTCACAGGCCGAGTGTGGAGGTAGGCCAAAATCTCCCGGAACTGCGGGTGCATTCCGTTCTCGCCCGTGCCCAAATTGACGGAGCGCACCGGCAAGCTTTCCATCACAGATTGCACTTGTTCCAACGTAAGCCGGTCAGTCCGCGCCGGATCGCGGTAACAGAAGGAGCAGGCGAGATTGCACTCGTTCGTTAGTCCGAGGCCGAGCGCAAAACCGCCAGTCGCAGCGGGCCGGACCAACGCAGAATGTGAAGCGGAGTGGGCGTCGGTCTGAGTCATGGTCCCGCCTCCTCGCCCGATGGCGCGCATCCTCGGAACACGCCATCCAATTCAGAACACTAGCACTATCGTCGCCATATTCGAAGCACTCAGGACCCGAAGTCCAGCAACATTCTGAAACGCCAGACTCGCGAAGCCGAGGTGTTGTATCGGGGCTCAGTCGGGTGCATCCTATCCGCAAGCAGATATCGAGACTGAACTTCCGCCGCAGAGAGGGCCCATGAACCGTCGCGATTTTCTTCAATCAGCAGGCATTGCGTCAGTAAGCCTCGCGTTCCCAAAGACGGAGCGCTTGTTTTCACAAGTCGTCGCGCCGGATCGTTGGCGCACTTTCCAACTAACCACGCGTGTCGCAGTATTGAAGACATCCGGGACGACGCGCGTATGGGTGCCCGCGGCACTCGTTAGCGAAACTCCTTTTCAACGGACGCTCACCAATACTTTCAACTGTGAAGGTGGTACCGGAAAGTTGGTCGAGAACAAAAGCGACGCGCTCGGAATCATCGCCGCGGAATTTCCTGCTGGTGTAAGGCCGATCCTGACGGTGACTAGCCGGATCGCTACAAAGGATCGCTTGGTCGACTTCACCGCGAGGAGTGCGGCACCGAAAGCGGGCCGTGCGGAATTGGAGCATTTCTTGCAGCCAACCAAGCTCCTGCCAACGGATGGAATTGTGAAAACTACGGCGAGCGAAATCACGAAGGGCGCGAAGACGGATGTGGAGAAGGCGCGCGCGATCTACGAGTGGATTGTTGACAACACGTTTCGAAATCCGAAAACACGCGGCTGCGGCACCGGCGACATTCGCTTCATGCTGGAATCCAAAGATCTTGGTGGGAAGTGCGCCGATCTAAACGCGCTGTACGTCGGGCTGGCCCGTGCGGCGGGCCTTCCAGCGCGAGACGTTTATGGCATCCGCGTTGCCAAGTCTGAAATGGGATACAAGAGCCTAGGTGCTTCGTCGGAGAACGTGACGAAAGCGCAGCACTGCCGCGCCGAAGTTTACCTTGCTGATCACGGTTGGGTGCCCGTTGATCCCGCGGACGTACGGAAGGTTGTGCTCGAGGAACCGCCCGGAAACCGACCGCTGGAGGACGAGATGGTAGCGAAGGCGCGCGTGCGGCTGTTCGGGTCTTGGGAAATGAACTGGATGGCGTACAACTTCGCCCACGATGTTGCGCTGCCCGGGTCGAACGGCGCGCCAGTCGGCTTTCTCATGTATCCGCAGGCGGAAACGACCGAAGGCCGCCTCGACAGCCTCGATCCCGATAACTTCAAGTACGAGATCACGTCCAGAGAGATCATGTCTACGAACGGCTGAACTTTCGCGATGAAGAGGTGCGGAATCGGCGGTAAGAGCGTTGCGGGTTGTCTGCAAAGGTGAGTCAGCATAGACTGTGGGAAGTTTGCGGGGTCGCTCTTGCTTCCCTCAGGCAAGTTTTCAAGGATTGCCCTCGCAGTTGCGGTCACTCTGACGGCAGTTTTAGGCTTTGTCAGCGTGGGAATCCGCTCGCCCGCGACAAGCCGCCTGAGTTCCGATCTTTCACAAACAGCAATTGTGCTCTGGGCCGCGTATTGCTGTTTCCATGTGGCGCGGTGTTCCTCTGGATACTTGCGCCACCTTTGGACTCTCCTGGCAGGAGCTTTCTCACTTGCCACCGCCGCACAGGTGTTGGAAACCTACTGTCAAAACGTTCTTCACCTTCCTGCCGAGACGCCCTGGCCCTCTGATGTTCTCTTTATTCTCTGGCCAATTCCTGCGCTGCTGATGCTGTTTCCTCGAAGTGGCGACCAGTCGGGCAAGATCAATTGGTTTCGTGTCCTCGATTTCGCGCAAATCGGGATCGTAGCCCTCACAGCCTACCTTTATTTCTTCTATATTCCGTCGCGATGGGAAGCTGAAGGGAGGCGCCTGGTTCTCCAAATCGTGTCGGTGCAGGCGCTGCGCGATGCGGCGCTTGGCGTGGCGTTCCTTGCTCACTCAAGGAGGGCGTCTCAGGCAGCTCTTCAGGCTTTTTTTGGCAGGCTCTCCTCCTTCTTTTTGTTGATGAGCGCTACTGATTTCAGTTACTTCGCCGTTGCAGCAAGTCCAGCCAGTTCCAGTTGGATGGGCCTTGCCTGGAGCACACCGTACTTTTTCGCGGTGGTCCTCGCGGCTACATGGAGGGTTAAAGAGTTCAAGATTGTTCGCGGAACCAAGTCTCGAGTCCGCTCAATGACCGCGACGCAGCTTCTTCCGATCTGCATACCGATACTGGTGTTGTTGATGGGCCGGCGGATCGCCGCAGAACAACTGACCATCGCGTGGATCGCGATCGCTGGATCGTTTCTTGTTTCCGCCGCCCGCCTTGTACTCACTCACGAAAGGCAGCGGCGAATCGCGGAAGAACTCTCGGAAACTGAGCAGGCGCTGTTGAAATCGGAGCGAATGTTTTCGACGGCTTTCCGAGTGAGCCCCAACGCCGTTGGCATCAGTCTCTTTCCCGAGGGCCGATTCGTCGAAGTGAACGACAGCTTTACCCGCTTCACCGGTTACACACGCAGCGAGACGCTTGGCAGAACCGGCCGAGACATGAATCTTTGGGTTGACGCTTCGCATCGGGCGAAGGTGATGGCAAAGTTGGGGGAAGAAAGGGAAGTCCTGGAAGAAGAATTTCGATGCCTTACGAAGAGCGGAGACATCCGAATTGGCCAATTTTCCGGCGCATTAATTGAGATCGATGGGCGGCTCCACGCGCTGGTCGAAATACACGACGTGACAGCGCGGAAGCAAGCGGAAGAATTATTGCGAGCCAGCGAGAGGCGATTCCGCAGCCTCGTGGAGAGTCTGCACGTAGGCATCGCGTTATTGGGAACGCAGGCAGAGATTTTATTTGCGAATCAAGCAGCAGTGGAAATGTTCGGTATGCCGCTGGAGGATGTGCTAGGAAAGAATTCCTCGGAACTCGGTATGGTTGCGGTTTACGAAGATGGAAGTGAGATGCCGTTTCCGATGCGTCCGGGCCCTCGCGCCCTAGCGACAGGGACGGCGATACGCAATGAAGTGATGGGTTGGCTGCGGCGAGATTCGAATGAAATTTTGTGGATTCTCGCAGAGGCGGTTCCGATCTTCGGAGAAGATGGGCGGCTGGACAAATTGGTGACGTCATTTAGCGACATTACGAAACGCAAGCAGACAGAAGAAGCGTTGCACCACCTGTCGACGCGACTATTGCAATTACAAGATGAAGAACGGCGACGATTGGGTAGGGAACTGCACGACAGCCTGGCGCAGAGCGTGTTGGCTGTAAATTTGAATCTCGCTCAGGTCGCGCGCGGGTCGACACCTCTCGACGAAAAGTCACAACTTGCGATATCCAAGGCACGCGGCGTGCTCCAGGAGATGTCACAGGAAATTCGCACGCTCTCCTATCTTTTGCACCCGCCCCTGCTGGATGAACTCGGGCTGACGTCAGCCATCAAGGAATATGCCGCGGGATTCAGCGAGAGGAGCGACATTCAGCTCGACGTTGACCTCCAGGCAGATTTCGGAAGACTGAGCCAGGAAGCGGAGACGGCATTTTTCCGGATTGTGCAGGAAAGTTTGTCCAACATTCAGCGGCATTCGGGTAGCAAGACAGCCAAGATACGATTACGAGCCGACGGAGATCGCGTCGAACTGGAAGTGAGCGATCGAGGCCGAGGAATGGATGGGACGGCAGTCGAACGGGGAAAGAGCGCACGAAGCCGGCTGGGCGTTGGCATACTGGGCATGCGCGAGCGAATGACACAACTTGGAGGAAAACTCGAAGTGGTATCAAACTCGGCCGGAACGACGGTGCGCGCCGCGATTCCAGCGATGGTTGAGGTTTCCAATGCCCCTTCGCATCCTCGTGGCGGATGACCATCATGTCGTTCGAACGGGCCTCCGAACTTTGCTGGAGACCGAGAGCGGGTGGGAAGTGTGTGCCGAAGCGGCCAATGGCCGGGAAGCAGTGGAAAAGGCGAAGGAGCTCAAGCCAGACGTCGCAGTGCTGGACATCAGCATGCCGTTGTTGAATGGCGTAGAGGCCACACGGCAAATTCGGAAGCTGTCTCCGAAAACGGAAGTATTGATTTTGACGATGCACGACTCGGAATCGCTAATCCAGGAAGTGCTGGGGGCTGGAGCCCGGGGATATATTCTCAAGGACGATGCGGATCGAAGCCTGATTGCGGCAGTCAAATCTCTCCAGCGGCACAAGCCGTACCTATCCACGCGGATATCCGAGGTATTTTCCAAGACGGTTCTGTCGCCAAATAGCGATTCGCCTTTGGATCGCAGACGTTTAACACCTCGCGAGCGTGAAATTCTGCAGCTTCTCGCAGAGGGCAAGAGCAACAAGGAAATCGGCAATATCCTGGGCATTAGCGTGAAAACGGCGGAGACACACCGCGCCAATATCATGCTCAAACTCGATTTTCATTCCATCACCGAACTGGTCCGCTACGCTGTCCGCAACAAAATCATCGAAGGCTAACCAGCACCTACCCTCATCTACAGTCAAACCCTTAGGGAATCAGCCGAATTTCTTTCGCGCCGCGGACCATTCAAAATCGCTTCCACGAGTTGAGAACTTCGTATCCGGCGGAGGTTGGGTTGGAACACGGTGCTCGGAAAATTCGTGTGCTAGTTGCGGATGATTCAAGAACCGCCTTGCGTGCCGTTTGTGCATATCTCGACTTCGAGGAAAGGTTTGAAATCGTGGGGACGGCCAGCGACGGTCTAAGGCTACGGGAAAAGGCTGAAAGTCTTCAGCCCGACTTGGTGCTTACGGACTTGAGCATGCCACAACTGACGGGCCTCGAAGCCGCGGAGCAGTTGCGGAAGTCCTCGCCCGGATTGCGAATTATTTTATTCACGGAATTGAGCGGGTTGTCTCTTCGTGAGGAATGTTTGCGGAGAGGTGTGGATGGTTTCGTGGCAAAGAGTCAGATGCCGGAACAGCTTATGGAAGAGGTCAATAGGTTGTTTCCGTGGAATTCACGAGTTGAATGAACCGCGCCAGAAATTTTACGCGGAAGCGGGCTTCAGTCAATTGAAACGGATAGAAGGAGAGAGCTAGATGGCATCGAAGAAAATTCTTTTGGTGGACGATTCCTGTACTGCCCGCCTGGTGAACAGGATGGTTTTCAGCCAGAAGTCGAATTACGTGTTGATTAGTGCGATCGATGGAAAGGAAGCCGTCGATAAGGCGCGGGAGGAGAAACCAGACCTGATCCTGATGGACATCGTGATGCCACGGATGACTGGACTGGAAGCCTGCCGCGTGCTGAAGAGTGACAAGGAGACAGAGAGGATCCCTGTGATATTGCTGACCACACGCGGCGAAGAAAAATACGTGCAAGAAGGCTACGCGAGCGGTTGCAGCGATTATCTGACAAAACCTGTGAACGACGCCGAACTACTGGATCTCTTGAAAGCGTACCTGGGCGAGTAATCAACATGGAAAAGAAGCCAAGCACGAGCAACGAGGGACAAAGATGATAGGTACAGGAGACGGAAAGCGTTCCCCAATCAAGGTAGTATCCCGGACCAACCAGGCGGAGCCAAACACCGCTGCTCCGAATGGAACTGAAGAGCTGCGTTTGCGCGTGCAGCAGCTGTCCCTGCGCGAGCAGATTGAACGGAATCACTTTCTACTGATGCGGCTCAACGCGGCAAACGCACGCTTGATCCAGAGCCTGGAGCAAGGGGATGCGTTCGAAGCGATCGCTGAAATCATCGCAAATCTGATCGGCTGTGAAGAAGTAGCAATGTTTGATTACCACTCGGGCGAGCAAAATTTTTCGCTGGCCTGGACGTCTGGCGTGGAAGCAGCCGCGATGCAGCCCTTCCTCTGTGGTGCAGGCATGTTCGGCCGCACAGTAGAGCAGGGAGTGAGCCAGTACCACGAGCGCCAGCCAGAGACGTCTCTTCTGCCCCACGAGAAGACCTTGACCGCTTGCATAATCTTAAAATCCAGCCGCGAGATTGTCGGAGTGGTTGCGATGTTCGGCCTTCTCCCGCAGAAGAGTCAACTGGAATGGGCGGATTTTGAGTTGGTGAAATTTCTGGAAACCTATGGAGCCGTGGCGATCAAGTTTCAAAGACTGCAAGGGAAACAGGTGTCTTTGTGATGCCGCATCCACCACTAAAACTTATCCCGCCCGCTTTAGCAGCTCCGGTGTCGGCTGAGAGACGAGGATCTGCCCCGTCTGATTCGCACTTTCTTCATGCCGGCCAGGTTTTCGTTTCGGCGGAAGGCAAATCCATCGTAACGATTCTTGGCTCTTGTGTTGGCGTATGCATTTGGGACGCGGTGAATCGCATCGGTGGCGCGACGCACTTTCTGCTGCCGAGCTGGGATGGAACGGGAGCCTCGTCGCCGCGTTACGGGAATGTAGCGATCTCCGTGTTGGTGCAGAAGCTGCTCGAAGCAGGTGCCAATCGCGGACAGCTTCGAGCCAAAGTCTTCGGCGGGGGCTGTCTGTTCAGTTCCATGCGCGAACCGGGTTCGAACAGGGAACCGCCTCTTGGCAGCCGGAACGTCGAGACTGCGCTCGAGATGTTGACGAAGGCACGTATCCCAGTCATGTCCACCGTTGTTGGCGTGGACCGCGGGCAGCGCATCGTGTTCCGGACAGATACCGGCGACGCGGAAGTCAAGGTTCTATAGAGAAATTATGGAAATCAATCGGGAAATGTTATTGCAGTCTTTCCGGGAAGAGACCGGGGAGTGTCTGGAGCAAATGGAGCAATCGCTCCTTGCGTTGGAGACACGTCCCGAAGATCGTGAATTAGTCTCCTCTCTTTTTCGGGCTGCGCACACGGCGAAGGGTAACGCTTCCTTGCTGGAATTCAACGTTTTGGCGCGATTCCTCCACAACGTCGAGGATCTGCTGGAGCTCTGCCGCAGCAACACCATCGATTTGTCCCAGGACGTGATCAATATCCTGCTTCAGTCAGTCGATGCTCTGCGGCAAATGACCAAGCGAGCGGTCGAGGGAGCAGAGACCCTTTCACCTGAAAACGAGGCATTGAGCGCGCGCCTTGCCGCGATGATCGCCGAATTCAAGACGCCCCAGAGGGCTGTCGCGCCAGAAAATTCTGCATCAGGAAACCCGGAAGCATCATCCTCGACCTCGGTGTCCAAATCTTCAGTGCAAAATTTGCGCGTCGACGTGGGTAAGCTCGATCGCATGTTGAACCTGACCGTGGAATTCGCGATTGCGCAAGGCCGCCAGCGCCGAATGCTGGAAGAAAAAATCGGCTTGATCGCCAATGGGCGCGAGCTTCTCGACTCCCATCACGGATTGGAAGCGTTATTCCTCGAACTGCAAGAACTGGTGATGAAGATTCGCATGGTGCCGGTAGGCCCGACATTTCATCGGTTCGCGCGGAGCGTGCGTGACACCGCTCGCAAAAGCGGGAAGCTTGCGCGCATGCTGATTGTGGGCGAGGACGTCGAAGTTGACACCACGGTTCTAGAACATATTTACGACCCGTTGATGCACATGATTCGGAATTCCGTGGACCACGGACTGGAATCGCCGGAAGTCCGTCGCTCCCTGGGGAAAGATCCCAGCGGTAAGATTGTCCTGAAGGCGTTCCACGATTCCGGGAATATCGTCATTCAGATTTCCGACGATGGAGCGGGCCTCGATCATGACCGCATCCAGCAGCACGCGCGCTCGAAAGGATTGATCCCCGAAGGAGCGCGGCTCACTGCATCTGAAATTCAAAACCTTATCTTTCAGCCGGGATTTTCAACCGCCGACAAAGTTTCCGAACTCTCCGGCCGGGGTGTCGGCCTGGACGTTGTGCGCCGTAATGTGCAAGCGCTTCGCGGCAGCGTGCAGGTCAGCAGCCAGCATGGTGCGGGAACAACAGTGGATATCCGTCTTCCGCTGACGCTGGCGATTATTGAGGGCTTCAGCGTGGGCGTGGGCAATGAAACCTACGTCATCCCTGTGGAGCAAGTGGTGGAGTGCGTGGAACTGCCGGCGGAGGAAAACAACGCGGCTCGCACTGAAGGCATCCTTCAACTCCGCAATCAGCCACTTCCCTTCATTTACCTTAGGGACCATTTCGAACTGTCCGGAGATCGGACCGGACGGCAGAACATTGTGGTGGTGCAGCACGGGGCCAGTCGCGCTGGATTGGCAGTAGACGTCCTTTATGGAACTACGCAAACGGTCATCAAGCCCCTGCCCGCAGTCTTCAAGGCGATTCCTGGAGTTTCTGGTTCGGCAATTGTTGGCAATGGCAGAGTGGCGCTGATTTTGGATGTCCCGGCGCTGCTCCGCGATTTCCGAGCGCAAGAAATGCAGTTGGTTTGAGGCAATCTACAAATTTCGTTTTGTGAATAGAGAGGATTAAGGAGATACCGATGTTTAACAACATGTCGATTGCAAAGCGGCTGGGCCTCGGATTCGCGATGGTGCTGGCCTTGTTGGTAGTCGTAACGATCATAGGCTACTGGGGTACGGACTCAGTCGCTCGAGAGACGGCGACGATGCTGCACACCACGGAGAACGTGGCGGAGCATGCTTCCCGGGCCCGGGCCAACATTGTCGGCTTGCGGCGGTTTGAAAAAGACTACTTCTTGAATATAGGAGTGAAAGCCAAGGAAGCAGACTATCTGAATGAATGGAATAGGGAGCGCGAGCACTTGATCGAGCGACTGGCAGACCTGGAAAAGTATTCGACGCTCGATCAAGACAAGAAGGATGTCTCCACCATGAAGGAGGAGTTTGCAAAGTACGAGGTTGGGTTCCACCTTGTGCAAGCACAAATTGAGGCCGGCCAAGTGAAGCGGCCGGAAGAGGGAAACCAGAGCATCTCGGTCTATAAGGACTCCATCCACGCGATGGAGAAAACCGCACAAGACATGGCCACGCGGGCGGAAGACGCCATGGAGGCTCAAGCAGTGATCATGGGTGATTTTGCGAAGCGGACTGAGGCCGTGATGTTCGGAGTGGCGCTTGCGGCCCTAATCGCAGGTTTGCTCGTGGCGCTGGTGATTGGACGCGGAATCGTGCGTCCCGTGAATGCGATGGGCGAGTACCTTGCCGAACTGGCATCCGGCGACGGCGACCTGACCAAGCGTATGGAATCCAACTCGCGCGATGAAATCGGCAAGATGGCGAAATCTCTCAACGCGTTCTGCGAGAAACTTGAAAAGATCATCATCGAGGTTAAGGGCGGCACGGGCGCGATTTCCAGCGCGTCACAGCAAGTCGCATCTTCCTCACAATCGCTCTCACAGGGCACCAGCGAACAGGCCGCTTCGGTGGAGGAAACAACCAGCAGCCTGGAAGAGATGAGTGCTTCGATTACGCAGAACTCCGAAAACAGCCGCCAGATGGAGCAAGTGGCCAGCAAAGGAGCACGCGAAGCAGAAGAGAGCGGCAAGGCAGTGAAACAGACCGTGGAGGCGATGAAGTCCATCACCGAACGGATCGAAATCATAAATGAAATCGCCTATCAGACAAACCTCCTGGCCCTTAACGCAGCCATCGAAGCTGCACGTGCAGGCGAACACGGAAAGGGCTTTGCTGTGGTTGCGACCGAGGTACGCAAACTTGCAGAGCGCAGCCAGACGGCGGCGAAGGAAATCAGCGCGCTGGCCACGGACAGCGTCGGAGTCGCCGAGCGCTCTGGGAAACTGCTCGATGAACTGGTGCCTTCGATCAAGAAGACGGCGGACCTGGTTCAGGAAGTGTCTTCGGCCTCACGCGAGCAGTCTTCCGGCGTAAGCCAGATCAATAAAGCCATGAGCCAAGTGGACCTGGTTACCCAGCGCAACGCCGCTTCCGCGGAAGAGCTCTCGAGCACAGCGGAAGAACTCGCTTCTCAGGCTGAAGCTCTCTTGCAACTCATGGACTTCTTCAAGACCAGCGCCGGTGAGCACGGACGTTCGTTCCTAACCAAAACCGGTACACATGGACTCCAACCACGCTTGCAGCCGCAGCATGCGGCCCTGCATCATTCCACACCAGTTGTGAAGGCCAATGGAAAAGCGAAAGAAGCGAGTGATGACCGTGAACTCAGCTTCACCCGGTTCTAAGGGAGCAAGCCATGACTACTGCGACCAAAGAAGTAGTTGAACAAAAGCAGTATCTGACCTTTCTTCTCGCCAACGAGGAATACGCCATCGGCATCCTCAAGGTGAAAGAGATCATCGAGTACGACACGGTGACGACTGTTCCGAAGACGCCCAAGTGGGTTAGAGGAGTCATCAACTTGCGAGGCGCCGTTGTACCGGTGGTGGACCTGGCCATAAAGTTCGGCCTGGAACTGAAACCGGTCACCAAAACAACCTGCATCGTGATCGTAGAAACACAGTTCGAGAGCCAGAACACCACGATAGGAATCCTTGTTGACGCGGTGAGCCAGGTAATGGAGTTGGCGACCGAGGACCTGCAGCCGGTGCCGGAGTTTGGTACCCGGGTAAAGGTGGACTACTTGCTCGGCATGGCTCAACTGGGAAAGAAGTTCGCCCTGCTGCTCGACGTGGACAAAGTACTCTCCACCGATGAACTGCTCCATCTTAACGGGGTTGCCTCCTCTGCAGAAGAGGGGCAGGCCGCGGAGGCTGGCGTGCCCGTGACGTCAGAAGCTGCCGTGCTTTCAGAAGCGGGCGGCAATATGAGCGAAAAAGCGGAGTAAGCGAAACGAAACACGCGGAGCGTCGCATTCGATTGCGACGCTCCACTTGTCCCAGGCAAAAAAAACCATGAAGACTATGTTTATGGATGACACACGAAGCCTATTGACGGAAGGAAGTAGCACACCGGAATCGGAGCCAGCAAAGAACCGACTCTCAAACGGAGTGGAAGGAGATGGGCGGTTGTTTTCAGCAAGTGCGCCATTTCAAGAAGTTTCTCGCGAGATCTCCGGTCGAGAGTTCCAGCAATTTCAGCAGCTGATTTACCGCGAGGCCGGAATCTGGCTTTCTCCGGCGAAAGTCGCACTGCTTACCGGGCGCTTGGCCAGAAGACTGCGCCACCACGGGCTGAAGACATTCACAGCCTACTACGCACTGGTCAGTGAATCCGCCGAAGAACGTGTCCAGATGCTCGACGCGATTTCTACTAACGAGACCCATTTCTTCCGCGAAGCGCAACATTTCGAACTTTTGGAATCTGAGATCTTTCCACAGTGGGTCAGAGATGTTGACGAGGGTCGACGCAACCGCAAGATTCGTGTTTGGAGCGCCGGTTGTTCCACTGGCCAGGAGCCATACTCGCTAGCCATGATGCTTCTGGCTCATTTCCCTGCCGCTGCCGGATGGGAGATTGAAATCATAGCCACAGACCTCTCCACTCGCGTTCTGAGTGTCGCCAAGAAGGGGATCTGGCCCGCCGCTAAGGGAGCTTCTGAAATCCCGATCGAGTATTTGAAGGCGTTTATGCTAAAGGGAGTTGGCGAGCAAACCGGCCAAATCAAGGCCGCGCCGGAGCTCCGCTCGCTCGTGAAGTTTCACCGCGTAAACCTCAACAGCTCCGCTTATCCGTTTGTCGGTACGTTCGATTTGATTTTTTGCAGGAACGTTCTCATCTACTTTGACGAGCGGAGCCAGGATTCTATCGTGCGCCGCATCGTGAGTTTTCTTTCTCCCAGCGGCTATTTCTTCGTTGGCCATGCCGAAAGCCTTCACCGCATGGGGGATATTCTGAGCACATACGTTCCCACTGTTTACAGGTCGGCTCGGGAGACTTTTCAAGGCGGCAAGCAAAAATGACAGAGGGCCAGAGCGCGCACTCCCCAATACACGTACTTGTCGTGGATGATTCAGCCACGGTGCGGCAGGTGCTTTCCGCGGTGCTTTCCGAAAAGCACGGCTTTCGTGTCACCGTGGCGGCTGATCCTCTCATTGCTTTTGACAAGATGAAGAAGTTCCTCCCGGACGTGATCCTCTTGGACTTGGAAATGCCGCGGATGGACGGGCTGACCTTTCTCGAAAAGCTCATGTCCCAGAATCCCGTGCCTGTCGTGGTTTGTTCGGGTCTAACCGGTCCCAGAACCGAAGCCGCGATTCGCGCTCTGGAAATCGGTGCAGTCGATATCATTACGAAACCTAAAGTAGGCGTCCGCGGGTTTCTGGAAGAGTCCGCCGTTCTGCTCGAAGACACCGTACGAGCGGCGGCGACGGCGCGCGTAACAAAGTTTCGGAAGCTTCGCAAGGAACGTTCGAGCTATCACACAGCCGATGTTGTCATTCCCCGAGCTGTCCCGTCTTTGCCGGTGCAGCACAGGGACAAAGTCATCGCGATCGGCGCGTCCACCGGAGGTACCGAAGCGCTCCTTCAGGTTTTCGAACAGATGCCACGCGACTGCCCGGGAATTGTGGCAGTCCAGCATATGCCCGAGGGATTCACGGCAGCTTTTGCGAAGCGTCTTGATGGTATTTGCAGGATCGAAATCAAGGAAGCCGCGGATGGCGACAAAGTCCTTCCTGGCCGCGCATATATTGCTCCGGGGAATCGGCATACTCTTGTCCGTCGCCTCGGTGCGGGCTATTTTCTCGAGGTGCGCGACGGTTCTCTTGTCTCTCGTCATCGCCCCAGCGTGAATGTGCTATTCCGCTCCGTGGCCCAGGCCGCCGGCGCGAGCGCGATCGGCGTTTTGATGACTGGTATGGGCGACGATGGCGCCGACGGCCTCCTGGAGATGAAGCAAGCCGAGGCCTTCACCATCGCCCAGGACGAAGCAAGTTGCGTGGTGTTCGGAATGCCGCGCGAAGCCATTCTTCGCGGCGCGGCCAACGAAGTTCTGCCCCTTTCCGGCATTGCGTCCGCGATCCTGCGAAACAACCTCGCGTCGAAACCCTGATTGCCGGCGAACGGCTAGTACCTTGGCTCGGGCAAATTGTGCCACCTTGGCACGGTTTGCCGATCGCTGTGCTCCCATCTGTCATGAGTTGGCGCTCCGATTTTTGGGTCCGGGAGCTAAATAGCTAATCGTTCACACTGGGGCACATCAGACAGTCAGTACTATTGGGGGCTTCCCGCCCAAAAGCGACACTGTTCCTAATCCGGCGCCGCGCCCGCCGTACGTACGTTGGAGAGTCGGATATTGATGCCGAATGGAACTGTGCCAGGCTTGAGTGACAGCCACGAGGAGCAGCGCCTCCCCGCCGCTACTTGTGTCGGCAGCGCCGCAAAACCCGCAGGTGGTGGACCGAGTTGGTGGAAGAGTTTTTGGAGCATGCCGGGCAGACCCGACAAATTTCTCGGCTGGCCCGCGACCATCTTCATTTTGACCCAATTGGCCGGAGGCCTTCCGCTGTTGCCCTATGCAATGTTGCATTGGCAATCGGAGAACAGTCTCAAATTTGCGTGCTTCCTCGGCGTGGCGCTAAGCGCATCACTCTTTAAAGTGCGGCTGCCTGGAATTCAGGCGACGATGTCCGCGAATTTCCTTTTTATCCTCGTTGGCATTCTCGACCTTTCCTATCCCGAAACGATTTTGATGGGATGCCTCGGTGGATTGGTGCAATCGCTTTGGCAGGCCAAGCCGCGTCCCCGATTGGTGCAACTGCTCTTCAATTTTGCGAACCTCTCGATCTCCATAGCGGCGGCGAATGCGGTCTTCCACAGCCAGATCGCCTATAGGTTCGGGTTTCGTTGGCCACTACTGCTGGCGGCAGCTTCGACAACCTATTTCGCGATGAACACGATGTCGGTTTCAGGCGCCATCGCCATGGCCGAACGCCGGAATCCGCTGTCCGTTTGGAAAGAATGTTACCTCTGGTCATTTCCATACTACTTGCTCGGCGCCCTGATCGCTGGCGGCGTTAGCGTCATCAATCGATTCCTCGGCTGGCAAGTGGCGATACTTGTGTTGCCAATCGTTTATTGGATTTACCGGTCGTACCGAACCTATTTGGATCGTCTGGAAGGCGAAAAAAAGCATACGGAAGCAATGGCCGATCTGCACCTGCGAACGATCGAGGCATTGTCGCTCGCGATCGAGGCCAAAGATCACAATACGCACGACCACCTGAAACGCGTTCAGACTTACGCGATGAAGATTGGCGAAGACCTTGGATTGGATGGATCTCAATTGAACGCAATCCGTGCCGCGGCGATGTTGCATGACATTGGCAAACTCGCTGTGCCGGAACAGATTCTTTCCAAACCCGGCCGGCTCACTCCGGAAGAATTCGAGAAAATGAAGATTCACCCCATTGTCGGCGCCGACATTTTGGATCGCGTCCAGTTTCCCTACCCGGTCGTACCAATCGTGCGTTCACATCATGAGAAATGGAACGGTACAGGTTATCCCGATGGACTCTCTGGCGACAAGATTCCGATCGGCGCGCGAATTCTTGCGGTAGTGGATTGTTTCGACGCCCTGACGTCCGAGCGCCCGTATCGCCGCGCCATGCTGCCGGAAGAAGCAATGGCGCATTTGAAGTCAGAGCGCGGCCGAAGCTACGACCCGTCCGTTGTTGATTGCATCGACCGTCGTTACCGCGAGTTGGAGGAAGAGGTTCGCAAGTCTGTTGACGACAGCAAGAGAATGGAAATCGTGTCCAGCGTCTACCGGCCCGTCGCGCCATCGGCTGGGTTCGCGGAGATACCGGATGAAGCCGAAGTTCGGGCAGCATCGTTCCTTGCGTCGATTGTATCGGCGCGCCAGGAAGCGCAACTCCTTTTCGAACTGGCGCAGACGCTCGGGAATTCCTTGAGTCTGAAGGAGACGCTCTCGGTTGTGGCAAGCCGCATGAAAGAGATGATTCCGCACGACGCGATCGCCTTCTATGTTTGCACGGCAGACAAAGTCGTTCCACGGTACGTCCATGGGATCGACTACGACCTCTTCCGTTCGATTGAGATCCCGTTTGGACAAGGTATCTCCGGGTGGGTGGCGCGAACGGAACAGCCGATTATTAATGGTGATCCCGCCGCAGAAACGAAATATCTCGCAGATTCATCGCGTGTGTCGGTACTCCAGTCCGCGTTGGCCGTGCCGTTGCGGGGGCGCAATGGAGTCGCTGGCGTGCTAGCTCTTTACATGCGGGAGAAGCAAAAATTTACGAAAGATCATCTGCGTTTGTTGCTTGCTGCAAGCTCGAAGCTTGGACTGTCGGTCGAGAACGCTTTGCAATACGAGCAAGCGCAAGATACGGCGAGTACCGACTATTTGACCGGCTTGCCGAACGCTCGCTCGATCTGCGTGACGCTCGAACGAGAAATTGTTCGCTCGCGCCGCAAGGGCAGCTCGCTGGCTGTGCTCTTGTGCGACCTGAACGGATTCAAACAGGTCAACGACAACCTGGGCCACCTGGTAGGAAACCGGCTCCTGCAAGAGATCGCCAAGAATTTGAAGAATACGTGCCGCGAGTACGATCACGTCGGTCGTTTGGGTGGCGATGAGTTTGTCTTCGTCCTGACCGAGTTCACGGATGATTTCGTACACAAGTTGAAACCGCGTATTGAGTTTGCCATTGCAGAAGCGAGCCGCACCGTCTGCGCACGGAACGTCGTAACCGCCAGCGTCGGAAGCGCCTTCTGCCCGCAGGACGGAGCCACCGCCGAGCAGCTGTTGGCCGAAGCGGACAGGCTAATGTACGAATCCAAAGAGAAGCATTACAAACGTGGCACTGGTGCAGGGCGGATCGCGGAACAAGAGCTAGACTCGCCTCTGCGGCTACCCACGACGCTGAGCTGATGGAATGCCGCGATGACAGCGATCCTGCAAAAATTCGTCACACGGTTGCTTCTGCTGGCTGCGTTGACCTTGCTCGGTGGTCTTATCAGTGCAACGTTAGTGCGGTTCGCGCCGGGATATGGAGTTGACGAACGAGAACTCGACCCCCGGCTGACTCAAGCGAGCGTCGAAGCCCTCCGTAGTTCGCATCGGACGGATTCAGGGCTCCTCTCGTATTACGCGCACTATCTATCCAATGCAATTCGCGGTGATTTCGGCAGATCGGAATGGCTCGGCCGGCCCGTCCGTTCTCTGATTCAAGAACGATTTCCGATTACCGCACGGTCCGTGATTGCGGGAATACTTTTGGCGTGGGTTGCGGCACTGTCTTGTACCTTGGCAAGTTTTTTTCCGGGTGGCTCGTTTCTGAACGTCCCCGGAACTGCGGCCAGCAGCGTGTTTATTGCATTGCCGACGGGTGTCGTGGCTATGTTCGCCGTTTACCTTCGCGCGCCAGTGTTTGTCGCAATCGCGGTGGTGACGTTCCCGAAGTTGTTTCGTTACCTCCGCAACCTGCTGTCCGACGCCTTTGCGCAGCCGCATGTCCTCGCAGCGCGGGCACGCGGAGTCCCGCAATCACGCATCGTATTTCGCCACTTGTTTCCCTTCGCGGCCCCCGCCCTTGTCGCACTATTCGGCGTCTCCCTCAGCATGGCGTTTGGTGCAGCCATCCCGATTGAGGCGCTTTGTGATTCTCCCGGAGTAGGCCAGTTGGCGTGGCAGGCGGCCCTGAATCGCGATTTGCCGCTCATCATCAACGTCACCCTATTGATTACGCTCCTCACGGTCGCCGTCAATTCGTTGGCCGGAATCGCTGCGGCGTCTCCGCGGAGGCCGGCATGAGTACAACTCGCGTTCTACGCGCAATTTCGATCGGAGTTTTGTGCGCCGTTCTCGGTATGGCCTTATTTGCAGGTGAGATCAGTCACTATTCTTATGCGACGCAATTCCGGGAATTGCCCAATGCTGCACCGTCCTCTGCCCATCTATTAGGGACCGACGCTCTCGGACGAGATCTTTTCACCCGGCTGATTTACGGAACTCGCGTCTCCTTGCTGCTGGCTCCGGCGGCTGCGTTCTTGTCCACGCTGATCGCGGGTCTCCTCGGTAGCCTAGCCGGAATGATCGGTGGGTGGTGCGAACGCGTTGTACTTGCAGCGGCTGATCTGTCGATGGCGCTGCCGCTCTTGTTTGTGTTGCTCACCTTGCGTGCTGTGTTGCCGATGGATCTTTCTCCGGTCATTTCCGTCGTGGCGACATTTGTTCTGCTTGGCGCCCTTGAATGGCCATCATCTTTACGCGTCGTTTGGGCTGCGTCGAAGGCTATGCGCGATTCGGACTTTTTGTTGCTCGCTCGCGCCAACGGTTGCAGCCCTTGGCGAATGATATTGCGTCACGTCATGCCGAACTTGCGGCCGATGCTGCTCGCGCAATTCTGGATTTCGATTCCTGTTTTCGTGTTAACGGAAGCCACGTTGAGCATGCTCGGTCTGGGCGTGATGGAGCCTATGCCGTCATGGGGCAACTTGCTGCGAGGCTTGGAAGATTTTTCAACGGTTGGCGCAAATCCGTGGAGACTCGCGCCGCTCGTTGTTCTGATCTTGGTCGTTATCTGCTTTCAATTGATTTTGCCGATGCGGGAGGAACTCGCCTGATGCTGCGCGCTCTGAAATGTTTTTCGATCTTGTTTATCTGCTCGATTGCCAGCCCGCTATTCGCACAGTCCGGCGGCGAACTGCATTTCTGCCTGCACGGTGAACCCAAAACCTTCAATCCCGTTTTCGTGGACGACGAGGCGTCAGAAAACCTTCGCTATCTGACGGGTGGCGTGCTGATCCGCCTAAACCGGCAAACTCAAGCCCTCGAGCCGGCGCTCGCAACGTCGTGGGCCATTTCGAAGGACCGTCGCACGATCGCTTTCCAACTCCGAAAAGGAGTTTACTTTTCAGATGGTACGCCGTTCACTTCCGGCGACGTGGCCTACACGATGAAGTTGTTGCTCGATCCGAGCACGCATTCACCGACGGGTGATGCGTTTCAATCTGGTGAAGGTAAGACCGAAGTGCGCGCGGCCGCGCCTGAAGCTGTGTCCATCACATTTCCTGCACCGATTGCTGGCCTCGAGCGTTTGTTCGATCAGGTAGCGATCATGTCCGCAAATTCGCCGAAAAAAGAGATGGCGGTTCTGGGCCCTTTCTACGTTTCCGATTACAAAGCCGGCTCCTCTATTCTCCTTCGCAAGAATCCCAATTACTGGAAGCATGATGCGAAGGGAACCAGCCTGCCCTATCTGGACAGTATCCAGCTCGACATTCAACGTAATCGCGACATTGAACTAGTTCGCTTCCGTCGCGGAGAATTGCAGCTGATCAATCGCCTCGATCCGGAGCAATTCGAAAAACTCAAACAGGAAAATTCATCACTCGCGCGGACCGCAGGCACGGGTCTCGACGCCGAGGAGCTCTGGTTTAACCAGGTCCCGACTGCTCCTCTTGCCCCGCACAAAAAGGCATGGTTCCAGACAACGCAATTTCGCAAGGCGATCTCCCTTGCGATTAATCGGTCCGACTTGAGCAGAATCGTCTACAAGGGGTTCGCGCGTCCCGCTTTCGGCCCCGTTTCGCCGGCGAACCGTTTTTGGTTCAACTCTGCGCTCACCGAACCCAAATACGATCCGCAGGGAGCGCTGCGCCTCTTGACGCAAGCCGGATTTCATTACGACAACGAGACATTGAAAGACCGCACGGGGAATCGCGTCGAGTTCACACTCGTCACGAATTCCGGAAATCCCGCGCGCGAGAAAATGGCCGCAATGATTCAGCAAGACCTCTCGCAGATCGGCATCAAGGTCAACATCGTTACACTGGATTTCCCATCCTTGATCGAGCGAATGACTCGCACGTTCGACTACGAAGCGTGCCTGCTCGGTTTGGTGAACACTGACCTCGACCCCAACGGCGTGATGACGGTTTGGATGAGTTCGGGTGAGAACCACCAGTGGAATCCGAACCAAAAGACTCCGGCTACACCCTGGGAAGCCGAAATCGACAAGTTGATGCGTGAACAAGCCAGCGCCGCCACCGAGAAGGAACGAAAAGCAAAATTCGACCGCGTGCAACAGATTGCCGCCGAACAGCAGCCGTTCATTTATTTGATCGACAAAGATGTCTTGACCGCGGTTTCACCCGCTCTCATTGGAGCCTCGCCGGTCGTTTTGAATCCACAAGCTTTCTGGAATGCGGAAACACTCCGCGTGCAAGCGGCGCAACTAGGGGCGCAGAAGTGAGCCCAAGCCTGCCGTCGGAGCAGCCGCTACTTTCGCTGCGCTTGTCCGTGGATTATCCGAACAAGCCTGGTGTACTCACTGACGCCGTTCTGGAGATTCAGCGCGGCGAGGTCGTCGGATTGGTCGGTGAAAGCGGTTCTGGCAAGAGCACGATTGCCCTGGCAATTCTGCACCTGCTCCATTTGAAAGGAGGGCGTGCCCAAGGCCAAGTGATCTTTGCTGGCGAAAATCTTTTGGAGAAAAGCGAGCGTAAACTGCGCGACATCCGCGGCCGGAGAATCAGCGTTGTCCTGCAAAGTCCACTGACCGCGCTCAATCCAGCCGTGAAAATTGGCGCGCAATTGCGAGAGGCCTGGCGTGCGCACGCAAGTGGTGATAAAAACGCTTGCGAGCAGGCTATCTCCGATGCGCTCCGCAGCGTCAGCCTGCCGGCTGACGAATCTTTCTTAAAGCGCCGCCCGTCGCAACTCAGTGTGGGTCAGGCGCAGCGCGTCGTCATCGCCATGGCCATATTGCACCGGCCGGAGCTGCTGATCGCGGACGAAGCGACCAGCGCCCTCGACACCATAACGCAATCCGAAATCTTGAATTTGTTCAGCCAGCTCAATCGTGAGTTGGGCATGGCAATTCTTTACATTTCGCACGATCTGCTGTCCGTCGCGGCATTGTGCGATCGCATCGCTATTCTGAATACGGGGAAAATCATTGAGTGTGGCTTGCCGGAGGCAATCTTTAATTCACCTCGCCATGAATACACGCGCCGCCTCATCGCGGCGCTTCCGGCCCGACCGCAACATTCAGCTCTTCACCGCGTTCGCGGCGAAAACGCAGACCAACCAGTGCCCGTACCCTCCGCGTTCAGCGAATAATCCCCGCCGGATTTCCACAATATCTGCCTGGCGTCACATCGACGAGTATCGACAGTTTCTCTCACGCAGTGACGCGAAGACGGCCGGAGCGATAACGCGGCGGGCCGTCTTCACTTTCGATGCCCCGTCGGATCAAGACTCTACGCCGCGCTCTTTTCGTGCTTGTCGACAAATTGATCGATCGGAGCCGACAGCTTCTCGGCCACTGACGCGACCAGCAGCGCCACAATCAGCCCCGTGAAAACATCCATCGTGTAGTGCGCGCGCAGCACAAGCACAGTGACAATTTCAAATATAGCTACAACTATTGAAAGCGCCGTCAGCCAACGCCTCTTCAGACGCGCGACCTCAGTGGCCGCAAAAACCGCGATCGCCGTATGTCCCGAAAAAAAGAAATCGCCCGCAACCGAGTACGTCACGAGCAGGGAAGGGAAACCCGGGTAATGCCAAATCATGTTGGGCGGCGCAGGAAGCGCGCAGAACGCTTGTACGATTTGCCGCGTCACTATCAATAGAAACAGTCCAAGAAATGGGCGAACGCTGTCGCCAAACAACCAGCTTAGAAGTAGAAATACCGCCAGCAGATCGATTAAGCCGGAGCTGAAAATCAGCAAGGCATTCGTGGCGTTTGCGTGGGTGAGAAAGTATGCATTGAGAGGCGCCGTCAGCCCTTGCAGCCCATCTCCAATTCCTGCCGCAGGCGAGGGCCGCGCGCCAATCAACGACTGCGTGTAAAACCAAATAACGAGCGCCACCGCAGTCAGAATAACGCGCCGAATCGGCCGGCTGCTCTTCGCAAAAATCATTTGCTCGTGCCAGTCAGCTCAAACGCCAGCTCGCGCAACCGTCGCAAGTCCAGCTTTCCCGTACCAAGATACGGCAAAGCTTCGATCCGCACGAAATGATCCGCGCGCGGCTTCCAGAGCGCCGGTAAATCCGCCTTCGCGAATCCTTCCAGCGTTGCTGCCAGATTCTCTTCGGACAGAGTCGTCAACACGATCAGCCGCTCGCCCTTTTTCTCGTCCGGTACCGCAGTGACGGCAAACACTTGCTCGGACGCCTGTGCGATCTCCTGCAATTTTTCTTCGACCTTGATATGCGGCACCATCTCACCACCAATTTTGCTGAAGCGGCTCAGGCGGTCGGTGATGCGTAAAAATCCGTCTTCGTCCACCGTCGCGATATCCCCCGTGTTATACCAGCCGTCCTTCAAAACTTCCGCCGTCTTTTCCGGCCGGTTCAAATAGCCGCGCATGATGTTCGGTCCGCGCACCAGCAAAAGGCCGGCCTCGCCCACACCTCGCAGATCTCCTGTCTCCGGATCGACGATCCGAATCGCTATTCCGGGCAAGGGATGCCCAATCGTTCCGCGCTTCGCGCCCACTTGGCGGAACTGCGCCGCACGAAAATCCGGCGTGTTCACGGCCACCACCGGAGAACACTCCGTGCAGCCGTATCCTTCAAGTGGCCGAATTCCAAACTGGTCTTCGAACGCGATCGAAATTCGATCCGGCAGTTTTTCCGCGCCCGCCATCACGATCCGCAAACTCCCGAAATC
>Ga0137412_10000409_pt1 | contig 26244 bp, 25 predicted proteins | sample CZODoug2_1_16fun_FD_122160 | JGI IMG/M metagenome (GOLD analysis project Ga0137412, IMG submission 122160) | Vadose zone soil fungal communities from Angelo Coast Range Reserve, California, USA - CZODoug2_1_16fungal (Hybrid Assembly) | ecosystem: Environmental > Terrestrial > Soil > Vadose zone... | reverse complement strand
GGCGTCGTGCCGTCGACTGCGCCCGCCGCTCTGCCGTCGGCCAGGGAGGTAGCCAAGGCAGCGGCTGCCGTCACCGACCGACTCGGCTTCTCGCGGGAAGTGCTGCACGACCGCGTCGGCATCACGCCCGCGTGCGGACTGGCGGACGCCACGCCGGACTGGGCACGCCTGGCGATCGAGCTCGCACAGAAAGCGGCCGACGCGTTCGAGGAGGACCCCGACGCGGTCTAGGCGAAATCCGCGAATTCAAGCGCTCGAGGCTGCTCTGGCCGGTGTGGTTGGCTCGAACCATGGAGTTGACCGAACAGTTTGAGTGGCAGGGACGGACGATCGCGTGTGGGCGGGCCGGCACTGGCCCCGACGTGGTGTTCTGTCACGGAACTCCGTTCTCCTCGGCGGTGTGGACGCGCTACGCGGATGCGCTCAGCGATGACTTCACGGTGCACCTGTGGGACATGCCCGGCTATGGGCAGTCGTCGAAGGACCGTGATCAGGCTGTCGACTTCGACGTGCATGCCAAGGTGTTCAAGGCACTGCTCGATCATTGGCAACTCGAACGACCACACGTCGTTGCGCACGACTTCGGCGGCGCGGTGTCGCTGCGTGCGACGTTGGTCGAGGAGGCCACCTATGCGTCGCTGATGCTGGTCGACGTCGTCGCGATCCCGCCGAGCGGCTCACCGTTCTTCCGGTTCGTGCAGGATCATCCGACGACGCTCGACGCGCTTCCCTTCTACATCCACGAGGCGATCCTGCGTGCCTACGTCCAAGGCGCGAGCCACAGTCGCCGACTGGCCGACCTGATACCCGGCGCCACCTTCACCGAAGTGCCCGATGCCGGTCATCTGATGCAGTACGACGCGCCCGTCGCCCTCGGCAATCTGATCCGGGGATGGCTGACGTCCTCGGCGACGTGATCATGATAGGCAACTAAATGGTTGCATTTAACGAGACCTCCCGCTACCGTGAAAGGTGACCAAGAGGAGGTTGAATATGAGTACTGATCGGATCGAGAAGGAAGTTCTGCTCCGCGCGCCGCTGGACCGGGTCTGGCGGGCGATCAGCGATTCGTCCGAGTTCGGCCGTTGGTTCGGCGTCACCCTCGACGGGCCATTCGTTGCCGGGAACTCGCTCAATGGGGTGATCACGCCGACAACCGTCGACGACGACGTCGCCCGACAGCAGGAGCCCTATACCGGCCAGGCCGACACCTGGCATGTCGTTGCCGTGGAACCGCAACGGCGGCTGGCGTTCCGCTGGCATCCCTACGCCGTCGAGCCAGGAGCCGACTACTCCCAGGAGCCGACAACCCTCGTCGAGTTCACCTTGACCGAGGCGCCTGACGGCGTCCTGCTCGTGATCGTCGAATCCGGGTTCGACGCCATCCCCGAGGAGCGGCGGACCGCCGCATTCGACGCGAACAGCGGAGGCTGGGCCGCGCAGACCCAACTGGTGCAGAAGTACCTCGCACTCGGCGAACGAGTGTGACCCCATCTGCGGCTCTCGACGGAGCCGCGCCGTTGTTCGACGCCCTTGGCGACCCGAACCGGCTGCGCATCTTCACCCGGCTGTGTGACGGCGGGCCGTCATCGACTTCGCAAGTCATGCAAGTCATTCCGGTGAGTCGTCAGGCAGTCAGCAAGCACCTGTCGATGCTCGAAGGGGTGGGTTTGGTGCGCAGCCGCAAACACGGCCGCGAGCGCATCTGGACGGTTCAGACCCAGCCGCTGGTGCAGGCCGGCGACTACCTCAGCCAGTTGTCCAAGCGCTGGGATCACGCGGTCGAACGTTTGCGGGCCTTCGTCGAGGATCCTTCATCCATCTGACGAAACGCGCCCGACCTCCTTCGCAGACCGTGTCAGAATGGGGGAGATGCGCCGTTTCCCCGTTGGTCGGGAAGGGACTATGGCCCGATCGAAGCTACGCGCCGTTGCCGGTGCGGGGACGGTCGCCGCGTTCTTGCTGGTCGGCGGTGCCGCCGTCCCCGTGGTTTCGGCTGATCCTGGTCACTCACACGGTGGGAACGACTCCCAGCGCGGCGGCAATTCGCGCGGTGGTGACCGAGACTCGCGCGACCGTGACGGTCAGAGGGGTGGCCAGGGCCGGGCCGACGATGGCGGTTGGCGACGCGACGACGACCCCTTCGGGCCCGGTGGCATGACTGGCCCCAATCGCTGGAACGACCCCAGCAGCCTCAAACCCTCAGACGGCGCGAACCGCACCGGCACACTCCAGCCGAACCAAGCCGGAGTAACGACACGCAACGGCACCACCACCAGCCGATCCGGGGTCGTGACCGGCCCGTCGGTGTCGGTGGTGGACTCGCCGGTGACGGTCCGCAGGGTGGACGGTCAGGTCACCCCCGCCACCCTGGCACCCACTCCGGCAGTCCCCACAGTGGCCGCTCGCCCCGTCTCCGGAGGTGGTGGCGCGAGCCCCGTCGCGGCCGCACCGCCTGTTACCCCACCGGCCGTGACGGTCGGCAACGGGCGCTCACCGGGCATCCTGACGGGGCAGCCCGAGCGCGCACCAAGACCGAACGGTACCGCTCCGAATGTGGCGCCGGCCGTGACCCAGCCGGCCGCGACGCACCTACCGCCGACCGACCGGCTCGACGTGGCACCCGCCGAACGAATGGTGGCGTCACTGTGGGCTGCCGCTGCACCTGGTCGGCCCGGCGGCCTCCTGTTCGGCCTCGCGGGACTCTTCCTCGCGCCCATCGCGGGCGCATGGCTGGGCTACCGACAGGCACGCGCGAGCAGGGCTGCCGCACAACTGATTCGGCACTAGGCCGTTCGCAGGTCCTTGCGCAGGATCTTCCCCGACGCCGTCTTCGGGATGGCGTCGATGAACTCCACCTGCCGGACCTTCTTGTACGGCGCGACCTGATCGGCGACGAACTCCATCACCTCCGCTGCCGTGAGCTCAGCGCCGGACTGCTTGACCACGAACGCCTTTGGTACCTCTTCGCCCGAGTCGACGTCCCTGACGCCGATCACCGCGGCATCGGCGATCTGCGGATGGGCGAGCAACACCGCCTCGAGTTCGGCGGGCGGCACCTGGTACCCCTTGTACTTGATCAGCTCCTTGAGCCGATCGACGATGTAGACGCACCCGGTGGAGTCGACGCGCGCGAGGTCGCCGGTGTGCAGGAAGCCGTCGTCGTCGATGGTCTCCCTGGTGGCCTGCTCGTTGCCAAGGTATCCAGCCATCACGTTGGGCCCGGCGAACCAGAGCTCGCCGGTTTCGCTGAGTCCTGAAGCGGGCGGGTCGATTTCGGCGCCGGTCTCGGGGTCGACGATCTTGCTCACCGCGTTGGGCACCGTCCAGCCGCACGAGTTCAGCGGCGCCGTCGATCCGATCATCTCCCGGCCGCCGTCGAAGGGGGTGACATGGCTGACCGGGCTCAGTTCGCTCATCCCGTACCCCTGCACGACCTGGCAGCCGAGCCGCTCCGACACCGCGTGCCCGAGGTCCTGGTCCAGCGGCGCGGCGCCGGACATGATGCTGCGCAGACTCGACAGATCGAATCTCTCGACGAGCGGGTGCTTGGCCAGCGCGACGGCCACCGGTGGGGCGATGAACGCGTGGCTGCATTGGTGATCGGCGATGTTGCCGAGGAATTCGGCGAGGTCGAAACTCGGCATGATGACGAGCCGGGCACGGGCGTGCAGCGCCGCGTTGAGCAGCACGGTCATGCCGTAGATGTGGAAGAACGGCAGCACGGCCAGGATCCGGTCGTCGGCGGCCATGCCCTGCAGCGGCCGGATCTGCGCGACGTTGGCAGCCAGGTTGCGATGAGTCAGCATCACGCCCTTGGGATTTCCGGTCGTGCCCGAGCTGTAGGGCAGCACGGCCAGATGCGTCGCCGGGTCGAACGACACGTCCGGTGCGGGATGCCCGGGCCCAAGCAGGTCGTCGGCATTGGGATGACCGTCGACCGCAGCGCCGGGACCGTCGAGCACCATCACCGAGGCGTCGGACAGCCCGATGGCGGCAGCTCCGTCGGCCGCCTGAGCCAGTAACGGCGCCACCGTGACGAGGGCCTTGGCTCGCGAATCCGTGAGCTGCTTGGCGATGTCCTTCGCCGTGAACAGCGCATTGATGGTGGTGGCCGTCGCACCGGCACGCAGGATGCCGTGGAACGCGATCGCGAACGTGGAACTGTTCGGGGCGAGTAGGCCGACGACGTCGCCGACACCGATGCCGCGTTGCGCCAGCGCGCCGGCGAAGGCATCGATGCGGGCGAGCATCTCGCGGTAGGTCAGCTCGGCGCCGGACTTGGCGTCGACCAACGCGATTCGATCGGCGTCCTCCTCGGTGAGGTCACCGAAGAGATAGTCGTAAACACTGGTTGTCGGGATGTGGACCTGGGGGTATGGGCTCGCGAAACTCATCTTGCCTCCGATCGAACCATGCCAGGAGGGGTTCGCGGTATGGCTTCCTCGGGCTGCATCCGAAAACGACGATGGGCCCCTCTCGCGAGGGGCCCATTGCCGTGCTCGGTGATCTAGCTGCTGCTGCCGGATCCTCCACCAGCCGAACCGCTTCCGCTACCGCCGCCCTCCGAGCCGCCCCCGCTGCCGCTGCCGGCGGATGCCGACGCGGACGCGGATGCGGATGCCGAGGAGGACGCCGAGGTTGATGCGGTCGACGATTCGGTGCCGCCCCCTTCGTTACCCGTCTTGGCCGAGCTCGGGGCCTTGGTCGTCGGCTCCGACTTCCCGCCGCTCTTCACGTCGAGCCCGGACTTGGTGCCGGTGTCGGCCACCTTGTCCTTCTTGGTGGACGTGGAACCGGTGCTGGTGTCCTTGTCCTTGCTCTTCGTGGACGTCGATTCGGTGTTGGTGTCCTTCTTGGGCGTCGTGGTGGTGTCCTTGTCCTTGACGGACGTGGTGCCACTGCCGGCGTCCTTCGCAGGCTCCGCATCCTTGGCGGGTGCGGCGTCCTTGGCCGGTGCAGCGGATGCGGCGGCCGTCGTGTCGGCTGCTGCTGCCGCCGGGGCTGCGGCAGCCAGAGTCGCGGCAGGAGTCTCCTCCGTCACCGCCGCCGTCTGGGTGACCGCCGGAGCCAGTTCCAGCAGCTCCGGTTGCAGGATGGTCGCCGCCGCCGTCCCGACGGCGGTCTCCAGGGTGTTGCCGACCATTCCGACCGTCTGGATCGTGGTATTACCCACGTCCCCAACGGTTTTGACCACTGTGTTGCCCGCGTCGCCAAGTCCTTGGGCCAACGTGGTCGCGGCACCACCCACGGTCGCCAGCGCCTGCTGGCCGATCGAACCGATGCCCTGGACGGCCAGAGTGCCCGCGGCCCCGAGACCCGCGGCGCCCAGGTTTACCGCGTTCGTCACGCCCGCGAGCAGCCCGCTGACGGCAGCAAGGTAGTTGCCCGGGTTCAGCGGATTGCTGAGGATCGTGTTCAACGAGCCGCCGACGGTACCGAGCAGACTTCCGCCGATGGCGCCAAGCGTTTGAAGGCCAAGGACGCCAACCCCACCGACGGTGCTCAACGCCGTGAGGCCGATGTTGCCGACGCCGAGCAGCGCCTGCACGCCTGCGGAGCCGACACCGAGGATGGCCTGTGTTCCGGCCTGGCCGAGTCCCAGCACGGCCTGTGTTCCTGCGGTGCCGACGCCTGTGATGGCCTGCAAGCCTGCGGTCCCAACGCCGCCGAGCAGTATGCCCAGCGCGGAGCCGATGTCGCCGGGCGAAAGTGCCAGTGCCGAAACCGGATCCGCCGCCGGCGCGGCCGCAGCCGCCAGACTGACCGGCGCAGCGAGCGCGGCGAACGGGGCGGGAGCCGTGAGGAACCCCAGCGCTGCTGCGATCGCCGTCGTCAGCGTTCCTGCGATGCCGCTGACCGTGTCCAACGCCGCGTTGCCGATGTTGCCGACCGTCGAGATCGCCGTGTTCCCGATGATGCCGAGCGCCGACTCTCCGATGTCTCCGATGCCGCCGACCGTGTCCAGCGCCGCGTTGCCGATCGTGCCGACGCCGAGAAGCGCCAGGTTGCCGCCATTCCCGAGACCCTGGAGCCCCAGGTTCAGCGAATCCCCAAGCCCGCCCACCAACGATGCGAGGGCGAGGGCGTAACTGTTCGGGTTCAGCGGATTGGCCAGGATGGCACCCAGCGCGCCGCCGGTGCTGGCGAGCAGTGTGTTGCCGATGGCGCCGACCGTGCCGAGCCCGAGGACGCCAAGTCCGCCGACGGTTCCCAGTGCCGTGACGCCGATGCCGCCGACGCCTGCGACGGCCTGCGCGCCCGAGAGGCCGAGACCCAGCAGTGCCGTGCCACCGATGGTGCCGACGCCCGCGACGGCCTGCACGCCGATGGCACCGATGCCCAGGAACGCTTGGTTGAGCGCGACCGCGGCGCCGGCGGCGAGGGCGGCAATGGAATCCAGAATGTCATTGGGCGCCAATGAGGCAATGGCCGCGCTTTTTGCCAGGGGGCTGGCTGTCAAGGAGTTCAACGTCACGATGCCGGTCCCGGCAGCACCGATTCCGGAGATGAGGGTGTTGAGGATCGACGAGACCGTGGCCAGCCCCGTGTTTCCGATCACGCCAAGGGTGTTGAGGAGCTGCTCACCCACGGCACCTACACCGAGGAGGCCATTGGTCAGTGCCGCCCCGCCGCCTGCCAGCAGCAGTGCGACTGCCGCCGGGTAGGCGCCAGGGTTGAGCGGGTTGGAGGCGATCACCGAGAGGGCGTTGACCGCGCCTGCCGACAGCGCGCCGACGGTGTTGGCCACGGTGGCCACGGCGTCGTCGCCGATCGCGCCAACTCCGGCGATGGCCTCCTGGCCGATCAGGCCGACTCCCTGGACGCCCGTGGCGGCCGCGACCGACACCGAGGTGACGATGTCCTGGATGGCCGATGCGAGCGAAGTGGGGGTGTAGTCGGCGTAGACCGACGAGATGTCCGGCGCCTTGATCGTGAGATTGGGCGCAGGCGGCGCGATGGGACTCAGGGCGATGGCAGTTGCTCCAACGAGCGCCACACCGGCCGTGAGGGAAGAACGAATGGCTAGTTGCATGGCAACTCCCTACTAGAAAATCAACCCGACTAGCAAAAGTTACCTGAGAAAAAGGGGGGTAACCAAGAGATTTCCTCAGCAAGTTTTTTCCGCCATGTTTCGTTCACCAGATTGGTTTGCTGGTCGAAAGTACCATTCTTTTGCTGGAGGACCGAACTATGTGTGTGCGGGCAAAGGCATCTGCCTCATTCCCGAGTTCGCGGGGATTCTGAGTGATCGAAAGGGGGCACGGCGAAGACCCGTGTATTCGCATTAACTGAAATGGCAGACTAGGGATCTTTTTCCCGTAAGAACCTTGAGCTCTTGCATTCATGATGTTTGCGATAGATGTATCGGACCTACGGCGCAATCCCCGTCGGCAGTCTCGGTTGCGACAGTGGTTGGGACGATCCCGGTTGCTGGCCGCTGACTGGGCGCATTGATCAGGTACAACAGCGATGTTCGCTGTGGCGCCGGGTTTCTGGAAGTCGGCTGCCGATGCGTCGCGAGCGCCGTCGGCGTGTCCGCGGGCCGCGGCCGGATCTGCCGGTTCCAGGCCCTCTCCTGCATCAGAACCATGGCCATCCACTCCCCGAGCCCGGCGGGGCACCAGATGGACATTGCTCGCCCGGATTCCGCCACCAAGGGGTGGGAGCCGACTGCCGAGACCCGTCGCTCCTGTTCGGACCTGGTCAAATGGAGGCGCTCAACCTACGCGATCGTCAATTATCAATTGTCGGCAATTCGGGGGTTGCCAGACCAGGTTTGGTTATACGATCGAGATCCTCGCAAATCGGCACCCCCACTGACAGTCCGGGCGCCCTATAGAACTGCGCTCAGCAAACTTCCGATGGCTACCTGGTGCGCTGTCGGCATGGGTGGGTGCACTGATCGGCACCACACGAGACAGCTTCGGTGAGGCGTTGCCCGGCTGGTTCCGGCGAGTGGGGATGGTCAGCGCTCGTCGAGCAGCTTGAGTGCCTTGCGCGGTGCGACGAGCCGGTATGAGGCGTCTACCAATTCTCTGACCTCTGCCCAGTCCACCTTCGCGGCGGTGAAGTCGAGACCGAGCCATCCGTAGGGGCCCATGTAGGCGGGAAAGAAGAAGCGCCGGTCCTGCTCGAGCGCCTTGCGGTCGTTGTCGTCAGCCTTCACCAGGACCGAGTGGGGGAAGGGCGTCATCTCGCCAGGCGTGATCGTCTTGCAACTGCCGCCGTACACCGCGTACATCTTCGGCACGCAGAACACCGGCCGCCCGTGCGAGACCTTCTCGAACGCCTCGGGAAAGTCGAGCGCGATCGCGCGCAGTTCGGCCAGGCCAGGATCGTCGTCGCGAAACATGATCGGGTGCGGCATCCAAGCATCCTAAAGAGCAGCATTCCAAGGAGCGCTCAAATCGATTAGCCTAGCCTTACCTAATTGAAAGGAAGTCACCATGCCAACGACATGGCTCGACACCGTGCTTCGACAAACCCGACGGCCGGGGGTGTTTCCCTATCCGCATTGGGCGGCAGGACTCCTGGACAATCCGATCCGCCGCCTCATCGATCGGCCGGCCGCGGTCGTCGACCGCCTCGCACTTACCGGCGCCGAACGCGTGCTCGAATTGGGTCCGGGGCCTGGTTTCTACAGCACCGAGATCGCGCGACGGGTACCGCAGGGGCAGCTCGACCTGTTCGACATTCAGCCCGAGATGCTCGACAAGGCCCGCCGCAATCTCGAGGACGCCGGCTGCCGCAATGTCGGCTATCACGCAGGCGACGCAAGTCGCGGATTCCCGTTCGCCGACGGTCAATTCGACGTCGCGTTCCTGGCGGCGGTGCTCGGCGAGGTGCCGGACAAGTCCGCATGCATCCGCGAGCTGGCGCGCGTCCTTCGGCCCGGTGGCTCGTTGGTGCTCGTCGAATCCTTCCCCGATCCCGACCGCTTGAGCGTGCAGACGCTGCGCGACCTCGCCGAACCGGAGGGCTTCCAGCTCCACGTGGCGGAGGGCACGACATGGCGTGACATCGTGAACTTCCGGCGGCCACCGGCGCCGTAGGGCAGGTCCGCGGCGGGCGTTGTCAATTCCGCATAACCTCGGGTCATGATCGATCGACGCGGCTTTCTGGTGCTCTCCGCGGTGGGTGCCGCCGCGGGAGTCGCGGCGTGTTCCTCGCCCGCCAACGACGGGACGAAACCCGACTCCCGCGCCCGCACGGTGGTGGCCGACATGAACCCGTCGGAGACCGACGTCGACCTCGGCGGTGTCAAGGTCCGCACCTGGACCTACACCGGAACCGTGCCCGCCAAGGAGATTCGGCTCACCAAGGGTGACCAGCTGCGGTCGACGGTGACCAACGGCCTGCCGCAGCAGACCACGGTGCATTGGCACGGACTGGCCATCCCGAACGCCATGGACGGCGTGCCCGTCCTGACCCAAGCTCCCATCGCCCCCGGCGCCAAGTTCGCCTACGAGTTCACCCCACCCGACGCGGGTACCTACTATCTGCACTCGCACTTCGGCACCCAGATGGACCGTGGGATGTACGGGCCGTTGATCATCGAGAACCCCGACGACGGAAAGGACTACGACGACGAACTCGTCGTGGTGCTCGACGACTGGATCGACGGCACGGGCACCACACCGGACCAGGTGCTGGAGAACCTGAAGAAGACCGGCATGAAACCGATGAGCATGGACGGGCCGATGTCGAGCCCCACGGCTCCGCTCGGCAGCGACGGCGGCGACGTCACCTACCCCTACTACCTGATCAACGGGCGCACCGCCACCGATCCTCAGGTGGTGGATTACCGTGCCGGGCAACGTATTCGACTGCGCGTCATCAACGCGGGCGCGGACACCGCATTCCGGGTCGCGATGCCAGGCACCGACCTCGACGTCACCCACACCGACGGCTTCCCCGTGGTGTCCAAGCGTACGGGTTCGGTGATCCTTGGCATGGGCGAGCGGGTCGACGCCATCATCACCGTGGGATCGTCGGTGCCGTTGATCGCCGCACCGGAGGGCAAGGACGGCCACGCGCAACTGAATCTGCGTGTCGCGGGAGCCCTGGCGAACGTCGACGTCGACGCGTTCGTCAAGACGCTGCGGACCTCCGAGGTGCTCAACACCTCCACCCTCACGCCCACGCCTGATGTCGTGCTGCCGCAACGCGATCCGGATACCGTCCTCGATCTGAAGCTCACCGGCCCGCTGGCTGGGTACACCTGGCCGGTCAACGGCAGGCTGTACGACCCACCGAACGACGGGCTGGCCATCCAGGCGGGCAAACGGGTGCGGCTGCGGTTCGCCAACAACTCAATGATGTTTCACCCCATGCACTTACATGGGCACACGTTCCAGGTTGTCCAGTCAAGCGGGCCAGGGCCCCGCAAGGACACGGTGCTCGTCCCGCCGATGAAGACCGTCCAGGTGGACTTCGACACCAACAATCCGGGCAAGTGGATCGTGCATTGTCATAACGAGTACCACCTGGAATCCGGAATGGCGACGTTCGTCGAGTACACCGGCTGAACCACTCGGCCCGCGGTGTCGGCCTGCTCCGATAACCTGCCGGAGTGACCTCACCCGACATCGATCCGGTCGCGCCGGACGTCCGGCGCGCGTGGCAGGAGCTCGCCGACGAGGTCCGCGGCCACCAGTTCCGCTACTACGTCAAGGACGCGCCCGTCATCTCCGACGGCGACTTCGACAAGCTGCTCGGAGAGCTCACCGCTCTCGAAGCCGAGCACCCCGAACTGCGCACACCCGATTCGCCGACCCAGCTCGTCGGCGGGGCGGGGTTCGCCACCGAATTCACCTCCGCCGACCACCTGGAACGGATGCTGTCGCTGGACAACGTCTTCACCTCCGAGGAGTTGTCGACGTGGGCGGCGCGGCTGACCAGCGAGATCGGCGATGACGCCACCTTCCTGTGTGAGCTGAAGATCGACGGGGTGGCGCTGGCCCTGGTGTACCGCGACGGCAAGCTGGTCCGCGGTGCCACCCGTGGCGACGGGCGCACCGGCGAGGACGTCACGCTCAACGCCCGCACCATCACCGACGTGCCAGAACGGTTGACGCCAAGCAAGAAGTACCCCGTGCCCGCGGTGCTCGAGGTCCGCGGCGAGGTGTACTTCCGCTTGGTCGACTTCGAGGAGCTCAACGCCGGACTCGTCGCAGAGGGCAAGGCGCCGTTCGCCAATCCCCGCAACAGCGCGGCCGGATCGCTGCGGCAGAAGAACCCGGCGGTGACCGCGCGGCGCAAGCTGCGGATGATCTGCCACGGCCTCGGTCACGCCGAGGGCTTCAGCCCCGCCACCCTGCACGACGCCTACCTCGCCCTCAAGGCATGGGGTCTGCCGGTGTCCGACCACACCACCCAGGTCAAGGGCATCGCCGCGGTGGCGGAGCGGGTCACCTACTGGGGCGAGCACAGGCACGACGTCGAGCACGAGATCGACGGTCTGGTGGTCAAGGTCGACGACGTCGCCCTGCAGCGCAGGCTTGGCGCCACCTCGCGCGCCCCACGCTGGGCGATCGCCTACAAGTACCCGCCCGAGGAGGCCACCACCAAGCTGCTCGACATCCGGGTCAACGTCGGCCGCACCGGGCGCGTGACCCCGTTCGCCTACATGGAACCGGTCAAGATCGCGGGCTCCACGGTCGGGCTCGCGACATTGCACAACGCGTCGGAAGTGACCCGCAAGGGCGTGCTCATCGGCGACACCGTGGTGATCCGCAAGGCCGGCGACGTCATCCCCGAGGTGCTCGGCCCCGTCGTCGACCTGCGGGACGGATCCGAACGCGAATTCGTCATGCCCACCGAGTGTCCCGAGTGCGGCACCACCCTGGCACCTGCCAAGGAAGGCGACGCCGACATCCGCTGCCCGAACTCGCGGAGCTGCCCAGCGCAGTTGCGGGAGAGGGTGTTTCACGTCGCGGGCCGCGGCGCCTTCGACATCGAGGGGCTCGGCTACGAGGCTGGCATCGCGCTGCTGCAATCCGGGGTGATCACCGACGAGGGCGACCTCTTCACCCTGACCGAGGACGACCTGCTGCGCACCGAGTTGTTCACCGTCAAGGGCGGCGAGCTCTCCGCGAACGGCAAGCGGCTGTTGGCCAACCTTGGCAAGGCCAAGCAACAACCGCTCTGGCGGGTGCTCGTCGCGCTGTCCATCCGGCACGTCGGGCCCACCGCGGCGCGGGCATTGGCAGGAGAATTCGGCAGTCTCGATGCCATCGAGGCCGCCTCCGAGGAGCAGTTGGCCGCGACGGAGGGGGTCGGCCCCACCATCGCCGCGGCGGTCATCGAGTGGTTCACCGTCGACTGGCATCGCGCGATCGTCGACAAGTGGCGTGCGGCAGGCGTGCGCATGGCCGACGAACGAGACACCAGCATCGAACGCACGCTGGAGGGTCTGTCGATCGTGGTGACCGGGTCGCTCACCGGGTTCTCCCGCGACCAGGCCAAGGAGGCCATCCTGGTCCGCGGCGGCAAGGCCGCGGCGTCGGTGTCGAAGAAGACCGCCTACGTCGTCGCAGGCGACGCACCGGGATCGAAGTACGACAAGGCGATCGAACTCGGCGTGCCCGTGCTCGACGAGGACGGCTTCCGGGAACTGCTCCAGAACGGGCCTGACGTGCCTGACGTGCCCGAGGTCAGCGAATGATGGTCGCGACGATCCCGGCCAGATAACCCAGCCGGGCCACCTCCGAGGGGCGGAACTCCGGCCCGCCAGGGCGGCCGAGCATGACCGCGGTGTGGTGGTCGCCCAGGGGCGCTGCGGCGAGCGTGGTGTCCATGTCGCGCCACACCTGCGGTATCCATTCGGCGGTGCCGTCGAGGGCCTCGGCGTGCTCGAGGGGGAGCCACGGTGCCGTCTCGGCCTGCGTTTCCGGGGCGCCTCCGCTGCCGACGACGCGTTCCAGACCCGATTCGGTCAGCCGGACCACCGTGCACCAGCCGACGCGCAGCACCTTGGGCGCCTCGTCGGCGAGCACCTGCAGCTTCTGGAGCTTGCCGTCGGCGGCCGCGATGTGGTCGATCAACTCGAGCTCGCGATGGGCCTCGAGCAAGCCGGTATGTGGCCGGATGCTGTCGACGTACACGCCCGTCAGCTTCTCGGCCGCCGTGATCAGCATGTCCGGCATCGCGCCGGCCGGGAGCTCGACGACCAGGTCGTCGACGGCATAACCGGACGCCCGATCGACCACGTCGAGGGAGAGGATGTCGGCGCCCACCGACCCCAGCGCCACGGCGAGCGAGCCGAGGCTGCCTGGTCGGTCCTCCAGCTGGACCCGCAGCAGATATGAAGGCACGCGCAACACTGTTTCACGGAGTACCGGACCGAAGCGACTCGGGAAATGCGCCCCCGAGGCGGTCGACAGCACTCCGGCGCAGGCCGGTTCGCTGCCGTGACTAGGCTTGTTCGTCGTGTCACAGATCTCCAAGGACGACGTCGCCCACCTGGCGCGGCTGGCCCGGCTGGCCCTGACCGACGCCGAGCTCGACGGCTTCGCAGGCCAGCTCGACGCCATCCTGGCCCACGTCAGCCAGATACAGGCCGTCGACGTGACAGACGTCGAGGCAACCGACAACCCATTGAAAGACGTCAATGTGACGAGGCCCGACGTCGTCGCACCGTGCCTGACCCAGGACGAAGCGCTGGCCGCCGCGCCAAAGGCCGTCGACGGCCGCTTCGGCGTGCCGCGGATCCTGGGGGAAGCGGAATGACGGGCATGACCGAACTCATTCGTTTCGACGCCGCCACGCTGGCCGCCAAGATCGCGGCCAAGGAGGTGTCCTCGACCGAGGTCACCCAGGCGCACCTCGATCAGATCGCCGCCACCGACGACCGGTATCACGCCTTCTTGCACGTTGCCGCCGACGAGGCGCTCGCCGCGGCGGGCCGGGTCGATGCAGCGGTGGCCGCCGGCGAGCCGCCGTCGTCCCCGCTGGCCGGGGTTCCGCTGGCGCTCAAGGACGTGTTCACCGCCACCGACATGCCGACCACGTGCGGGTCGAAGATCCTCGAAGGCTGGCGCGCGCCGTACGACGCCACGGTCACCGAGCGGCTGCGCGCGGCGGGCATCCCGATCCTTGGCAAGACCAACATGGACGAGTTCGCGATGGGCAGCTCGACGGAGAACTCCGCCTACGGCCCGACGCGCAACCCGTGGAACGTCGACCGGGTGCCCGGCGGCTCAGGCGGCGGGAGCGCGGCCGCACTGGCCGCCTTCCAGGCGCCCCTGGCGATGGGGTCCGACACCGGCGGGTCGATCCGTCAGCCCGCCGCGTTGACCGCGACGGTCGGCGTCAAACCGACCTACGGCACGGTGTCGCGGTACGGGCTGATCGCCTGCGCGTCGTCGCTGGATCAGGGCGGACCGTGTGCTCGCACGGTGCTCGACACCGCGCTGCTGCACCAGGTCATCGCGGGCCACGACCCGCGTGACTCGACGTCGGTGGACGCCGAGGTGCCCGACGTCGTCGGTGCCGCGCGTGCGGGAGCCGTCGGTGACCTGAAGGGCGTGCGGATCGGTGTGGTCAAGCAGCTGCGCAGCGGTGAGGGCTACCAGCCGGGCGTGCTGGCGTCGTTCAGCGCCGCCGTCGAGCAGCTGACCGCGTTGGGCGCGGAGGTCACCGAGGTCGACTGCCCGCACTTCGACTACTCGATGGCGGCCTACTACCTGATCCTGCCGTCGGAGGTGTCGAGCAACCTGGCGCGCTTCGACGCGATGCGCTTCGGCCTGCGGGTCGGCGACGACGGCACGCACAGCGCCGAGGAGGTGATGGCGCTGACCCGCGCAGCCGGTTTCGGCCCAGAGGTCAAGCGCCGCATCATGATTGGCACCTACGCGCTGTCGGCCGGCTACTACGACGCGTATTACAACCAGGCACAGAAGGTGCGCACGCTGATCGCCCGCGACCTGGCCGCCGCATACGAGAAGGTCGACGTATTGGTGTCGCCCGCCACCCCGACCACCGCGTTCGCGCTAGGGGAGAAGGTCGACGACCCGCTGGCCATGTATCTGTTCGACCTGTGCACGTTGCCGCTGAACCTGGCCGGGCACTGCGGGATGTCGGTGCCGTCGGGGCTCTCGCCCGACGACGACCTGCCCGTTGGCCTGCAGATCATGGCGCCCGCGCTGGCCGACGACCGGCTCTATCGCGTGGGTGCCGCCTATGAAGCGGCCCGCGGTCCGCTGCCGACGGCGCTCTGACAGGGGAGGATGAGGACATGCGGATCGGAGTCCTAACCGGAGGCGGCGACTGTCCCGGCCTGAATGCGGTCATCAGGGCCGTCGTACGGACGTCCAACGCCAGGTACGGCTCGACGGTGGTCGGGTTCCTCGACGGCTGGCGAGGGCTGTTGGAGGACCGCCGCATCCAGCTCGCCAACGACGACCGCAACGACCGGTTGCTCGGCAAGGGCGGCACCATCCTCGGCACCGCGAGGGTGAACCCCGACAAGTTGCGGGCGGGCCTCGACCAGATCAAGCAGACGATGGAGGACAACGGCATCGACGTGCTGATCCCGATCGGCGGCGAGGGCACGCTGACCGCGGCCCACTGGCTGTCGGAGGAGAACGTCCCGGTCGTCGGGGTGCCGAAGACCATCGACAACGACATCGACTGCACCGACGTGACGTTCGGCCACGACACGGCGCTGCAGGTCGCCTCCGATGCCATCGATCGGCTGCACAGCACCGCGGAGTCACACCAGCGGGTGATGCTCGTCGAGGTGATGGGCCGCCACGCCGGATGGATCGCGCTCGGTGCAGGCATGGCTTCCGGCGCGCACATGACGTTGATCCCCGAGCAGCCGTTCGACGTGGAGGAGGTCTGCCGGCTGGTCAAGCAGCGCTTCGTCCGCGGCGACTCCCACTTCATCTGCGTGGTTGCCGAGGGCGCGAAGCCTGCCGAGGGCTCCATGCAGCTGCGCGACGGCGGCGTCGACGAGTTCGGCCATCAGCGCTTCACCGGGGTCGCGCAGCAGTTGGCCATCGAGATCGAGAAGCGCATCAAGAAGGAAGTACGCACCACGGTGCTCGGGCACGTGCAGCGCGGTGGCACGCCGACGGCCTACGATCGCGTGCTCGCCACCCGGTTCGGGGTCAACGCCGCCGACGCCGCGCACTCCGGCGAGTACGGGATGATGGTGTCCCTGCGTGGACAGGAGATCGGGCGGGTGTCGCTGGCCGATGCGGTCAAGCAGCTCAAGCTGGTTCCGCAGAGCCGCTACGACGACGCCGCCGAGTTCTTCGGCTGAGTTCTTCTCACGAACAGACGTAAAACCACCCCAAACCCGGCGAAAACAGGCAGTTATCTGTCTGCTCGCGGGGAAATCTGCACGAACTAGGATTGAGTCATGACTGTCGCCACCGCTGAGCTTCTCGAGTACGACGAGGTCATCTCGCGATACGAGCCCGTGATGGGCATGGAAGTTCACGTCGAGTTGTCCACCGCGACCAAGATGTTCTGTGGCTGCGCCAACAAGTTCGGGGCCGAGCCCAACACGCAGGTGTGCCCGGTGTGCCTCGGCCTGCCGGGGTCCCTGCCGGTGGTCAACGCCGCCGCCGTCGAGTCGGCCATCCGCATCGGCCTTGCGCTCAACTGCGAGATCGCGCCGTGGGGGCGATTCGCCAGGAAGAACTACTTCTATCCCGATCAGCCGAAGAACTACCAGATCAGCCAGTACGACGAGCCGATCGCCGTCAACGGTTACCTGGACGTCCCGCTGGAGGACGGCACCACCTGGCGCGTGGAGATCGAACGCGCGCACATGGAGGAGGACACCGGAAAGCTGACCCACCTGGGCAGCGACACGGGCCGCATCGAAGGCGCGACGACCTCACTGCTGGACTACAACCGGGCAGGCGTGCCGCTGGTCGAGATCGTCACCAAGCCCATCGAGGGCACGGGGGAGCGGGCGCCGCAGATCGCCCGCGCGTACGTCACCGCGTTGCGGGATCTGTTGCGCGCGTTGGGCGTATCGGACGTGCGGATGGATCAGGGCTCGATGCGGGTCGACTCGAACGTCAGCCTGAAGGCCATCGGCGCAACGGAATTCGGCACCCGCACCGAGACCAAGAACGTGAACTCGCTCAAGAGCGTCGAGGTGGCAGTGCGCTACGAGATGCGGCGTCAGGCACCGATTCTGGACGCGGGCGGCCGAATCACCCAGGAGACGCGGCACTTCCAGGAGGCCGGCTACACCACGGCCGGGCGCAGCAAGGAGACCGCGCAGGACTACCGGTACTTTCCCGAGCCGGACCTCGAGCCGGTGGCGCCAAGCGCGGAACTCGTCGAGGAACTGCGGGCGACCATCCCGGAGCTACCCTGGTTGAGCCGCAATCGAATTCAGGAAGAGTGGGGCATCTCCGACGAGGTGATGCGCGATCTCGTCAACAACGGCGTCATCGATCTGGTCGCCGCCACGGTCGCGGCCGGTGCATCGAGCGAGGCTGCTCGCGCCTGGTGGGGAAACTTCCTGGTGCAGAAGGCCAATGAGGCCGGTATCGAGATCGACGCCCTGGCCATCACCCCGGCGCAGGTCGCTGCGGTGGTGAAACTGGTCGACGGTGGCACGTTGTCGAACAAGCTGGCCCGCCAGGTCATCGAGGGTGTGTTGGCCGGTGAGGGTGAGCCCGATCAGGTGATGGCCGACCGGGGTTTGGCAGTGGTGCGCGACGATTCGGTGATCAAGACCGCGATCGACGAGGCGCTGGCCGCCAACCCCGACATCGCCGAAAAGATCCGCGGCGGCAAGGTGGCTGCTGCGGGCGCGATCGTCGGCGCCGTCATGAAGGCCACCAAGGGTCAGGCCGACGCCGCGCAGGTGCGCGAACTGGTATTGGCCGCCTGCGCTTAGGTCTTGGCGCCGAGCAGTCCTAGTGCGGCGACGGCATATGCCTCGAGCCGCTCGCGGGGATAGGTGTCGGGTTCGCTGACCGCGAGCCGGCCCAGCATCTCGGCGAACGACAACATCGTCTGTCCAAGCAGGGCCGGGTCGAGACCTTCGAGGTGCGGCTCCAGTGCGATGCCCGCCTTGGCCAGTAGTTCGGCCTGAAGCACGATTGCCGAACGCCCCCGTCGTAGCGCGTCGCGGTACTCGCGTGGTGCGCTGTCCGGCACGGTGAGGATCAGCCGCCAACGGGCCGGATTGTCCAGTGCGGCAGCGAGAAACGCCTTGACCGTCGCGGCGTAGGCGTTGGTAGCGCCAAGGATGGTGAGATCGTCGGGCATCGCCGCCAGCACCTGTTCGACCCCGCGTTGGTGCTCCCGGTGCAGCAGCGCGTCGACCAGCTCGCCTCGCGTGCCGAACGCGGTGTAGAGCACGGGCTTGCCGACGCCCGCGGCATCGGCGACCGCCTCCATGCTCAGCTCGTGCAACTCGCAGTCGGCGAGCGCCACCAGCGCCGCGTCGAGCAGTTGCTCGCGCCGCTGTTCGCGGGGGAGTCGGGGCGCGTACTTGCGGCGCTGGCGACTGGTCACGAGGCAATATTACGCCACCGTTGTATTCACCGCGGGTAATTGCTACGGTGGTGTTGTATTGCTTAGAAAGCTGAGGTGAGAGCATGTTCGATGCAACGACGCCGATCCGGCGCGACGACTACGGATTCTTCGGACCTGGATCTCCGAGCTGGAAGGTCTGGGCCTCGCCGACGTCGCTCATCGGATTCCAGCGCTCGGTGGTGCTCGAGCACTTCGACCCCTACCTGGCGGCCGCCGTCGCCGACAGTGCGGGCATCTACACCGATCCGCGCGGCCGCCTCGATCGCACCCTGGCCTACTTCCTCACCGTCGCCGTCGCCGACGGACGGACCGCGATCGCGGTATCCGAAGCGTTGATGCGCGTGCACGCGAAGGCCAAGGGCATCGAGCCGATCACCGGCTCGCGCTACAGCGCCAACAACCCCGCCGCCCAACTCTGGATTCACGTCACGGGGTGGCATTCGGTGCTCAAGTGCTACGAGCGCTATGGCCCAGGCCCGCTGTCGGCGGACGAGGAGAAGCGGTACTGGGCGGAGTCGCGCATCGCCGCGGAACTGCAGACCTGCAAGCCCTCCGACGTCCCCGGCTCCCGCGACGAGGTGCGGCAGTACTTCGCCGACGTCCGAGGCGGGCTCTGCACGTCCGAGCACGCCGACAAGGCGATGAACTATCTGTTGTGGACACCACGCGACCGCGGTGTGCGGCTCTGGGCAGGCAGCCGGGTGCTGGCACCTGCGGCCATTGCGACGCTGCCGAAGTGGATGCGCCACATGGGCAATTTCGATCAGCCGGCTGCCGTCGACGCCGCGGTGACGCCGGTCGCCCGCGCCATGGTGCGGGCGATGTCGGCGCGCGACTCGCGGCTGCTTCTCGCGGCCGCCAGCCAACTGGTGCCGCACACCGCCGCGGTGCTGGCTCAGCACCTGAAGGCGGGGGAGCCTGCGTCGCGATGCACCGTCACGCCTTCCGAGGCCAGGGAGCGGCTGGCGCAGCTCGTCTAAAGCGTGTCGACGAGCCCGGGCCAGGCGGCGATGGCGGCCTCGGCGACGGCGGACAGCTTCGATCGGTCAGCGCCGTCGCGTGCCTGGATGGCCATGCCCTGGTTCACCGCGTTGTAGAACGCCGCGATCGTCGCCGCATTCGCGCCGGCCGGCACGTCCCCGTCGGCGATTCCCCGTTCGATGCGCTCCCGGAAGTCCGTCTCGGCCGCCAGCCGCCATTCGGCGAGGTGACCGTGCACCGCGTGGCTGCTCTCGCTGTACGTCGTGGCGGCCAGCACGATCAGGCACCCGCGCGGTTTGTCCGGTTCGGTGAAGACCGTCGCGTTGTGTCGCAATAGCGCCGCGATGCCCGCCAGAGCCGTCGGTTGGTCGCGTAGTGCGTTGGCGGCCGCGGCGCCCTCCGTTGCGTCGTAGTGGGCGACGGCCTCGCGGAAGAGCGCTTCCTTGCAGCCGAAGGCGGCGTACAGGCTCGGCGAATTGATGCCCATCGCCGTGGTCAGGTCGGTCATCGAGGCACCTTCGTAGCCGTGCTGCCAGAACACCTCCATGGCCCGATGCAGCACCTCGGTCCGGTCGAACGCGCGGGGCCTGCCGCGAACCGCCATCCCGGAAATCCATTTCTGTATCGATCGGCACTGAAGTCTGTTGACAGTCTAGCGTCCAACAGTAATTATGTGTCAATCACTACAAAAAGGAGGATCGGCATGACGGACGTGGCAGGCAAGGTGGCACTGGTGACGGGCGGCAGTCGCGGCATGGGGGCGGCGATCGCGCAGCGATTGGCCGAGCTCGGGGCGGACGTCGCGATCACCTATGCCCGGTCGAAGGAGCGCGCCGATCAGGTGGTCGACAAGATCGGCGGCACTGGCCAGCGCGGCCTCGCGATCGAAGCGGATAGCGCCGACGCCGGCGCAGTGGTGGCCGCCGTCGAGCGGGTCGTCGAGGAGTTCGGTCCCATCGACATCCTGGTGAACAACGCAGGCATCTTCCCGTTCGGCCCCATCGAAGACACCTCACTCGAGGAGATCGACCAGGCGCTGAACATCCACGCGCGCGCGGCCTATCTGGCCAGTCAGGCCGCGGTACGGCAGATGCCCGATGGCGGGCGGATCATCAGCATCGGGAGCAATCTCGCTGAGCGCGTGCCGTTTTCGGGTGTGACCCTCTACGCGATGAGCAAGTCCGCGCTCATCGGCTTCACCAAGGGGCTGGCCCGCGATCTCGGCGGGCGGGGCATCACCGTCAACCTCGTCCAGCCCGGGTCCACGGACACGGACATGAACCCGGCCGACGGGGAAAGCGCCGACCACCAACGCGCGCTGAGCGCGCTGGGTCGATACGCCGAAGCGGCCGAAATCGCGGACACCGTCGCCTTCCTGGCGGGTGCAGGCGGACGCAACATCACCGGCGCGATTCTGACCATCGACGGCGGTACGAACGCCTGACGCCGCGGGCGATTACGTGTTGTCGGCGCTGCTGCGCGGGAAGCCACCCTGCGGGAACAGCGGGAAGACCACGTCGTCGAGCTTCTCGGCGTCACCCGAGGTCCTGTTCACGGTCGCGCCCCAGACGTTGCCATCGGGAGACAACTGCAGTGCCCAGACGTGGCCGTGCTGATCCTGGCGGATCACCTCGGGATCGCCTGTGACGGCACCGGTTTCGGGGGCCAATCGGACGGCGACCGTCTGCTTGGTGTTGATCAGGTTGACCAGGACCGTGCCGTCGGACGCCGCGCAGCCCGCAACGCCGGGACGGTCCGGCCACGTCCACACCGTCGAGACCTTGGAGTCCTTGGTGATTCGTTGCAGCCGGTCGGCGGTTGGCGTCCGGTCGGTGACGTACAGCGACCCGTCGGAGGAGTCGATGCACAGTCCGCCGCCGGCCCCTAGGCCGCTGAGCGCGGTGGTCTGCGGTGCCTGATTGACCGTCGTGGGCTGTTCGATGCGCAGCAGCTTGCCCGCAAGCGATGCCGGGTCGGCAGCCATGGCCGGATTGCCCGCGTCGCCGGTCTGCACCGTCAACGTGGTGGGGCTGGTGAAGATCAATGCGCCCGTGTTGCCGGTCGCGCCCTTCGGGATGCCGGTGAGGATCGGTTTCGGCACGTCGCCGTCGGCGATCCGAATCACCCGATTGTCGGTCGGCGTGCTGACGTAGGCGTACATCAGCCGGTCCTCCGAATACGTCGGCGACAGCACGATGTCCATCAAGCCGCCGTCACCGGACGGATCGACCGGGATCACCACCTTGACCTTGGGTTCGGCGCTCACCGAGACGTTCTTGACCGCGCCCGTCAGCCGCTCGGCCACCAGGGCGGACTGGCTGTCCGGAAGCATGATCAGCCCGCTGGTGCTGTCCAGGCAGCCCTGCATCACGCCTGGTGCTGGGCAGTCCTTGGGAAAGGGCTTCGGCGGCAACGGCGGCGGGGGCGGTGGCGTCGTGCTCTCCCCGGGCCCCATCTGCGGTTCGGTGGTGAACGGCTCCGATTGCGCCTCGTTGAACCGGGCGCAACCCGATCCCACCAACAGCGCGGCACACAGCAGCGCCAGCACTCCTCGCAACGGCCGCCGCTGTGTCATGCACGCCAGGTTACGGATGCTCCCGCGATGCGCGCCACGCCGGTCGTCGCAGATCGCTCCGCAAATGGGTGCACGAAAGCGCCGCGCCAATGCGCGACTCGCGCATGACTTGCACTTACGCTGGAAACGTGACCAGTACCTCACACGACCCGCGCGCGTGGCAACGGCCCGAAGACATGGCTGCGCGGCCCGCGTCAGCGCGCCTGGTCGACCCAGAAGACGACCTGCCATCAGAAACTTACGGCGGTGACTACGAGACCACCGCGATTCCACGCTACGACACCGGCACCCCCAGCCTCGAGCCCAGCGGATACTCGCTGCTCGGTGAGCCGGAACCGCTGCCCTACGTCCAGCCCGGAGGACGGCACTCCGCAATGCCGGTCGAACCGACCGAGATCGAACCGGACGGCGGCACCCGCGACCAGGCACGTCTTGCTGGCAAGCGCGGCACGCAGGATCTCGGGCTCATGCTGCTGCGCGTCGGGCTTGGCGCGCTGCTGATCGCCCATGGCCTGCAGAAGGCGTTCGGCTGGTGGGGCGGATCCGGCCTTGGCGGCTTCGAGCAGTCACTGGCCGACCTCGGCTACCAGCACGCGAACATCCTCACCTACGTCGGCGCCGGAGCGCAGATCGGCGCAGGTGCCCTGTTGGTACTCGGCCTGTTCACGCCGCTGGCCGCCGCGGCCGCGCTGGCCTACCTGATCAACGGCCTGCTTGCCTCGGTGACCGCCCAGTCCGACCACGGCTACTTCCCGTTCTTCTTGCCCGAGGGGCACGAATACCAGGTGACGTTGATCGTGCTTGCCGCCGCGCTCGTGCTGACCGGCCCCGGTCGCTACGGCTTCGACGCGGGCCGCGGCTGGGCCCGTCGTCCGTTCATCGGCTCGTTCATCGCGTTGTTGGTGGGCATCGGAGCCGGCATCGCCGTCTGGGTGTTCCTCAACGGCGCAAACCCGTTGGGTTAGTCGTACGGGTTGGGCACGCGGCCGTCAGTGGCCGCCGTTAGCTCCGGCAGCGTCGCGAAGGTCACCGCGGGAAGCCGGAACTCGGAGCCGTCGTTGCGGTGGGCCAGGGCCCACGAGCGCCTGTCGAACCGAATGCCTTCGACGTCGGACCACGGCACCGTCCGACTGCTCAGCATCGTGCGCGCGGTGACGGTGTCCCGGTCGGCCACCGTCCGGTAGCGGAAGATGGCCGCCGACGCGATCACCGGCAGCACCAGAAGCGGGGCGAACCAGACCGGCTGTGCCAGTACCAGGGTCAGAAGGCCGAGCGTGAAGAACCCGACCGCGAGATGGGCCATCGGCGAAATCTTGAGGATGACGGGGGTCTTGGCACCCGGGGTGGACGGCGAACTCACGTCGACCATCCTCGCACTGCGTCGATTTCGGTCCATCACATTCCCCGGTCGCTTCGCTCCTGCCCTCCGAGGGTCGAGGCAATTTGACCTTTGACCTGTACGGCGGCTACCGTCGACTGCTATGCAGACCTCGGGATTGCTCGTAGTAATTGGTTGGCGCGTTGGTGCGTAACCAGGCCTGAACCTGCGAGCATCGACGCGCAACCCTCGTACAGCTGACGCTGACGGGGGTTTTTTGTTGCCTGAGAACCCATAAGTCGTAACGACGAAGATCGAAGAGGAAATCGTGAGCGCACCCACTACGCGACCACCGGAGCCGGCGCACCGCGCCAGTGCCGCCGCCGTCGCGACCACGCCCACACCGCAGCCGAGAAGGGTTGCCCCACAACAACTCACCGGCGCACAAGCGGTGATCCGCTCCCTGGAGGAGCTCGACGTCGAGGTGATCTTCGGCATCCCCGGCGGCGCCGTTCTCCCCGTGTACGACCCGCTGTACGACTCGGAGAAGCTGCGCCACGTGCTGGTGCGCCACGAGCAGGGTGCCGGGCACGCCGCCAGCGGCTACGCCCACGCCACCGGCAAGGTCGGTGTCTGCATGGCGACTTCGGGTCCCGGCGCCACCAACCTGGTCACGCCGCTGGCCGACGCGCAGATGGACTCCATCCCCGTCGTGGCGATCACCGGACAGGTCGGCCGCGGGCTGATCGGCACAGACGCCTTCCAGGAAGCCGACATCTCGGGCATCACGATGCCGATCACCAAGCACAACTTCCTGGTTCGCAACGGCGACGAGATCGCCCAGGTGATGGCCGAGGCGTTCCACATCGCCAAGTCGGGCAGGCCGGGCGCCGTGCTCGTCGACATCCCGAAGGACGTGCTGCAGGGACAGTGCACGTTCAGCTGGCCCCCGGTGATCGACCTGCCGGGTTACAAGCCGAACACCAAGCCGCACAGCAGGCAGGTGCGCGAGGCCGCCAAGCTCATTGCCGCCGCGCGCAAGCCGGTGCTCTACGTCGGCGGCGGCGTCATCCGCGGCGAGGCCACCGCGGAACTGCTGGATCTGGCCGAACTGACCGGGATTCCCGTCGTCACCACGCTGATGGCGCGCGGCGCGTTCCCCGACAGCCATCCGCAGCACATGGGCATGCCGGGCATGCACGGCACCGTCGCCGCGGTGGCCGCCCTGCAGCGCAGCGACCTGCTCATCGCACTGGGCACGCGATTCGACGACCGGGTGACCGGCAAGCTGGACTCGTTCGCGCCAGAGGCCAAGGTGATTCACGCCGACATCGACCCGGCCGAGATCGGCAAGAACCGCAACGCCGACGTGCCGATCGTTGGTGACGTCAAGGCCGTCATCGCCGACCTGATCGAGTTCCTGCGGCGCGACGGTGTTTCGGCCTCCACCCTGAACATGGACAACTGGTGGGAGTACCTGCGCAGCGTGCAGTCGACCTACCCGCTGAGCTACGGCCCGCAGAGCGACGGCAGCCTGAGCCCGGAGTACGTCATCGAGACGCTGGGTCGCATCGCCGGTCCCGACGCGGTGTACGCCGCGGGCGTTGGCCAGCACCAGATGTGGGCCGCGCAGTTCATCAAGTACGAGAACCCGCGGACGTGGCTGAACTCCGGCGGACTCGGCACCATGGGCTTCGCCATCCCTGCGGCGATGGGCGCCAAGTTCGCCCGGCCTGACGCCGAGGTGTGGGCCATCGACGGCGACGGCTGCTTCCAGATGACCAACCAGGAACTGGCCACCTGCGCCGTGGAGGGCGCGCCGATCAAGGTGGCCGTCATCAACAACGGCAACCTCGGCATGGTGCGGCAGTGGCAGACGCTGTTCTACGAGAAGCGGTACAGCCAGACCAATCTGGGCACGCACGGCGGCCAGCGCATTCCGGACTTCGTGAAACTCGCAGAAGCGCTCGGATGCGTCGGATTGCGTTGTGAGCGTGCCGAAGACGTCGAGGACGTGATCAACCAGGCGCGGGCGATCAACGACCGGCCGGTGGTGATCGACTTCATCGTCGGCGCCGACGCGCAGGTGTGGCCGATGGTGGCCGCGGGCATGGGCAACGACGAGATCCAGGCCGCCAAGGGCATTCGGCCGTTGTTCGACGACAGCGAGAACGAGGGGCATGCCTGATGGCGACGACGACCCACACCCTGTCGGTCCTCGTCGAGGACAAACCCGGCGTGCTGGCCCGTGTGGCGGCGCTGTTCTCCCGGCGCGGCTTCAACATTCAGTCACTCGCCGTGGGCGCGACCGAGCAGAAGCACCTCTCCCGGATGACCATCGTGGTTGCCGTCGAGGACTTTCCGCTCGAACAGATCACCAAACAGCTCAACAAGCTGATCAACGTGATCAAGATCGTTGAGCAGGACGAGGACAACTCGGTGTCGCGCGAGCTGGCGCTGATCAAGGTCCGCGCCGACGCCGCGACCCGTGGACAGATCATCGAAGCGGTGAACCTCTTCCGCGCGAAGGTGGTCGACGTGTCGACCGAGTCCCTGACCGTCGAGGCCACAGGAACGCCTGGCAAGCTTGATGCGCTGTACCGACTCCTCGAGCCCTACGGCATCCGCGAGATCGCCCAGTCGGGCATGGTGACGCTGGCCCGCGGGCCACGCGGCATCGTCAAGTAACGATTTTCTACGAAACACGAACACTGAGAAGGAAATTGAGGTGGCATCAAAAAATGGCAGTTGAGATGTTCTACGACGACGACGCAGACCTGTCGATCATCCAGGGACGCAAGGTCGGCGTCATCGGCTACGGCAGCCAGGGCCATGCGCACTCGCTGAGCCT
>Ga0137412_10000590_pt1 | contig 26252 bp, 24 predicted proteins | sample CZODoug2_1_16fun_FD_122160 | JGI IMG/M metagenome (GOLD analysis project Ga0137412, IMG submission 122160) | Vadose zone soil fungal communities from Angelo Coast Range Reserve, California, USA - CZODoug2_1_16fungal (Hybrid Assembly) | ecosystem: Environmental > Terrestrial > Soil > Vadose zone... | reverse complement strand
CAGCGGTAACACCATGGCGCCCTGCGTGGTGATCGGCGAGCGCGCCGCGCAGTTCCTCAAGGCCGAATATCGGTTCTGACAGCGGGGCAGATCAATCCGCGGCACCCACGATTACGAATTCATGGTGACCAACCCCCAAAGCCCCAATAGGAATTCGATCTCATGCTGGAACTAATCGATAAGGGTCAAACCAGCACAGAGCACCCGCATCCGTTGCTCTTTGTGCACGGCGCCTTCCAAGGCGCATGGAGCTGGGATGTGCACCTTCTGGACTTCTTCGCCGAGCGCGGGTTTCGCGTCTTGGCGCTCAGCCTTCGCGGTCATGGCTCGAGCCCAGCGGACAAACCGCTTCGTTTGTGCTCGATTTCGGACTTCGTCGACGATGTTTCCTCGATCGCGAGCACGCTTGCACCACAGCCGATCCCGATCGGGCACTCGATGGGGGGATTCGTGGTGCAGAAATACCTCGAAACCAACGACACACCGGCCGGGGTGCTGCTCGCGTCCGGGCTGCTGATCTTCCTGGTCTCGCTGCTCTTCCACGCGTCGGAGATGGCCGACATCTACGGTGTGCTCGGCCCGGGCGTCGTCGGCGGCAAGCCGGTTCCCGGATATACCGAGGAGGAGGACGTCCCGCCCGACTCGCGGACGGAGACGTATGCGGCGCTGCGCCTGCACGGCGGAGAACTGGTGTCGCGGGTCGGTTCCTCGGTCGACGAATTGGCCGACGTGCTCGTCCGCGCGGTCCTGCCGATCGCCGTCGCCGCAGTGTTGTCGTCGGCCGCCGTCGCGGTCATCGCCGTCATCTCCCCCGCCGCGGCTGCCGTCCTTGCCGGCAGCCTCCTTCTCGCGGGCGTCTTCGCGCCGTGGCTGGCTGCACGCGCGGCCAAGGCGACCGAAGTGGCTGCCGTCGAACATCATTCGGCACGGGACACCGCGGCGATGCTGGCCCTTGAGCACGCGCCGGAACTTCGGGTGGGCGGCCGCCTCGACGACGTGATCGCCGAGTCCACGCGGCAACAGCACGTGTGGGGTGGTGCCGCCGACCGGGCAGCGGCTCCCGCGGCGTTCGCCGCGGCGGTGCCGACCCTAGCGCTCGGAGCGAGCGTGTTCGGAGCGCTGATCGCGGGAATCTCGTTGGCCCCGTTGGTCGCCCCGACCACACTGGCCATCCTGATGCTGCTTCCGCTGTCGGCGTTCGAGGCGACCGCGGCGCTGCCCGCGGCGGCCACCCAACTGACCCGAGCCCGCATCGCCATCCGCCGCCTCGTCGAGCTCACCGAGCCGAACCCGACCCGACGCCAACGACCGGTGGTATCGCCCTTCGAGATCCGACCGGGTGACCGGCTGGCCGTGATCGGTCCCAGCGGCTGCGGAAAGACCACGCTGTTGATGGCGGTCGCCTCCGACCGCGAAGCCCCCGACCGGGACGCGGGTTTCTTCGCCGAGGACGCGCACCTCTTCGACACCACGGTGCGCGACAACCTCCTGGTTGCGCGCGGTGACGCCACCGACGCCGAGCTGAGCTCTGCACTGGCACGCGTCGGTCTCCAGCCGTGGCTGGACGGCCTGCCCAAGGGGCTGTCCACCGTCCTGCAAGGCGGCGCTGCGGCTGTGTCGGCAGGTCAGCGCAGGCGGCTGCTGCTGGCGCGCGCACTCGTCTCGTCGTTCCCGATCGTGCTGCTCGACGAGCCGACCGAACACCTCGACGCCTCAGACGGCGAGCGCATCCTGACCGACTTGCTCACCCCAGGCGCGCTGTTCCCTGCCAACCGTGCCGTCGTAGTCGCGACCCATCACCTGCCCGACGGCATTTCGTGCCAGGTCCTGTCATTGCGCCCCGGCGAGTACTCTCGGCAGACATGACCGGGTATCCCGGCGGATATCCTCCTCCGCCGCAACAGCCGTACTCGCAACAGCCCTACTACGGCGGCTACCAACCGCCGCCTGTTGGGCCCAAGAACGGCCTCGGCATCTCCGCACTCGTCACCGCCATCATCGGCCTGGTGTTCTGCTGGACGGTGGTCGGCGGCGTCGTACTCGGCGTGCTCGCGGCGATCCTCGGGATCGTCGGCTACGGCAGGGCGAAGCGCGGCCAGGCCACCAACACGGGCGTCGCCATCGCCGGAATCGTCCTCGGCGCGCTCGCCGTCATCGTGTCGCTCGCGTTCATCCCGATCTGGATGGGCGTGTTCTCCGACGTCGGCGGCGCCGACTACATGGACTGCGTGGCCCACGCGGGCTCGGACCCGAAAGCCGTTGAGGGGTGCGTGAACCAGCTCCAAGATCGCATGGAGAACCAGTTCAGCATCACCGTCACGCCGACGCCCTAGCGCGTCAGGTGCCGGACTCAGATCCTGGGAAGTACTTGACGATTCCCTCCTGAACCACCGTCGCCAGCACGCGTCCGGATTCGTCGAAGAAGTGCCCGGTGCCAAGGCCCCGCGAGTCGGCGGCCACCGGCGACGACGTCGAGTAGAGCACCCACTCGTCGAACCGGATGGGCCGGTGGAACCACACCGAGTGGTTCATGCTGACCGCAAAGATGCGGTCGAATCCCCACGACAGACCGTGCGTGGTGATGATCGAGTCGAGCACGGTGGTATCCGACGAGTACACCAACGCCGCGGTGTGCATCAGAGGGTCGTCGGGCATCGGGCCGTCGGCCTTCAACCACACTCGGTTGTGGGGCAGCCGCTCCCCCTTGTCGCGCATGACCCAGGCCGGGTCGTTGGTGTAGCGCCATTCGATGGGCCGCAGCGCGCTGACGAAGTGCGGCACCGTCTCCTCATAGCCACGCAGAAGCTCGTCGATCGTCGGCAAGCCGTGCGGGGCAGCGACTTTCGGTGCCTCGACGTCGTGCTCGAGACCGCGTCCACCCGACAGGTGCGAGACCAAAGCCGAACCCAGCAGCACGCCGTCCTGCATCACGTCGACGCGCCGGTTGGCGAACCGGCGTTCGTCGCGCAGCCGCACGACGTGAAACTCCAGATCCTTGGCCGGATCACCGCCCGCGATGAAGTGCATCGACAGCGCGCTGGGCGGCAGGTCGTGCCGCAGTGTCCGGCTTGCCGCGACGAACGCCTGCGCCATCATCTGGCCACCGAACGTCCGAGGCGGGTTCCTGCTCGGATGTCCACCGGTGAACGTGTCGTCATCGACCCGGTGGAGGTCGAGTACTGCCAACAACTCGTTGAGGTCTGCGTTCGATGCTCTTCGCGCAAGCGGCTCATCGCCGGCAGACACAGGGGCTCTCCTAGTGGTCGTCCTCGCCGATCCGGTGCACGTGGATCAGGTTGGTCGAGCCTACTGTGCCTGGTGGAGCACCAGCGACGATGACCACGAGGTCCCCGCGCTTGTACCGGCCCAACGCCAGCAGCGACTCGTCGACCTGACGGATCATCCCGTCGGTGGTGTCGATGTGCGGCACGATGAACGTCTCGGTACCCCAGGTCAGCGCGAGCTGGCTGCGCACCTCGGGCAGCGGGGTGAACGCAAGCAACGGCAGCGGGGTGTGCAGCCGGGCCAGCCGTCGCAGGGTGTCGCCGGACTGGGTGAACGCCACCAGCGCCTTGGCGTCGAGGCGTTCCCCGATGTCGCGGGCGGCGTAGGAGATGACGCCCCGCTTGGTGCGGGGCACGTGGGTCAGCGGCGGCGCCGTAGTGGAATTGTCCTCGACGGCGGTGACGATGCGGGCCATCGTCCTGACGGCCTCCAGCGGGTACTTGCCCACCGACGTCTCGCCGGACAGCATCACCGCATCGGCGCCGTCGAGCACGGCGTTGGCGACGTCGGATGCCTCGGCGCGGGTGGGCCGCGAGTTCTCGATCATCGACTCGAGCATCTGGGTGGCCACGATGACGGGTTTGGCGTTCTCCCTTGCCATCTGGATGACCCGCTTCTGAACCAGCGGGACCTCCTCGAGTGGCAGTTCGACGCCAAGGTCACCGCGGGCGACCATGATGGCGTCGAACGCCAGCACGATGGCCTCGAGGTTGTCGATGGCCTCGGGCTTCTCCAGTTTGGCGATGACGGGCACCCGCCTGCCGACCCGGTCCATCACCTCGTGGACCAACTCCATGTCGGCCGGCGACCGCACGAACGACAGGGCGACCAGGTCGACGCCGAGGCGCAACGCGAACTCCAGGTCCTCGACGTCCTTCTCCGAAAGGGCGGGGGCCGACACGTTCATGCCGGGCAGCGACATGCCCTTGTTGTTGCTGACCTTGCCGCCCTCGGTGACCGAGCAGACGACGTCGTTGCCGTCGATGTGCTCGACGACCAGCCCGATGTTGCCGTCGTCGACGAGCACCCGGTCGCCGGGACTGGCGTCCTGGGCCAACCGCTTGTACGTCGTCGACACGCGATCGTGCGTGCCCTCGCACTCCTCGACGGTGATCCGCACCGTCTCGCCGGCCGCCCAGACCGTCGGGCCGTCGGCGAAGCGGCCGAGCCGGATCTTGGGGCCCTGGAGGTCGGCCATGATGCCGACGGCGCGGCCGGTGACGTCCGATGCGGCACGCACCAGCTTGTAATTGGATTCGTGGTCGGCGTAGTCGCCATGGCTGAAGTTGAGTCTCGCGACGTCCATGCCCGCCTCGACCAGGGCCTTCACCATTTCATCGGTGGAGGTGGCGGGGCCAAGGGTACAGACGATCTTTCCGCGTCTAGTCACGGAAACTCAGCATAGTCGTAATCGATTCAGACGACGATTCAGACGACGGCCAGCGGGAGGGCGCCCGGCTTCACCGGCTCGGGCAGATCCGAGTCACCCATCAAGAAACTGTCGACGGCGTGGGCGGCGCTGCGACCCTCCGCGATGGCCCACACGATCAACGAAGCGCCCCTGTGCGCGTCACCGCAGACGAACACCCCAGGAGCGTCGGTCTGCCAGTCGGAACCGCACGCCAACGCTCCCCTTCCGTTGAGGGTCAGCCCGAGGCCGCCGAGCAGCGCCATGTGCTCGACACCCTCGAAACCGATCGCTAGAAGTGCCAGTTCGCAGGGGATTTCGATGGTGCCGCCGACCGGTGTGATGTGCCGACGGCCCTGCGCGTCGCGCTCCACCTTCACCTCGGCGATCTCCATCGCCAGCAGGTTCCCCTTTTCGTCGCCGCGGAACCGCTGAACCGCGACCTCGTAGCGGCGCGCGCCACCCTCGGCGTGGGCGGGTGAGGTCCGCAGCACCATCGGCCACGTCGGCCACGGCGACCGGGTCTCGTCGCGCTGTCCTGGGGGCTCGGAGTTGTAGTCGAGTTGTGTGACCGACTTCGCACCCTGCCGGTGCGCGGTGCCAAGGCAATCGGCTCCCGTGTCCCCGCCGCCGATGATCACGACGTGCTTGTCCTTGGCCGAGAGCGGCGAGGCGCCGTCACCCTCGCACTCCTTGTTCGCGGCCACCAGGTGGTCCATCGCCAGGTGCACGCCTGCCAGGTCGCGCCCTTCGACGTCGTTGTCGCGGGCACGCAGCGCTCCGACGGCGAGCACCACCGCGTCGTGCTGCGCGTGCAGTGCCTCGACGCTCAGATCGACGCCGACCTCGCAGTCGGTCACGAACCGCGTTCCCTCGGCCCGCATCTGGGCAAGGCGCTGATTCAGGGTGGACTTCTCCAGCTTGTACTCGGGGATGCCGTAGCGCATCAGGCCGCCGAGGCGATCGTCGCGCTCGTAGACCGTGACGTCGTGGCCGGCGCGGGTGAGCTGCTGAGCGGCGGCAAGTCCCGCAGGCCCGGAGCCCACCACGGCGACGCTCTTGCCCGTGGAGATGGCGGCAGGCTGGGGCTCGATGATGCCGTACATCCAGCCGTGGTCGACGATCGCCTGCTCGATCCGTTTGATCGTGACGGCGCCACCGGTCTCCTCGTCGGCGATGGACAGCACGCACGCCGCCTCGCACGGCGCGGGACACAGGCGGCCGGTGAACTCGGGGAAGTTGTTGGTGGCGTGCAGCCGGTCGCTCGCGGCGTCCCACCGCCCGCGCCGCACCAGATCGTTCCACTCGGGGATGAGGTTCCCCAGCGGACAGCCCGCGGTTCCGGAGTGGCAGAAGGGGATTCCGCAGTCCATGCAGCGGCGTGCCTGCTGTGACACCTCGCCGGCACGTTCGTTGGGATCCTGCCGTTCGTAGACCTCGCGCCAATCGCCGACGCGTTCGTCGACGGGACGCTTGGCCGCCTCGATCTTGGCGACCTTCAAGAATCCGGTCGGGTCAGCCACGGCTCGCCTCCATGATCGCGGTGTCCACGTCGCGCCCCTCGGCCTTCGCCATCCGGGTGGCCTGCAGTACCCGCTGGTAGTCGGTGGGCATGATCTTGGTGAATTGGCCACTGCGCCTTGGCCAGTCGGACAACAACGACTTGGCCAACGTGCTGCCCGTGAGGTTGGAGTGCCGCGCGACCACCTCGTGCAGCCACACCAGATCCTCCGGTTCGAGCCGCTGCAGTTCGACCATCTCGGTGTTGACCATGGCCGGGTCGAGGCCGAGCACGAACGCGATGCCACCCGACATGCCCGCAGCCATGTTGCGGCCCGTCTTGCCGAGCACCACGACGCGCCCGCCGGTCATGTACTCACAGGCGTGGTCTCCGACGCCCTCGACGACGGCCAGAGCGCCGGAGTTGCGGGCGCAGAACCGTTCGCCGACCCGCCCCCGCAGGAACACCTCGCCGGAGGTGGCCCCGAAGACCAGGGTGTTGCCCGCGATCACGTTGTCCTCGGGAAGGAAGAGCACGTCGTCGTCCGGTCTGACGATCACCCGCCCTCCCGAGAGTCCCTTGCCGACATAGTCATTGGCGTCACCGATGAGTTCCAGCGTGATGCCGGGCGGCAGGAACGCGCCGAGCGACTGGCCCGCGGAGCCCGTCAGCGTGACGTGGATGGTGTCGTCGAGCAGGCCCTGACCCCCGTACCTGCGCGTGACCTCGGCGCCCAGCAGCGTTCCGACGGTGCGGTTGACGTTGCGTACCGGCAGTTCCAGCCGCACCGGACGCGCATCCTCGAGGGCTCCCTCGGCCAGCGCGATGAGGGTCTGGTCGAGCGCGTGCTCGAGGGCGTGGTCCTGGTCGCGCAACTTCCGCCGCTGGGTGAGCTGCGCGCCGTGCGCGTCCCTGGGGATCGCGAAGATGGGCGTCAGGTCCAGCCCGCGGCTCTTCCAGTGCGCGACGCCTGGCGCGGTGTCGAGCACGTCGGCGCGCCCGACGGCCTCGTCGATGCTGCGGAAGCCCAATTCCGCCAAATACTTCCGGACGTCCTCGGCAATGAACCGGAAGAAGTTCTCGACGAACTCCGGCTTGCCGTTGAACCGCGCGCGCAGCTCGGGGTTCTGAGTCGCCACACCGACGGGGCAGGTGTCGAGGTGGCATACCCGCATCATGATGCAGCCGGCCACGACCAGCGGCGCCGTCGCGAAGCCGTACTCCTCGGCACCGAGCAATGCCGCGACGACGACGTCGCGCGCCGTGCGCATGCCGCCGTCGCACTGCACGGTGATCCGGTCCCGAAGACCGTTGAGCACCAACGTCTGCTGGGTATCGGCGAGCCCGATCTCCCACGGCGCGCCCGCGTGTTTCAAGGACGTCAGCGGCGCCGCACCGGTGCCGCCGTCGTAACCCGAGATCAGCACCACGTCGGCGTGCGCCTTGGACACGCCCGCCGCGACGGTCCCGACTCCGACGGAGCTGACCAGCTTGACGTGGATCCGCGCCTCCGAGTTGGCGTTCTTGAGGTCGTGGATCAGCTGCGCCAAGTCCTCGATGGAGTAGATGTCGTGGTGCGGCGGCGGTGAGATCAGCCCGACCCCAGGGGTGGAGTGCCGCGTCTTGGCGATGTTCGGATACACCTTGTAGCCGGGCAGCTGGCCACCCTCGCCGGGCTTGGCGCCCTGCGCCATCTTGATCTGGATGTCGGTGGCGTTGACCAGGTAGTCGCTGGTGACGCCGAACCGTCCCGACGCCACCTGCTTGACCGCGCTACGCCGGCGTGGGTCGTAGAGGCGGTCGACATCCTCGCCGCCCTCCCCCGAGTTCGAGCGGCCGCCGAGCGCGTTCATGGCGATCGCCATGGTCTCGTGCGCCTCGGCGGAGATCGAGCCGTAACTCATTGCGCCGGTGTTGAACCGGGTGAGGATGGAATCGACCGATTCCACCTCGTCCAACGAGACGGGCGGGCGCACACCGGTCTTCAATTCGAAGAGCCCCCGCAACGCACCGCCGTCGCGGGTCAGCCGGTTCACCTCGTCGGAGTACTGACTGAAGACGTCGTGACGGCCGGTACGCGTCGAATGCTGCAGCAGGAAGACCACTTCCGGGGTGAACAGGTGAAGTTCGCCCTCCCGCCGGAAGGCGTACTCGCCGCCGACCTCGAGCCTGCGGTGTACGCGCTCGGTCGGGTTCTCCGGGTAGGCCCTGCGGTGCCGCAGCTTGACCTCCTCTGCGAGCACGTCGAGGCCGACACCGCCAAGTTGGGTCGGTGTGCCTGCGAAGTACTCGTCGACGACGTCGCGGTCGATCCCGATGGCCTCGAATGCCTGGGCGCCGGTGTAGGACGCGACGGTCGAGATGCCCATCTTGCTCATGACCTTCATCACGCCCTTGCCGAGCGCCTTGAGGTAGTTGCGCACGGCAGCGGACGGCTCGATGCCGGTCAGCTCGCCCTCCCTGACCAGGTCCTCGATGGACTCGAAGGCCAGATAGGGGTTCACGGCGGCGGCTCCGAAGCCGATCAGCATCGCGATGTGGTGCACCTCGCGAGCGTCACCGCTCTCCACCACCAACCCGACGGTGGTGCGCTCCTTGGTGCGGACCAGGTGGCGGTGCACCGCCGAGACCGCGAGCAGCGACGGGATCGGCGCCTTGGTGTGATCGGAGTCGCGGTCGGAGATGACCAGCGTCCGTGCGCCTTTCGCGATCGCCTCGCAGGCCCGGACACGCAGATCGTCCAATGCCTCGCCCAAGCCCTCGCCGCCACGTTCGACGTCGTAGAGCGCCCGTAGCACCGTGGTCTTGAGCCCGGGCTGTTCGCCGTCGTCGTTGATGTGGACGATCTTGTTCAGTTCGTCGTTGTCGAGCACCGGCCACGCCAGCTTGATCTGCCGACAGGACGCGGCGGACGGTTCGAGCAGGTTGTGCTCCGGCCCCATCACCCGGGCCATCGACGTCACGACCGCCTCGCGGATGGCGTCCAGGGGTGGGTTGGTGACTTGGGCGAAGAGCTCGACGAAGTAGTCGTAGAGCAGTCGCGACCGTTGCGAGAGCACGGCCGTCGGGGTATCGGTTCCCATGGAGCCCAACGGCTCCGCGCCCGAGGCGGCCATGGGGGTGAGCAGGATGCGGAGCTCCTCCTCGGTGTAGCCGAAGGAGATCTGCCTGCGCACCACCGAATCGTGGTTGGGCTGCACCCGCACCCGGTCGGGAAGCGTCTTGAGATCCAGAAGGCCCGAATGCAGCCATTCGTCGTAGGGCTCGGCCTCGGCCAGCTCGTCCTTGATCTCGTCGTCGGACACGATCCGGCCCGCGGCCGTATCGATGAGGAACATCTTTCCCGGCTCGAGACGGCCCTTCGCCACGATCTCGGCCGATGGCACGTCCAGCACGCCACTCTCGCTGGCGAGGATGATCCGGTCGTCGATGGTGCGCCACCAGCGTCCTGGCCGTAAACCGTTGCGGTCAAGGACGGCTCCGACGACGGTGCCGTCGGTGAAGGTGACGCAGGCCGGCCCGTCCCACGGCTCCATCAGGGAGGCGTGAAACTGCCAGAACGCGCGGCGCGCCGGGTCCATCGTGGCGTTGTTCTCCCACGCCTCGGGGATCATCATCAGCACTGCGTGGGGCAGGCTCCGGCCGCCGAGGTGCAACAGTTCGAGCACCTGGTCGAAGGCCGTGGAGTCCGACGATCCCTGCGGACAGACGGGTGACAGCCGGCTCAGGTCGCCAGGGATGCGAGTGCTGGCCAGCATCGCCTCGCGGGCGTGCATCCGGTTGCGGTTGCCGCGGACGGTGTTGATCTCGCCGTTGTGGGCGACGAAGCGGAACGGGTGGGCCAGCGGCCATGACGGAAAGGTGTTGGTGGAGAAGCGGCTATGCACGATCGCGATGGCGCTCTTGCAGCGTTCGTCGCGAAGGTCTGGGAAGAAGCGCGGCAGTTGCATCGTCGTGAGCATGCCCTTGTAGGCCATGGTCCGGCTGGACAGCGACGGGAAGTACACCTGCGATTCCTCTGGGGCTGCCTCGGCGCGCTTGCGCAGCGGGTACACCCTGCGGTCGAGGTCGATGCCCGCCGGCCGGTGACCGTTGTGTTCCGGTGCGGCGACGAACAATTGGGTCATGTGAGGCATGCAGCCGAGTGCGGTCATCCCGATCTCGGCCCCGTCGGGGTCGATGGGCACCTCACGCCAGCCGAGCACCTCGAGGCCCTCCTCGGCGGCGATGCTCTCGACGCTGGCACGGGCCACGTCGCGTGCTACGGGATCGCTTGGAAGGAAACAGATTCCGGCTGCGAACGTGTTCTCGCCGTCGGGCGAGGGTTGCGGCAGGTCGAAGTCGACGACGTCGCGCAGCAGGTCGACGGGAAGCTGCAGCAGAATGCCGGCGCCGTCACCGCTATTGGGTTCGGCGCCTGCTGCCCCGCGGTGTTCGAGGTGCTCCAGGGCCGTCAGTCCGTCGGCAACGATGGCGTGCGAACGGCGGCCCTGGATGTCGGTGATCATGGCGACGCCGCACGAGTCTGACTCGCGCTCGGGGTCGTATAGACCCTGCGCATCGGGCAGTGCCGAGAACAGCATTGGTGTACCTCCGCAGTCCGGAAACTTTCTTCCTGGGACTGCACCGGCCCGAAGTGCGAGTGTATCAGCGGAGTTGCGGCACTACCCGTCGATGAGCGTCGGGACCAGCGGGAACCCCGGCCAGTTGCGCACGACTGTCCAGGCGAGCGCCAACACGCCGATCGTCACCGTGGCGGGGATCGGCATCAGGCGTAGGCCACGTCGCCACCGCACCAGAAGCCAGATCGCCAGCAGCGGGAGTCCGATCGTCAGGAACACGTTGTCGACCACTGCGGCTCCGACGTCACCGTGGAGCAGGTCGTGCGTCATCCGAAGGCCGCCGCACGCCGGGCAATTCCAGCCGGTCAGCAGTTTGAAGGGACATCCGGGAAACAGGAATCCCGCCCGGTGCGGATCGCTAAGGCCGACGTAGCCCAGCCCACCGACGAACACCGCACCGGTACCGAGTGTGCCCAACAGCGGACCGCGGGCGTTGCTGGTGGCGCTAGGTGCCATCGCGGAGCGGACGGTTCTGCGGATCCCGCACCTTGTCGCCGAGGATCATGACGGCGTCGATGATGCCCCAGATGATCGCACCGATCCCGCAGGTGAAGAGACCGACCAGCAGCTGCGCGACGCCGAGGCCGGTGTAGCCCAGGTAGATGCGCCCGATGCCCACCAGGCCGAACAGACCGAGCAGCTGCAGCAGGCCTGCGACCACCTTGGACTTCTCCGACAGCGGCTCTCCCGTGAGGGGATGGCGACCGTACGGCGCCGACGGGTCGTAGAAGGACTGAAAAGGTGGCGGCGGGTACTGGGGCGGGAACGGCGGCGGGTAGCCCGATGGTGGCTGCGGGGGCTGGTATCCCGGAGCTGGTTGCTCGGGTGGAAGAGGCTCCGACGGTATCCAGTGTTCTCTGTCCCCGAACTGCGGTTCCGTCATGGCATACAGCATGCCAGAACCGTCGACCCGTCAGAAGGGCGCAGGATCGTCGTCAGGGGCATTCGGCGACTGCGAGCGCCACCTTCGAGGGCGAGGCCTGGGGCGTGGGGTTATCGCTATTCAGGACCTCAGAGCGCTCACGATGGTCGCGTTTGCGACAGCGAAATCGGCCCGCGTGCCCCAGATCGGGTGGCGGGCCAAGTCGCGCAACCCAGGAAGAAGATTGCCTTCGTAGACATGGCCACCAGCCAGACTCGCCGACGCGATGCCAAAAAGCGCAGCGCCAACGCGTGGCCGACCCAACAGCAGCGCAACTGCAGCCGGGACCAGCGCATAGTCACCGACGACCGCCGACCAGCGGATGAAGGAGGAGACGTGCTGGGCCCGATGTTCAGCCGCAAACTCCTCATAGGAGGCAACCATGTCTAGAGCATCCCACTGAAGGGCGACCGCCGGTAGGCAAACGAAACCCAGAACACCTTGAGCAGATGGTGTCACCGACTGGCTAAAGAGCAGTTCAGCAGTCGCTGTTGGATCAAGCAGTGCGACGGGTCCACCCCGGGGAGTGGATGAATTGCCGACGGCCTCAGCCGCGACGCCTCCACCATCGTGCGCGCGGCTGCTCAGTGACGGGCTGGGCGACAGGCGCGGGCTCAGCCGCAACCTCCTCAGCCACGGCTTCGGCCTCCTCGGCACCTTCAACCGCAGCCTCGTGCACCTCGGGCGCGTCCTGTTCTGCAGCCACGACCTCATCACCCTCGACCGAGCCCAGCCCCTCCTCGGGCTCAGCTGCGTCGGCAGGGTCAGCTCCATCGGACTCGGGCTCGGCGGTGTCTGCAGGCTCCGACTCGGCGACCGCGGGCTCGGGTTCGTCGGCTGGCTCTGGATCAGACTCAGCAGACTCGCTTTCGGCGGCAACGTCCGCAGCCACGGCTTCGGCCTCCTCGGCCGAGCCCAAACCCTCCTCGGGCTCAGGCTCGTCGGCGGACTTGGCTTCGGTGGACTCGGCGGACTCGCCGTCCGCGGCAGACTCGGCCTCTGTGTCCTCAGAGTCATCCGCGGCGACCTCTTCAGCCACGGCTTCGGCCTCCTCGGCAGCCTCAACCGCAGCCTCGTGCACCTCGGGCGCGTCCTGTTCTGCAGCCACAACCTCATCACCCTCGACCGAGCCCAGCCCCTCCTCGGGCTCAGGCTCGATGGCGACGGGCGCGGCCTCGGTGTCGGCAGCCTCAGTCACGGCGTCGGGCTCTGGCTCGGCGTCGGACTTCACCTCAGCGAGCTCGGCGGACTCGGCAGGCTCAGCGTCGGGTTCGGGTTCAGCCTCGACGGCCTCGGGCTCGTTTTCGGCTTCGTCGGGCTCGTCTTCGTCTTCGGCTTCGTCGGGCTCGCTGCCTTCGGACTCAATCGCTTCCTCAGCGGCCTCGACCGACTCCGCTTCGGCGTCCTCTCCCGCAGCGGCTGCTTCCGATTCGTCGCCTTCCTCGGGCTCGTCCTCTTGCTCGGCGGCGAGTTCCTCAGCCTGCTCGGACATCGGCCCCGACCCGGAGCCAATCGGCTCGGCACCTTCGATGTCGACCTCGTCTTCGGCATCGTCGGTCTCGGAATCTTCGTCCGCCTCCGCGAGGGCGTCGGCGTCGTCGGACTCAGACTCGTCCACGTCCTCGACCGCCGCCGCCACAGTGGCAGGCTCGGCGTCACCCCCGGCGGCCGACTCCGGCACCGCGTCCTCGCGCTTGTCCTCGGCACCCGCCACCGTCGCCGCGGCGACCAGGCCACTGGTGGCGGCGACGGCGACCAACTCCTCGCCGATCTCGTCGAGCGGCGATTCCTCGTCGTCGTTGCCCTTCAAAGACTCGGGATCTTCTCGACCCTTCGGCGCCACCATGATGTAGACGACCGCCGCGATGAACACGAACGTCGAGGTGAACGTGTTGATCCGGATCCCAGCGATGTGGGTGGCCATGTCGCTACGCATCAACTCGACCCAGAATCTGCCGACGCAGTACCCCGCGACGTACAGCGCGAACAGCCGGCCGTGGCCGATCTTGAAGCGCCGGTCGACGTAGATCAGCACCGCGAAAATCAGCAGGTTCCACAGCAATTCGTACAGGAACGTCGGGTGGACCACCTCGACGAGCTGCCCTGTCGATACGCCGTTGAGCGAGTCGAGGACCCCGGCGGAGTTGCGCCGTTCGTAGATCTCCAGACCCCACGGCAGCGTCGTCGCACGCCCATAGAGTTCCTGGTTGAAGTAGTTGCCGAGGCGGCCGATCGCCTGCGCCAGCACGATTCCGGGCGCGATCGCGTCAGCGAAGGCAGGCAGCGGGATTCCGCGGCTACGGCATCCGATCCACGCGCCGACGCCACCGAGTGCCACTGCACCCCAGATGCCGAGACCGCCGTCCCAGATCCGAAGGGCCGCACCGAATCCCGCGCCATCGTCGCCGAAGTACGTCCGCCAGTCGGTCATGACGTGATAGAGCCGGCCGCCGATCAGGCCGAACGGAACGGCCCACAGCGCGATGTCGTAGATGACGCCGGCCTGACCGCCGCGGGCGACCCAACGACGGTCGCCGACGATCAGTGCGGCGACGATCCCGACGATGATGCAGAGCGCGTACGCCCGCAGCGGCACCGGACCGAGATGCCACACACCCTGGGCCGGGCTCGGGATGTAGGCGAGTACCGATGTCGTCACGCTGTAATCCTCTGTCGCACTCCGTCGGCCAGTTCTTCGGTCAATGCCCGCACGGCGGGGATGCCCTCACTCAACGCCGACACCAGCGCCGATCCGACGATGACTCCGTCGGCGTAGGCACCGATCTGCGCGGCCTGTTCACGCGAACGCACCCCAAGCCCTACTCCGACGGGAATGTCGGAGACCGCCTTCACGCGCGCGACCAGTTCGGGCGCGGCGTCGGACACCGCATCGCGAGCACCCGTCACGCCCATCGTCGACGCGGCGTAGACGAACCCGCGCGATGCCGCCACCGTGGTGGCAAGCCGCTCAGGGGTGGACGACGGCGCAACCAGGAAGATCCGATCCAGGCCGTGGGCGTCGGATACCCGAATCCACTCGTCGGCCTCGTCGACGATCAGGTCGGGGGTGATCAGGCCGAGGCCGCCGGCAGCCGCCAGATCACGCGCGAACGCGTCGACGCCCCACCGCAGGACGGGGTTCCAGTAGGTCATCACCACGGCACGACCACCGGCATTGCTGATCGCCTCGACCGCGGTCAACGCGTCGCGGACCCGCACCCCACCCTGCAGGGCGACGTTCGTTGCCGCCGCGATGGTCGGTCCGTCCATTCCGGGGTCTGAATAGGCGATGCCGACTTCGATGATGTCGCAACCGGATTCGACCATGGCCGTCATCGCCGAGATCGACGTCGGGACGTCCGGGTACCCCGTGGGCAGGTAACCGATCAGCGCCGAACGATTCTCCGCGCGGCACGTCTCGAACAGTCCGGCCAACCGGCTGGTCGTCATTCTGGCGTCCCCTCGCCGTCGAACAGGCCGAACCACTTCGCCGCCGTCTCGACGTCCTTGTCGCCGCGGCCCGACAGGTTCACCAGGATGATCGATCCCGGGCCGAGCTCGACACCGAGCTTGAGTGCGCCGGCCACCGCGTGCGCGGACTCGATGGCCGGGATGATGCCCTCGGTCCGAGACAGCAGCGACAACGCGTCCATCGCCTCGGTGTCGGTGATCGGCCGATAGTCGGCGCGACCGAGATCCTTCAGGTAGGCATGCTCGGGCCCGACACCCGGATAGTCCAAACCCGCTGAGATCGAATGCGATTCGATGGTCTGGCCGTCCTCGTCCTGCAGCAGATAGGAGAACGAGCCCTGGAAGGCACCTGGCGAACCACCGGTGAACGTCGCGGCGTGCCTGCCCGTCTCCACCCCGTCGCCCGCGGCCTCGTAGCCGATCAGCCGGACACCCGGGTCGTCGATGAAGGCATGGAACACGCCGATCGCGTTCGACCCCCCGCCGACGCAGGCGGTCACCGCATCGGGCAGGCGATGCGCCTGCTCTTGAATCTGCACCCGCGCCTCGAGGCCGATGACGCGTTGAAAGTCACGCACCATGGCCGGGAACGGATGCGGGCCCGCCGCGGTACCGAAGCAGTAGTAGGTGTTGTCCGCGTGGGCGACCCAGTCGCGGAAGGTCTCGTTGATGGCATCCTTGAGCGTCTTCGAGCCGGACTCGACGGACACCACCTCGGCGCCGAGCAGCCGCATCCTGGCCACGTTCAGCGCCTGGCGAGCGGTGTCGACGGCACCCATGTAGACCACGCACTCGATGCCGAGCAACGCGCAGGCGGTCGCGGTCGCCACCCCGTGCTGACCCGCACCGGTCTCGGCGATGATGCGGGTCTTGCCCATCTGCTGAGCGAGCAAGGCCTGCCCAAGGACGTTGTTGATCTTGTGGGAACCGGTGTGGTTCAGGTCTTCTCGCTTGAGGAACAGCCGCGCTCCCCCGGCGTGCTCACTGAGCCGGGTCGCCTCGTAGAGCGGCGACGGCCTGCCGGTGTAGTGCCGCTGCAGGCGGTCCAGCTCGTCGAGGAAGGTCTGGTCGGCCCGCGCCTTCTCGTAGGCGGCGGTGACTTCTTCGATCACCGCCATCAACGCCTCGGGGACCAGCCGTCCGCCGTAGGCGCCGAAGTAACCCTTGGCGTCCGGGTCGTGGGCAGTGGGTTCGGCGACGGCTGCGCTGGAACGCGGCAGCTCGGGACCGGCGAGATCGGCCACTATCTCAGCGGGCGGGTTTCGGGCAGGACGGATGCGTGCCTGCGGTGACCAGATCGGCAACGGCACTGCGCGGATCACCGCTGGTGACCAAACCCTCACCGACGAGCACGGCGTCAGCACCCGCACCCGCGTAGGCGAGCAGATCGGCGGTGCCCCGGATACCGGACTCGGCAATCCGGATGACGTTGGACGGCAGCCCGGGAGCAATCCGCGCGAAGCAGTCGCGATCCACGTTCAATGTCTTGAGATCCCTTGCGTTGACGCCGATCACCCGCGCACCGGCCTGCAGGGCGCGGTCGGCCTCTTCCTCGGTGTGCACCTCGACGAGCGCGGTCATACCCAGCGACTCGGTGCGATCGATCATGGACACCAGAGCCGACTGCTCGAGTGCGGCGACGATGAGCAACAGCATGTCGGCGCCGTGCGCCCGCGCCTCGTGGATCTGGTAGGGCCCGACGATGAAGTCCTTGCGCAGCACCGGAATCGACACGGCGGCGCGCACGGCGTCGAGGTCGTCGAGCGACCCGTTGAAGCGGCGCTGTTCGGTGAGCACGCTGATCACCCGGGCCCCGCCGTCCTGGTAGGCACGCGCCAGCTTCGCCGGATCGGAGATCGTCGCGAGTTCACCCCGCGAAGGGCTGGCCCGCTTGACCTCCGCGATGACGCCGATGCCGGGCACCCGGAGCGCGGCCAGTACGTCCAGCGGGGACGCGGCGTCCTTGGCGTTCGCCTTGACCTCGTCCAGGCTCACGGCAGCCTCGCGGACGGCTACGTCGGCGCGGACTCCCTCGATGATGGAGTCGAGCACGGTACCCGAACTCATGAGCCGTCGATGTCCTTCCGAGCCATACCTGAGCATCCGGGCAATCCCGGATTGTCTGTATCGCAGGGTAGTCGCGCGCACCGCACCGGTTGTCACCGACCCTCGTTGTCCGTGGACGTCGGGTCACGGCCCTCGTCGAGGGCATCCCAGATCATCCGTTCCGACATTCCGTCGCCGTTTTCGTCCCGCTGGGCCGCAGCACGCCTCGCCGCTGGTGCGACGTACTTCCCGGCGTCCGACTTCTTCGCCGCGGCCGCCCGCAACAGCAGCACCGCACCGCCCAACGTCAACGCCGCCGCGACCAGGGTGAGCACGGCACCCCAGTGCTGCCGCTGCGTGCCGACCAGCGCGACTATGGGCACCTGCGCCAGGTCGGCCGCACGCACCGCGACGTCGCGAATCACCCACAACCCGATGCCCAGGTACCCCATGCCCGCGCTGGCAGCGGCGACGAGCATCGCCAGCAGGCGCAGCGGCCACCCGCGCACCGCAAGCGCGGCGACCGCGGCGGCCAGCACCAGCAGCGCCAACGGCACCAGCGCCGTCGACCAGGCCGCACCCGACAACGTCGCGGTCTTCGGCTGACCAAGGCCGTCGAAGGACGACACCACGACCCACGTCATCCGCGAACCGACCCACAGCGCGAGCGCGGCGAGCACCAGCAGCAGCTGGGCGATGCGTGTCATGGCTCCTTCAGCGTTTCCGCGGCGGCGATGGCGTTGAGCACCGCGCGGGCCTTGTTGGCGGCCTCGTTGTACTCGTAGGGGCCATTGGAGTCGGCCACCACGCCGCCGCCGGCCTGCACGAAGGCCGTGCCGTTGCGCATCAGCGCGGTGCGGATGGCGATCGCGAAGTCGGCGTTGCCTGCGAAGTCGAGGTAGCCGAGCACCCCGCCGTAGAGGCCGCGCCGCGTCTTCTCGACTTCCTCGATGAGCTCCATCGCCCGCACCTTCGGCGCCCCCGACAGGGTGCCCGCCGGGAAGCAGGCGGTGACGGCGTCGAGTGCCGTCATGCCCTCGGCCAGGTGCCCGGTCACCGTCGAGACCAGGTGCATGACGTGGCTGTAGCGCTCGATGTGGCTGTAGTCCTCCACCCGCACCGTGCCGGGCACGCAGACCCGGCCAAGGTCGTTGCGGCCGAGGTCGACCAGCATCAGATGCTCGGCGCGTTCCTTGTCGTCGGACAGCAGCTCCTTTTCGAGCAGCACGTCCTCCTCCTCGGTTGCACCGCGCCAGCGCGTCCCGGCGATCGGATGCGTGGTGGCCTTGCCGTCCTGCACGGTCACCAACGCCTCCGGACTGGACCCGACGATCGAGAAGTCAAGTTCGCCAGCGGCATTCGGCACGTTGAGCAGATACATGTAGGGGCTGGGATTGGTCACCCGCAGCATCCGGTAGACATCAAGTGGATCAGCGGGGGTCGTCATTTCAAACCGCTGAGAAGGCACCACCTGGAACGCCTCCCCCGCCTCGATGTCGCCGACCAGCTTGTCGACGATCGCGGTGTACTCCTCGACGGTGCGCTGCTGCCGGTGCACCGGCTGGGGGCGGCCGAAGGTGGCGACCGTGGAGTGCAAAGGCTCCCCCAACGCCGCGGTCATCACATCGAGGCGTCGCACAGCATCTTCATAGGCCCAGTCCACCCGCTCGTCGGTGCCGTTCCAGTTCACGGCGTTGGCGATCAGCGTGATGGTGCCCTCGTGGTGGTCGACGGCAGCGACGTCGGTGGCCAGCAGCAGCAGCATGTCGGGCAGTTGGAGGTCGTCGACGGCCAGCTCGGGCAGTCGTTCCAGGCGCCGCACCATGTCGTAGGCGAAGAACCCGACCAGCCCACTGGACAGCGGCGGCAGGCCGGGCAACGCCGCGGTCTCCAGCAGGTCCAGCGTGGCGCGCAGCGCCTGCAGTGGGTCCCCGCCGCTTGGCGCGTCCTGCGGCGTGACGCCCAGCCAGACCGCCTCGCCGTCCCGCACCGTCAGCGCCGAGGGCGCCCCCGCCCCGATGAACGACCATCGCGACCACGATCGGCCGTTCTCCGCGGACTCCAGCAGGAACGTGCCGGGTCGGTTGGCGGCCAGCTTGCGGTAGGCCGACAGCGGTGTCTCGCTGTCGGCGAGCACCTTGCGAGTCACCGGCACCACGCGATGCTCGGCGGCCAGCGCCTGGAAGTCCTCACGCGAGGTGGTGATGGCGAGGTCGGCGGAACGTACTTGCACGGGGCAATCCTCCCAGACCGCTCTTTGGCTACCGGCGTAGCGTGACTCCAATGAAACGTGGCGACCAGGTAGCCGAGTTCGAACTGCCCGACCAGACAGGCACCGTGCGGAGCCTGACCAGCCTTCTCGCAGACGGACCGATCGTGCTGTTCTTCTATCCGGCGGCCATGACTCCCGGCTGTACCAAGGAGGCGTGCCACTTCCGCGACCTCGCCGGCGAGTTCGCCGCCGTCGGGGCCGGCCGCGTCGGGATCAGCGCCGACGCCGTCGCCAAGCAGGCCAAGTTCGCCGACATGCAGAAGTTCGACTACCCGCTGCTGTCCGACACCGAGGGCGTCGTCGCGACGCAGTTCGGGGTCAAGCGTGGACTGCTCGGCAAGCTGATGCCCGTCAAGCGCACCACGTTCGTCATCGACACCGATCGCACGGTGCTCGAGGTCATCGCCAGCGAGTTCAGCATGGACACCCACGCCGACAAGGCGTTGGAGGTGCTGCGCCAACGTCAGTCGGCGTAGGAGGCCTCGTGACCACCGTGCTGGAACTGGCGGACGTGACGTTCCGCAGGGACGGTAAGCAGATCATCGACGGCATCTCGCTGACCGTCAACGCGGGCGAACACTGGGCACTGCTCGGCCCCAACGGGGCGGGCAAGAGCACCCTGTTGGGTTTCTGTGCCGCCGTGACCTTTCCGTCGTCGGGCACCGTCCGGGTGCTCGGCGAGCAGATGGGACGCGTCGACCTGGCCCGCCTGCGCCACTCCATCGGGCACGTGAATCCCCGCCACCGGCTTCAGTATTCGCTCACGGTGCGCGAGGTCGTGCTGACCGGAATCACCGCGACGATCGACATCCCGATGCGCTGGACGCCCAGCCAGGACGAGCTGGAGCGCGCCGACGCGATGATCGAGTCGGTCGGACTCCCGCACAAGGCCGACGCCCACTGGCCGACGCTGTCGCAGGGCGAGCGTGGCCGCAGTCTCATTGCCAGAGCACTGGTTTCGGAGCCGCGGCTGCTGCTGCTCGACGAGCCGACCACCGGGCTGGACGTGGCAGCGCGCGAGCAGCTGCTCGAGACGATGGACTCGCTCGACGACACCCACCCCGACGTGGCGTCGATTCTGGTCACCCATCACCTCGAGGAACTCCCGACCACCACGACGCATGCGCTGTTGATCGCCGAGGGCCGCACCGTCGCCTCCGGTCCGGCCCGTGAGGTCGTCACCACCGACAACGTCACGGCGGCCTTCGCCCACCCCGTTCAGGTCGGTTACGACGAGGGCCGGTGGACGGCGCGGGCCAAGGCGACCCGCATCGACGTTTAGTCGATGACTGCTATAGATGCGTCCGTAGATGATCGGTCGCGCCGCGCCGAAAGTCCTGCATTGACTGGGCTTTCCGCGCAAAGACGTCCGCGCCGTGATACATGCCTGGCACGGTGACGAGCGTGCACGGGACCCCGCTGGCCCTCAGCTTCTCGGCGTAGTCGACGTCCTCGTCGTAGAACACATCGAGATCACCGACCCCGACCCATGCCGGTGGCAGTCCGGTCAGATCCGTGCGCCGTGCCGGCGCCGCGTACTGCGGAGCGTCCGACATCCGCGGCTCGCGGCCGAGATACGACGTCCACCCGAACCGATTGTTCGCCGGTGTCCACATGAAGAGACCACGGCCGGCGTGGTCGTCCCGCAGTGCGGCGCGGTCGTCGATCATCGGATACACCAGGACCTGCGCACGCAGCGGGATTCCCTCGTCGTGACTGCGCTGCGCGACCGCTGCTGCCAGCCCGCCGCCGGCGCTGCCTCCCATCACCGCGATGCGGTCGGGGTCGATGCCGAGCTCCTCTGCCTGTGCGCGCATCCACTCCAGGGTCGCCATGCAGTCGTCGAGCGCGGCCGGGAATGGATGCTCGGGCGCGAGCCGGTAGTCCGGTGAGACCGTGACGACGCCGAGATCCCGCGCGAGACGGCCCGTCCCGAACGCCTCCGTCTGTGGCGAGCCCAGGATGTAACCGCCGCCGTGTATCCAGAGCACGGCCGGCCGCGGGGCTTGACCATCGTCGGGTGTGGTGACCAGTACCCGGATGGCGCCGTCGCCGACTTGGCGCGTGGTCACGGTGACGCCAGGGCCCGACGGCGTGCGAACCCGCAACTGCAGGCGACTCAACGGCAGCGTCCGCCTTCTGATCGTGCGCGGGAGGAAGGGCAGCACCGGGCTGCGCAGGTCGACCCGTACGGCCGCCATGGCATCCCGCATCGTCAAGTAGCGCCGTGCCGCCAACGCGGCCGTCCCCAGAATGGCAACCGCTGCGAACTTCTTCATACGGACAGCGTAGTCGTCAAGACCAGCAAAACACGTGCACCCCAAGGCGACCCCGAATCGTCTAGGGGCACGGCTCCCGTGGCGCGGTGAGATCGAGCGGCTTGCGCATCGAGCTGAAGAACAGTGGCTTCGTGACCGGGCAGAATTCCGACAGCGGCAGCGAGTACTCGACGTGCAGCACCGCCTTTCCCGCGTGGATGAAGGGCGTCAGTTCCTGGCACTCGTCGTACGCGGCGCATTCCTCGTTGACGGCGAAGTCGAAGTTCGCGACCAGATCCTCGATCTGCCCCAGGTCGTTCTTCAGGGCCACGCCGAGCCCGCGTTCGTGCGCCAGTCGTGCCAGCATCCGGTTGTAGCGCAGTTGGTCGTCGGCCGTCAGCGGGAAACCCGATTCGTTGACGTACCCGTCCACGTTGTCCGGCTCGACCGCGTCGAAACCCTTCTCGCGACACGTGTCCATTCGGGCGGCCATGATCGGTTCAAGGACGTCGACTTGGCGGACGTCCAGCCAGCGCTCACCCGGCCAACCGTCCAGGTCCTTGCCGATCACCGCGGCGGGGAAGCGATCGGCGTCCGACCGCCAGTCCTCCTGGGAGCCTGCGCTGAGGTAGCAGATCACCTTGCGCCCCGCGGCGTGCAGCTCCTCGACTACCGCCTCATCGACCTCGAACAGGTCGACGTCGTAGACCGGAACGTCGACCGCGGTGTCGATGTCACCGTGCAGCTGCCATTGCCATTGCGTTCCGACCGCAGGCATCCACCAGGTGGCCTTCGGTGTCGGTGTCGACGGTGCCGGGGCGGCGCATCCGGCGAGCAGGCCAAGCACTGCGACGAGGAACAGCGCCCGCGGCACGTCAATCCTCTGGGGCGAGAAGCAGATCCGCGTCGAAACAGGTGCGATCACCGGTGTGGCAGGCGGCGCCCACCTGGTCCACTTCGAGGAGCACGGTGTCGCCGTCGCAGTCGAGACGTACCGAGTGCACGTGCTGCGTGTGTCCCGACGTCTCCCCCTTGACCCAGTACTGGCCACGGGAACGCGAGAAGTAGGTGCCCTTACGCGTTTCGAGCGTGCGGGCCAGTGCCTCGTCGTCCATCCACGCCACCATCAGCACCTGACCGCTGGCGCGGTCCTGCGCGACCGCGACGAACAAGCCGTTCGGATCGCGCTTCAGCCGGGCCGCGATGCCTGGATCGAGAGCCATCAGTTGCCCGCCCGCCCAGACCGATTTGGACTCATCGCACCACGATCCCTTCCGCGGCCATCGCCGCCTTGACCTCGCCGATGGTGAGCTCGCCGAAGTGGAACACGCTGGCGGCCAGCACCGCATCGGCACCCGCCTCGACCGCTGGCGCGAAATGATCCACCACGCCTGCGCCACCGCTGGCGATGACGGGGACGGTGACCGCCGCGCGAACCGCCCGCAGCATGTCGAGGTCGAATCCCGCCTTGGTGCCGTCGGCGTCCATCGAGTTCAGCAGGATCTCGCCGACGCCCAATTCGGCTCCGCGGGTTGCCCATTCGACCGCGTCGATGCCCGTGCCGCGACGGCCACCGTGGGTGGTGACCTCCCAGCCCGACGGCGTCGGCGCCGAGCCCGCGGGAACCGTCCTGGCGTCGACGGAGAGCACGATGCACTGCGAGCCGAACTGACGCGACAACTCGTCCAGCAGCTCCGGACGGGCGATGGCGGCGGTGTTCACCGACACCTTGTCCGCACCGGCCCGCAACAGGGTGTCCACGTCGGCGATCGACCGCACGCCGCCACCGACGGTGAGCGGGATGAAGACCTGTTCGGCGGTGCGGCGCACCACGTCGAGCATGGTGGCTCGGCCCGACGACGATGCCGTGACGTCGAGGAACGTCAGCTCGTCGGCGCCCTCGGCGTCGTAGACCGCGGCGAGTTCGACCGGATCGCCTGCGTCACGCAGATTCTCGAAGTTGACCCCCTTGACCACCCGGCCGTCGTCGACGTCCAGGCAGGGAATCACGCGGACTGCGACACCCTCGTGGTGGTTCACCGGTAGTCCTCCGGCGCTCCGACCGACGTGACGATCTCCAAGATCTCGGCGTGCACGTTCGGCACGCCCGCGAGCGCCGAGCGTGACGACGGGGTCCACGGCTCGCCTGCGAGGTCGGTCACGATGCCGCCCGCCGCCCTGACCAGAGCAACGCCTGCCGCGTGGTCCCAGATGTGGTGACCGAAGCTGATCGCGCCGCCGAGCACTCCCCCGGCGGCATAGGCCATGTCGACGCCGGTGGCACCGTGCATCCTCATACGAGAACACTTGCGGCTCAACCGTTCCAGCGTGGAGAGCCGGTAGCGGCCGGGGAACTCGCCGCGCGAGTCGATGTTGAACGTGCCGATGCCCACGATGGAATCGCAGAGCTCCGCGTCCTTCAGGGGTGGCTGCTCGACGCCGTTGACGTAGAGCGGCCCTCCCATGGCGGCGGTGTATCGCTGATCGGTGAACGGCAGCCAGGTCAGGCCCGCCACCGGCTCGCCGTCGCGCAGCAGACCCAGCAGGATGGCCGCAGTCGGCAGCCCCGCGGCGTAGTTGAACGTGCCATCGATCGGGTCGAGCACCCACACCAGATGTGAGTCGATCGGGGCGCCGCCGAATTCCTCACCGTGCACGCCGATCCCGGTCGCCTCTTCGAGCGCGGCGACGACCTGCCGCTCGATCGCCAGGTCGACTTCGGTGGCGAAGTCGTTGCCCTTCTTCACGACCGCCGACTCGGCGCGGTGTCCGGTGACGAACGGCTCGGCGGCCTCGTCGAGGATCGCCGAGGCGGTGGCGACCAGCGCGTCGAGGTCGGATTCGTCCAGCGCCATCGCGATCTACCGACTGACCGCTGCGAGCGCCTGCGGCAGCGTAAACCGACCGGCGTAGAGCGCCTTGCCCACGATCGCGCCCTCCACGCCATGCCCAGCAAGGGTGGCGATGGCCTGCAGGTCCTCGATGCTGGACACTCCGCCCGAGGCGATGATGGGAGCAGCGGTGTGTTCGGCGACGCGCGTGAGCAGCTCCAGATTGGGCCCCTTCAACGTGCCGTCCTTGGTGACGTCGGTGACGACGTAGCGCGAACACCCTTCGCCGTTGAGCCGGTCCAGCACGGGCCACAGGTCGCCACCATCGGTCTCCCAGCCGCGGCCGCGCAGACGGTGCTCACCGTCAACGATCTTGACGTCGAGACCCACGGCGACCTTCTCGCCGTGCTCGGCGATCACGCGGCGACACCACTGCGGATTCTCCAGCGCCGCCGTGCCAAGGTTGACCCGAGCGCAACCGGTGGCCAACGCCGCCGACAGGGTGTTGTCGTCACGTATGCCGCCAGAAAGTTCGACGCTGACGTCGAGCCGTCCGATGACCTCGGCCAGCAATTCGAGGTTGGTCCCGCGACCGAAGGCTGCGTCGAGGTCGACCAGGTGGATCCACTCGGCGCCGTCGGTCTGCCAGCCCAATGCGGCGTCCAACGCTGAGCCGTAGTCGGTTTCGCTGCCAGCCACACCCTGTACGAGGCGTACGGCCTTGCCTTCGACGACGTCGACGGCTGGCAGAAGTATCAGTGGAACGTTGGTCACTAGAGCCCCTCGACCCAATTGCTCAGCAGCGCCGCGCCGGCGTCACCGCTCTTCTCCGGATGAAACTGCGTGGCGGACAACGCACCGTCCTCGACGGCCGCCAGGAACGGTACGTGGTGCGTCGCCCAGGTGAGCAGGGCGTCGGGATCGCCCTCCCACTGCTGCGCGGCGTAGGAGTGCACGAAGTAGAACCGGGTGTCGGCGTCCAGCCCCTTGAACAGCGCACTCCCCGGTGCGGCGGCCACGACGTTCCAACCCATGTGCGGAATCACCGGCGCATCGAGTCGCACGACGGACCCGGGCCACTGCGCGCAACCCTGCGTCTCCACCCCGAACTCGACGCCGCGGGCGAACAGGATCTGCATGCCGACACAGATGCCGAGTACGGGCCTTCCCGCCGCCAGCCGGTCGGCGACGATCTTCTCACCGCCGACACCACGCAGGCCCTTCATGCACGCCTCGTAGGCGCCAACCCCTGGCACCACCAGACCATCGGCGTTCGCCGCCGCGGCGGGATCCGAGGTGACCTCGACCGTCGCCCCGACCCGTTCCAGCGCACGCTGCGCCGACCGTAGGTTGCCCGACCCGTAGTCGAGGACCACCACGGACTTCACTGTCACAGCGTGCCTTTGGTGGACGGCACCCCGGTGACCCGGGGATCGGGCTCGACGGCCTGGCGCAGAGCGCGCGCGACCGCCTTGTACTGGGCCTCGGTGATGTGGTGCGGGTCGCGGCCGTACAGCGTGCGCACGTGCAGCGCGATCCGCGCGTTCATCGCAAGCGACTCGAAGACGTGCCTGTTGATCACGGTGTGGTACGGCACCGCGCTGCCCGCAATCGTGCTGTGCAGCATGTGATCCGG
>Ga0137412_10000589_pt1 | contig 26272 bp, 20 predicted proteins | sample CZODoug2_1_16fun_FD_122160 | JGI IMG/M metagenome (GOLD analysis project Ga0137412, IMG submission 122160) | Vadose zone soil fungal communities from Angelo Coast Range Reserve, California, USA - CZODoug2_1_16fungal (Hybrid Assembly) | ecosystem: Environmental > Terrestrial > Soil > Vadose zone... | reverse complement strand
TCCTCGCTCCACCCGCGCTCGAGCAGCGCCCCGAACAACCGTGGGTAGCTGGACACATCTTCCAGGCCGGTGGGGAGCCAGCCGGTGCCGTCGTAGTCGCCACCGATCCCGATGTGGTCGATCCCCGCGGCCTCACGCGCGTGGTCAACATGGGCCACCACCTCGGCCATGGTCACCTGGGGTTCCGGCGGGCCATCCCACGACGCGGCGAACCGCTTACGGACCCCGACGTCGCGGTGATCATGCCCGGCTACCGCCATAGCGTCGATCAACTCATTGTCCCGGGCGGCCACCGCCGGTGAGACGAACTGAGGAACGAAGCTGACCATGCATACGCCCCCGTTACCGGCGAGCTTCCCGAGCACATCGTCGGGCACATTGCGCGGGTGATCGTTGATCGCCTTACAACAGGAATGAGTGAACACCACCGGCGCGGTGCTGGTCGCCAGCGCATCGCGCATCGTCGTCTCCGCGACATGCGAAAGGTCGACCAGCATCCCGATCTTGTTCATCTCCTGCACCACGTCCCGGCCGAACTCGGTCAGCCCACCGGCCACTGGTTCGTCGGTGGCCGAATCCGCCCACGGGGTGTTGAAGTTGTGGGTGAGCGTCATATACCGGACACCGAGCCGCCGCAGAGCACGCAGCACCCCGAGCGACTCACCGATGCTGTGCCCGCCCTCCGCACCCAGCATCGAAGCGATCTTGCCCGCGCGGAACGCGGCCTCGGCCTCAGCCGCGGTGGTGGCCAGCGCGAGGTGCGACGGATACCGCTCGACAAGCTGGTGCACAACCTCAATCTGCTCGAGCACGGCCGTGACCGCGCCGTCACCGGCGAGTGAGCACGGTACGTAGACCGACCAGAACTGCAGCCCCACCCGGCCTTCACGCAGCCTGAGCAGATCGGTGTGCAGCTGAGGTTGCGGCTGGCTCAGGTCCACTCCGGCGACCGCCGCGACCGAGTCCGGTCCGGCCGTGTGCCGAAGCCTCCACGGCAGGTCGTTGTGGCCATCGGCCAGCTGCACCGCCGTCAGCAGATCACGTGCCCGGTCAACCCCTGCCGGGTGGCGGGCGGCGGTCTCCGCGACTGCTTCGGCCGTTGGGCGGCGCTGATGGCGCACCTCGTCGTTCGGCATTTGAGAGAGGTCCTGTTTCTGCGGTCAGAGATGGGTGGTGTGCTGGGGTGACGTGCGGAGCGCAGCAGTTGGTGGGCGAGGTCGCGGAGTTGGCCTGGTCGATGACCGATCGGGATTCCCGTGCGATGCGCAGGTTGCGTTCCACCGCTTGCGACTGGTGGTGACGGCGGTCAGTGACCCAATCTCGGCGGGTGCCCGCTGGTGAGGTGGGCAGGGGCACGGACAGGCAGGAGCGAATCCTGACTTGGTGAGCGGAGTCGGCTCCTGACCAGCGGACAGACGATCATCAAAGGTCATGGCGTGGCCCCGGCTGTCGGCCTGGTGGCAACACACGGCTCAGGCCCTGCAAAACCCGGCCACAACAGCCACGGCCGGTACGCCGGCCACTGCAAACCCGCGCGACACCCGACGGGGTCTGGGCCAGATATCGTCGTCGCCACACCCCGGACTTCTTCAGGGTGATACGACCGCAACGATAGCGCCACGCTTCGGCGCTGGCCGAGGCAAGCACTCAAGATTTAACCACACGGTCCAGCGATGCGCGGCACTGTCATTTTCCTGGCGCCGGATCACTGTCGTTCTACTGACATTCCACCCGCGCGTACTCCACTGGTGTGCCCAGCGGCAGCGACCCATCCCCGCGCTCACGGCACGAGGTGGGCGCCGAAGTTCAGCAGAGGTGACCGGTACACTTAACATGTCGGTAATCTTGCCGACCCTCAGGGCAGACCACTCGCTGAACGTTGGGCTCGCCGCCCCGCCACGATCGCGTCGCCTTCTCTGAGCCTTCTCAGAGGATCTTATGCCTTCGCTCGTCAGTAGTATCCCTTCTCGTGGCGCGTCCGAACAGAGCGAGTCGATCGCTCCGGCGGCTCCCTTCGCGCTTCCCACCGGTTCCACCGCGATCGTCTACTGCGAGGGCCTGTTCGGCGAGCAGGACGGCAAGACCGGCAACGGCCTGGTCCGGCACTCGGAGAAGTACGAGATCCTCAGCGTCATCGACAGCCTCCGGGCCGGAGTCGATGCCGGGAGCTTCCTTGACGGCGCCCCGAACGGCATCCCGGTGCTGGCGTCGCTCGCCGAGTCCATCTCGCACGCCGGCCGCGTGCCCGACTACCTGATCTGCGGGCTGGCACCTGCCGACGGCCTGCTGTCGGACGAGCAGCGGATCGTGCTGCTCGACGGCATCGCTCGTGGGATGCACATCATCAACGGCCTGCACGAATTCCTCAACGACGACGCCGAGTTCGTTGCGGCAGCCGTGCTCACCGGCGTCACCATCACCGATGTACGCCGACCGAAGGCCAAGCGCGACCTGCACCTGTTCTCCGGCCGGATCTTCGACGTGACATGTCCCAGGATCGCGATCCTGGGTACGGACGGGGCGATCGGGAAGCGCACCACCGCCACCTTGCTGGTCCAGGCGCTGTGCGCACGCGGCATCAAGGCGGTCATGGTCGGCACCGGTCAGACCACCTTGATCCAGGGCGGGAAGTACGGCGTCGCGCTGGATGCGCTGGTCCCCCAGTTCTGCTCGGGCGAGGTCGAGCACCAGGTCGTCGCCGCGTTCGAGGGTGAGGACCCTGACGTGATCGTGGTCGAGGGCCAGGGCGCGCTCAGCCACCCTGCGTACCTGACCTCCGCCCACATCGTGCGTGGCAGCCGCCCGGCCGGTGTGATCGTGCAGCACGCGCCGAAGCGCAAGGTGCTCGGCGACTTCCCGATGATGCCGATGCCGACCGTGGCCAGCGAGATCGCCCTGATCGAGGCGTTCGCCGACACCCGTGTCATCGGGGTCGCGATCAACCACGAGGAGATGACCGAGGACGAGCTGAGCGAAGCGATCGAGGAGCATCGCTCGCAACTCGGCGTCCCGGTCACCGACCCTCTGACGTCCCCCGCGTCGGATCTGGTCGACATGGTGTTGACGGCCTTCCCCGCGCTCGCGGCGGTGGCCGACACGACATCCGTGTGACCGCGCTCCGGATCGAGACCGACCTCGACAAGGTCGAGCAGAACACGCGGGTCCTGGTTGATCGTCTTGCCTCGACCGGCATCCGGGTCACCGGGATCACCAAGGCCGTGCTGGGCTCGCCCAAAGTCGGAGCAGCGATGCTCCGCGGCGGCGCACGCGGCCTCGGTGATTCCCGGGTGCCGAACCTCGCTCGGCTGGCTGGGCTGGACCGGTCACCGTTACGCACGTTGATCCGCTCACCCATGCTCAGCCAGGCGGGACGGGTCGTTGGCGTTGCCGACGTCAGTCTGAACACCGAGGCCGTTGTGCTCGCGGCGCTCGATCGTGCGGCGTCCCGAACGAAGCGGACGCACGGCATCGTGCTCATGGTCGAGCTGGGTGACCTACGCGAAGGCATCGCGCTCGACGACGCCCCCGAGGCCGTGCGTGCTGTCCTCGGGCACTCCTCCCTCCGGCTCGTCGGGCTTGGCGCCAACCTCGCCTGTCAGAACGGTGTCGTGCCCGACGACCGGAACATGGGCATCCTCACCGGGCTCGTGGATGACATCGAGGCACTTCACGGGATCTCGCTCGACGTCGTCTCAGGTGGCAACTCGGCAAACCTGAACTGGGCTCTGAACACCGACGACGTCGGCAGGATCGATGAACTCCGACTCGGCGAAGCCATCCTTCTCGGCGTCGACCCGCTGTACCGGACGCCGATCCCCGGCCTGCACACGGATGCCTTCACGTTGACCGCCGAGGTCATCGAGGTCGCCATGAAACCGGCTCAGCCCTGGGGAGACCGTGCTCAGGCCGCCTTCGGTGAGGCGCCGATCCGCACCGGCAGCGGCACCGTGCACCAGGCGATCCTGGCCCTCGGTCGCCAGGACGTAGAACCAGACGGTCTGCAGCCACCTGAGGGCATCACGATCCTCGGGATGAGCAGCGACCACCTGGTGGTCGACCTCGGCGATCACCCCGTTGTGGTCGGCGACGAGATCGACTTCGGCGTCGGCTACGGCGCACTCGTGCGGGCGATGACGTCGCCCTTCGTCACCAAGATCGAGCGCCTTGTCCGTCCCGTCGCACCGAAGGTGACCCAGGTGCCAACACCGATCCAAGATTCGACCCGCCGCTCAGTGCCCGATGCCGATATCGGTGGCGACTTGCCCGGCAACGCGAATGGTGGCGGCGGTGATCACGCTCGCCCTAGGTGTTAGCCGAGGACTTGCCGCCGCGGGAGGACCCGTTCAGTCCCCAGACCGGAACCAGATCCTTGACGCGCGCATTCGTGCCCTTATAGCGTACGTAAATGATCAAAGCGACTCGCGCATGACATACGGCGGCGCGGCGATTGTCCGGATGTTCGCCGAACTGGACGGATACCAGCCACCCCACCACGTCGGTACAACGAATCGCCGGATATTCGGGCCGGAGGACGGCATCGGCGACTTCTCAATGGTGCGGGGCACCCTGTGGCCCGGTGGTGGTGCAGATCGGCATTACCACGAGCACTCCGACCAGCTGATCTTCGTGATGAGCGGCCGGTGCCGCGTCCGCGCCGGAGCGACCGACGTGGTGCTGGTTGGCAACGACACGGTGTTCCTGCCGCGTTTGGTCCCCCACGTGGTGGACGTGGTCGGTGACGAGCCCCTCGAGCTGTTCATTACCTATCTGCCAGCCCTGCGCCCTGGCGACACCAACCCAGCCGGGACAGGCAACCGGCCAGTCCACCAGGGAGTCTAACCGTCTGCGAGTGCGGTATCAGAACGGCGAGTCGGGGCGACCAGCCCACCATTTTCGGGTTGGAGCGCGCGACGGGGAAGAACTAGGGCGAGCACACTCGAGATGACCAGCAGGACCATCGAGGTGATGATCGCGGCAGTATAGGAACCGGTCCACTCGAACTGCACCGCCGACAGATACGGACCCACAGTCGCACCGACAGGGCCGAAAAGCGCGTAACCCACAGCGTACAGCGTTCCGTAGGAGCGCAGCCCGAAGTACTTCGCGATAAGAATTGCGACCATGTCTCCCTCCGCGCCGAGCGCAAGCCCAGCAACGAGAGCACTGATCAGCCACAGCCCCGATGCTGCTGGAATCAGCAGTAGCGACACCGCGAACGCGGTGATCACGAACAGCGGGGCGGCAATAAGGGTAGGGAATAGATAATCCATTAGCGCCCCAATGCCGGCGCGCCCGATGATCACGCCGAGTCCAGCGAGAGACACGGCGGAGGCAGCCTGTAGCGGCGACTCACCACGGTTCTGCAGGATGGACGAGAGCTGAACGAAGATCGCTGTCGTTGCAATGCAGCTCAACAAGAACAGCGCGACCATCAGAAGATAAGTGGGCGAGCGCAGCGCGGGTCCGGCACCCCAACCAGCTGTCTCGCCGGCGGTCGGCACGATCGCTTTGGTGCCCTGATCCCTCTGCCTCTGGCTGGTATTCCTCGTGCGATCCGATGGCACGAGCAGGATTACCAGCGGCAACGCAAGGAGTGCGAGACAGGCCATAGCAAGATAGCCCGCCCGATATCCGCCAGCCTGGATGATCAACGTCAATGGTGTCGGGAGCAGGAACCCGGCCAGCCCGAGCCCGGCCAGGGTGAGTCCGAGAGCTTTACCCCTCGCCAGGGTGAAGTGCGCGCTGGCAATGCGTGTGTAGATCGTCGGGCCCGTTCCGATTCCGAGCACCGTCATGACCATGAAGACAACTTGGAAACCCCAGAACGGCCCCTGATACATCGCGCACGCGGCGATGCACGCCGCGAACATCGGGATGCCGCAAAGGGCAACGCGCCTGGGCCCCACGCGGTCCACGAGACGGCCGAACGGATACGCACAGGCAAGAGCCAGCGGCACGCCGTAGAGCCCCGCGACGGTGATCTGGCTGGTGTGAACGCCGAAGGCTTTGCTGATCGGCCCGTAGAACAGACCTTGGGAGTAGAACGCGAGCCCCGAACTTCCCAGGCATGCTCCGATCACGGTGGCGACCAAGATCTTCCATCGCGCCCGCAGCTCGCCCAACCCTGTCGTCTCCATTGACAAGCCTCTCGACGTCGGCGGCGCTAACCTGCGAAACCGTAGAAGCGGACAGCTGCACGCGTCAAGCGGTCAATCGTGCACAGGCGCAGGCACGATCGCTGAACATCCTGCTATATTTCGCCAAGTTGCGAGCACAGCGACGCTACTGGCGTGTGCTGTGCGGGTCCGAGCTAGGAGATTTCATGGTCGACGAATCGCCCTCCGAGGTCCGACGGCGCGAGCGCAACCCGATCGGTGCGCTGACCCGCGTCTTGTCGGCGATGGTTGAGATCGACGCTGATTCCGTCGGGGTCCGAGAACTTGCCCGGCACCTGGACAGCCCCCCGAGTTCGCTGCAGCGCACCCTGGAAGCCGCGCAGGAGAGTGGTCTGGTCACCTCCTCCCCCTCCGGTGGCTGGGAGCTCGGCTGGGAGTTCTTCCGGCTGTCCACCCTCGCCCAGCGGCGCCGGCCTTTCGCGGCCGCCGGCCCGGTGCTCGAGCGACTCCGCGATGTCTCGGGTGAGACCGCGGTGCTGACGGTGTACGACCCCGGCCGCCGTCGACGCATGTTCGTCGACTCCGCGGCGAGTCACCACAGCATCCGCTTCGTCCCGGAACTGTTCTCATGGATGCCGATGCACGCCGGTGCCACTGCCCTGGCGATCCTCGCTCATCGGTCCGAGACTGAGCGGCAGGCTGTGTACGACGACGGAATGCCGAGTCTGACTCCTCGCACGTTGGTGGTGCCCGGCGACATCGAGCGCGCCCTGGCGGGTGTCCGTGAGCTGGGGTACTCGGTCAGTGACGACGAGGTCAACCTGGGTGCCGTCGCCATCGCCGCCCCGATCCGGACGCTCGCGGGCGTGACGAGCGCGATCGGGGTCATCCTGCCGAGGCAACGCTTCGAACCGATCGCGCGAGAAGGGCTCGCCGTCCTTGTCCGCGAAGCAGCCGGAGAGTTGGAGCACCGATTCGGCGATCCATCCGAGAGCCTGCGCGCACTCGTCGGCGGCGCCAACCGCGACGAGCGACAGGATCCTCACGATGAGCTGAAGAGGAACGCATGAATGGCCCTCTCAACGGCCTGCGGGTCCTCGACCTCAGCTCCGTGATCATGGGCCCTTACGCGACCGCCATCCTGGGAGATCTCGGAGCGGACGTGATCAAGGTCGAGCTCGCGGACGGCGACATCGGACGCCAACTCGGCCCGTCCCGCCATCAGGGCATGAGCGCGCTGTCGCTGAACCTGCTGCGCAACAAGCGCAGCATCGTCCTCGACCCGCGCTCCGCCGACGGCCAGGCCGAACTGCAACAGCTCATAGTGGGCGCCGACGCGATCGTGACGAATCTGCGCCCCGGGTCGCGAGCTCGCCTCGGCCTCGACTGGCCCACGGTGCACGAGCTCAACCCACGCGTCGTGCTGTGTACCGCCCAGGCCTTCGCGTCCGATTCGTCCCGAGGATCCGCGCCGGCCTACGACGACGTCATCCAGGCAATCTCCGGCACCGTCGACATCTACCGCCGCGCGTGGGGCGAACCGCGCTTCTCGCCCTCGGTCGTCGCGGACAAAGTGTGCGGCCTGTTCATCGTCAACTCCGTACTGGCCGCCCTCTACCACGTCAGATCGGGCGGACCTGGGCAGTGGGTCGACGTACCGATGGCCGACACGATGCTCACATTCAACCTCGTTGAGCACTTGTCCGGACGAACGTTCATCCCGTCCGAAGGCGACCTCGGATGGCAGCGAACACTGGTGCCTGAGCGCGCTCCGCACCGTGCCAAGGACGGATGGGTGTGCGTGATGCCCTACTCCGACCGGAACTGGACCGACTTCTTCAATGACGTCGGGCGCCAGGACCTGGCGGGCGACCCGCGCTTCGACACCGCGACTCAACGCCATAGCCACTCCGGTCCGCTGCAGGCAGCCCTGGCCGAGATCATTGAAACCGACACCGTGCACACGTGGCTTGACATGTGCGCCCGCCTGGGCATCGCCGCGGAAGAAGTACTCGATCTTGACCATATCGAGGACAACCCCTATTACCGGGAACGGCGGCTGCTGCGCACCGTGGCACATCCCAGTGAAGGGCTACACCACCACATCCGACACCCGGTCGACTACTCGGCAACCCCCGTCCCGAACCCCCGGCCCGCGCCCAATCTCGGTGCGGACAACGGAGCAACCTGGCTACCCCCTCGGCACGACCGTGGCCACGAGCAATCGGTCGACAACTCGACCAGTCGAGGAGTTCGGGAATGAGTTCGGGAATGAGCGAAGGTCCTTACCTGACCCACGTAGTGCAGACAACAATGCCGTTGCCGAACGGTCCATCCCTCGCTACCACTGTCTTCCGACCGGCGGGCGAGCACACCGCGCCGACCGTGTTACTACGCACCCCGTACGGGAGGGCCCAGCAGTATCCCGAGGGCATTTTCTGGGCCTCCCACGGCTACAACGCTGTCGTCCAGGACACCCGGTCGTCGACCTCGTACTTCCACGAAGCCGACGACGGAGCCGAAACGGTCGCCTGGATCGAGCGCCAAAGCTGGTTCGATGGCCGGCTGGCTTTGACCGGGTCCAGTTACCTCGGCTTCGCCGCCCTGGCGATCGCCTCCCGCCGACCCGACATCGTCACTGCCCTGGCGACACGGATCTACAGCTCAGACCGGACCTCCGCCTGGTACCCCGGCGGGGCACTCAGCCTCGACTTGACACTGACCTGGTCCGCTCAGCAGGAAGCCACCGGCCAACCGGCCAGGTGGCCCGTTGCCGGGTCCCTCAACCCGGAGATGCCAGCCATTCCGGATGAAGTCTTTACCCACCTACCCCTGGGCGAGGCCGATGTCGCCCTCACCGGCGAGCCGCTGCCCTTTTACCGCGAGCGGCTTCACCATGGACCCGACGACCCGCACTGGAAGCCCCTCGACTTCTCATCCGTGCTCGAGACGTCCGCGATACCGACACTGCTGATTGACGGCTGGTTCGACTACCACCGGACTTACATGTACCAGGACTTCGAGCGGCTCGGCCGCAGCGGAGCGCCACGTCGCTGGGTGATCGGACCGTGGACGCACTCCACGCTAGATCCCGACGTCGTCGCGCGGGAAACTCTCGCCTGGTTCGACCGATACGTCCGAGGCACGGACAGCACGCAGCACGCCATCGACACCACAGCGGCCGAAGCGGCGCTCCTGCTGACTCCTGGCGGGGAACTCATCGAATCGAAGACCTGGCCGCCCTCCACGGCCGCACTCGTTCTCCGCCCCTCCCCCGACCGTTCTCTCACCACTGGCGACGACATGAAGACGACGCTCCCGCGGGAGCAGACCCTCAGCTTCACCTACGATCCGACCGATCCGACCCCAGCGGTCGGCCTCTCCGCCTTCGGAGATCTCAACGCCGCCGGCGCCCGCGACAACTCCAACCTCGAGGCCCGCGACGACGTAGTCGTCTTCACCACGGACCCGCTCGACACCGATCTGGTCTGCGTCGGCCAGGTCGACGCAACCCTGGACATCACATCGACGAACGCCTACTCCGACCTGTTCGTCCGAATCTGCGATGTGACTCCCGACGGTAGGTCACTGAATGTAATCCACGGCTTTGTCCGCCGCGTCGAGGCAGCCGGCGAGCGACAGGATGTGCACATCGACCTCGGCCCGATCGGGCACCGGTTCGCCCGCGGACACCGCGTCAGGTTGCAGATCTCCGGGGGCGCACACCCGTTCTACGACCGCAACCTCGGCACCGGACAGTCGTGGCTCACCGGCACGACGGTCCAGCCGTGCACACACCACCTGCACCTCGGCCCCGTCACCGGCACAAGCGTAACCATCCCCGTGGTAAACCCAGTCACAGCTTTCTGACCACACCCGCCCTCGCACCACATCGACTGGAACGACCCCGGGGGGGAATTACTCGCGGGGTGTGCTCAGCCCGGGCAGCACCGTGTCCAGCAGGAAAGTCAACGCGTCCTGCAGATCGAACGGAGGCTCCTCGTCGGTGCCGGCGACCCAGTCGAACAGCGTCCCGAAGTATCCGCTGTAGAGCAGCACGGCGGCCCGCCTCGACTCGATGTCGCGGCGGATCTGGCCGAGCCGTTGCCCCTCGGTGATCATCCGGGTGATCACCCCCGCCTGCTCCCCGATATCGGCGTCGAACGGGCCGCCGCTCTCCCGCCAGGCACCGAACATGCGACGAGTGAGCGGCCGCTCCGCCACGTTGATCTTCGTGAGCTGCTCGAAGTAATGCCGCAGCAACACCGAGATGTCCGCTCCCTCGGCCAGGTCCGGGCGCAGCGTGCTCTCCACCTGGCTACGTCTGCGCTGACCCCACTCGCCCATGAAGTCGATCTTGCGCGGGAAGTGATTGAACGCGGTCTTACGAGCCACGTCGGCGCGCTCGGCGATCTCGTCATAGGAAGTCGCGACAAAACCCTGGACCAGGAACAGCTCGAGGGCGGCGCCGTACACCCGGTCGTGAACCTCTCGCCAGCGCCGCTCCCGCCGCCCCTCCGGTTCGCCGGACATCCGCCTGCACACCCCTCCCGCTCGTCGGGGCCTTGACAGCACCCAACAGCTAACCCATAGTAGCATCAATGCACTTAAGTCTTCTTTTATGCTCAAGTGTACGTTTGAGTGCGGCCTTGACCTCAGTACCCAGGAGTGCTCATGACGACCGATAACCGAAACGACAACCCCGAGCGCGTCGCGCTTGCCGCTATCGCGTAGCTCCGAGCAACAGACCGGCAGCCGGCGCGGTATCCCGCACTGCCCGGCTGACCCGGAAGCCGGATCCGTGCGTCAGTCAGATTACGAAGGAGAGCAAACAATGGAGTACTTCTCCCAGTTCGAAGACCAGCAGGAAATCAGCCAGGAGCCCGTGGGCCTGGCTCGCAACGAACTGGCCCAGGCGGCGGAGACCGGCCGCGATGTCAGCGCGTTGCGGGAGCGATTGACCGAGCTCGATGACGGGGACCACGACGAGCTGCTCAAGATCTACCAGGAAATTCTGGCGCTCCCCGCGCCGAGGGACTGGCCCCACTTCGAAGGCTCAGCGTTGGAGGACATCCAGTCCGAACTACCGCCCGCCAACCCGACCAACCCGATCTCGGGTGACGAGTTGGCCGACCGAGTCCACGGGGCCTGGGTGGGGCGCATCGCGGGCAACATGCTCGGCAAGCCCTGGGAGATGGGGTGGGAACGGCGCCGGATGAAGGCGTACCTGCAGGACCACGATGCGTATCCCTTGACCGACTACGCCCCCATCGACGACGAGGCCCGCGCGACCGAGCAGGGGTTCCTCCTCTTTGCCTACGGCGTGTCCCGAGGCCGGGTCGACGGCGGCGTGCGTGACGACGACGTCGACTACACCGTTCTAGGGCTACACCTCTTGCAGACCTACGGGCCCGGCTACACCTCGATCGACGTGGCCCGCGAATGGCTTTACCGCTTTCCCGTCTACCAGCTCTACACCGCCGAGCGCGCCGTCTACCAGAACCTCATCCGCAAGGTGGCACTCGAGCAGGTCGCAGAGTTCGAGAACCCCTACCGGGAGTGGATCGGCGCCCTCATCCGCGCCGACATCTACGGCTACCTCAACCCGGGCAACCCCCGGGCGGCCGCCCTGCTGGCCTACCCCGACGCCGCGCTGAGCCACCGCGCCAACGGCATCTACGGCGCCATGTGGGCCGCCGCCCTCATCGCTATCGGCTTCACCGACACCAGCCCGACCCAGTCCATCCGCGACTCGCTCCAGCACATTCCGCCGACCTCCCGCTTGGCAGCGGAGATCACCACCGTGCTGGCCGACTTCGAAGCCGGCCTGACCTGGGACACCACCATGGACAAGCTCGACGCCCGCTGGCGCGACACGTCCTGGGTGCACGTCCTGCCCAACGCCGGCGCACTGACCGCCGCCATCCTGTGGGGCGACGGCGACTACACCGCCACCGTCGCCCTGGCTGTCCAATCCGGTCTGGACACCGACTCCATCGCCGCCACCGCCGGCTCCTGGGCCGGCGCCCGCCTCGGCGCCCGAGCACTGCCCACCCACCTCACCACCCCGCTGCGCGACCACTACACCAGCGCCGTCTTCGGCTACGGCGCCTCCCCGATCAGCAGCTACGCAGAACACACCCTGCGCCTGATCGAAACGGCGACGGAAAAGGGCTGAGGGCCTGCCCGGCCCGCCTCTACCAGGATTCACTGCAATACGCACCAGCCCACGCGACGCAGCTCGCACGTGTTACTCATCGAGGAGCCACCACCATGGGACGCACTCTTGTTCGAGGCGGTCATATCCTGTCGATGGATCCCGAGATCGGGATCCTCCCGCAGGGAGATGTCCTCATCGAGGATGGGCTTATCGCCCAGATCGGACCGTCAATACCCGTTACCGATGCCGAGGTAATCGACGCTACCGGTCATATCGTCGCTCCCGGGCTCATCGACACCCATCGACACACGTGGCAGGCGTTGCTGCGTGGGCTGGCCACGGACTGGAGCACCACGGAATACCTCGTCCACGTTCGGTTCGGCATCTCTCGGGCCTATCAACCTTCGGACATCAAGCTCGCCAATACCCTCGGAGCGTTTGACGCGCTCAATGGGGGCGTCACCACGATCCTGGATTACTCCCACTCGATCAATACTCCGGACCATGCCGACGCGGCGGTGGAAGGATTACGAGACGCAGGGATCCGCGCGGTCTTCGGCTACGGGTTCTTCGAGAGCTCACCAGGCTCACCCATCTACTTCCCCGACACTGCCGCGCGTATCAAAGACCTCAACCGCGTAGCGGACACCTACTTTTCCTCGAACGATGCCCTGATCACGTTGGGAGTCTCGCTCACCGAGCCAGTATCTGTGCCCTTCTCCACCACGCGCGCGGAAATCGAAGCAGCGCGATCGCTGGGCGCGGTCATGGTCACCCACACTGGCAGCATACATTCACTCCCCAACGGAGTGAGAGAGCTGGACGCCGGCGGACTACTCGGTCCTGACATGGTCCACGTCCATTGCACCGCACTCAACGACGAGGAATGGGCCATCATTGCTCGAACGGGAGGGAAGGTGTCGATCGCGGTCGAACCGGAGTTGAACTCAGGAATGGGTCGACCTCCGTTCACTGCATGCGAACGCCACGGAATCAAGCCGACCCTGTCCTGCGATTCGGTCTGCTCGACACCTGGCGACATGCTGAGTCAATTGCGGTTCGCGCTCGGGTTCAAACGGTGGGAGAACAACGAGGCGGCGAATCTCGCCGGCAGGGATCCAGCTTCGCTGAGCATCACCGCGGCCGACGCGCTGCGCTGGTCCACGGTGAACGCCGCGGAAGCGGTCGGCCTCGGCGACCGTATCGGCAGCCTGTCGCCGGGCAAGCAGGCCGACCTCATCATCGTGGGCGGCGCGGCACTCAACCAACATCCACGGATCAACGCGGCTGGCACACTGCTTGCCCACACAACGGCCGCCGAAGTACGCCACGTCCTGGTAGGCGGCAAGGTCGTCAAACGCGACGGGGTGCTCCTCTCCGCGCAACTCCCCACGCTCCTGGACGAGGCCGACCGCGCCACAGCCGACCTCCTTGCCCGCGCCGAAGCCCTCCCCAGCGGGCTTCCGGAGCTCCTGCGAAACGGGTTCTCCGCCGAACAGGCATTGGCGAACCTCCGCGACACGACTCCGCAACACAACTGAGCAACAGGTCATCGTAGGAAGCGAGAATGCCGATGATTCCTCGCCCACCGTTCGACCTCGAGTGCGAAGCGGCACTGTCGCAGCTGACGGTTCGACTTCCCTCGCCAATCACCGTCGACATGATCCCCGCCATTCGCGAGGGCTCGGCAGCGTTGTTCCCCTCAGTGGAGTCGTCCATCGGCGATCGGCCGGTGGAGGTCGAGCACCGCACGATTCCTGGCCCCGGGGGAGCCCCGGCCCTCGAAATCTCGATCCTGTATCCCCGCGGCGTCTCCTCCGCCGCGCCGGTCGTCTACTACATCCACGGTGGCGGGATGTTCCTGGGCAACCGATTCCTTGGTGCCGAGCAGCTCGCCGGGTGGGTGGACGCCCTCGGTGTTGTCGTCGTCACCGTCGAGTACCGGCTTGCCCCGGAGAACCCTGATCCCGCACCGGTCGAGGACTGCTACGCGGGACTCGTGTGGACAGCGGCCAATGCCGCCGAGATCGGGATCGATGCGACCCGCCTGGTCATTGTCGGCGAGAGCGCCGGTGGTGGGCTGGCGGCGGGAACGGCGCTGTTGGCCCGTGACCGGGGCGGTCCCGCCCTGGCCGCTCAGATGCTGATTGCCCCGATGCTCGACGACCGCACCAACACCTTCTCCAGCGAGCAGTTCGACGGCGTCGGCCTCTGGGACAAGCGCAGCAACCTGTTCGGCTGGACAACGCTGCTCGGTGAGCGGCGCGGTACCGAATCCGTCAGCCACTACGCCGCACCCGCCAGAGCGGACGACCTGTCCGGGCTGCCGCCCACGTTCATCGACGTGTCGTCCACCGAGATGCTTCGCGACGAGTCAGTGGCTTACGCGGCCAAGATGTGGGCGGCCGGGACCCAGGCGGAGCTGCACGTGTGGCCCGGCGGATTCCACAGCTTCGACAGCGTGGCTCCGACGGCCCGGATCTCGATCGAGGCCAGAGCAGCCCGAACCGCATGGCTGAGAAGGATTCTCGGCTGAGGCGCTCCAACCGCTGTTGAAGTTCAGTTGTCCTGGAGCCAGTTTCCGTGGAATCCGAAGGGCACCCGGCGCGGCAACGCGATGGTGGCCACGGGTGGCGCGGAAATGTCCCCGGCATCGATGATGACGAGGTCGCTGGTGTCTTTTGCCTGGTCGTAGACAAAGGTGAGTAGCCAGCCAGGCCCGCCGGGGCGGTGGTCAGCGGGGGCGAAGGCGGCCTCGCCCGGGTAGCAACCGGGGCCGAACCGGTGGACGGCGGCGCCGCCGGAGTGCAGGTCGTACCGGATGATCGCGCCCGGCAACTCGGTTCCTGGTGCTCCCGTGACAGTGACATGTCCGAATCGGCTGTCCAGGCCGGCGAGACGGTCGTCGATGCGGGGGAACTCGCAGTGCTGGTCGCTGAGCTGCTCCTCGACCACGGTGCCCGTGGTCAGGTCGATGGTCCAGCGCCACAACGTCGGCTTGTCCCCGAAGGTCGCATCCGCACTCCACAACCTCGGGTAGCGACAGACGTGCAGGACGATCTGTTGCCCACCTGGGCCGGTGACCTCGTGCGCGTTGAGGGTGTGGAACACGTAGCAAGGATCGATCGCGAACCAGCGGATCTCGCCATGTGGGTCGTCTCGGCGCAGCACACCGAGCCGCGCACCGTAGTCGTCGTCCCACCGGTAGGGCATGTCCCCGCCACGCTTGGCGGTCTCGAGGTCGAAGACAACGGGAAGATCCATGAACACAACATGCTCGGCGGTAAGGCTGAAATCGTGCATCATCGTATGCCTGGGCACATCCACCGGCCGACTGACCGTCAAGTTCCCGGCGGCGTCGGCACGGTGGTAGGTCAGATAAGGCGGGTACAGGCCGCCGTAACCGAAAAAATGCAGCTCACCGGTGATCGGGCAGGTCTTGGGATGCGCGGTCATCGGGGTACGCAGTTTTCCGCCGAAGTCGTACGGTCCGGCCGTGTCCAGTTCGGCCGTGAGCTGGTAGGGGAACGCGGTCTCGACAAGCGCCAGGGTCCGACCGGCGTGCCGCACCACGTGGGTGTTCGCCACGCCTACGGACAGATCGGGATTGCTCGGATCGCCGCCGCCCGCCTCACCGGTGAAGGAGCGGGTACGCACCCAACGGTTGCGGTACGAGGCGGCCCGGCCGTTCTCCACCCGCACGCCGTGGACCATCCCGTCGCCGACGAACCAGTGACCCGAGTCGGCGTCACGCGGGTTGGGACCGTTGCGCAGGTACCAGCCAGCCAACTCGGGTGGAATCGCCCCGGTCACGGGCAGTTCGGCGGTGGTGAGCTTGTCGAGGACGGGGGCGTAGTTGCCGGCCAGATGCGGGACGGTCGTGGTCACGTCACGGAGTTCTCGGCGCGAGCCTGGACGATGGCCACATACCGGACGGTGAACACCATCGGGATCACGAATGCCGCGACCTGCGCCACAACACGGGCCACCACGCCGCCCCCGGAATGGACGATCACGGCCAGCAGCACCGCACCGAGGGTGAAGCTAATCGCCCAGACGAGAGTGATGATGACGTTGACCCGCAGAAACATCGGCTCTGCCCAAGCCTCACGGGGAGTCGTCTGCTTGGCGATACCGAGGGTGAACGGCCGCCGGATGGCAAGGGATCCCCACGCGATCACACCCAGCGCGGCACTGGACAACGCCGCGCTGTAGCTCAGCAACCCCGACTGCGGGGCCCCGAAAGCCAGCGCCACCAAGGCCACAAAAAAGACCCCCGACCCGATCTCGATGATCAGGGCGTCGGGCGCCACACCGCGTCTGCGTTGCTGAATGAGCACCAGCACAGTCACCGCGAGCGCGGCGAGCGCTCCCCATCGTTTACTCGCGGCCGAATCCCCCGCAATGACCGCATAGACGATCCATGGGGCGAACGTACGCAGGTAGGACACAACCAACTCCTCAGCAAGCCGCAACGAGCGGGTCGGCGGCTATCTCGCCGACCGGCTTTGCAGGTCCATGGGCGCGATCCTCGGGCCTTGGAGTGCTCATGGTCCAGTCCATCTGCTGCTCATTCACTGGTCATCTGGCCGTGAGTTCTCGATTCCACAGCCAGTCGCACACCTGCGCGACGCCCGTGACCAGGTGCCGGCGATAGGTGCTGAACGGGAGGCCGAGTCGCTCGGCGGCGGCCTCCTGGGTGGGCGCCCGCAGGCAGTAGGTGGCGTGCAGCGCCCGGTGCGGTTTGAGGCCGTCCGGGGCGTCGGCGAGAGCTTGCACGGCGTCGGTCAGCAGCTCCCGCATCTGCGCTCCGTCGCTGGCCAACCTGGTCGAACACAGGATGTTGGCGGTGAGCAGGTCGTTTCGCCCGAGATCGCGCAGCGCGGCGCGCACCGCCTCGTCGAACTCCACCCTGGTCAGGACCACATCCTGTTGGTCGACTGATGGCAGCCGGCCGGAAACCAGCTCGGCGTTGAGCCGCGCGAGCCACTTGCTGACCGGCATCACTCGCCAGTCGTGGCCGAACAGCCCGCATTCACGGTCACCGATCCGAGGGTGTACCAGGACCGGAGCGTGCTCGACGACCTCCATCTGCGGCTTCCAGAACTCCACGTCCGGGGTGACCATGAACGACCACGCGGCCCGCTCGGCGCGCAGCCACTGCGCGGTCGCCCGGGCGACCATCAGGTCCACGGCAGGCGAGGTTCGCCCGTGCGCCTCCGGGTCCACAACGAAGCGGGACACCGCGATGTGCTCACCTTGCCGGGTCGGCCCGTGGATGCGGCTGTGGTCCCAGACAGCTGCCACGACCGGATCGCGGGCGATCTCCTCGGCACAGGGTTTCTCGAGAGTCAGCCAGGCGCAAAAGGCAACGACATCACCGGTCTCGGTCCGCCGCTGGACGTGGAACCCCCGCGGTTGCCGGTCGAGCCAGAACTCGACGATCGCGGCGGATTCCGGACCTTCGCATTCGGCCGCTAACCGGAGTACGTCCGCCCGGTGCTCGGGCCGATAGGCGTCCTCGTACACCTCACCCCGGTCCGACCACGTGACGTAACCGGCGATACCGCTCGCGTTGCGGTACAGGAACAGCAGCGACCTGGTGGCCCGCATGACCTCCGAGTCGGGCGCGGCGCGGATGCCGTCGAGTAGCAGGTCGTGGATGCCCTGATGCAGGCTTTCGAAGCCGCTGGGGTCGCGCCATCTCAGGTCCGCGATGAGCGCGTCGCGGACGACGTCGTGGGGGAACAGGCCGCGTTCGCTCGACTCGACGAACGGCAGGGCGCGCAGCCACTCGAACAGTGACTCCGCATGGTCCCCGACCACGTGGCGCAGCAGGTCAACGGTGGTGACCTCGACGAGTGCGCAGACTTCCAGCGCTCGACGATGTTCCCCGGCCGGAACTTCTCCGATGAGCTGTGCCAGCAGGGTCTCGACAACCCTTCGATCCGGTGCCCAGGCGGCGAGCTCGGACGAGTCGCTGGCCACGACGTCAGAGGCGAGGGTCAACGCCAGAGGAAGGCCGCCCGCGAACGTCAGCAGCTCGCTGTGCAGGTGCGCTGGCACACCCTTGACCACCAGCAGCGATCGGGACTCCGCCGCGGTCAGAGTGGGTAGCGTGATGACCCGCAGCGCGTCGTTCCAGTCCGGGTCGGTGCGCCATCGCGGGTCCGGTGGTAGCCGGCCCGCGATCACCACCACCGCGTCGTAGGGCAACAGGGGCAGGAACCGCGTGCACAGCCAGCTCTCCAGGCCCTGGCACTGCTCGAACGTGTCGATCACCAACACGACCCCTGCCGTGTCCAACGCGGCGGCGGCCGATGACTCGAACGCCGGAGGAGTCGGGCTGATCATCCGCGCGTCGACCCAGACGACAACCCGGCCGACCTCGCGGGCGTCGTCAGACAGTCGCCGCAGCAGCGCCGTCTTGCCGACTCCCCCCGGCCCGTAAAGGTAGAGGACGGAAAAGGTCCGCTCGTCGGTCTCGAGGGCCGACCGGAACAATGCTCGCTCCGTCTCACGGCCGACAAACGACCGCTGACGCGCTTCCCGTAACCGGTGCCCAAGCGTCAAGCCAGATTCATCGCCCACACCATCATCCTCCACTGGTGCCAGCGCCACGGGCGCCCGGCACAACAAGCACAGCAATTGGGCAGCCGCCTCGACTCGAGTCGACTGTGGCCCAACTCAGCGGACACCTTTGATGCGGTAGACGAAAACGGCACCGAGAACTGCAACCACCGCGCCGACGAGGTAGAGCAGGGAGTAACCGCTGAGGGTCGGCGTACCCAGGGCGATGATTCCCGGCGCTATGGCGGGCGCGAGGGACTGCGGGAGCGCGTTGGTGATCGCCCAGACGCCGAGGTCTTTCCCGGTGTCGCTTTGCTGTGGGAGAACCTCGGTGGCCAGCGCCAGGTCGGCCGCGAAGAAACCTCCGCCGCCGAAGCCGAGGATGGTGCCCGCCGTGATGATCATCGCCGGGGTGGAGGCGAAGGCAATCATCACCAGGGCCAGCGCGATGATGAGGGAGCCGGCGGCGACGAACGGCTTGCGGCGATGGAAGCGGTCGGACAGCGCGCCGAGGAGCAGACTGGAGACGATCATCGCGATCGTGGAGCCGAGGTTGGCCAGCACAATGGTCCCGGTCAGCGCGCCGCCCACCAGGCCGAGCCGGTTACTGAGCAGGAAGACCAGGTATGTCAGGAGCCCGGTGTAGCTGAACATGACCGCGAACCGGCTGATCCACAGCCAGCCGAAGTCGGGGTGCCGGCGTGGGTTGAACACGAACGCGAGCGCGAACTCCTTCAGCCCGAGCCTGGCCGGGCGCTGGTCCAGCCTGCGGTCCGGCAGGATCACCACAAAGGCCGTCGCAGAGATGACCAGAAGCAAACCTGGCACGCCGAACCGCCAGGTGTAGCTGTCGAAGGTATTGACAACGACCGATCCGGCCAGCAGGGCCAGCGGTGGGCCTATCCCGACCAGGCCGGACACGAGTCCTCGCCGTTCGGGCGGGACCTGGTCGGCTACGGTTGCGCTGGCGGCCGAAAAGGCGGTGTTGAAGAAGGCTTCGGTGAGGATCCAGCCCACTATCACCAGCCATAACGAGTCTGCCACCGCGATCAGTTGCAGGCTCAGTGCGCCACCGATCGCGCCTCCGATGATCCATGGCCGCCGCATGCCGAACCGCGAGGTGGTGCGATCGGACAATAATCCCCCCAGCGGGCTGCAGATCATCGCAACAATCGCGCCGATCGCGGCCACGAGTCCGAAGGCACCCGTCGCGTGCTCGCTTCCGACCAGTGCTTGGATCTTCAGCGGTAGCGTGATTATGACGGCCGTGAGGATCGCCATGTTCCAGCCGAAGTTGTACAGGCTTAGGCCGGGGGCGAACAGCTTGCCCGGGTCCCCAACGGAGCGGGCCGTCACGCTGTCCGCCAAGGTTTCAGTCCCGAGACGCACGGGGTTCTCCTCGACCATGTAGCGACCTCCTTGTCGTACTCCGCTTGAACCGGGGGGTCGAGCGATTCGCCGAATAGCTCGGCCGGGTGCTATGTGTTTCCGCGCCGACGGCGGTGGCGAATTTAGTATCGGAGAGCGTCCCATGGTTGCATTCGAGCGGCCCGAGTGGCGGGGTAGCAGCCGGCGGCCAGGCCAACCAGCAAGCTCAGCCCGAAGGCACACAGGATGGTATTTATGGAAAGTCCGGGAACGCCGTATGGTGGGAGTATGTTCGGGAGGGTGTGCCGCGCCGCCGCGGTGGCCGCGACGCCGAGTCCGATACCGATGATCCCGCCGACGCCGCCGATGAGCATTGCTTCGAACAGAAAATGTCGCAGGATCGCACTCCGTCGTGCTCCGACCGCGCGTCTGATGCCGATTTCGCCGGTTCGCTCGGTCACTGTGATGAGCATGATATTGGCTAATCCGAGTGCGCCGATGAGGAGAGCGATGCCCGTGGCCACCACGGTGACCCAGCGCAGGAGGGTGAGTGTTTGCGAGGCCAGGAAAACTGCTGGTTCCGCGAGCCCGATCTGGTAGTCACGTTGACCAGGGTTTTTGATGAAGTGTTCGCGGTCTAGTATTGCGGAGATTTGCGTCATAGCCGGCTGGAGTGCGTCCATGCTGGTTGTCAGTATGTTGATGCTTTGGACTGTGTACTTGCCGCCGAAAAGGAAGGTGCGAGCAGTCGTCATCGGAATGAGTGCGAGATTCGCGGGCAACGGGCCGATCGTTCCAATGACTCTGAAACTCACCTTTGCTATCTGGACTGTCGATCCTATGGCGGCATTCGCGTCGCCGTTGAACAGCGCCTGAACAAGTGGTGGCCCTAATAGAATTACGCGTGCTTTCTCAGCGTACTGCTTTTCGGTGAATACAGATCCAGCGGTAAGCGACGTCGCCGACGACTGAACGCGCAGATACCCGGCGGATGATCCGACAATAAACCCGCCAAACTGCATCCCGTTATGGCGCACCGGGACCAAGCCGCCGACAACGGGAACGACGTCGGAGATGGTAGCCGGATCGGCATCTCTGGAGAGTGCCTCGATATCCGAATCCCTGAGACTCCGCGGCTGGTTTCCACCAGATTCCGCGGATGTGCCAGGCGTGATCGATATCGTGGCGTAGTTGGTGACAGTTGCCGCGTTGTAGCCGCTCTCCAAGCCGAGACCGAGTCCTGATGTTAGGACCATAACCGCCTCGCTGAGAACGATCCCCAACATGGTGAGAATGGTACGCAACTTACCGGCGTGCATACAGTGGAAAGCGTTTCGAAGAGGCCCTGTAAGGTGCACCGTCGCGCTCCTTTGCGCATTCACGGACGTCGGCGGGTTCAGGTCAGAGCATGTGGATGTGTTCGACCGCGATCGCCAGCAGCGCGGACCACTTTCGACGGTGAATCTATTTCGAGAAGGGCACGCGCAGGATGCAACACTCGGAAAGGGCAAGCTTCAGGCCAATTGCCTTGCCCTAGGGGGTGCTAGCAGATCGATGTCGATCCCCACGCTCGTTGAGGTCGGCGGCGCAGGCGGCGGCGAAAGAGAGTGGTTCCCGTTCCAATAGCCAGCGTAGGACGTTCGCGTTACCGACGAGTCCGTGGGTGTCGTATTCGGCGCACATCGCGGCAAACCCCTCGGTAGCGCCGGGTCCGGGAAGGATCAAGCCAGTCACATCGACCTGCCGTGGTTGAAGTTGGCGTCCCGTGGCGTCCGCCAGGTGGGCGATCATGTCCCGGGCGGAGAGAACCTGTGGTCCGGCGAGTTCATAGGTCGCGTAGGCGTGGCCCGGTTCGGTGAGCACTCTCGCCGCGGCTTCGGCCACGTCACCGAGGTGGACGGGGGTAAAGGGCATCTCAAGGTTCCAGGGAATCGGGACTACTCCGTCGGTGGCGTTGCCGGCCAGGACAGCGCCGACGGTCTGCGCGTACATGGCGGGCTGCAGGATGGTCCACGGCACCTGGCACTGACGGAGTGTCAGCTCGCCGGCTTCCTTGCGGAGATGGTGGGGCATCGAGGGAGTGTGGGGGTGCAGGACCGAATGCAGCACGATCCGTTCGACCCCGGCCTGCGCTGCCGCGGTGATCGCGTTGGCAATCAAGATGTCTTCATGGGGATGGAACGCGGGGGTGATGACATAGACCGCGGCCGCGCCGGCCAGCGCGCGCCGCAGGGTGGCAGGTTCATTGAGGTCGGCCGAGGTCACTTCAGTGGCATCGGGGTGGTCGGCATCGGGGTGGTCGGCGTCGTGGTGATGCTGCACCGCCCGGATCGCGCTGCGTCCGGAGAGGGCGGCGCAGATACGCCGGCCTGTCCTTCCGCTGGCGCCGAGCACGGCGACAGGGGCTGGCATGGGCACTCCGATCGGGTGTAGGCGCTGTCATCAGGGCGGGCGTGGCTAGTTTGTGTGCTCCTGGGACCGCTCAACTGACGGGCTGGTTTGCCGGCGGGCCGAACCCCTCCAGTTCGGCGATCCGGGCGAATACGTCGAGCGGGTTCGCTGGGTCGGAGGAGGGGTCGAGGGAGTGGTAGACGTTGCGGACGTTCTGGGCGATGCGTCCGTGTTCGGGTAATCCGGCGAACCTGCCGAGATCGATTGACTGGACGGCGTCGTCGACGCTGAGTCCGGCTTCGAAGCGTTTGCCTGCCTCGGTGGCGACGAAAACCAGGTAGTCGCGGACGTCGTTGACACCGGATTTGTCGGTGACCGGGCCGTGGCCGGGGAGGATCGCGGTGAGGTCCATATCGAGGATCAGCTCGCACGCGCCGATCCACCGTTGGATCGGGCCGGCCCAGACGATCGGGGTGCCGCCGACGAACAGGATGTCGCCGGCGTAGAGCAGCCGCGCGTCGGGCACGTGTACGAGGGTGTCTCCCGGGGTGTGCGCCGGTCCGACCTGGATCAGCCGCACCTCGCGGCCGCCGACGTCGAGGCTGAGCTCGCCGGTGAAGGTGCGGTCCGGGCCGGTGGCGGTGATGCCGGTGAAGTCGAACGGCCCGAAGATGGTCCGGATGAACTCGCCGACCGTGCCGTCGAGTTGCTTGGCCATACCGAGGCGGTCCACCGATTCCTGGGTCATGAGTTCGGCGGCGGCAGCCGAGGCGATGATCTCCACCCCGCGGGCAGCGACCAGTTCGTTGCCGAAGAAGTGGTCCGGGTCGGAGTGGGTGTTGACCAGGGTGGCCAGTGGGTGCCGATCGGTGACCGGGGCGATGCCGGCGAGCATTTCGGCGGTGAATTTCAGGTCGAACAGGGTGTCGACGAGCAGCGACGTGCCCGAGCCGGTGATCAGGCCGGCGTTGGACCAGCCCCAACTGCCGTCGGGCTGCAACCAGGCGTGGCAGCCCTCGCCGAGGTCGTGCAGCCCCTGGTCGTACTCCGCCTGACTCATCTTCGATGTGTCCTTCCGATCGGGATGGAAATCAGTGTCCGGAGCGCAGCGGGTGGACCGGCTGGCCGGGTACGACTCGCTGGCGGGTCTCGCCGAGCCCCTCGCCGGATAGCGACACCACGTCCCCGGGGCGCAGCCAGCGGCCGAAGTCGGCGGGGTTCGGGGTGTCGACGTGCTCGAGCAGGCAGCCGCCGGGCACGGTGCCGGAGCCGAATATGTCGCCGGGGGCCAGCTCTGTGCCTCGCGAGGTGTAGGCCAGTAGGTCGCCGAACGTCCAGTCCATCTGGTCGAGTCGGCCCTTAGTGAGTTCCTCGCCGTTCACCGTGGCGCGCAGCTCGATGCTCAGCCGGCCATCACGCCGGAACGGCTCCAGCTCGTCCGCGGTGACCAGCATCGGCCCGAGTGTGGTGGCCGAGTCCTTGCCCTTGGCCTGCCCGATACCCAGCGGGAGCTCCTTGAACTGCAGATCGCGCGCGGACCAGTCACACAACAACATGTATCCGGCGATGTGGGATTCGGCCCGGTCGGGGTGCAGGTCCCGCCCAGCCCGCCCGACCACCGCGGCCACTTCCAGCTCGAGGTCGAACCAGGTGCAGCCCGGCGGCACGGCGACGTCGTCGTAGGGGCCCACCACCGAGGCGGGGTTGGCGAAGTAAAAGGCGGGGATCTCATCCCACACCGGGAGCAGCTCGTCGCTGACGCCCAACGCGCGTCGTATACCGCGCAGGTGGTCCAGGAAGCACAGGCCGTCGCGGATGGCCGGCGGTTTGGCGATCGGCGCGAGCAGCCGGACCTGATCCACCGCCACCAGTTCCACTGGGTCGCGCAGCGCCTGTTCACCGGCTTCGGCCAGCCGCTGCCCGTCGTCGCCCAGTAGCTCAATCAGAGTGATCCCGGGTTTGAGCGCGTGCACCATTCCGTTGTCGAGTACTCCGCACCGGGGTGTGGTGTTTCCTTGTGTGACGTATCGGACCCACCGCATTGCTGTGACCTCCTGGGGATTGTGAATTTCGGGTGCTGTGTTGTGTCTGTGGGCGGAATTGCTGATCAGTGTGGGGCGGTGACGGCGTCGTGGATGGCGAGTAGTTCGGGGATCGCTTCGGGTGGGCGGCGGCCCATGCCGCATTCGGTGGCCGCTCCGAACCGGGGGACGATCTTGCGGGCGGCGGCGATGCGGGCCAGTGCCCCATCGGTGCCGCCGTGGTCGGTGATCAGGCCGAGGTAGAGGTCGGTGGACGGGTCCAGCCGTAGCTCGGTCAGTGGGGCGAGGTAGGTGGTGGGGTCGACGTCGTCGCGGACCGGTAGGTGCAGGAAATCCAGGCGCCGCCCGATGCTCTCCCGGAGCCGGTTGCCGAGCTCGACGAGTACCGAGGCGTCGTCAAGGTCGACCGAGCGGCGGTGGGCGTAGTCGCCGTAGCACAGGTGCAGGCCGAGTTGGACGTCCTCAGGCACCAGTTGGGCGAGTCGTCGCGCGCGGTCGAGCACTCCGGCCCAGATGTCGGGGAACCAGGGCGGGCGGCCGACTCCCTCGACCATCAGCAGCTCCAGGCACATGTCCCACTGCACGGCGAGCTCACCGTGGGGTACGCCCTGGTAGATCCGCTCGAGCTCGTGGCGCATCGCCCGGTGGTAGGCCTCTTCGAGGGCGGTTTCGGCGCCCGAGGTCGCGGTGACCGAGACGATGGCCAGCGGGGTGGGCAGGTTCACCTGGAACCGCACACCCGGGTCGATGACGCCCTGGTTCTTGAGCGCCCGGAACACCGCGTACGAGTCCAGTGCGTAGTCGGCGTAGCCGATGTTGCCCAGCTCCAGGTCCTCTGGGGCGAGGCCGGGCCGGAGCCGGAACATGGTGCTGTCCCGGTCGAGGAGTTGGACGGGGACGCCCTCCAGATCTGGGTGGGCGGCAAGCACGGGTACCTGGATCCAGATCCAGTCCCAGCGGGGCCCGGTCTCCCCGTCGGGCAGCCTCTTGAGCCGGCCGCCGAGCAGGCCTGACACGGCGCGGAACACCTGCTCGGAGTCCCGCAGCGGGATAGTGCCCACGAAATGCACGCCGTGGGCTCGGACGTCATCGGTCTTCATGGGCACTCCTGTGTGCCGAGGGTGCAATGCAAGTTCTTACACTTGAATGATCGCGTAGACTCAAGTGTAAGAATGCTACTATCAACAGCGATTCGGGCGCTGTCAAGGTCCGGACGAGCGGGAGGGACGGGGAGGCGGATGTCCGGCGAACCGGAGGGGCGGCGGGAGCGGCGCTGGCGAGAGGTCCACGACCGGGTCTACGACGCCGCCCTTGAGCTGTTCCTGATCCAGGGTTTCGCCGCGACCTCCTATGACGAGATCGCCGAGCGCGCTGACGTGGCTCGCAAGACCGCGTTCAACCACTTCCCGCGCAAGATCGAGTTTATCAGCGAGTGGGGTCAGCGCAGGCGCAGTCAGGTGGAGAGCGAGCTGCGTCCGGGCGTGACCGAGGGAGCGGACATCTCGGTATTGCTGCGGCATTACTTCGAGCAGCTCACGAAGATCAACATGGCGGAGCGGCCGCTCACTCGTCGCATGTTCGGTGCCTGGCGGGAGAGCGGCGGCCCGTTCGACGCCGATATCGGG
>Ga0137412_10000588_pt1 | contig 26286 bp, 22 predicted proteins | sample CZODoug2_1_16fun_FD_122160 | JGI IMG/M metagenome (GOLD analysis project Ga0137412, IMG submission 122160) | Vadose zone soil fungal communities from Angelo Coast Range Reserve, California, USA - CZODoug2_1_16fungal (Hybrid Assembly) | ecosystem: Environmental > Terrestrial > Soil > Vadose zone... | reverse complement strand
CGCGAGCCCGACGCGTTGCAGCCGTCCGGTGTGCTCGTGCAGCAGCGTCACCGCCAGCAGCACCGTCATCGCCGGGTAGAGCGAGGTGATCACGCTGGCCAGCGACAGCAACCCGTGCCGCGAGGCCAGTAGGAAGAACAGGTTGGCGCTGGCGTCGAAGACCCCGCACAGCGCGGCGAGGCCCAGTACCCGTCCGCGGAGCGCCACCGCTGCGCCCCGTTGCCGCGCTATCGGCACGATCAGCGCGACCTCGGCCAGCCGGGAAATGACCAGTGGCCACAACCCCGAGTTGTGGTCGGCCCGGGCCAGGCAGATGAAGTAGGTGCCGAATCCGCACCCGGACAGGCACGCCAGCGCGAGGATGCGCGCACCGACCGAGCCGTGCGGATGGTCGTCGGGCGTGCGGCTGACCAGCACCACGGCGAGCAGGCCGAGTGCGATACCGAACCAGGCCGCGACGTGCGGGCGTTCCCCGACGATCACGCCGAACCCGACCGGGACGACGGCGGCGAACACGGCGGTCACCGGCGAGATGATGTTCATCGGCGCGCGGGCCATCAGGCTGTACATGACGATGACGCCGACCATGCCGCCGGCACCGCCGCCGATGCCGAGTAGCACCGTCCGCGCACTGAGCGGCCCGGAGAAGGCGGGCAGCAGCGCGAGCATGAGCGCGGCGCCGACAGGGTTGGCGTACAGCAGGACGGTGATCGCTGATCGGTGCCGCGACGCGAACCCGCCGACGAAGTCAGCGGCGCCGTAGACCACGGCGGCGAGCAGGGCGAAGGCGACGACCACGCCTCACGCTATCCGGTGGGTGATCAACTCGCGCTGACCTCGGCGCCCGGGCCACACCGACCTACGTACTAGCGTCGACCGGCGTGGATCGTTTCCGGGTTGTGCCCGCCGCGTACTTGATCGTCCGACGGCGCGAGCAGGTCTTGCTGCAGTTGCGGTCCGGAACGGGATACATGGATGACCACTGGGCGTTGGCCGCCGCGGGGCACGTTGAGGCGGGGGAGTCGGTGTTCCACGCCGCCTGCCGGGAAGCGGCCGAGGAGGTCGGGCTGATCATCAGGCCGGTCGACCTGGCGCCGGCCACCGTTATGCATCGGACCGATGGCAACCACAAGTCGATCGATGAGCGCGTCGACTTCTTCTTCGAATGCCGACGCTGGGACGGCGATCCGCGTGTGATGGAGCCGGCCAAGGCTGCCGACCTGCGCTGGTTCGACCTGGACGCGCTGCCCGAACCGGTCGTGCCGCACGAGCGCTACGTGCTCGAGCACCTCGCTGCCGGCACCTTGCCTACGGTCACGACCTTCGGCTTCTCATCGACCTAGCTCCCGATTGTGGTTCGGACGCACCACATGGCGGAGCGAACGAACCACGATCGGGCAGTGGCCTACGCCGGGGTGGGGGCGCCGGGCTTGACCAGAGTGATCTGGTTGACGTCGAGGTAACCGGTGCGGAATCCCGCCTCTGAGTAGGCGAGGTAGAGCGACCACATGCGCCGGAACGTCTCGTCGAAGCCGAGCCGGGCGAGCTCGGCCGCGCGCGCCTCGAAGCGATCCCGCCAGCGGCGCAGTGTCTCGGCGTAGTGGCGGCCGAAGCTGAGCCGGTCGGTGATCCGCAACGACGTGTGCTGCTGCACGTTCTGCTCGATCGACTCGACGGAGGACAGCTGGCCGCCCGGGAAGATGTACTTGCGGATCCAGGTGTAGGTCTCACCCACCCGGCGCACGTTGGCGTCGTCCTGCAGGATCGCCTGCAGCCCGAACCGGCCGCCGGGCACGAGCGCGCAGTCGACGGTGCGGAAGTAGTCGGGCCAGTGATTGGCGCCGACGGCCTCGATCATCTCGACGCTGACCACCGCGTCGTAGCGGCCGGTCGTGGCCCGGTAGTCCTGCAGCAGCACGTCGACGCGATCGCTGAGCCCGGCGTCGGCGATTCGCACGCGGGCGAGCTCGGACTGCTCGGTCGAGATCGTGAGCGAGGTGACGCGGGCGCCGCGGTGCGCCGCGCGGATCGCCAGCTCACCCCATCCCGTGCCGATCTCGAGCACCCGGGTGCCGGCCCCGACACCGGCGCTGTCGAGCAGGCGGTCGATCTTGCGATGCTGTGCGTCGACCAGTTGCTCGTCGGCGTTGGCCGGATCGCCCTGGTAGAGCGCGCTGGAGTACGTCATGGACGGGTCGAGGAAGAGCCGGAACATGTCGTTGGACAGGTCGTAGTGCCGCTCGATGTTGCGCTGCGCGCCCTCGACGGTGTTGTCCTCGGCGTCGGGCTGCCGGCGCAGCACCACCCCGCGCAGCCGCTGCAGCATCGCCGGGACGAGCTCGCGCACGTGCGCCGCGAACGCGGTCAGGACGCCGGTGAGGTCGTCGGTGGTCCAGTCACCGGCCATGTAGGCCTCGCCGAAGCCGATCGTGCCGGTGTCTCCGACCCGGTGGAAGAAGGACCTCGGCCGCACGAGGTTCATGAGCGGGTCGGCGCCGGTGCCGCCGCCGTAGCAGCGACCGCCGGGCTCCACGACACGCAGCGGCAACCGCGCCACCGCGTGCCGGAAGATGCGCCGGGCGACGGCGGCCCGCACCGGTGAGTGCGGAACGGTAGCTACGTCGGGCCAGCGCGCGGGATCGATGTCGCGTTCCGGCGCGGTCTCGGTGATCGTCATGTCCGAGCCTCCTTCCCTCGTCTGGTGACATCAGACGACGAGCGACGCCTCCCCGGCAAGTACCCGGCTGACGACATTCGTCACGTCGTCCCTACCCATCGGCGGCCGGTCGAGCACCGCCGCTGCGGTGAACTTAGCGGCCAGGCCGTGCCAGAGGCGGGCTCGGCGCAGCATGGCGTGCGCGGACCCGTGAATGCTGACGTAGCTCACGTCGGCCACCGGGCGGGCCCGCTCGGCGAATGCGGCCGATGCCGCGGGGTCGGTGATGCGATCACGATCGCCGTGAATGATCAGCAGCCGGCGTCCCGTGACGGGCTCGGTGCGGTCGTACGGCTCGATCCAGGGCGCCAGCGCGACGACCACGCGTACACCGGGATCGTCGGCGACGGCGAGCGCCACCCGTCCGCCCATCGAGTGACCGATCAGCGCGATCGGAAGATCCGGGAAGCGGCGGCGCAGCTCGTCGAGTGCCCACCGGGCGTCCGCAACTGGTGACTGTTGGCGGCCGTTCCAGCCCCGGACGCGGTAGCGCAGCCGGGCGATCGCGAGGCCCTCGTAGCGGGCCAGCGCCCGGGCGAACGGGACCATGCGCAGCACGGCGCCGTTGCGCGGGCCGGTCGGACGCTCGCTACGGGCCTTACCGCCGTGCAGCACCAGCACGACGGCCCGCGGCGGCGTACGCGACTCCCGCACCCGCAACCACGGACCGCCGACGCGGCCTCGGGAGGTCACGCGCGATCTTCCTGCGCGGAGGGGCCTTGGCGGCAACATGCGCAGGAAGATCGGCCCCAGCTTGCGATCTTCCTGCGCGGACGGCCCCTGGAGGCAACAGATGCAGGAAGATCGCGCACAACTCTGCGCTCCCTAGCGGGGGCAGGTTGTGTGGGCCGCGGGTATCGCGGCCTGGATCAGGTAGGCGTTGACCTTCGCGTCGATGCAGCTGCTCTGGCCGTAGGACGTGTGGCCCTGGCCGTCCCAGGTGAGCAGCACGCCGGTGCGCAGCGTCGAGGCCAGGTGCACCGCCCCGGAATAGGGCGTGGCCGGGTCGTGCAGGTTGCCGACGACCAGGATGGGCGCTGAGCCGGCGGCGCTCTCGGTCGGCACCGGGCTACGGCTCTTCTGCCACGCCTGGCACTGGAACAACGTCGGCGCCGACCAGAGACCGAACAGCGGATACTTCTTGGCCCACTTCGCCGCGGTCGCCTTGATGGTGGCGTCGCTCGGATCGGACTTCTGGTCGTTGCAGGTGACCACCTGAAACACGTCGAGCAGGTTGGAGTAGTGGCCGTCGTCGCCGCGTTCGCTGTACCGGTCGTTGAGCTCGAGCAGGCCCTCGGCATCCCCGTGCTGGGCGTCGATCAGGGCCGTGCCGAGGCTCGGCCACAGCTCCTGGCTGTAGAGCGCGGACACGACGGCGTAGAGGACGTTGCCGCCGGTGGCTCGCCGTTTGTCGCTGTGCTTCGAGGACGGAATCGGCGTCGCGTTCGCCTTCTTCTGCAGCGCGGCAACTGCTTTGCGCGGATCGCCGAGCGCCTTGCAGGCGGTGCGTTTGCGGCAGTCGGCCGCGAACTGGTCGAAGGCGTCCTCGAATCCGCCCAGCTGCTGCTCGTTGGACGTGATGGCGTTGCCGGTCGTCACCGGATCGACCGCTCCGTCGAGCACGGCCACCCGGATTCGCGTCGGGAACAGGTGCGCGTACACCGCCCCGAGTTCCGTGCCGTAGGAGAAGCCGAGGTAGTTCAGCTTCTGGTCGCCGACCGCGGCCCGGATGCGATCCATGTCGCGCGCGGTCTCGACGGTGTTGTAGTGCGCGAGGGCGCTGCCGTACTTCTTCGTGCAGCTACGGGCGAAGGTCGCCGCCTGGCCCTTGGCCGCCTTCTGCCCGGCGGCGGTGCGCACGTCGGCGTCGAAGGCGAGGGCCTTGGTCTCCTCGGCATCGGTCTGGCACTTGATCGGCGCGGAAAGGCCCACGCCCCGCGGATCGAAGCCGACCAGGTCGAAATGCTGCAACACGTCCTCGGACAACGACGCGGCCAGGCTGATCGCCAGGAAGACGCCCGAGCCGCCGGGTCCGCCCGGGTTGACGAGCAGTGACCCCACGCGCTGCGGCTGAGCGTTGTAGTGAATCCGGATGACCTCGATGCTCAACTTCGCGCCGTTCGGATGGGCGTAGTCGACCGGAACCGGCAGCTGTCCACAGCTGAACTGCAGTTTCTCCCGGCGGTCGGCCGGGATGCCGGCAGCGGACAGGTTGAACAGTCCCGCGCAGTCGCTGAAGGCGATGGTGCTCGGCGGCGACTGGGTCGGTGTGCCCCCCACGGCTGAGGTCGTCGAGGACGTGGACTGGTTCTGCTGGGTGCCGTGGCCACCCGTGTTTCCCGTGCAGCCGGCGAGCAGCCCGACGGTGGCGACGACCGCGATCAGGCGAATGCGGGTCGGTCGGGTCGGCGATGGCACGGGGAGCACGCTACAGACGCGTCCTGAGTGGACGGGGCGCGGGCAACGCCGCTAATGCACGACCGATGAAACACTGAGCCGATGAAGCTGCCCGTGATGCCGCCGGTTGCGCCGATGCTGGCCAAGTCGGTTCCGACCATTCCGTCCGGGGCGTCATATGAGCCGAAATGGGACGGATTTAGGTCGGTCATCTTCCGCGACGGCGATGATGTCGAGTTCGGTAGCCGCAACGAGAAGCCGATGACCCGGTACTTCCCCGAGCTGGTCGAGGCGGTGAAGGCCGAGCTGCCCGATCGGTGCGTCCTGGACGGCGAGATCGTCATCGCCACGAACGACGGGCTGGACTTCGAGGCATTACAGCAGCGCATCCACCCCGCCGTGTCCCGTGTGACCATGCTGTCGGAGAAGACTCCGGCCTCGTTCATCGCCTTCGACCTGCTCGCCCTCGGCGACGACGACTACACCGAGCGCCCCTTCGCCGAGCGCCGAGCCGCCCTCGAACACGCGCTCGCCCAGGTCAAGGCTCCGATCCATCTCACCCCGACGACCACCGACGTCGAGGTCGCCCAGCGCTGGTTCGTCGAGCTCGAGGGCGCCGGCCTCGACGGCGTGATCGCCAAGCCACTCGACGGGACCTACCAGCCCGACAAGCGCGTCATGTTCAAGATCAAGCACGTCCGTACCGCCGACTGCGTCCTCGCCGGGTTCCGCTGGCACAAGACCTCCACCGAGGACAGCCCGCTGGTCGGCTCGCTGCTGCTCGGCCTCTACAACGACGAGGGCAAGCTGCAGCACGTCGGCGTGGTCGGCGCGTTCACCGCCCAGCGCCGCGCCGAACTCGTCGATGAGCTCGAACCGTTGGCGCTGCGCGACGGTGAGCAGCACCCGTGGCAGGAGTGGGCGAGCGCCGAGGCCCACCAGGACCAGCGGCTGCCCGGCAACGTCAGCCGCTGGAACGCGACCAAGGACCTCTCGTTCGTGCCGCTGCGCCCCGAGCGGGTGCTCGAGGTCAAGTACGAGCACATGGAGGGCGCCCGCTTCCGGCACCTCGCCCACTTCGTCCGCTGGCGCGATGACCGAACTCCCGAGTCGTGCACCTACGAGCAGCTCGAGCAACCACTCACGTTCAGCCTCGACGACATCGTTCCCGGGCTCGGCGGCTGAGCGAGCCGCCGTCCGGTCAGCGAAGCATGCGGTAGCGGCAGAAGAGGGCGCCGTCCTCTTCGAGCAAGCCGTCCAGCGCCAGCGCGTGCCGGCCGGTCTTGTCCAGCGGCCAGGTCGCGCCGGAGGTGATGCGACCGGCCCCGGGCCCGGCGAGCTGCGGGCTCAGGCTCAGGCACAGCTCTTCGACGAGGCCGGCCTGCGCCAGGTCGGCGAACAGGGTCGGTCCGCCTTCGCACAGGATCCGGGTCAGGCCGCGATCGGCGAGCGCCGAGCGGGCGGCGCCGAGATCGACGACGTTCTCGCCGCAGATCACGACATCGGCCCGATCCTGCAACTGGGTCCGCAGGTCGTGGTCCGCGGCCGCGCAGGTGAGCACGATCGTTCGCGGACCGGTGTCGCCGAACAGCGGCGCGGACGGATCCAGGTGCAGCGACTGGCTCACCACGGCGGTGGGCAGTTCCTCGGACAACCCGAACCGTTTGCGGGTCGCCTGCCGATCCGCGCTCACGCGGATGGCGGCGTATCCCTCCATCCGGGCCGTGCCGGCGCCGACGAGGACGACGTCGGTGAGGTCGCGCAGCACGGCGAAGACGCGGTTGTCGCCCGGGGTCTGCAGGCCCCGAGACAGCCCGGCAACGCTGACCGCACCGTCGACGCTGCTGATGAAATTGGCTCGGACGCCGCCGCGGTCGAGCCAATGCCGGGCGTAGTGCTCGTGCACGTCGACGTCGATGGCCGGCTCGGGGATCAAGGCGCGCATGCAGCACATCTCAGCACGTACGCTCGCCGCTGTGGCTAAGCGTCGCTCGGTGCCGTTGCCGGCCTACGTCGAGGGGATGCTCGACACGGCTCTGGACAAGGCGCTGCGCGTCCAGCGTCCGGTGATCATCGGCTACCTCAACCGGGTGCGGGACCGCCGTCGCGACGCGACCCCGGCCGAGGTCGTCCGGCTGCTGGAGCGGCGCTATCTCGCCGCCGTGACCGCCGTGGGTGCCGCCTCGGGCGGTGCGGCGGCGATCCCGGGCGCGGGCACCGGGGCATCGATCGCGTCGACGGCGCTGGAGGTCTCGGCGTTCGTCGAGGCGACGGCGTTGTTCGCGCTGGCCATGGCCGAGGTGCACGGGCTGCGTATCGACGATCCGCAGGTACGGCGCGCGCTGGTGCTCGCGATCCTGCTCGGCGACGCCGGGGCCGAGGCGGCCGAGATCGCCGCCGCCAACGCCGGATCGCGGTGGGGGCAGGTGCTGGCCCGGCGCGCGCCCGACGAGACGATCAAGCGGGTGAACCACACGCTGGCCCGCCACCTCGTTACCCGATTCGGGACGAAGCAGGGGGCGCTCGCGCTGGGCCGGGCGCTGCCGCTGGGCATCGGCGCCGGCATCGGGGCGGCCGGCAACGCCGCCCTGGGCCGAGGCGCGATCACCGCCGCCCGGCGGATGTTCGGCTCGCCACCGGATCGCCTGCCGCCCCGCGTGGTCGACGGCGAGCTAGCCGATCCGGACGAGCCGACCGCGATCGAGGGCACCGTAGCGGACTAGGTCACCCGGACGATCGCGGCGGACTCGGCGCCCAGGACGAGCCCGGACGGGGCCGGCTCGGCCCGCCCCGTGGCCAGCACGATCTCGCCGGTCGGGACGTCGAGCGTCCGCGGCGCGTCGGCGAGGTTGGCGACGATCCGGAACGCTCCGCGCGGAATGACCAGCCAGCGGGCGTCCTCGTCGTAGTCGACGCGCACGTGGTCCAGCCGCGGATCGCGCAGGTCCGGCTCGGCCGCGCGCAGGGCGATGAGGCGGCGGTACAGCTCGAGCAGGTCGTGATGCCCGGGGGAGTCGATCTCGGCCCAGTTCAGCCCGGCGGAGCGGTACGCCTCCGGGTCCTGCGGATCCACCATGCCCGCCACATCCCACCCGTAGCGCTCGAACTCCTGGATCCGTCCCGAACCGGTGATCGCCGCCAGCTCCGGCTCGGGGTGGGAGGTGAAGAAGGGCCAGGGGGTGGACGCCGCCCACTCCTCACCCATCCAGAGCATCGGGGTGAACGGCGAGGTCAGCAGCAGCACCGCCCCCACGCGCAACAGACCGGGTGACGTGAGCCGGTCCAGGCGCTCGCCGGCGGCCCGGTTGCCCACCTGGTCGTGGTTCTGCAGGAACGCCACGAATCGATACCCCGGCGTATGTTCGCGGTCGACGGGACGGCCGTGCACCTGCTCGCGGAACGCCGAGTAGGTGCCGTCGTGCCGGAAGGCCGACGTCCACACCTTCGCGAACACCGCCAGCGAGCCGAAGTCGCAGTAGTAGCCCTGGCGCTCGCCGGTCAGCAGGGCGTGCAGTGCGTGGTGGACGTCGTCGTCCCACTGGGCGTCCAGGCCGTAGCCGCCGGACGCGACCGGGGTGATCATCGCCGGGTCGTTGAGGTCGGACTCGGCGATCAGCGGCAGCGGCCGCCCGAGCTGATCGGCCAACGCGGACACCGAGGTCGACAGCTCGGCGAGCAGGTGCGGTTCGGACGAGTCGACCAGCGCGTGGACGGCGTCCAGCCGCAGGGCGTCGACGTGATAGTCGCGCAACCACATCAGCGCGTTGTCGATGACGAACCGCCGCACCTCGGCCGCCTCGAGGTTGACCAGCTCGCCCCAGGTGTTGCGCCCGGACTTGAGGTAGGGGCCGAACTTGGGCAGGTAGTTGCCGCTGGGCCCGAGGTGGTTGTAGACGACGTCGAGCACCACGGCCAGGCCGCGGGCGTGGCCGGCGTCGACGAGGCGCTTGAGACCGTCCGGGCCGCCGTACGGCTCGTGCACGGCGTACCAGCCGACGCCGTCATAGCCCCAGTTCCACATCCCGTTGAAGGCGTTCACCGGCAACAGTTCCACGTGCGTGACGCCGAGGTCGACGAGGTGATCGAGTCGCGAGATGGCCGAGTCGAACGTCGCTTCAGGCGTGAACGTCCCGATGTGCAGCTCGTAGATCACCGCGTCGGCCAGCCCGCGGCCGGGCCAATCCTGATCGGTCCAGGCGAAGGCGGCGTCGTCGTAGACGCGACTCGGACCGTGCACACCGAACGGCTGCCACCGCGAGCGTGGATCCGGCAGCGGCGAGTCGGAGTCGTCGAGCAGGTACGCGTACTCGGTGCCCGGGGGCGCCTCGGCCTCGGCTCGCCACCAGCCGTCCGGGCCGGCGTTCAGGTCGAGCGCCTCGCCAGCGATCTGCAGCCGCACCCGCCGGGCATACGGTGCCCACAGCTCGAATGACGTCACGTCACGCCAGCCTGCCATGCGAACGCCTAGGCTCGCTCCCATGTCGAACCACAACGGCTCGGTCCGGGAGGCGCTGCGCGTGCAGCCCGGAGTCGTCAACCTCGCCGGCTACGACTCGGCGGCCACGCCGCTGGCGCCCGGCAACAAGGCCAAGACGCTCAAGGACGCGGCGGCTCTCGGTCCTGAGCTGGCCGGACAGCAGGAGCGGCTCTGGGCCGAGGGCACCCGCAGCGTCTTGCTGGTGCTGCAGGGAATGGATACCTCCGGCAAGGGCGGCGTCGTCACGCACGTCGTCGGCCTGCTCGGGCCCGAGGGCGTCAAGGTCACGGCGTTCAAGAAGCCGACGGCGGAGGAGATGGCGCACCATTTCCTGTGGCGCATTCGCCGAGCCCTGCCCGCGCCGGGCATCGTCGGGGTGTTCGACCGCTCGCATTACGAGGACGTGCTCGTGCCCCGCGTGCACGAAAGCGTGCCCGAGGCGGAGTGGCGGCACCGCTACGAGGAGATCAACGCCTTCGAGGCCGAGCTGGCCACGGCCGGCACCACCGTCGTCAAGTGCTTCCTGCACCTGTCCTACGCCGAGCAGCGGGAACGGCTACTCGCCCGCCTGGACGACCCCACCAAGCACTGGAAGTTCCACGAGAGCGACATCGACGAGCGGGCGTATTGGACGGACTACCAGGCCGCCTACGCCGATCTGCTCGAGCAGTGCTCGACCGAGGCGGCGCCGTGGCACGTCGTGCCCAGCGACCGCAAGTGGTACCGCAACTGGGCGATCGGGCAGATCGTCCGCGACGTGTTCACCGAACTGGATCCGCAGTACCCGGGCGCCGACCTCGACCTGCCGCGGCTGCGCAAGCGCCTCGAGCCGCCGTACTGACCCTCAGCGCACGAGGAGCTCGACCAGCTCGCGGGTGAGCGTCGCGTCCAGGCGGCGTCGCCTGGTCAGGATCCGGTACCACATAACGCCGAACACCGTTTCGACGGCGGTGGCGACCGGCACCCGCAGCTCGTCGGGGTGCCGGCGTAGCAGGGTCGCCAGGGCCTCCCGGCGCGACTGCAGGAGCCCGCTGTCGAAGGCGGTGCCGAAGTCCGGATCGAGCTGCGCCTCGGCCATGAGCGCGCGCAGAACCGGTATGACGCCCGGTCGCCGGGCGGTCGCGAACGTCGCGGCGAGGAAAACCTGCAGGTCCGCGCGGAGATCACCCGTGTCGGGCACCGGTATCTTGCGCGCGGCGTCGGCCGTCATGGCGTCGAGCACGACGTCGGCCTTGCCGCGCCACCAGCGATAGATCGTCTGCTTGCCCGTGCCGGCGCGCGCGGCGATGCCCTCCACGGTCATGTCCCGGTAGCCCACCTCGGCGACGAGGTCCAACGCGGCCCGCAGGATCGCCTGCCGGCTCTCGTCGCTGCGCGGCCGGCCGCGCTGGATAGGGACCTGGTGTGCTGTCGCCGCCATGGTGGCTATAGTAATACGAGACGTCTCGTATCGTAAAGAAGGGGAAGCAGATGAGTGACAAGACAGCGGTGGTGCTCGGTGGGACATCGGGAATCGGTCTGGCTACGGCGGTGATGCTCAGCGCCCGCGGTGCGCAGGTGCACGTGAGTGGTCGCGATCAGGGGCGTCTCGATGCCGTTCGGGAGAAGTACCCGGACCTCGAAGCTCACTCTTCGGACGGCCGTTCCCGCGACGCGGCGGAGGAACTGTTCGCATCGATCGGCTCGATCGACTGGCTCGTCCTCGCCCTGAGTGGTGGCGCCGGCGCCGGGCCGCTGGCCTCACTCGATCTGGACGCGCTGCGCGGCGCGTTCGACGCGAAGTTCTGGGCCCAGCTGACCTCGGCCCAGGTGGCGTTGCCGCACCTCGCACCCGAAGGCTCGATCACGTTCATCGGCGCCGCGAGCGCCCGGTCGAGCCTTCCGGGTACGGCCGGGCTGGCCGCGGTGAACGGCGCGATCGAGGCGATGGTGAAGCCGCTCGCGGTGGAGTTGGCGCCGATTCGGGTCAATGCGGTGTCACCGGGGATCACCGATACGCCGTGGTGGTCCGGGATGCCGGCCGAGATGCGGGACAGCTACTTCGAGCAGGCCCGGACGGTGCTGCCGGTGCGTCGCGTCGCGACTCCGGAAGATGTCGCCGAGAGCGTCGTGCTCGTCGCGACGAACCCGAACCTGACCGGCACGGTGATCGAGTCCGACGGTGGCGGGCGGCTCGTGCCGCTGGGGTAGGTGCGAAGCCCCGCTCGTCCGTCAGGCGCGCAACAGCAGCGCGACCGGCAGCGCGTCCATCAGGTCGGCGAGGGGGACCCGTCCGTCGTAGGCAACTTCGGTGAACACATCGGTGCAGCGAGGGAGCTCGATGGTCGTGTCGCGCCAGCCACCGGCTCCGGCGAGCCGGACCGGTAGGCGGGTCGCGACGGTGATTGCACCGCCCCGGTCGAATGCGACGGCGTGCTCGGCCGCCGGCCCGTGGGCCCACAAAGGGGTGTAGCCGCCGAACAGAGCCGGGCGGTCCCGACGCAGGCGCAGCGTCCGCGACACGACCCACAGCTTGGCTGTCCCCGTCGCATCGACCGGCGGGGAAGCGTCGAGGGTGGCCAGCAGAGCCCGCCGGGCCGGCCAGTCGACGGGCCGCCGGTTGTCCGGATCGACGAGCGAGTCGTCCCACAGCTCGGTGCCCTGGTAGACGTCGGGTCGGCCGGGCATCGTCAACTGCAGCAGCTTCTGGGTGAGGGCGTTGATCCACCCGAACGGCGTGACGTGTTCGATGAACGCGGCCAGCGGCTGGTGGACGGCGGGGGAGTCGTAGGCGGCGTCGACCGCGGCGTGCACCGTCGCTTCGAAGGCGGCGTCGGGGTCGCGCCAGCCGGTGCCGTCGGCCGCCTCGCGCATCGCCTTCTCGGCGTAGGCGTGCATCCGCTCACGGGCGATGAAGCCGGCGCCCACGAACGTCTGCCACAGCAGGTAGCCGAACGAGCGGTTGGGCACGGGCGCGTGCTCGAGCAGGTGGCGGACCAGGGTCGCCCATTCGGTGGGCAGCTCGGCGAGCACGGCCATTCGGGCCCGGACGTCCTCCCCGCGTTTGGTGTCGTGTGTGGACAGGGTGGTCATGCCGCGCGGCGTCGTGTGTGAGCGGTCCAGCTGCGCGGCATGGAACTCGTCGACGGACAGCCCGAAACGGCCCGGGGCGCCGCCCACCTCGTTCAGCGCGACGAGCCGCGTGTACCGGTAGTAGGCGGTGTCCTCGACGCCCTTGGCCATGACCGCGCCGGACGTCTGCTGGAAGCGCCGGCACAGCTCGTCGTTCGGATCGGCCAGGCGTGGCGTCAGGGCTCCGATCGTGGCGGCGAGATCGGGCCGGAGCGCCCTCGCCTCGGCCAGCGTTCCGGCTAGATAGTCGGCGCCGTCGGGCAGGTAGGACCGGTACACCGGGAAGGCGACGAGCAGCTCGGTCAGGGCATCGGCGGCGTGCTCGGCGTCAGTGAGGGCAGCCAGACGGAGCACCTCGGCCCGCAGGATCGTCGTCGCGACCATCCGCTTGCCGGCCTCGACGTGCTCGGCGAACGTACGGTGGTCGCCGCTGAGCGTCCGGTACAGGCTGTCCAGGTCGGGCTCGGCCGCCGGATCGATCAGCACGCCGATCACCTCGGCGAGCGCGTCGTAGCCGGTCGTGCCGTCCACCGGCCAGGACGGTGGCAGCACCTCGCCGGGTTCGAGGATCTTCTCCACCAGCAGCCACGCGTCCGGTGCGGCCGAACGCAGCCGCCGCAGGTAGTCGAGCGGATCGACCAGCCCGTCGGGGTGGTCGACCCGGATACCGTCGACGCCGTCCTCGTGGACCCACCCCAGCACCTCGCGATGTGTGGCCTCGAAGACCACGGGATCCTCGACGCGCAGCCCGGCGAGCGTGGTCACGGCGAAGAACCGCCGGTAGTTCTGCTCGATGTCGGCCCGGCGATAGTTGACCAGCTCGTAGTGCTGCCGGGCGTGCACCTCGGCGGCGGTGCCCTCGCCGGTGCCGGGCGCGATGGGGAAGCGGTGCTCGTAGTAGCGCAACTCTCCGTCGGCGACGGTCAGGTCGCGGGCGGCATCGAAGTCGTCGCCGAGCACCGGCAGCAACAGCCGCCCGCGCGACCAGTCGATGTCGAACCACCGCGCGTACGGCGACCCGGCGCCGAGGCGCAGCACGTCCCACCACGCGGCGTTCTCGGCGGCGTCGGCAACTCCGGCATGGTTCGGCACGATGTCGACGACGATCTGCAGGCCGTGCTGCCGGGCCGCCGCCACGAACGACCGCCAGCCCACCGGGCCACCGCGGGCCGGATCGATGCGGGAGAAGTCGACGACGTCGTACCCGTGCTGGGATCCGTGGGCCGACTGCAGGATCGGCGAGATGTACACCGCGCCCGCGCCGAGCTCGCGCAGGTACGCGCACACCCCCGCGGCGGCGTACAGGTCGAAGGACGGCGTGATCTGCAGCCGAACTGTAGAGGACGGCACTAGTCGGCCCTCTGGAGCACCACCAGCGCGCGGGGACCCACCGGCACGATGCCGTCGGCCTGGACCACCGTGCCGTCGTCGAGATCAGGCCGGCCGGTGTCGAGCACGACGTGCCAGGTGCCGGCGTAGTCCGGGCCCGGTGCGCGGAAGTCGATCGGCTGATCGTGCGCCGAGAAGCAGAGCAGGAACGAGTCGTCGACGACCCGATCACCACGGGCGTCGCGATCGGGGATGCCCTCGCCGTTGAGGTACACCGCGATCGCCCGCCCGAACGGCGCCTCCCAGTCCTCCTCGGTCATCTCCTCGCCGTCGGGTGCGAACCACGCGATGTCGGGCAGCGCGTCGGCGCCGCGGCGGCGCACCGGCCGTCCGTCGAAGAACCGCCGTCGGCGAAACACCGGATGCTGGCGGCGCAGCTCGGCGAGCTCGCGAGCGAACGCCAGCAGATCGACGTCGATCTTGCTCCAGTCGACCCAGGTGAGCTCGTTGTCCTGGCAGTAGGCGTTGTTGTTGCCCTGCTGGGTACGTCCGAGCTCGTCCCCGTGGCCGAGCATGGGGACGCCCTGCGACAGGAACAAGGTGGCCAGGAAGTTGCGGCGCTGCCGGGCCCGCAGCTCGAGGACGGCGGGGTCGTCGGTGGATCCCTCGACGCCGCAGTTCCAGGAGCGGTTGTAGTTCTCGCCGTCCTTGTTGTCCTCGCCGTTGGCTTCGTTGTGCTTCTCGTCGTAGGAGACGAGGTCGAGCAGGGTGAAACCGTCGTGGCAGGTGACGAAGTTGATCGAGGCCACCGGGCGGCGCCCGGAGTGCTCGTACAGGTCGGCCGAACCCGTCAGCCGGGCCGCGAACTCACCGATCGTCGCGGGCTCGCCCCGCCAGAAGTCGCGCACCGTGTCGCGGTACTTGCCGTTCCATTCCGTCCACTGAGGAGGGAAGTTGCCGACCTGGTAGCCGCCGGGTCCGACGTCCCACGGCTCGGCGATGAGCTTGACCTGGCTCACCACCGGGTCCTGCTGCACGAGCTCGAAGAAGCTCGACAGGCGGTCGACGTCGTAGAACTCCCGGGCCAGCGCCGAGGCGAGGTCGAAACGGAATCCGTCGACGTGCATCTCGAGCACCCAATACCGCAGCGAATCCATCAGCAATTGCAACGCGTGCGGATTTCGCACGTTCAAGCTGTTGCCGGTGCCGGTGTAGTCCATGTAGTACTGCGGCTCGTCGTCGACGACGCGGTAATAGGCCCGGTTGTCGATTCCGCGAAAGCACAGGGTCGGGCCCAGGTGATTGCCCTCGGCCGTGTGGTTGTAGACCACGTCGAGGATGACCTCGATATCGGCTTCGTGCAGCGCGCGCACCATCGCCTTGAACTCCTGCGTCTGCCCGCCCGCGGTACCGAGCGTCGACGCCGACGAGTAACGCGTGTCAGGGGCGAGGTACCCGATCGTGTTGTAGCCCCAGTAGTTCGACAGTCCGCGTTCGACGAGCGTGGAGTCGTTGACGAAGTGGTGCACGGGCATCAGCTCGAGCGTGGTGACGCCGAGCCGGGTGAGGTGATCGATCATGACCGGATGGGCGATGCCGGCGTAGGTGCCGCGCAGCTCGGCCGGGATCTCGGCGTGCCGGTTCGTGAGTCCCTTGACGTGCGCCTCGTAGATGACGCTGTCCGCGTAGGCGTGCCGGGGTGGGCGATCGACGCCCCAGTCGAAGAACGGATTGATCACGACCGATTTCGGCATGTGCGCGGCGGAATCGTCGGTGTTAATCGAATCAGGGTGACCCAGGTCATAGTCGAACAGTGACGGATGCCAGTCGATGCGCCCGTCGATGGCCTTGGCGTACGGATCGAGCAGCAGTTTGGACGGGTTGCAGCGCAGGCCCTGCTTGGGATCGTGCGCGCCGTGGACCCGGTAGCCGTAGCGCTGCCCGGGTTCGATGCCGGGCAGGAAGGCGTGCCAGACGAAGCCGTCCATCTCCGGCAGGTCCACGCGCGTCTCGGTGCCGTTCGCGTCGAACAGGCACAGCTCGACCCGCTCGGCCACCTCGCTGAACAGCGCGAAGTTGGTGCCCGAACCGTCATAGGTCGCGCCCAGCGGGTAGGCGCTGCCCGGCCAGACCTGCATGCGTACTCCTGATGTGGTCACGTTCTCCCCTACTTGAGCCTGCCATGTGGGCTCACCCGACGCGCGCTCGAAAGGGCGAGGTCGAGCCGGTCGCGGATTCGTGGTGTTCATGCGTTTTGTAGTGCACTGGATGTGTCAGCGCGAAAACGCCGCGTTACCTCCGGTGACAGGCGGTATTCCCATCCAGAAACAGGCCCTATCATTCCCTCAGCCCTCGTCTGACGACCACAGAGACCCCCCAGAGACCCTTACTGAGAAGGTATGGCCGGCCGGCATTCGAAACCCCCCAACGGACGTCGAGGGACACCGTTCCCCGTCGTGGCCGCGATTCTGCTGCTTGCTGCAGCCTGTGCAGCAGGCGTTGTCGTGTTTCTCAATCGCGGTGGGTCATCGGCCAAGGGGGCGGCCGGCTGTAGCGGCAAGGTGACGGTCAACGTCGACGCCGCGCCCGGCATCGCCGAGCCGGTGCAGACGATCGCGAACCGCTGGACCGCCACCAACCCCAACGCCGAGGGCAAGTGCATCGACGTCAGCGTGACGCCACTGCCGTCCAGCAACGTGGAGCAGATCCTCGCTACCGGTGGCAACGGCGGCCCGGACAGTGCCGCGGTGTGGATCCCGGACTCGAGCACGTGGGCCACCCGGTTGACCGACGATCTCACCGGCGCCGGCCGTAGCTCGCAGATCGAGGTGCATGCGCCCATCGCGGTGTCGCCGCTGGTGTTCGTCAGCTCCCCGGCGGTCGTGTCGAGGTTCATCTCCAAGCCGGACTGGAGGAACGCGCTGGCCGGGTCGTTCCCGCTGACGATCCCTGATCCGGTGTCCAACACCGACGGCCTGCTCAGCCTCCAGATCATGAACACCCTCGTGGGCTCGAAATCGCAGGCGCCGGATCCCCGGCTCGCGAACCTCATGCAGCGGGTGAGCCACTCGACCCTCCCCGACGCGAACGCCGGATTCGCGCAGCTGGCCGCCGACCCGTCCCACGCCCCGGTGTTCACCGCCCCGGAGCAGACCGTGATCCAAGCCAACCGGGCCAAGCAGTCGCTCTTCGCCGCGGCCATCTATCCGGACGAGGGCACGCTCAGCCTCGACTACCCCGTGGTGCGTCTCGTCCGTTCGGGCGATGACCCGGCGCTGACCGCGGCGTTGGACGACTTCGAGCAGCAGCTGCGGGCTCCGGCGGCGCGGACCTATCTCGCCGACGCCGGCTTCCGCGACCCGTCCGGTGCCTCGGTTCCGGGCGTCGGTGCGGCTGAGGGCGTCGCCGCCGCGCCGGTCCGGCAGCTGACCAAGCCGACACCCACGCAGGGCGTGGACACCCTGCGCCTCTGGGAGGCGATCACCGACGACGTGAACACGCTGCTGGTCATCGACGTCTCGGGATCGATGGCCGAGCCCGGCGGCAACGGCAAGAGCAAGATCCAGCTCACGTCCGAGGCGGCCCGGGAGGCAGTGAACTTCTACCCCGACACGTCCAATGTCGGCATGTGGGTGTTCTCCACCAAACAGACCGCGACGACCGACTACCGCGAGCTCGTCTCGATCGGCCAGATGAGTGCGCCCATCGGGGGGCAGACCCGCCGCCAGGCGCTCATCGGCGCGGCGAACTCGTTGCCGGCGCAGGTCCATGGCAACACCGGCCTGTACGACTCGCTGCTCGCCTCGGTGCGCGACGTGCGTCGCAACTACGACCCGTCCAAGGTCAACTCCGTGATCTTCATGACTGACGGCCAGAACGACAATGCCAGCGCCCTCACGGTGGACAAGCTGATCTCCACCTTGAAGGCCGAGAACTCGCTGCTGCCGATCCCGGTGTACACGATCGCCATCGGTCCGGACGCCGATGCCGCCGGGCTGCACAGGATCTCGCAGGCGACCGGTGGCAAGGGCTACGTGGTGAAGGACCCGACCACGATCCGCAACGTGTTCCTCGACGCGGTCGTCCAACGCCAGTGCGGGACGGGCTGTTAGTCATCCGCCGAAGGCGGATTCGTCGCGACCGCGTAGCGGTCGGCGGGCTCTTCGCGCGAGCGCTCACTGGTGCACCATGTTCGTGGTTGCGTCGCCACTGGTCGCCTCCCGCGCGGCGTGGTGGGAGCCGTCTCGGTAGACTGGTTGAACACTGGAGGGGAGTAACCCCACACAGCGGTTTCCTCGTCATCACGGACTGCGCCGAGTCGCGGTCCCGGGGAGCCGGCCCGCAGGCGGGTGGGTGAGACCTCCGGCAGCACGCGTATCACCGTTGGACGGGGTACGCCACGAGCGCGCCGGAGGCCGGATGCACGTCGAGCCATGGGTCTGGGCCGTAACCCTGACCCTCGCCATCGGGTTCCTGATCTTCGACGTGTTCTACATCGGCCGCCGGCCGCACGAACCCAGCATGGGCGAATCGGCCCGGCACCTGGCGTTCTTCATCGGCGCGGCGGCGGTGTTCGCGGTCGGTGTCTTCGTGGTGAGCGGCAGCAGTTACGGCGCTGAATTCGTCGGTGGCTGGCTGACCGAGTACTCGCTCTCGGTCGACAACCTGTTCGTCTTCCTGATCATCATGACGAAGTTGCGGGTGCCGCGGGAGCTGCAGCAGTCGGCCCTGCTGGTGGGCATCGTCCTGGCGCTGATCCTGCGCGGGGCGTTCATCGCGGCCGGTGCGGCGGCGATCAACACGTTCAGCTGGGTCTTCTACCTGTTCGGGGCCTTCCTGGTGTTCACGGCCGTTCGGCTGGCCCGCGGCGAGGACATGGACAGCGGGGGCGAGTACGACGAGGGTCGCGCTGTGCGGTGGATCCGGCGACGCGTCCCGTCCACCGACGAGTATCACGGCGCGCACCTCACCACCAAGCGAGACGGGCGGCGGCTGATCACGCCGATGATGCTGGTGATCGTCGCGCTCGGTACGACCGACCTCCTCTTCGCGCTCGACTCCATCCCGGCGATCTACGGCATCACCCAGGAGGCCTACCTGGTGCTGACGGCGAACATCTTCGCGCTGATGGGGCTACGCCAGCTGTACTTCCTCATCGGCGGCCTGCTGGAGCGGCTGGTCTATCTGAGCGTCGGGCTGTCGGTGTTGCTGGGCTTCATCGGCGTCAAGCTGATCCTGCACGCTCTGCACGAGAACGAGTTGCCGTTCATCAACGGCGGCGAGCACGTGAGCGGCGCGCCGGACGTCCCGATCTGGCTCTCACTGATCGTCATCATCGGCATCTTGCTGATCACGGTCGTGGCCAGTCTGGCCAAGTCGCGGCGAGACGCTTCCCGTGCCGCGGTCAGCTGAGCAGGTCGCGCCGATACGCCTCGGCCACCGCGGCGGCCCGATCGCGCACCCCGAGCTTGTCGTAGAGGTGCAACAGATGCGTCTTCACCGTCGCCTCGCTGATGAACAGCTTGCGAGCCACCTCTCGATTGGTGGCACCGCCGGCGACCAGGCGCAGCACCTCGAGCTCGCGCTGGCTCAACCCGCCGGCGGGCGGCTTCCGGACGTTACCCATCAGCCGTCCGGCTACCGACGGCGACAGCACCGGCTCGCCGCGGAACGCCGCCCGGACTCCGCGCAGCAGCTCTTCACGCGGTGAGTCCTTGAGCAGGTATCCGGTGGCGCCCGCCTCGATCGCCGGCAGCACGTCGCGGTCGGTGTCGTAGGTGGTGAGGACGAGGACCCGCACCGACTCGTCGGCCTGGCGCAGTGCCTGGATCGCCTCGACGCCGCCCATCTGCGGCATCCGCAGATCCATGAGCACCACGTCGACGTCCAGACTCGTCGCCCGCGCGACCGCTTCGAGCCCGTTGCCCGCCTCGCCGACGACCTCGAACTCGGGATCGCCGCTGAAGACGCCCCGCAGTCCGTCACGCACGATCGGGTGGTCGTCGACGATGAGCAGTCGGATGGGAGTCACCCGGGCACGCTTGCGTTGATGGCGGTGCCCTCGCCGGGAGAGCTCTCGACCTCGAGCGTGCCGTTGACGCGCGTGAGCCGCTGACGCATGCCGTCCAGGCCGTAGCCGTTCGGCCGACGGGCGCCCGGGTCGAACCCCACGCCGTCGTCGCGGATATCGAGCAGCGCGACGTCGTCGAGGTAGGACAGCGTCAGCCACACCTTGGACGACTGCGCGTGCTTGGCCACGTTGGTCAGCGCCTCCTGGGCCACGCGGAAGAGCGTCGCCTCGATGTCGGGGGTCAACGGCCGGCAGTCGCCGGTGGTCTCGACGCGCACGGCCACGCCGGTGCGCTGGGCCCAGCTGTGCGCCAACCCGGCGACGGCGTCGGGGAGCGGTACGTCGTCGAGTTGCTCGGGACGCAGTGCGCGCACCGAACGCCGGGCCTCGGTCAGGCTCTCGCGGGCCAGCGTGCGGGCCTGGTCGATGTGTCGCTGCCACTCGCCGGGCGCGTGTTTCGCCTGCTCGGCGGCCTCGAGTTGCGTGACGATGCCGATCAGGCCCTGGGCCAGCGTGTCGTGGATCTCGCCGGCCATCCGCTGGCGTTCGTCGAGGATGCCGGCCTCGCGAGCCTGGGCCAGCAGCTGGGCGTGCAGGCCGGTGTTCTCAGCAAGCGCAGCCTCCAGCCGGCGATTCGTCTCGCCCAGCTCGTCGATGATGGTGCCGCGCTCGGCGTTCTGCTCGATGACCCGGTTGGTGACCTGCCCGAGGAAACCGGCCAGCCCCGCGTTGACGCAGGTCAGGGCCAGCCAGATCGCGATGGAACCCACCGTCAGGGGCGGGTAGCCGCCCAGTTGGGACGCGGCGACGAGCACGGCGGTAACGACGACGCCGACCGACAGCCACCGCCGAGGCAGCAGTCGTGCTTCGGGGTAGCCGGTGAAGGCGAACAGTGCGTACCAGGGATTCACACCGATCAGGACGGCCGACAGCACGGTGCGTCCGACGTAGTAGACGCTGATGAGGCCGGGGCGGGTTTCCCACTCGCGATGCAAGGTCGTGAAGAAGAGCATCCACAAGGCCACCGCAACGACGACGCAGACGCCGAACTCGAACCGGGCCCAGGTCTTGTACCCGCTGGCGGTGGCCACGGCGCTCACGCCCGTGGCCACCGCCAGCATCGGGAACCGCAGGCGACGGTCGAGGCGCGGCTGGCCCAGACCGACCAGCCCGCCTCTCTCCGCAGCCCCTACCGGCATGGTTGGAATTCTCTCATTCCCAGCGGAACAGGCGGATCGCCGCGGCGGTGAACCCGACGGCGTAGACCGCCAGCACGGCCAGGTGCAACGTGTGCGGGAAGTGCCCGCGGGCCGAGTCCTGCAAGGCCTGCACCGCCGCGCCCATCGGCGTGTAGTCGCTGACGTGGCGCAGCGCGTCCGGCATGACCGCCCGCGGCACCCACAGCCCGGCGAAGAACATCATCGGGAAGAACGTGATCGCGCCGGCGGCGTTGGCCGCCTTGCCGGTCGGGGCCAGCGCGGCGATCGTCAGGCCGATCGCGAACAGCCCGGCCGCCGCGAGCACCAGCGCGATCAGGAAACCACCGGCCTGCCGCGGCAACCCCACGTCGAACCCGACCCGGCCGATGATCAGCACGAGCACGGTCGTCACCGCGGCGACGGCGAGGTTGATCGCGACCTGCGCGGCGAGCAACCGCGACGGTGGCACCGGCGTGGTCGACATGCGGCGCAGCACGCCTTTCTCCCGGTAGGTGCCGAGCACGGGCGGCATCACGTTGAGCGCGAGCATCGCCACCGAGAAGGCGATGACGATCGGGACGTAGGTCGCCGCGAGCGTCAGCCCGTCCAGGTCCTTGTCGGCCTTCTGGCCGCCGAGGGTGCCGAGGATGATCAGCAACACCGGTGGGAACGCCAGCCCCCAGATCAGCCCGACCCGCTCGCGCAGCAGCAGCCGGAACTCGATACGGGTCAGCCGGCGCAGCGGCGATTGGACGGCGTACGTGGCGCTGGTCATGAGATCTCCTGTCCGGTCAGTGCGATGAAAGCGTCGTCGAGGGTGGTCTGCTCGACGCGCAGCTGTTCGGCGACGATGCCCCGGCGGGCGAGGACCGACGTGACCGCGCCGAGGACGTCGCCGGTCCCGGTGACCAGCACTTGCGGGCCGTGCCGGTCGACGGCAGTGACCTGGGGCAGCTCGGTGAGCAGCCGATCGTCCAGGTCGGCCGACGGGTAGAAGCGCAGCCGCTGCTCGGCGTTCACCCGGGTCACCAGGCCGGCGGGGGAGTCGACCGCGACCACCCGTCCGGAATCGATGACGGCCACCCGGTCGCACAGGTGCTCGGCCTCCGGCATGAAGTGCGTGACCAGCACGATCGTCACGCCGCGCTCGCGGACCCCCTCGATGAGGTCCCAGGTCTCGCGGCGCGCGGCCGGGTCCAGGCCGGTGGTCAGCTCGTCGAGGATGGCGACACGCGGATTGCCCACCAGGGCCAGCGCGATCGACAGCCGCTGCTTCTGCCCTCCGGACAGCTTGCCGAACCGGGCGGTGCGTTTCTCGGTGAGGCCGAGCGAGTCGCGCAGTGAGCGCCAGTCGGCCGGGTCGCGGTAGAACGAGCTGTAGAGCTCGAGCGCCTCGTCCACCTGGATGTTGGCCGGCAGCTCGCTCTCCTGCAGCTGGATGCCGAGAACCTGGCGCAGCTGGTCACGGTCGCGTTCGGGATCCAGGCCCAGCACCTGGATCTGGCCGCCGTCGTGGTGGCGCAGCCCGGCCAGGCACTCGACGGTGGTCGTCTTGCCGGCGCCGTTCGGGCCGAGGATTCCGAAGATCTCGCCCGGTTCGACACTGAACGAGACGTCCTGGACCGCGACGTGATCGCGGTAGCTCTTGCGGAGATGGGTCACTTCGATGACTGGCATGCGTCCAGCATCGGGTGGATCGGGACGGGCCGAATCGGCCGGTGAGCTGGTGCTTGGGGCCGGCGCGGTTGACGCCGGCATCAACCGATCGGCTGATGCCTAGCTTGTGCTGCTCGGCGACGGCGTGGGGCTGGCCGGCGCCTGCTGGCCGTTGCGTGGGCCCTTCGGCATTCCGGGATATCCCTGGAACGGTCCCTTGCCGTACCCGGGCCCGGGGCGTTCGAATCTATAGGCAGGCCCGTTGTTGTGGTCGTCGTTGCCGAAGGCCGCGGCCCCGATCCCCACCCCGCCGCCGAGCAGCAGGAGCGCGGCGACGATCGAGATCCCGATGGCCGCGCCCTTGCGTTGCGGGGCGATCCACGGCACCTTCGGCGGCCGCGGTACCGGGGCGAACGGGTCGCCGGCCGGGTAGGCGTACGGCGGCGGGGGTGCGGCCGTGGCTTGGGTCGCGGTCGGCCCGGCCGGCGGGGGAGCGGCGGGTTGCTCGGCGGTCGGCGAGGACTCGCTTGCTGGGGGCGGCTCGGGTGAGGTCGGCGAGGGATCGGTTGATTGCGGTTCGTCGGGGCTCGTCATCCTGGCCTCCTGTGCGGCGTTGCCGTCACCGTAGGTCGCGGAGCTGAGGAACGCCGTCGCTGCGCGAGCCTCTTCAACAAACCACAGGTCGGTCAGCGCGGCAGTAGCTCCTGGGCGGCCCGATCGATGGTGCCGAGGATGCGCTCCAGCGGCACGGGGCGGTGGCGATCGGCCCCGGCGGCGTCAGGCCGCGGTAGCAGTACCAGCCGATCGACGCCCAGCTCCTCATACCTGGCAACGACGCCACGGTCGAGCGGTCCGCTCGGCGTCACGGTGATCTCGAGGGGTCCGAGCTCGGTCGGTCGATCGTGAGCACCGCGGAGCCGGCGCAGTCGGTCGAGGCACTGACCGGTCGCATCGACGTCGAGGCTGAAGCCGTACCAGCCGTTGGCCAGGGTCACGGCTCGGGTGAGCGCGGCCTCTCCTTCGCCGCCGACGACGATCGGCGGTCCCGGGCGCCGCACCGGACGGGGGTGGGCGTCGATGCCCTCGAAGGACACGTACCGCCCCTGGAACCGCGGGTGCTCCATCGTCCACAAGGCGCGCAGCGCGCGGAGGTACTCGTCGACGCGGGCCTGGCGGCCGGCGAGCGGCACGCCGACCGCGGCGAACTCTTCGGGGATGTAACCGGCGCCGACGCCGACCACGAGCCGGCCGCCGGACACCACGTCGATGCTGGCCAGCTCCTTGGCCAGCAGCACGGGATTGCGCAGTGGCAGCACGATGATCCCGCTCGCCACCTTGATCCGGGTCGTGTGGCTGGCCAGCAGGGTGAGCGCCACGGTCGTGTCGAGAAACGGCAGGTCGGCCTCGAACGGAAGCCGCGGGGGGACCGGATCGGGCAGGACGACGTGCTCGCCCGTCCATACCGACTCGAATCCGGCGGCCTCGGCGTGTCGGGCCACGGCGACGGCGGACTCCGGGTCGGCGCAGGTGCCGTAGTTGGCGGCGAACAGGCCGAATTCCATGTACCGACCGTATGGTGCGGCCGAGGCATGCGACAAACGACGATCTAGCAAGTTAGCATTCCTGATCAGCATGGATACTTCCCAGCTGCGAACATTCGTCAACGTCGCTCGTCGCGGCTCGATCACTGCGGCAGCGGACGAGCTGGGGTACACCCAGTCGGCGGTCTCCCGACAGGTCGCCGCGCTCGAGGCGACGATCGGTGCGCCGCTGTTCGACCGGCGGGCGCGTGGCGTCGACCTCACCGCGCATGGGCGACTGCTGCTGCCGCATGCCGAGTCGCTGCTGGAGCGGCTCGACGCAACCCGGCGCGCGTTGCGGGAGCTCGACCGGGTGGCTGACGGCCAGCTGCGGGTCGGCGCGTTCCCGACGGCCAACGCGCTACTGATTCCCCGGGCCCTGGCCGAATTCCGCCGTGAGCATCCCCAGGTAGCGCTCTCGCTCGTAGAGGGGTCGACCAACCGTCAGCTCGCCCGGCTCGACGCCGGCGATATCGACATCGCGGTGGTGAGCGCCTTTCCCGACCAGCGTCTGAGCGACGACCGGGTCACGCTGTCACACCTGCTGGACGACCGCATGCTCGTCGCTCTGCCGCGGGACCATTCGCTCGCGCGGCGGCGCCGGCTGCGCCTGGCTGAGTTGGCCGCGGAGAGCTGGATCGCCGGCGCATCCGACGTGGAGGATCGCCTGCTCGACCCGAACCGGCTGCAACCGGACTTCGAGCCGTTGCTGAACTTCGCGGTACGCGAGTGGACGGCGAAGCTGGGACTCGTGGCGGCCGGACTCGGCATCACGCTCGTGCCGTCGCTGGCCGCGCGGGCCATCCGCGCCGACATCGCGCTCGTCGGTCTGCACCCGGACGAGCGTGCCTCTCGCAAGGTCTACGCGGCCACTGCACGAGGGCGGGCACGTTCGCCGGCGACGCGGGCGTTCCTGACCGTGCTCCGGGCCCAGACCCGCGAGACCGCCGGCGGCGCCGTCCGGAGCTGAGCGGCCACCGATGTGTTCTTGTCGGAGGCACCTCGTACCGTGAGTGCCATGCGTGCGGCTACCGACATCGTCCCGAGCAGCGGCGACTTCAAGGTCATCTCGGACTTCGAGCCGTCGGGCGACCAGCCGGCCGCCATCGACGACCTGGAACGCCGGGTCAATGCCGGCGAGAAGGACATCGTGCTGCTCGGGGCCACCGGCACCGGCAAGTCGGCCACGACGGCCTGGCTGATCGAGCGGGTGCAGCGTCCGACGCTGGTCATGGCCCCGAACAAGACGCTGGCCGCGCAACTGGCCAACGAGCTGCGTGAGATGTTGCCCGACAACGCCGTCGAGTACTTCGTCAGCTACTACGACTACTACCAGCCCGAGGCGTACGTCCCGCAGACCGACACCTACATCGAGAAGGATTCCTCGGTGAACTCCGAGGTGGAGCGGCTGCGTCACTCGGCGACCAGCGCGCTGTTCACCCGGCGCGATGTCGTGGTGGTGGCCACGGTCTCGTGCATCTACGGCCTGGGCACGCCGCAGGAGTACGTCGATCTCGCGCTGCGCCTACGCGTCGGGCAGGAGATGGAACGGGAGAAGATCCTGCGCCACCTGGTCGAGGTGCAGTACACCCGCAACGATCTCTCGTTCACCCGCGGCACGTTCCGGGTGCGCGGCGACACCATCGAGATCTTTCCGATGTACGAGGAACTCGCGGTCCGCGCCGAGATGTTCGGCGACGAGATCGAGCGGCTCTACTACCTGCACCCGCTGACCGGCGAGGTCATCCGCG
>Ga0137412_10000586_pt1 | contig 26310 bp, 22 predicted proteins | sample CZODoug2_1_16fun_FD_122160 | JGI IMG/M metagenome (GOLD analysis project Ga0137412, IMG submission 122160) | Vadose zone soil fungal communities from Angelo Coast Range Reserve, California, USA - CZODoug2_1_16fungal (Hybrid Assembly) | ecosystem: Environmental > Terrestrial > Soil > Vadose zone... | reverse complement strand
AGACCACCGACGGGCTGACCACCGAGTGATCGCCGAGGGTGAACATCTCCGGTTGGGCGTTCCGCGATATCGCGGCGGCCACAAACGTCGTGCCGAGATCGACCCCCAGGTTGTAGCCCGCACTGCGTCCGTCTTCACGGTGAGTCGGGGTGGTGACCGTCGAGCCAGCTGGACCGGTCATCGGGCACTCGGGGGTCCCATATCGGCCAACGGCCCGTTTGCGGTCATGTTTCCCTCGTTCAGGCGCACTAACAGAGAGGTCCCCCGACCGCCGACGACGATGCCAGCAGCTGCTTGCAATGAGCTTGCAACGGTGCCGCGTCGGCAGAGCCATCGATTGCATCCGTGAATGCAATGTAGGTTGCGCGGCGTGATCGATCCTGGACCCGCGGCGCTTCTTCCCCGCGACTCGGTGTGGCGAGCGAGCGCGCATGAACTGCTGGGAAGGTGAGGTTGTCCTCGAGGTGCCAGTCCTCGTTGATCCGGGTGCCGGCGCCGACGTGCTGGACGTCGAAGGCGTTGAAGTCGATGGTCTGACCGCATCCCTGGATGCCGTTGTAGGTGCCAGTGGAGTGCCCCCGGCCTGACCATGCGCTACGCCAGTACTGGGGGGAGGCGGTGCCTCGGTAGACCACCTTGGCGAGCTGTTCGCGGATGACGAGGCTCAGCGCGCCGGATGTCGGGGATCGCGGCCGGCCCGGTGGCGGTTGTCGGGTAGATCGTCAGGGTCTGCAGGCGGGGGCCGTAGGAGAGCTGGCCGCTGGTGCTGGTCTTCAAGGTGAGCAGCGCGCCGGTGGGTACCTCGAAGGCGCCGTCGATGCGCGAGACGCTGGACGAACCCAGCCGCCGCCAGGATCGCGACGCCCTCGCCCCCGTGTACGCCAACATCGCTCGGGAGGACCAGCGATTCTCCCGGCTGCCCACCATCGCGCTGAGCTCCGACTCGGACCGGCTGTTCGCCGCGCAATGGAACTGCACATCCAGGCCATCCGCCAGACGCTCGCCGGCGATCCGGCGCTGGTCGTGCCCTACTGACGGGGCGACTACGGACTGGGCGACTACGGACTGGGCGACTACCTACCGGGCTGGCTGGGCGAGGGGAGCGTGGCGAACTCCGCGAACTTGTTCCAAAGCCGTTCGCTCTCGGCCTCCACGTTAGGCCGATCCAGCCCGATCGACTTTTGCAGCAGCAGCCTGCCAGTTTGCCGAAGGTGCTGATACATCGCCGAACTGGCCGCCTCCGGGTCCCGCGCGGCGACCCCGTCGACGATCGGAACGTGCTCCTGGTAGACCTCGACCAGGGTTCGGAAGTTCTGGAAGGTCGATGCGCCGACCAGCCGGGTCGCGTCGCGGATGTTGTCGATCACTTTGCGGGCGTACTGATTCCCGGCGAAATCCAGCACGAGCCCGTGGAGCTTCTGGTCGTGCAGCATGAACTCCGGTTCTTCGTCGGCCATGGCCGCCTTCCGGAGCGCTTCCGCCACGGCCTTCAACTCGGCGATCTGTGTGTCGGACGCGCAGGCGGCCGCCTTGCGCGCCGCTGGGATCTCCAGCGCCACTCTTACCGCGAAGATCTGAGCCAGGTCCTCTGGGCCGGGCAGCTGCAGCCGAAAACCGCGGTATCGCTCGAACTTGATCACGCCGGTCTCTTCGAGCCGCAACAGCGCGTCACGCGCGGGACTGCGAGAGACCCCGAGTTCGGTGGCAAGCTGGTTCACCGTGTAGAGCTCCCCGGGCACCATGGTCCCGTTGCGGATCGCCATGCGCACGGCCTCGATCGCCCGTTCGGTCAGCGACGGCGACACGTCGATAATCGGGCCGACCAGGGATGGCCTCGTAACCATAGTGACAGGCTACACACTGTCGCTGGCATGTTGCAGGTAACACGTTAGTGTGCTCGGCCCGGTGCTCGGACCTAACGGCCGGCGCAGACCCACCGCGGGTCGCACCTGGTGGCGTGGTCCGAGGAACTTCGGGTGTCAGCCGACCCTGCGTCGGCGGGGCGTTACCGAGCTGCACAGTGGACAGGTCAAAATCGCCCAGAACCTACGCGGTGTGCAGGTTGGTAACCAGCGGCTTCGCCGGCGGGCGGCTTCGCCGGCGGGCGGCTTCGCCGGCGGGCGGCTTCGCCGGCGGGCGGGCGGCTCCTTTCGCGGACGGCTCCTTACGCGCAGCGGACGCTACGAATTTAACGCGAGGGCGTTTTGATCATTGAGTTGACGACCCTGGCGTTAAATTTGATGAGCAGGTGGGTTCGATTCGCCGCTTGGCGTCCAGGCGGCAGCCTCATTCGGTGGGTTTCTGCCGTGTGAGTACAGCGCGCTGTAGACCGATGCCCGTCGGGCGCACGGGTGGTTACCGAACTACACACCGCGCAGGTTCCTCTCGCCGGAAACCTGTCTCCTCCGCCTCAGCCGGTCGCCAGGGTCCTGGTCCTGTGTCGCTGTGTTGAGACACAGGGGCTGTGTGAGCGAGTGGGCGCTGCTGCTTGAGCGCCGACCCAGTGTCGAGCGGCTACTCGGCGCCGACCCAGTGTCGAGCGGCTAATCGGAGGCCACCCAGTGTCGAGCGGCTAGTCGGCGGTTGGGTCGTATTGCATGGCTCCGATGGCGTTGCCCGCCGGGTCTTTGAAGAAGATGAGGTGTCCGACCCCGCTGATGGTGAACCGGTGCAGCAGGAGCGTGCCGCCGGCGGCTTGCACGGCAGCCGCGGTGGCGTCGACGTCATCGACCGCGAACGTGCATTCCGCGCCGGTCATCGGCTGATCGTCAGCAGCTCACGGCGTTGTTGAAGTGCGCCCGGAACTCCGGGTTTGCCGTCCGAGCCGGTCTCGATCTGAAAAAACCCGGGCGGACCCCATGGGTTGAACGTCCAGCCGAACACCCGCTCGTAGAAGGCCCGGCTGGCCGGCACGTCATCAGCATTGATCGCGAAGTGCGACAGGTTGGCGGGCATCTCGACATGCTCGCAGTCCGCTGCGCTGGCGCGCATCCTAGGCTTTGTCAAATCATGTCGATTTCTCGCCATCTGGCCGCGGAGCCGGCGGTGCGCGGCTACTCGGTGACCCACCCGCCGGGGGCGGCCACGTTGCCGATCGAGCCCGGTTGGGATCAACTGCTCTACGCCGCTTCGGGCGCGATGACGGTCTCGATAGCCACCGGTTCCTGGATCATCCCGCGGCATCGCGCCCTCTGGATCCCGGGCAACGAACCCGCCACGGTGGTGAACCGCTCGCGGGTCGGAGTTCGCAGCCTGTACCTCGCTTCGCCGCTGCGCGCGCTGCCGGGCACCGCCCGAGGGATCACCGTGTCGAGGTTCTGCCGCGAACTGCTCCTGCACACGGTGCGCTGCTGCCCGCTCGACCTCGACGATCCGGTGCACAGCGCGCTGCTCACCGTCCTCGTCGACCAACTGCGCGCGATGCCGGACGCCCCGCTCTGGCTGCCTCGGCCCACCGACCCACGCGCCGTGGCGTTCGCGCAGGTGGCCGAGGTGAACCCAACGGCCGATACGGTCGAGCTCGCCCGCCAGGTGGGGGCAAGCCGGCGAACGCTCGAACGGGTCTTCGCCGCGCAGACCGGTCTCAGCCTTGGCGCGTGGCGTCGGCGCGCCCACATCCTCGGCTCGCTCGACCGCCTCGCCGCCGGCGAGACAGTCACCAGGGCGGCGCAGTCATCCGGGTACACGACACCGTCCGCCTATGTCGCGGCCTTCAAGCGCGAACTGGGCATCACCCCGCGACAGTTCGTCCGCGAGTAGACGGGGACTCGCGGGGCCGGGGGTACACACGCGCCGACCCGCCCTCGGCTGATGCCGTGGCGGGTCGGCGTAAGCGGGCAAATCCCTTGCGTCGGGCGGCTGAGTCTCGGGCAGCTGAGCGTCGGGCAGCTGAGCCTCGGACGGCTGAGTCTCGGACGGCTGAAGCGCTCAGCTGCCGCGGCCGGGGAGTTACTTCGCGCTGGCGACCGTGACCAGGCCGGCCTGCTGGAGGAAGGTGAGGTTGTCCTCCAGGTGCCAGTCCTCGTTGATCCGGGTGCCGGCGCCGACGTGCTGGATGTCGAAGGCGTTGAAGTCGATGGTCTGACCGTGGCCCTGGATGCCGTTGTAGGTGCCGGTGAAGTGCCCTCGGAAGACCAGGTGCGCGGTGAAGCTGTCGTTGGTGAGGTAGAGCTCGGGTACCTCGCAGGTCAGGTCCGGCACCGCCGCGCGGAATCCGGCGGAGGCGACCCTCGGTCCGGTCGGGCCCTGGGGCCGTCCGGGAGGCAGCGTGTTGTCCCGGAAGTCCGAGGTGACCGCCTGGTCGAGGTAGCTGGTGTCGCCGGTGTTCCAGAACGTGTAGAGCACCTGGGAGGTGTGCACCACGGCGCGGGCCTGCTGCATGTCGGCGCCGGCCGCGACGTGCACCGCGCCGGGCACGACGAGTCCTGGTGTGTGGTCGACGAGGTCGAGATCATTGGCTGGCGCGCTGGCCGCGCTGGCCGCGGTGCTCGGTGAACCGGCGGGCGCGCTGGGTGCGCTGGGTGTGCCGGCACACGCCGAGAGGGCGAAGGCGGCCGCCGCGATCACGGCCGCGAGCAGCACGGTGGTGCCGCGACGGCGGGCAGTGGTGGTGTCGTGGGTGTGGGTCTCGGTCTGGGTGTGCGTCTGGGTGCTCATGCGACTCGGCCTCCGCCGTCGACGTGCAGGGTTGTTCCGGTGATGAAGGGGTTGGTGAGTGCGAGCAGCGCGGCGGAGGAGATGTCGGCGGGTTGACCGATGCGCCGCGCGGGGTTGCTGGCCGCGACGTTGCTGAAGAAGTCGTCGCGGCCCTCGCCCATGCGGTCCCAGGCGCCGGAATCGACGATGCCCGGGGACAGGGCGTTGACCCGGATCGGGGCCAGCTCGACGGCCAGGGCCTGGGCGAGGAAGCTCACCGCACCGTTGGTGGTGGCCATGACCGCCAGGCCTGGCGCCGGGCGCCACGCCGCGACGCCGGAGAACAGCAGGATCGCGCCGCCCTCGCGGATCCGCGGTGCAAGGTGCTTGGCCAGCAGGATCGGGCCGATCACCTTGGCGTCGAATGCGCCGAGCACGCTGTCGCGGTCCAATGTGGCAAGCGGGCCGTTCGCGTGGTCCGCGGCGAGGGCGACCAGGTAGTCGAATTCGCCGACCTGCGCGGCCAGCGCCTTGATGGATTCCTCGTCACCCAGGTCGACCTGCGCGGTGCTGACCTCGCCGCCGCCCTGCGTGCTGGTGGCCTTGAGCGGGTGCCGCCCGGCGAGCACGACGCTCGCGCCCTCGCCGGCGGCATCGCTGGCCAGCCGCTGGGCGATGCCCGACCCGCCGCCGATGATGACCAGTTTCTTGCCGTTGATCGAGACTGTCACTGCGTGCCTCCTTGGTTGGTGTTTCACCAAGATCAGCGCACAGCGGTGGCCGGATAGTCCTGTCGCGACATGAAGCTTTTAGCTCGTATCCATAGAATTACCGAATGGCAGGCAGTCGCCGCGCACTTCAGCGACCGCCTTGCTGGGCGGCGGTGGCTACTCGCCGAACTGCAGCACGTAGAAGCCGGCGTTGTAGTCGGTCAGGTAGACCACGCCGTTGGGCTCGACATAGACGTCCGCGCTCTGGATGACCTGTGGCCGGTTCGGGCGCACGTCGAACATGGTGCGCGGCGCCGGAGGCACCCATGCGCCGATCTCCGTGGGCGCATAGGCGTTCGAGATGTCGTAGACCCGGATGCCCGCGTTCTGGTAGGTCTCGAAGATGATCTCGCTGCTCTGGAATGAACCGGGCCGGTTCTCGTGCAGGTTGTGCGGCCCGAAGTGGGCGCCCTTGGCGACGTAGTCGGCGTCCTCCGGGATGGGCAGGGTGGCGATGGAGATCGGGTTCGCCCGGTCGCGGATGTCGAAGATCCAGGTCCGCTTGATGCCGTCGGCGGCGTTGTCCGCGATGCCCTCGTCGGCGACCACCAGCAGGTCGCGGTCGGGCAGCGGGAGCGGGCTGTGCGTGCCGCCTCCGTACGGCGGCGCCCAGTTGCGGTGCACCACCAGCTCGGGCTTCGTGCGGTCGGCGACGTCGAGCACGGTGAGCCCGCCGTCGCGCCAGGCGCCGTAGGCGGTGTCGCCGGCGACGAGCGCGTGGTGCAGCCCGTATCGCCAGCGCACCGGGTCCCACGAGGGGGTCTCCCCGGCCGCCAGGTTTTGTCCCGGGATCCACCACTGGCCGGCGACCTGGGGGTTTTTCGGATCGTTCATGTCGATGGTGATGAACGAGTAGTCGCTGAACCCGCGCAGCAGCGCTGAGGCATAGGCCCAGCGGCCGCCGGTGTACCAGATGCGGTGCAGCCCGACGCCGTCGATCGGCATGAAACCGATCTCGCGGGGTTCCCTCGGTGAGCTGATGTCGAACACGCGCATGCCCGCGGTGTAGTCGACGGGGCGGTTGGCGAACACCTCGCCGATCGACTTGCCGTAGTAGTCGGCCTCGTCGGCGAACGCGTCGGTGGCGAACAGGTTGGCGGCGTTGACCACGAGGAGCAGGTCGTCGGCGGCCTGCAGGTGCAGATTCCAGGTGCCCGGGGGAGCCGGCACATACGCCACGGCGTGCGGGTCCCTGGGGTCGCGCACGTCCATCACGGTGAAGCCGCCTGAGAACATGTGCGCCACGTAGGCGTGCCCGCGGTTGACCATGATCTGCAGCCCGTCGCCGCGTCCTCCCTGGTCGGAGTAGCCAAGGAAGCTCATGTTCGAGGCGCAGTCGGGGACGCTGATCGGATCGGTCACGGCCGGTGCTCCTTTGCGTAGCTGCTCGCCGCGGCGTTGTGGAATGAGTGCCGGCGGGGTGCGCCGCCTCCTGGGCTAGCGCATCTAACAGGTAACATGTTAGCTTGCTGGAGTACCTCCGACAAGGTTCGAAGAGCCGACGAAGGCAGGCGCAATGGCGCACCTATCCCCAGCCCCTCGGGACCCGGCAAGCGCTCCGGTCGGGCCGCCCCTGCTTCGTGTGCGCGGCCTGGAGAAGTCATTCTTCGCCACCCGTGCCGCCCGATCTGTCAGCTTCGACGTGCACGAGGGCGAGATCGTCGCGCTGCTCGGGGAGAACGGGGCCGGCAAGTCGACCGTCATCAAGATGCTCGCCGGGGTGTACAAGCCCGACGCGGGATCGATCCTGCTCTCCGGCCACGAGCTGGGCGCCGGCGACTCCCGCAAGGGCATCTCGTTCGTGCACCAGAACCTCGGCCTCATCGAGTGGATGACGGTGGCCGAGAACATCGCGCAGGTCATCGGCTACCCGCGCCGACTGGGCCTGATCAGTGCGCGCGCCCTGGTGGAACAGGCGCGTGAGGTGCTCGACCTGGTGGGCGGCGGGATCGACCCGCACGCGCGGGTGTTCTCGCTGCCACGCACCGAGCGCAACCTGCTGGCGATCGCCCGCGCGCTCACCACCAAGCCGAAGGTGCTGGTGCTCGACGAGCCGACCGCGTCACTGCCCGCCCATGACGTCGACCGGCTGTTCGCCGTGCTCCGCCAGCTGCGCGACTCCGGGGTGGGCATGATCTACGTATCGCACCGGCTCGATGAGATCTACGAGATCTCCTCGCGCGCGGTGGTGATGCGCAACGGCGCCGTCGTCGCGGACCGGCCGGTTGCCGATCTGCCGCACGGCGAGCTCGTCGACCTCATCGTCGGCGCCGCGACCCAGGACACGGTTTTCGATCCGCCGCGCGAACGGGTACGACTGCGTGTGGAGGAGTTGGAGAGTGCCGGCGTCGGCCCGGTCTGGTTCGACGTGCGACAGGGTGAGGTCCTCGCATTGTGCGGCCTGCGCGGGGCTGGCCAGGAACAGATGGGACGCGCTATCGCGGGCGCCACGCCGCACGAATCGGGTCGCCTCGGCATCGACGGCGAGTCGGTGGACGTGCACTCCATCCCGACCGCCATCACCGCCGGCATCGGCTTCAGCACGTCCAACCGGGAGACCGAAGCGGTCGCGGCCGGGATGACGGTGCGGGAGAACCTCTTCCTCAATCCGGCCGTATCGGGCCGGCGCGCCTGGCAGTTCCGTACCGCGAAAACCGAGCGCGCGGCCGCGATGACCTGCATCGACACATTCGGCGTGCGTCCCCGCGACCCGGAGCTCGCGCTCGACACGCTCTCCGGGGGTAACCAGCAGAAGGTGATCCTGGCCCGCTCGTTCGGAACCGGCCGCAAGGTCATCGTGTTGGAGGAACCGACGATGGGCGTCGACGTCGGCGCCAAGGCCGACATCTACGCGTTGCTGCGCGACGCCACCCGCACCGGGACCGCCGTTGTCGTGGTCTCCACCGACATGGAGGAAGTGGCCAAGGTCGCCCACCGCGCGCTGGTTTTCGGCCGCGGTCGAGTGGTCGCGGAGATTCTCCGTGACGATCTGTCGATCAGCACGCTGGTCGCCGCCGCCTCCGACCTCGATCCGTCCATCCCGACCGGAGCTGACCATGAGTGACCAGTCACTGAAGTCCACCGCGCTCGAGCCGGACGCTTCGGCATCCTGGCACCGGCGGTTCGTCACGATCTACGGGATGGTCGCGCTGACCGTCGTGCTGTTCGTGGTCTTCTCGATCCTCAAGCCCGACTCGTTCCCGACGCTGACCAACTTCCAGGTGCTGACGTCCGGCAACTCGACCCTGTTCATCCTGGCGCTGGCCGCCACGATCCCGATGGTGGCCGGGAAGATCGACCTGTCCTTCGGGTACGGCCTCGGGCTCTGGCAGGTCATGGCGCTGCAGTGGCAGCTGCAGGGGTTGGACTACCGGATCGTCATCCTGATGGTCCTGGTCGGCGGCGGCCTCATCGGCCTGTTCAACGCGATCCTGGTGGAGATGGCCCAGGTGGACGCGTTCATTGCCACGCTGGCCACCGGCCAGTGCATCTACGCGATCACCTACTGGGTGACCGGGGGCCGTCAGCTGACCGATACGAACGGTGCGCGCGCGGCGAACTTCGACGCCTTGGCGAACTGGTCGCTCGGCCCGGTGCCCGGTCCGTTCGTGGTCGCGGTGATCCTCGGCGTGCTGCTCTGGCTGGTCCTGGAGTACATCCCGGTCGGGCGCTACCTGTACGCGATCGGCGCGAACCCGCGGGCCGCGGAGCTCACCGGCATCAAGCGCCGCCGCTACGTCTTCGCCGCCCTGATCGCATCCGGCGTGTTGACCGGGCTCGCCGGCATCCTGCTCTCCGCCCGCCAGTCCGGCGTGGCCCAGAGCAACATCGGACCGGAATACCTGCTGCCCGCGCTGACGGCGGCATTCCTCGGCTCGACGACCATCCGGCCCGGGCGGGTCAACGCTCTGGGCACCATCGTGGGCGTCTTCATCGCCACCATCGGCATCTCGGGTCTGATGCAGCTGCTGCCCGGCCAGTTCTATCTCGAGCCGCTGTTCAACGGCCTCACCCTGGTCGCGGCCATCACGATTGCCTCGCTGGCCAGCCGGCGCCGCATCGCCAAGGCCAGCGCGCCGGTCACCGCTCCTGCCGGGCCGACCTCGGGAAAGCCGGCTGTGCCGGATCACGTTCCCGCCCGGACCGGCGCCAACCCCACGTCTTCCGCGCGATGACCGCGCGCACCCCCGACCGGAAGGAGCCCATTCCCATGAGGCGAACCAGGCGGCTGCTGCTCAGCGCCGCGGCGAGCATGGTGGTTGTCGGACTGGCGGGCTGCGCCTCGCAGAGCGTCGGTCAGCAGAACAAGACAGCCCCCTCGGCGCCGCCGGGGGCCACCGACTACTCCTCGATCATCCCGAAGGGCGACATCGTCGCGGGCTCGAAGGAGATCGTCCGCAAGAGCCTCTCCGCGAGCGAGGGGTTCACCCCGCCCTCGGAGGGCGCGCCGGCGCAGTCTCCGGGCGCACACATCGCCTACGTCGCCGCCGACCTCACCGACGGTGGCCCGAACGGCGTGGGAGTCGGGCTCAAGGAGGCGGCGGCGGTGCTCGGCTGGACCGTCGACGTCTACGACGGCCAGGGCACGGCCCAGGGGCACACCAACGCGATCAACCAGGCGATCGCCTCCAACCCGAAAGCCATCGTGCTGGGCAGCGTCGACGCCACCGAGCAGGCCAACACCATCAAGACTGCGAGCACGGCCAAGATCCCGGTGTTCGGGTGGCACTCGACCTCAACCCCCGGGCCCGGGCTCGGACTGGTCACCAACGTCTCGACCGACCCGCTGCAGGTCGCCAAGCTCGCCGCCGGCTACGCGGTGGCCGACTCCGATGGCCACGCCGGCGCCGCGATCTTCACCGACAGCCAGTACGCCGTCGCCATCGCCAAGTCCGACGCGATCAAGGCCTACCTGACCGCCTGCTCCGGCTGCACCGTGCTGGCCACCGAGGACTCGCCGGTGTCGACCACCTCGCAGCGGATGCCCGGGCTGATCTCCAACCTGCTGCAGCAGCACGGCGACAAGCTGACCTATTTCCTGGGCATCAACGGCAACTACTTCACCGGGGCCGCGCCGGCGCTCAAGTCGGCCGGCAAGAATCCGGCCGGACCGCCGAAGGGCGTCGCCGCGGGCAACGGGGATGCCGCTGAGCTGCAGCGCATCCGCACCGGCGATTACCAGACGGCCACCGTCGCCGAGCCGTTGTACCTGCAGGCCTGGCAGATCTTGGACGCGGTCAACAGCACCCTGGCGGGCAAGCCGGTGGCCGACTTCGTGGCGGCGCCGGGCCTGATCAACAAGTCGAATGTGCCCAGCTCAGGCGACGTTTTCGATCCGCCGAGTGGCTACCGCGACGTCTACAAGAAGATCTGGGGGAAGCAGCAGAGCTAACGCCAACCGGCCCCGGCGTCTCGCCGGGGCCTCACCATTGCCCATATCTAACATGTAACACGTCAGATGATCTGAAAGGAGACCTCTATGACCAAGGAGCCGCTCGCTCCAGGTGTGTGGGGCATCATCGCCACCCCGTTTGCCGGCCCAGCTCTCGATGTTGACCACGCCAGCCTTGCCCGGCTGGTCAAGTCCTACGAAGTCCTCGGGGCGACCGGGCTCACCGTGCTCGGCGTCTTCGGCGAAGCGGTTGCCCTGGACCCCGAGGAGCGTCGCGCGGTGCTGGCGACGGTGGCCGCGGCGACATCGCTGCCGCTGGTCGTCGGCGTCACCTCACTGGCCACCCGGCCAGCCATCGCCGAGATCGCCAGTGCACAGGATGTGCTGGGCGATCGGCTCACGGCGGCGATGGTGCAGCTCAACTCGGCCGCCCCGGGCGTACTTGCCCGACATCTGCGTGCGGTCGCGGAGGCCACCGGCGCGGGGATCGTGGCGCAGAACTATCCGGTGTCCAGCGGGGTCTCCATCGACCTCGACGCCGAGCTGAAGGCCCTCACGTCGGTGCCCGACATCGTCGCGGTCAAGGCCGAGGCCGCGCCGACCGCCCGACGCATCGCGGCACTGGTGGCCCGGCTGGATGTGCCGGTGTTCGGCGGGCTCGGCGGTATCGCGCTGATCGACGAGCTCGCGCTGGGCGCGGCCGGCGCCATGACCGGATTCTCCTACCCGGAGGGCCTGCTCGAGACCGTGCAGGCGTTCGAGCAGGGTGGCTTCGAGGCCGGCCGCGCCGCGATCACCCCTTACCTACCTTTGATCAACTTCGAGCAGCAACCGGGGATCGCCCTCGCCATCCGCAAGACGTGCCTGGTTGCCCGCGGCCTGATCGCGGAGGCCGCGGTACGCGCCCCCGCTCCGCCGCTGCCCTCGGTACTCGTCGACCAGCTGCACCGCCACCTGCACGCCGTAGAGGCCGCCCGTGTGGCCCCCCACTGATCGCACACGCGCACCGCGTGCGCGGGATCGGAGAAACCCGTGAAACTCGCCGTTCTCGGCTGCGGAGAGGTCGGGCGCCTGGTCGCGCGCGCCGCCGCCGGCCGCTTTGAGGTCGCGCTCTGCGACACGTTCCCGTCCGCCGCCGCCGCGCTGGGCGCCGAACTCGGCGCACCCTGGCACGCCGAGATCGGCGACTGGCTCAGCGAGGTGGACCGCGTCTGGGCCTGTGTCACCGGCGACACCGCCCTTGTCGCCGCGTCCGCCGCGGCTGCCCGGATGCGGCCGGGCACGGTCTATGTGGACCTCACCACCGCCTCGCCGGACGACAAGCGCGATGCCGCCGAGAACGCGGCCGGATACGGCGTCGGCTATGTGGACGTGGCCATCATGGGCACCGTCGCGCTGACCGGTATCCGCACCCCGCTGCTACTCGCCGGGTCCGACGCCACCCGTGTCGCCGAGGAGTTCGCCGTGGCGGGTGCGCCGGCGGCCAGGGCGATGGTGGGCACCGCCGGTGACGCCATCGCGCTGAAGCTGCTGCGCACGGTGATCACCAAGGGCGTGGAGGCGCTGGCCGTGGAGGCCTTCGTGGCCGCCGAGCGCCGTGGTGTGCGTGCTGAGCTGCGGCGCATCCTCGCCGACATCGACGAGCAGGGCTTCAGCCCCTTCCTCGACGCGGTGGTCCGCACCCACGTCGTGCACGCCGAGCGCCGAATGCACGAGGTTGACCGGGCGGTCGCCCAGCTCGAGGACGACGGGCTGCCCGCGACGGTGCTGCGCGGAGTGCACGGCCGGTTCGAACAGACCGTCCTGGCATTGCGCCACCTGCCCCCCGAGCCGGGGACGAGCGACGACGTGGATCGGGCCATCGCCTGGTTGCACGGAGCGCTACCCGCCCCGGCGCCGGCGGGCACGGTGGGGCACTGATGAGCCACTTCAGAGTCGCCTTGCGCTCACACAGCTACTCGCTGTGCGCCGCCGCGGTGCTTCTCGCATTGTGCGTCGGCCTGACTTCTTGCTCTTCCGCGCCGAGTGGATCCGCGCCGAGTGGATCCGCGCCGAGTGGATCCGCGCCGACTGGAGGGAACTCCTCCGCGCCCAGTAGCGGGAAAGTGTTGACGATCGGACTGAGTCTTCCGACCTTGGCCAACCCATACTTCGCCGGAGTAGAGCACGGGGTCCGCGAACGCACCAGCCAACTCGGGTACCAGTTGACCGAGCGCGCCGCCAACAACGACATGAGTATGCAGCTCAAGCAAATAGACGAGCTGATCGGTGTGAAGGTCGACGCGATTGTCGTCGTGCCGATCGACTCCGACGGCATCGCGGCTGCCGTGAAGCAGGCGAACGCGGCGAATATACCGATGATTGCGCTGGACCGGGACGTCAACGCCGGCCAGGTCGTCTTCATCGGCAGCAACAACGTCGAGCTCGGCGCGAAGGGCGCCGACTGGGTCGCCGAACACCTCACCACTCGCTACGGCGAACCCCGGGGAAACGTCATTGACCTGCGGGGACTGCAAAGAATCGCGGCAGCCAGGGCCCGCGAGCAGGGATTCACCGAGGAGCTCAAGAAGTCGCCGAACATCCGCGTGGTGGCCAGCCCGATAGGCAACTTCGATCAAGAGACGTCACGGACCGCCACAGCCGCCGCGCTGCGGGCCAACCCGAGCGTCGATGCAATCTTCTGCGCCAACGACGACAACGCATTGGGGGCCATCCAGGCGATCCAGGAGGCGGGGAAACTGGAGCCCGTCGGCGCGAAGGGACATATCTCCATTGTCGGAATCGACGGCATTCCGCAGGCACTCCAGGCGATCCGCCACGACACGCTCGACGCAACCTTCTCGCAGAACCCGGTGAAGTGGGCGGTGAAAGCGGTCGACTTCGCGCAGGAAATCTCCAACGGGAAACAACCCGAGAAGCACGTCGACTATCCATACATTCTCCTGGACAAATCGAACATCGACTCGCCCGAGGCCAAGTCATACGGGCTGTGGGGTGATGTGGTCGCACATGGCTAGTTGCACATCATCCCGTCGCGATGCGGCGGTTGCTGGCGGATGCCATAGAATTAGCGAATGGCTACGCTGCGAGCGCTGGAATGTTTCGTCGCCGTACTGGAGTTCGGGTCGGTGACCGAGGCGGCGGCCCGGCTGCACATGTCCCAGCCGGCGCTGTCCCACCAGGTTGCCGCGCTGGAGCGGGAGCTGGGCACGCCGGTGGTCGAGCGCCTGCCGCGTGGGGTGCGCCCGACGACGGCGGGGCGGGCCATCGTGGCGGATGCGCGGGCCGCACTGGCCGCGGCGGAGCGGGTGGTGGCCGCCGGCCGGGCGGTGGCAACGGGCGCGGGCGGCCAACTGCGCATCGGCTGCGCGGAGAGCATGACCGCCGGGCTGTTGGCGCCGGTGCTGCGCGCCTGGCACCGCCGCTGGCCACAGGTGCACCTCGGATTGACCGAGCTGACCAGCGCGAACTCCCTTGCCGACCTGGTGTCGTCCGGGCACGCTGATGTCGGAGTTGGGCCGAGGCCGTCGCGGTGGGACGGCCCGGCCAGTCTGGTGGGTCGGGAAGAGGTAGTGGTGGCGCTGCCGACCGGCGCCGCCCCGGGCCCGATCACCTTTGCCCAGCTCGCCGACCAGCCGGTGGTGGGCTACCACCCGGACAACGGGTTGGGTGCCTGGCTGGACGAGATCGCCGCCCAGCGGGGCGTCACCCTGAGTGCGGTCACCCGTACCCGCCAGGCGGGCACCGCCGCGCACCTCGCCGCCGCCGGGCTGGGCGCCGCGCTGGTGCCCACGACCGCGCTGCCCTCGGCGTTTCCCGGTGCGGTGCGGCCGCTGGACCCGCCGCTGACCCGGGACGTGGTGACGTTGGTGGCCAACCCCAGCGACCCGCTGGCGCGCCGGTTCGATGCGGACGTCCGGCGGCGCGGCGTCCCGGTTTCGGCCGCCATCGCCGCCCAGCTCGGCGACGCGGGGCGGTGAGGAGGTCGAGCGCTTCCCGCGCGACGGGCAACGTGGATCGTCAAGTCAAGGCTGTTGCTATCTCTTCGAGGGTCTGTCCCTTGCTTTCGAAACAGGCGAACCACGCGATGATTGCACCGACGACCAAGCCTGCCCCAATGAGCAGGAAGAAGCCTATGCCGGACGTCGACTTCCCGAGGACGAAACCAAGCACCGTGGGCGCCACGATCCCGCCGATACGCTGCCAGCTAGCTGCCCAAGCTGTCCCCACTCCGCGAGCATGAGTGGGGTACAGCTCGCTGGTGTAGGTGTACAGCGCACCACCGCCCGCCCCGGTGGAAAAGAAGTAGGCGAGCGCACCGATGCAGAGCAGGGCCGCCGTGGAGGTGACGGTGCTCCAGGCAAACATGAGCGCGGCGGCCAGGAGAAAGAACGAAGTCAGCGTGTTCCGCCGCCCGAATCGGTCGAGGAGTATTCCGCTCGCCACATTGCCGAGCGCGCCGGCGGTCGCGATCACGCAAACGTAGACCAGGCTACTGGTGAGGGTGATACCCATTGCAATGAGTATGGACGGAAGCCATGACCCAATACCGAAGAAAGCAAATCCGGAAACGAGCTGCATTGCCCATATGGCAACCGTGTATTTCCGATACTTACCCTGGAATATGGCCATCGGTGCCCGGACTCCGCCGGAATGCGGGCGAACACCCGGAATTTCCGCTGAGCCGGGCGGCATCGCCTCGGGTGGGCTGCTGGAAAGCCAGCGCGCGATCGTGGTCGCCTCGATGAGGTGGCCGCGGCCGAGAAGATAGCGTACGGATTGCGGCAGCGCGAGCGCTACCAGCACAAACACCACCAGTCCGAAGAAGCCGCCGACCAGGAACATCGCGCGCCAGCCGAACGCTGGAAGCAGCAGCAAGGCAACCAGCGCGGCAATCGCCGACGCAAATGTCCAACCAAATACGCTGGCGGCCACCAGGCGCCCCCTATAGCGGGCGGGCATGAACTCTGACAGGTAGGTGAATACCAATGGTGCCTCGGCGCCGAGGCCAATCCCCTGGATGACGCGTAGCCACAGGAGCGACTCGAAATTCCAGGCCAATGCCAGAGAGATTGAGAGAGTACTGTAGATGCCGATCCCCAGTAGAAAGGCAAGCCTTCGCCCGCCGTGGTCGGCGATAAAGCCGATGGTCAACGACCCGAGCAGCATCCCGAGCGATACGCTCGACCCGAAAAGGCCAGCCTGGGCATTAGTCAGACTGAAGGTGACGATTAGGCTGGGTATGATGTATCCGGTGAGGCTGACCTCGAATCCGTCGCACAGGTGTCCGGTCATCACGATCGAGTAGATGAGGCCGTGGCGCCGGGTAAATCTGGAGTTGTCGAGGCTTGCGAGTACTTGTGTCTCGTCCACCGTTGCCGGGCCTGTTCGCTTCCGCCAGCCACGATCGGTGATGCCCATGGTTACGCTCTTTCGGAGGCGCGGTCGGGGGATCGCCCCGAATTGCTCGGTGCCAGTGGCGTCTCGTCGTGCGGTAGCCCCGTCCAAGGTTCGGGTGCGAGCGCTGGTACCCCCATCCGTTGGAGGGTGCGACGAGCGGTGTGGTCGACGATGTCGGCGACCGAAGCGGGCCGGGTATAAAAGGCGGGCATAGGGGGCGCGATGATCGCGCCGGCGTCGGCCGCGTCCGCCATCACCCTGAGGTGGCCTCTGTGCAGGGGTGTTTCCCGGACCATCAGTAACAGCGGCCGTCCTTCTTTGAGACACACGTCAGCGGCCCGCGTGATGAGGGTGCCCGTGTCGCAATTCGCGACCGCCCCCAGGGTCTTGATGGAACAGGGAGCGATAATCATGCCGCTGGTCGGGAATGAACCAGAGGCGATTGCGGCGCCGATGTCGCTGTTTCGATAGGTGACTGTGGCCAGGGTTGCGAGGTCAGCGGGCTTGAGCTGGGTTTCTTGTCGCAGCGTGACCGCGCCGGCGCTGGAGATGATGAGATGGGCCTCGTAGTCGGGGACCGCCCGCAACAACTGCAGGATACGCACGGCGTAGGGCCCGCCACTCGCCCCGGTGACCGCGATAATAAGGCGCTTAGGAGTCACGGAGAGTCCATCCTTCCCAGGGCGTCGAGCACGAGGTCGACAATTCGGGAGGGGGCCGATACGTGGGCATTGTGCCCCGCGCCGGAAAGAACGTGTGGCGTCATGCCGAGCCCGTCGATATCGTCGTCGCTCACCATCGGATCGTCGGCGCCCCTGGCCAGCACAATTTTTCCCCGCGCGGCAGCAAGCAATGCAGGCATGCGGGGTGCGCCAACTTCGTAGGCCCGGTTGTCGAATGTGGGGATGAATTCTCCGTCCAGTTCGACGACGGCCGCCCGGGCACTGGGATGATCGGTATCCCAGAGGTCCTCCAGCCCGGCAATCCGAAGCCAGAATTTCGCCGCCTCGGCGCGGCTGGCGAACCGCCGTGACGGGCGGCCCGCGAGCACCTCGGCACGGCGGAGATCCTCCGCTGACCACCGGATCTTGACCCCCACCGCGACCGTGAGCCGGACGTCGACGCCGAACCAAGCGCTCGCCAGTGCAAGCCCGACCGCACCGCCCAGGGAATGGCCGAGGACCACGACGTTGTCCCGCCGGCCGGTGATCCGCGCGACATCGGCGGCGTGCCCACCGATGCTGTACGCGGCGCAAGTAGCCGACCGGCCATGTCCCGCCAGGTCTACCGCCAGCCATTCACCGGGCCACCGCTCGGCGAGTTCCGCGATCACCGGGTCCCACACGTCGCCGGTTGCGGTCATCCCATGGATGAGAACCAGTAGGGATGCGCCGCTGCCGCCGCGCCGCGCCCACAGTGGCGCCGGCTCAGCCGATCGGGGTGAGCTATTTTCCATGGAACTCAGCATGGCGCTTCTCCGTGAACGCGGACATCCCGTTCTGGGCGTCGTCAGTTCGAATGAGCACCGATTGGCCAAGCCGCTCGAGAAGCCGGCCGGTCTCCATGTCCACACTTTGGCAGGCATTGATGACGTGTTTGGCCATGCCGATCGCCTGGGGCGCGCGCCGCAGAATTCGCTCCGCGTAGCTGATCGCGGTCGTCACAACGTCCTCCTCGGCGGTCACCCGGTTGACGAGCCCGATGCGCCATGCCTCGTGGGCGTCGATCGGGTCCCCGGTGAGAACGAGCTCCTTCAGCCGCCCCATGCCGATCATTTGGATCATCCGAGAGCAGGCACCCGAAGCGGGAATGACGCCTAGCTGTGTTTCCGGCAGTAGGAACTGGGCCGATCGCGACGCCACGCGCAATTCGCAAGCCACCGCCAGCTCGACACCGCCTCCCGCGCACACACCGTTGATCGCGGCGATGACGGGTTTCTCGAGCGCTTCGAGGTCATCGAAGGCCTCGTGGTTCGCCCGTACGTATGCGCGATACTGCGGCGTCGGTAATCCGTTCTCGTACTGGAGGGAGACAATGTCTCGGCCCGAGCAGAACCCCCGACCGGCGCCGGTGATCACCAGGGCTTTGATCGCGGAGTCAAAATTTGCCCGCCACACGAGGGAGCGGAGCTCAGCGAGCATCTGGAGGTCGAACGCATTGAGGCGTTCTGGCCTCGTCAATGTGATGACACCGACTCCTGAGGGGGCGAGCTCGAAGCCAATACGTTCGAGATGATCGATCTGGTTGAGGAAACCGTCAGGTGGAGGGGTGTTCATCGGCTAGTGCCTCCTCGGTGAAGGGCGTCGCTCGCCGCCGGAGCTCGGTCCGATCTATCTTTCCCGCCGCATTTCTCGGCAAATCGTCCAAAATGCGTAGCGCGCGCGGAACCTTATATCTGCCCAGGTGCTTCGAGGCAAATACGCGCACCTCGCTCATGGTGAGGAGGCTGCCCGGGGTGAGTACGACAAATGCCGTGACTTCTTCTGTCCATTTTGGGTGCGGCAGGCCGACCACCGCGGTGTCCGCTATCTGGTCCATGCCGAGCAGGACGCGCTCCACCTCGCCGGAGTAGACGTTCTCCCCACCGGTAATGATCATGTCCGATCCGCGCCCTACTAGCCACACGATTCCGCTCTTGTCCCGGTATCCCATGTCTCCCGTGTGGTAATACCCGTCAGCGAAGGCGGAATCGTTCGGCTGGTGTTGGCCGAGAAAGCCAACCGTCACCACCGGTCCCCGTACCAGGATCTCGCCGACCTCCCCAGGGCCAAGGGCTCCCTTTTTGTCGTCGGCAATCCTCAGCTCGACAAGGGGAGTCTCCCGACCGACCGGGCTCGCCTGGAGTGAGCCCGGATTCTCTACCTGCTCGGTGGCCGGTAGCACGCAGAGCGTGCCGGCCGTCTCGGTCGAGCCGTAGGTGTGCACGAGCGGCGCGTCGATCCTTGTGCGTACCTCGTCGAGCACTCGCCGAGGGGTGGGCGCGCCGCCGTAGAGCAGGCCTCTGAGCCCGGGCAGGCGTGTTCCGGCCTCGGCGGCAGCATCCGCGAGCAGGCGCATGGCGGTGGGGACGAGCAGGGTCAGCGTGACGTTCTCGCTGGTGATGGTCTCGACGGTGCGCTCGGCGTCGAACCGTTGCAACACGTGCCGACCGCCCAACCAGGTAATCGCCCACACCGCCCAGGCGTCCGCCAGGTGAAACATCGGTCCCGCGTGAAGCCATACGTCGCGCTCGGTGAGGCCCAGGGCGAGCGCCGTACTGAGCGCGTTGGTCAAGACGTTGCGGTGGGTGAGGACGACGCCCTTCGGGCGGCCCGAGGACCCGCTCGTGTAGTAGATGTACGCGGCATCGTCGGGGCTGGCGCGCCGGTACTCGTGCGCGCTGGGCCCGAGCAGATCCGCATAGGACGCGAGGGCAGGTTCGCAGCTCGCCCCCGGCATGGGCACGAGTGGGACCGGGTGCATTGTGCTGATATCCCTGGCTTTTTCTTCGAAGCCCGGTCCGACGAGGATGAGGTAGACATCCGCGTCGCGCAAAATTGCGACGATCTCCGGCGGAGCAAGCCGAGTGTTGAGTGGCAGCAGTATCGCGCCGGCCGCCGTTACCGCGTAGTAGAGCTCGAGGTAGGCCAGGCAGTTGTCGGCAAGAACGGCGACTGGGCGTGCCCTCGGCAATCCCGCTTCACGCAGGCCGTGGGCCAGCCGCGAAACCCGCTGGAGCAGTTGCTCGTAGGTGACTCGCTCCCGCCCGAATACGGCGGCTTCACGTCGCGGATATCGCCTGGCGGCGGCAATGAGCGTCCCCGGAACGTCAGAATCGACCATATCTGCCGTCCTCTCGCAGGACGATCTCGCCGGACTCGGCCGCCCGCCCGAGGAACTCGACGATTTCTCGCCCGTCGCGGCTCCCGCACGCGGTCATGAGTTCCCAGTAGGTCAGCGGGCCGTCGCGCAGTGCGTCGCGGATGCTGCTCGCGGTGCCGAGCGCATCCCGGCCCCTCGGTGCCTCGGCCACCTTCCAGCGACCGGTCGGTGTTTCGCCGAATGGCCGGGTCAGGTCGAACCCCGCCTTGTCGCCCGTTCGCTGACCGCTCAGCGACGGGTCGATGGGGACGGCGCGGAAGCCCGTTCCGAGCACCAGGTCTCGACTGGCCTGAAAGCGCGTAGCCAGGGCCCATTCCATCTGGCTGTCGGACGTGATGTCGATGTCGTCATCCACCACAAAGATGTTCTTGATGTCGGCCTTGCTGCCGAACGCGGCCGCGATCGCGTTCCGGGCTTCTCCCGGGTACTGCTGGTGCAGCGCGACGCGGACGTTGTACATACCGCCGGCTGCCGGCGGGGCGTATACCGCCACAGGCTTGCGCACGGCACCGCGCAGAGCGGTCCAGATATTGACCTCGGTGGCCAACGCGACCAGCTGGGCGGTATCAGTTTGGGCGAGGTCTCGTCCGGAGATGGTGGCCGTCTGGAACAGTGCGTCATGTCTGTGGGTCACGGCGGTCACCTGGAAAACCGGATTGAGCTTGGTTTCTCCGAGGTAGCCGAGGAATTCGCCGTAGGGGCCCTCCCGTTGCATGTTCACCCCGTCTACGTATCCCTCGATGACGAACTCCGCGTCCGCGGGCACCAAGAGCTCTTTTTGACTGATCGCGGCCACAACTGGCACGGGAGATCCGCGCAGGGCGCCTAGCAGTGACAATTCGTTGTCGACGCTGGAGAGCAGGGTTGCCGCGACGTAGTCACACGGATGCGATCCGATCGCGAACGCCACCGGCAGGCGCCGGCCCTCCGCCCTGGCGGCCTCGAGCTGGGTTCGCAGGTCGCTGGGAGAGTTGAGGTCGATCCCCGTCTGCCTCGGGCCGCGCAGCATCAACCTGCGGCAGCCGACATTGAATACGCCGGGGGTCTGCTTGGGGCTGAAGTCGAGGGCGGCTGAGATAAACGGAGCACCGTCACCGGTGTGCTGCAGGTGAACGGGCAACTTCGTCAAGTCAATCTCATCGCCCTCCAGTACCACCTGTTGAACCGGGGCTTCGGGAGAGCTGACCTCGACGGGCGGGATGGGGTTCGCCGCGCGCGCTACCACCTCGTGCACGAGTTCGTGCTGTTCAACGCCGAGCGCGATGGCAAGCCGCCGTCGACTGCCCATCACGTTGCCGACCAGTCCGGCTTCCTCTGGCCCGAGACGTTCGAACAGGACCGCGCGGGGGTTGCCCTCGAGGTGAGCGCCGACCTCGATCAAGTCGAGCGGCTGGGGGATCCGCACCAGCTCGTCCGCCGCGGCCAGCTCGCGCAGGAATGAGCGGAGCCGAAATTTCTCACCGTCAAGCATCGTTGCTCCGTGCGATAATCGCCTATTAGGCGGTGACTATTGCACATAGATTGATACGCCGGTGACTGTGCACTGGTCAAGGCCCAGCCGTGGACTGTGCACAGGGAACGATGAGTTGACTGATCAACTCTGCGAAGGGCTATTATCGCGCCCAGTAGTGCACTGGTATTCGCGTGTGAGGAGACTCGGCATGGACCGGGACGGCCACGCTCCGGCTGGGAGAACGGCTGAGCAGCCGATCCGTCGGGCTAACTCCGTTACCTCGCAGTCGGTGGACCGTGCCATGGCGGTGTTCTTCACCCTCGCTGAGCACGGCCCCCAGCGCCAGGTGGATCTGGTGGAACTGACCGGACTGGAACGCCGGATCCTCGGCCGGCTCCTCGCCTCCCTGGAGAAGGCCGGTCTGGTACGGCGACGCACTCCGAGCGGCTTCTATGACCTGGGTGCCGCGTTGCCCCGCCTGGGTCGCCTGGCCGAGGAGCGGCTCGCGTTGCCGGAGGTGGCCACCGAGCACCTGCGGGAACTGATGGACCGGACGTCATGCACCGTGCTTCTCCATATGCGGCAGGAAGATCACCTTGCTCCGGTGATCGTGCTGAGCCCACCGGGAGTGCTGTCGGTCAGCTATCCGATCGGGCGTCGCATCGAGCTGGAACAGGGATTGGGCCGGGCGTTCCTCGCGTGCCTGCCCGAGGCCGAGCAACGTCGCCTGGTCAGCGACACGGCGTGGACGGCGGTCCGACGGGTCGCCGGGGCATTGCGCCGCGACGGCTTCGTGGTGTCCCGCAGCGAGATCGTCGCGGGCATCACGGCGGTTGGCGCGCCCGTCCTGGCTGGTGGCAACGAGCCTATCGGGCTGGTTGCGCTGGTCGCGTTGGAAGGGCACCGGCCCGAGCAGTTCGGTGCGCGGGTCGCCGCCACCGCTTCCGCGATCGCCGAGATCTACCGCGATCGTTGACCGGCTCGAGCAGGTGGGGCCGGGGAGCCAGGCTCACAATGCGGGCAGGACCAGGATGAGCCCGGTGAGTATGGGGGCGCTGATGACCATGACAGCGCACCAGCGCAACAGGCCGGCGTGCATCCATTCGCGCTCCGCCGGGGGTGTGTTGGTGAGTACCAGCGCCCCGATCGAGGAGAACGGCGCGGCGTCCACCACCGTGATGCAGATGCTGAGCGCGGTGACGATGGCGACTGGGTGGGCGCCGGAGGCGATCACGACCGGCACCACAAGCGGAATCATCGCTCCGAGCAGGCCAGCGCTCGAGGCGAACGCACTGGTGACAGCACCTACCGCACAGAGAAGTAGGACCGCCAGCAGGGGCGAGCCCATACCGCTCAGCGACCGTCCGAGCAGGTCCAGGGTTCCGGTCCGCTCCAGCAGATCCACATAGGTCACCACTCCGCAAATCAGCAGGATGATGTTCCAGCTGATCAACCGCATCGCTCCGGCGCTGGAGCGGGGCATCACCAAGTTGAGCAGCACCGCCGCCACGAGCGCGCAGATTCCCACGTCCAGTCGCAGACCCAGGGATAGCACCGCCACGGCGACCAGGCACGCCAAGGTAAGAAACTGGATCGCCCCGGTCTTGGCGGGTGGCTCAGGATCGGCGTCGGAGCCGTCCGCCGAGGGCTCGCCGTCCGGGAGCTCCGGGCGCGCCCCGTGGTCCGCGCCCACCTCCGCGCCGCTCGCGCTCACCCCAGCCGGGATGGCGGTGCGCACCGCCGTGCCGCGCCGCGCCTGCCGAAGCAGGGGTAGCCCACCCATCACGAGGTACACCACGACGCCGATGACCACGTTGTAGCCGAAGCTGACCAGGTAGAGGAAGCTCGGCCCGCTAGCCAGACCGGCCCGTGTGACAGTGCCGTTGACGACCGCGCCCAGCGGATTGAGCGGGGAGAAGCTGCCGGCCGTTGCGCCGTGGATCACCATGAGCCCGGCCAGTCGCACGTTGACGTCATAACGGCGGGCGAGACGCAGCGCGATCGGCGCAAGCATGGCGACCGCGGCGGGGCCGAGCGCGCCGAGGCTCGTCGGCACCGCCGAAACGAGGAAGAGCACGACCGGGACTACGGCTCGTCTACCGCCGACCAGTTGCGCGCAGCGCTCGACCAGCCACCCGATGGTGCCGTTCACGATCGCGATGGAGAACAGATAGGTCACGCCGAGGATCAGCACCAGTAGGTCGGCGGGGAACCCCTCGAGTACGTCCTTGACCTTCACCCCGAGCAAGGCTGGACCTACCACGAGGGCTGTCATCAGGGCCAGGGCGCCGATGTTCACCGGGCGCACCGTGCCGAGGACGAACACGGCGATCAGCAGGATCGCAACGATGATCTGCGGTGACATCGGCCCTCCAGCGCGTGGGGTGCGAACCTGGCTCAGCGGATGGGGTGGTCCGAGGGTGGTCAGTCGTGGGTGAGCGCTTCGGTCGTCTCGGCCGTGTATCCCGGCTCGACCCGGACGTCGACAAGGGCACGCCCGCCGGCTTGGACGACCTGCACAGCGCGGGCGAGCATCGTTGGGAGATCGGCTCGGGCAGTCACCAGGCCAAGGCCGGTGAAGCCGAGGCTGCCGGCCAGAGTGGCGAGATCGGCCGAGGGCTCGTCCAGCGCCACACCGATCGAGGCGTTGTCCAGCGGGCGACCCCGGGTGGCAGCGATGGTCCGCTGATGGACCTCGTCGTTGTAGAACGACGCGTTGTTGGCTACCACGACCAGCAGCGGGATGTTGTGCTTGCTCGCCGTCCACAGCGCCGTCGCGCCCATCAGCAGGTCCCCGTCGCCCAGCACCGCAACCGGTAGGCGCGCGCTCCCGCGCAGGGCGAGCGCGGCGCCCACCGCCATCCCGGGCCCGGATCCCAGGCCGGCCCCGCCGTCGTGGCCCAGCGCATCCAGCGGTCCGCGCAGCGGCCAGTAGCGGCCGTCCCAAGAGATCGGCGTGCGGATCAGGCAGGGCTGGGTACCGAGGGTGGCCTGGTACAGCGCCCGCTGCAGGACCGGCACCGTGATCACGTTCCCGGACCCGGCAGGCTCCGGGACATCCCCGCCGGGCGTGCCCTCGGCCGGCGCGGTGGCCGGCTCGTCGTCCGGCCCCAGCGTCGCCAGCAGCGCGGCGACGGCGATGTCGGCCCGGCACGGGAGTGCGAGGTCGACCGGCGCCGGACCGTAGGAATCCTTGGTCCACCCGTTGTGCACGTGGTGATCCACGCTGGCGGAGATGACCGTGCTGTGCGCCGCGCCGGCGGACCGCAGCGTCCCGGCGAGATCGCACCAGTCCAGCGCGAGCACGACGTCCGCGCCCCGGAGAAGTTCGAGGTTGGCCGCGCCGAGAAAGACCGCCGGCGGGGCGCCGTGTTGCGGGTGGTCGGTCGGGAACGCCGAGGGCAGTTTTGCGTCCGTGATCACCCGCGCGCCGAGGCGCTCGACGAGCCGCACCCGCCTGGCCCACTCGGTTGTGCCGCGGCCGACTCGACCCAGCAGTACAACCGGGCGTGCGGCGCCGCTCAGCAGCGTGGCCGCGCGGGCGACATCAGCCGGATCGGGCACCGCGTCCGGGATCGGCGCAAAACGCGACACCGGCGGGAGTTCACCGGCAGTGGTGAGGGGTTCCTCCTGGACGGAGACGTCAAGGCAGACGTAGACCGGGGCCGGGGGATGAGTGCGGGTGATCCGGTTCGCCTGCAACACCGAGGCGGCCGAGGCGTCCACGGAAGCTGGTTGGTCATCCCATTTCAGGTATGGGCGCACGATCATCGCCTGGTCGGCGGAGGTGTGGATCCAGTCGATCCATGGCCGCCGCCGGGCCGCGTCCACCGGGCCGGTCGCGCCGACCACCAGCATCGGGACCCGGTCGCAGTAGGCGTTGTAGAGCGCCATGGAGGCGTGCATCAGGCCGACGTTGCTGTGCAGCGCAACGGCCATCGGCTCCCCGGTGACCTTCGCGTAGCCGTGCGCGATCGCCACGCAGTGTTCCTCGTGCAGGCACAGCAGGATCTCCGGCCTCCGGGACCCCAGATGGTTGACCAGGCTGTCGTGTAACCCTCGAAAGCTGGAACCAGGCGTCAGGGCGATGTGGGTGACCCCGGTGGCGCACAGCGCCTCGGCGATGACGTCGCTTCCCCAGGCCGGCGGATCACCGGGGGACAGGCTGGCACGATCCTCTTTCCGGAGCCGAACTCGTTCGCCGTCAAGCATCGTTGCTCCGTGCGATAATCGCCCATTGGGCGGTGACTATTGCACGTAGATTGATACGCCGGCCACCGTCGGCCGGTCAAGACCTCACCGAAGTGGACCACGCATCGCCGTGATGGCCACCCGGTCGCGAAGGTGCGCCCCGCGGGACGTTGTGATCAGTCCAGCGGGAGCGCGGAGATCACTTCGGACACCGGGCGCAGGTGCTGGTGCAGGATGCGGGTGGCCTCCGCCTCGTCGTGCCGGTCCAGGGCGGCGACCAGGGCGCGGTGCTCGGCGTTGATTGTGGTGAGCCGCTCCGGTCGGGCGGTCAGGGCGCGCACCGCGACCCGTTGCTGCCTGGAACGCAGGCTGTCGTAGAGCTCGGCGAGTACCGAGTTGCCCGCCGCGCTGACCATCGCCCGGTGAAAGGTGCGGTCCAGCCCGGAGACCTCGAACCAGTCGCGCGCCTCACCGGCGCGTTCCATCGGCTCGAGGAGTTCCGCCATCTGCTCGGGCGCGCCAGCCCGGGTCGCGCACAGGGTGGAGATCGCGTGCCCCTCGATCAGCCGCCGGGTTTGGTAGACCTCCTCGAGCTCCCGCGCGGTCAC
>Ga0137412_10000585_pt1 | contig 26325 bp, 28 predicted proteins | sample CZODoug2_1_16fun_FD_122160 | JGI IMG/M metagenome (GOLD analysis project Ga0137412, IMG submission 122160) | Vadose zone soil fungal communities from Angelo Coast Range Reserve, California, USA - CZODoug2_1_16fungal (Hybrid Assembly) | ecosystem: Environmental > Terrestrial > Soil > Vadose zone... | reverse complement strand
GCTGCTGCTCGACGCCATGTGCGGCGAGCATCCGGCCGATCCGCTGTCGCTGCCTCAGCTCGCGACCTCGTTCCTGTCGCAGGCGCGGTCCGGCCAAAAGCCGAAACGCATCGCCTATTCGCCTGATCTCGGCATCACGCCGGTCGATCCGGAGGTCGCCGCGGTCACCCGGAAGGCCGCGGAACGCTTCGCCGAAGCGGGCGCCATCGTCGAGGAAGCCCATCCGGATCTGCGCGAAGCCCATGAATGTTTCCACGTGCTGCGCGCGTTCGATTTCGCGATCAGCAAGGCGGCGCTGCTGCGCACCAAGCGCGACATGCTCAAGCCCGAGGTGATCTGGAACATCGAGGAAGGCCTCAAGCTGTCGATGGAGAAGATCGAGCGCGCCGAAGCTCAGCGCGTCGCGATGACCGAACGCACGCTCGCCTTCTTCGAGACCTACGACCTGCTGCTGGCGCCCGCGACCATCGTCGCACCGTTCCCGATCGAGAATCGCTATGTCGCCGAATGTGCCGGCAGGAAGTTCAGCAATTACGTCGAGTGGCTCGGCATCGTCTATGCGATCACGCTGGCCTGCTGCCCGGCGCTGTCATTGCCCTGCGGCTTCACCGCATCCGGCCTGCCGGTCGGCCTGCAGATGGTAGCTCCGCCGCGCGGCGAGGCCAGGCTGCTCGCCGGCGCCAAGCTGCTGGAGGATATTCTGGGCCTGCGCGGGACCACGCCGATCGATCCGCGGGGGCCCAAATAAGGACAAGCTAGCGCTCCCGTGCCCGGTCTCCCTTGTCCATCGTCCTTCCGGAGCCTGATGTTTTATCGGCATCTGTTTTATCGGCATCGTTGAGCCTGGGATCACGCGTCGCTTCTCGGGACGCAGATGGGCCGGCTGACGACTGATGCGCAGTCTGTGCGCGCCGCTTGTCGGTGGGCTGCTCCTGGGCCTTCTCGTCCTTGATGATACCATGATCGGAGTGGGGCATCGTCTTGTTCCTCTCGGCATGGATTAACGGACGCCCTCGCCCGTCGTTCCCCGGGAGCTCTCGTTCCATTGCTGGAACTGTCACCAAAAACCAGCGTTGTCCGCGGGAGGATACGCAGAGATGGCTCTGGTCACCGTTCGCCCCACGGCAACCGATGTTGCGATCGCAAATGCGATTGCGGCGCACACCAATCAGCCGACCGAGAAGACCGCCGAGGTTCTGACCTGGGGCGCCGACGAACATATCCTGATCGCGCTGATTGCGGCCTGGTGGCTCGGCATGCGCCGTCAGCCCCTCCGCCGGCGTCGCGCGGCTGACCACCTGCTGCTGACCACGCTTGTCGCATCGGCGGTCCCGCATCTGCTGAAGACCATTTTCGATCAGGAGCGTCCGGATCGCCTGACCGTGCGCGGTCACTGGCGCGGCGTGCCGTTGTCCGGAAACCGCCTCGATGCGTTTCCCTCCGGACATGCCGTGCATGTCGGTGCGCTCGCGTCAGCCGCCTCTCAATTGCCGCGGCGCGAACGCAATGCCGTATGGCTGATCGGAGCTGGTGTGGTCGTAACCCGGATCGTGCTACTCGCGCACTGGACGAGCGACGTCATGGCCGGGCTTGCGATTGGCGCCCTCGTCGAGCGGGGCCTGAGACGATTGACCGGCTATGGCCGGGATCCTGCCAAAAGGCTGCGCCGTGAACATGCTGCTGTTTCCCGCCTGGACTGACATCGCGATCCGCCTCGCGCTGACAATGATCGCCGGCATCGTCATCGGCTTCAATCGCGGCGCGCGCGGCCATGCTGCGGGCTTTCGAACCACGATCCTGGTCGGGCTCGCCGCTTCCGTGGCGATGATCCTGACCAACCTCCTGCTGGCGACCAGCGGGAAGACGCCCGAATCCTTTTCCGTGATGGACCCGATGCGCCTGCCCTTGGGCATTCTCACCGGCGTCGGCTTCATCGGCGGCGGCACCATCCTCAAGAAGGGCGAACTCGTCACGGGGGTGACGACCGCAGCGACCCTGTGGCTGATGACGGTGATCGGACTCTGCTTCGGCAGTGGAGAATTGACGCTCGGTGCGATCGGCACGCTGCTCGCGGTTTTCACCCTGTGGACGCTCAAATGGGTCGATCTCGTAATTCCTCGCGAACATCGCGCCAGGCTCGTCGTGACTTGCGAGGCGAGCTGGAACGTGCTGGCGGAGTTGCCGCAAATCGTCGAACCGATGAAATTTCACGCGCGGTTTCAGCGGCAGGAACATCATCCCGATTCGAGCGAGACAGACTATGCGTTCGAACTGTCATGGCGCCGCCCCGAGCGCGCCATACCGCCGCTCGAGCTGTTTCATGCCCTGGAGCGCCGCTTCACGGTCAAATCCTTCGAACTCACGACAGACAACGGACGATAACGATCGCGGGCTCTGGGCTGGCGCATCAGGACGCGGTCGTCGCCTTGATCGCGAGCGCCAGCGCCATCTTGGTCTGCTGCACGATGTCCTCGACCAGTTCCTCGCAGGTGACGTTGGCGACCTTGCCCGTGAGCAAACCCTGCTCGGCCAGCATGATCACGCCGTGCAGCGCGGCCCAGATCTGCAACGCGTGGCGCTCGCGCAGCAATCCGACCGCCGGCGCCTCCAAGGCATCCAGCACCAGCGCGAAGGTTTCCATCGCTGCGACGTGAAGTTCGCTGCCTGTCGACGCGCAGGCCATGGTGCGCGAGGCGAACATCAAGCGGTAGATGCCGTTGCGGCGCAGGCCGAACGCCAGGGCGGCCTGCGCAAAGCGCGACAGCTTCGAGCGCTTCGATGGCTTGCTGATCTGCTCGCGCAGCATCGCGCTGAACTGCCGGAACGCCTCGGCGGTCACCGCCGAAAGCAGCGCCTCGCGATCGGCGAAATGCCGATAGGGCGCCGGCTGCGAGACGCCAAGCTTCTTCGCCAGCGCCTTCAGGCTGATCGCTTCCGGGCCGCCCTGCTCGGCCTCCCGCAGCGCGGCATGAACCAGCGCGTCCCTGAGATCGCCGTGATGATAGGTGTTGAGCGGTTTGCGGGCGGGCTGAGCCATCTAATGTCGCGATCTTCGAATTTTAACTTGACAGCGCGCGCTTGGCGCTAATGTAATATGCTATAACTTGGGCGCACCGCCAAGTGGCTATTGGCTCCCCCAAGTCGATCAGCAGAAACGCCAGCGCGAGGCAAAGCCCGCGACCTTGATGGAGGAGCGCTTGCCATGTCGGGACAGCTGAAGATTCACGTCAACCAGGACAAGTGCCAGGGCCACGCCCGCTGCAAATCGCTGGCGCCCGAGCTGTTCGATCTCGACGAATACGGCAACGCCCATGAGGTCGGCGACGGCAGGGTGCCGGCCGGGCTCGAGGACAAGGCGTGGCTGGCCCAGAGCAACTGCCCGGAAATCGCAATCGAAATCACCGAGGAATAGACGCCCGCGAAGCCTTAAGCCATTCGAATCTCCTGAAGCAAACCAAACCTCAAGGATTCACCCGATGTCAGATTCCGCGCGCATCATGCCCGAACATCCGCCGGTCCTCGACTGGGTCAACGACTTCGATCACACCGATCCGCGCTGGACCGAAGATCCGTTCCCGATCTGGGACAAATTGCGCTCGACCTCGCCGGTCGTTCACACCGACCGCTTCCTCGGCTGCTACATGCCGACCACCTATGAGGCCGTCAAGGAGATCGCCTACGACACCGACCACTTCTCCTCGCGTCGGGTGATCGTGCGCGACGTCCGGCCCGAAATCTCCAACCGCGCGCCGCCGATTACTTCCGACCCGCCGGACCACAAGCCCGCCAAGCAGTTGCTGCTGCCGCCCTTCACGCCCGACGCGATGAAGAAGCTCGAGCCGCGGGTCCGCGTTATCTGCAACGAGCTGATCGACGAATTCATCGCCGACGGCCAATGCGACGCGGCGTCGCGCTACACCAAGCATGTGCCGGTCCGCGCCATCGCCCACATGCTCGGAATCCCCGAAAAGGACGGCGACCTCTTCATCGGCTGGATCCACTGCATCCTGGAGCTCGGCATCAAGGACGACGATGTCCTGATGAAAGCGGTCCACGAGATGACCGCCTATTTCGCGGGCCATCTCGCGCAGCGCAAGGCAAAGCCGGCCGACGATCTGATCTCGACCTTGATGCAGGCCAAGGACAAGGACGGCCAGCCATTGTCCGACGAGCATGTGCTGGGCTCGCTGCGGCTGCTCCTGATCGCCGGCATCGACACCACCTGGAGCGCGATCGGCTCCTCGCTCTGGCATCTGGCGAGAACGCCGGCCGACCGCGCACGCCTGGTCAACGAGCCGGAGCTGATGCCGATCGCGGTGGAGGAACTGCTGCGGGCCTATTCGCCGGTCACGATGGCGCGGGAGGTGATGAAGGAAACCGTCGTCAGCGGCTGCCCGGTCAAGCCCGGCAACATGGTGCTGTTGTCGTTCCCCGCCGCCAACCGCGATCCCGCCGTCTTCCCCGATGCCGACAAGGTGGTGATCGACCGCAAGGAGAACCGCCATGCCGCGTTCGGCCTCGGCATTCACCGTTGCGTCGGCTCCAACCTCGCGCGGATGGAAATGACGGTCGCGATCGAGGAATGGCTGAAGCGAATCCCGGATTTCAGCCTCGACCCGGCCGGCAAGGTCACCTGGTCGGAAGGGACGGTCCGGGGCCCGCGACAGCTCCCGATCCTGTTCAAAAAGACGGCCTGACCTCTTCGCTTTCGGTAACCGGTCATGGTAGAGCAAGCCATGACAACAGCAGTTTCCGATCAAATCGACCTCGCCGATGTGGAACGCCGGATCAAGTTGATTTTCATCGGCTCGGTCGGCAATCTCGTCGAGTGGTACGACTTCTACGCCTATACGGCGTTCGCGCTCTATTTCGCCCCGGCGTTCTTTCCGCAGAGCGATCCGGTGGTGCAGCAGCTCAACGCGGCGGTGCTGTTTGCCGCCACGTTCCTGATGCGGCCGCTCGGCGGCTGGCTGTTCGGCTACATCGCCGACCGTTACGGCCGGCGGCTGTCGCTGACGCTCTCGGTGGTCTGCATGTGCTTCGGCTCGCTGATCATCGCGGTGACGCCGACCTATGCCTCGATCGGCCTCGCGGCGCCCGCGATCCTGGCGCTCGCCCGCGTCATCGAGGGCTTGAGCCTCGGCGGCGAATACGGCGCCAGCGCCACGTACCTCAGCGAAGTCGCGGACGCCAAGCATCGCGGCTTCTACTCCAGCTTCCAATATGTCACGTTGATCGGCGGCCAGCTCACCGCGATCATCGTGCTCCTGCTGCTGCAGAAGGTGTTCCTGACATCAGATGAATTGAAAGTCTGGGGCTGGCGGATTCCCTTCGTGATCGGCGCCATGCTGGCGATCTTCGCCGCGGTGATGCGGCGCAACCTGCATGAGACCGACGCCTTCGTCGAGGCCAAGAAGATCGTCGAGCCGAGCGGTGCGATCACCGGTCTTTTGAAATATCCCCGCGAGCTGCTGCTCGTGGTCGGCCTGACCGCGGGCGGCACCGCGGCGTTCTACACCTTTACGACCTACATGCAGACCTTCGTCAAGTTGTCGGTCGGCCTCACCGAAGACCAGACCACGCTGGTGATTTTCGGCACGCTGATCTTCGCGACACTGTTGCAGCCACTCTATGGCGCGCTGTCCGATCGCATCGGGCGCAAGCCGCTGCTGATCTTTTTCGGCGTCGTCGGCACGCTCGCCACCGTGCCGATCCTGACCGCGTTGAAAGAAGTGAAGACGCCGCTCTCGGCCTTCCTCCTGATCTGCGCGGCCTGGATTTTCGTCGCCGGCTACACCTCGATCAACGCCATCGTCAAAGCCGAGTTGTTCCCGACCAAGGTCCGCGCCCTCGGCGTCGGCCTGCCCTATGCGATCACGGTGTCCGTATTCGGCGGCACCGCGCCCGCGATCGCACTCTCGTTCAAGAGCCTTGGGCACGAGGAGTGGTTCTACTATTATCTGAGCGGCATCATCTTCCTGTCGCTGCTCATCTATTCGACCATGCGCGACACCAAGCATGAATCGGCGATGCATCGGCACGAGTGAGAACTGCATGAGTAAAGCATCGCACGCATAGCCGGGCGGTTGTAGTTGGAGGTTGGACATGGCCGAGGACCACGATCCGCCGCCCGAGAGCAAGCTGACCCGCAGCAAGGAGCGCTGGGCGCGCGAGGGCCGCTTCCTGACCGGCAAGACCGCGCGTCCCGCCGAGCAGCGCCTGCCGCCGGGACAGCATCTGACAAGGGACTGGCCGACCCTCGATCTCGGGTTGACGCCGGAAATCGCTCACCAGCGCTGGCGGCTCGATGTCTACGGCGCGGTCGAAAATCCCGTGTTCTGGGACTTTTCGCAGTTCATGGCGCAAGATCAGAGGATGTTCACCTCAGACATCCACTGCGTCACCACCTGGTCGCGTTATGATAATCAATGGGTGGGCCTTTCGACCCGCGACCTGCTGACGGCCTGCCAGCCCCGCGAAGACGCCCATTTCGTCGTGCTGCATTGCTACGATGGTTACACCACCAATCTTGCGCTTCAGGATTTCGCCGCCGAGGATGCCCTGCTCGCCCATAGCTGGTCGGGCGCGCCGCTGGAGGCCGAGCATGGCGGCCCGGTGCGGCTGGTGGTGCCGCATCTGTATTTCTGGAAGAGTGCGAAATGGCTGCAGGCCATCGAATTTATCGAGAAGGACGCGCCGGGCTATTGGGAAGTCCGCGGCTATCATAACCGCGGCGATCCCTGGGCCGAACAGCGCTATTCCGGCGATTGACGCCGTGATACGATTTGCCTTTCTTCCACCTCTCCCATCGGGAGAGGTCGGATCGCGTCAGCGATCCGGGTGAGGGGTTACGGTCCCTCGATAGACCATAACCCCTCACCCCAGCCCTCTCCCTTTGGGAGAGGGAGTCACACCGTCATTGGAGAGGCAACCGTGCCGACTGAACGTTTCCAATTCGAAGGCGAAGGCGGCCACCAGCTTGCCGCGGCGCTCGACCTTCCCGACGGCGAGCCCTCGGCCTATGCGCTGTTCGCTCACTGCTTTACCTGCGGCAAGGATGTGCTGGCGGCCAAGCGCATCGCTACCGCGCTTGCCGCCAAGGGCATCGCGGTGCTGCGCTTCGACTTCACCGGCCTCGGCTCCAGCGAAGGTGATTTCGCCAATGCCACCTTTACTTCGAACGTCGCCGATCTCGTGCGCGCCGCCAATCATCTGCGCGAAACGCGGCGAGCGCCCGCGCTCTTGATCGGCCACAGCCTTGGCGGCGCCGCGATTCTCGCGGCGGCCTCGCAGATCGCGGAGGCCAAGGCCGTTGTCACCATCGCGGCCCCATCCGATCCGGCGCATGTCACCGGCCTCTTCAAGGAGCACATCGACGACATCCGCAAGCACGGCAGGGTCGAGGTTTCCCTCGCCGGGCGACCTTTCGCGATCACCCGGCAATTCCTCGACGACGTCGCCGAGCACGACCTGATGGCGCGTGTCACCTTGCTGCGCAAGGCGCTGCTGGTGCTGCATTCGCCGACCGACGACACCGTCGGCATCGACAATGCGACGCGCATCTTCCTCTCCGCCAAGCATCCCAAGAGCTTTGTCTCGCTGGCCGACGCGGATCATCTGTTGAGCCAGAAGCGGGATTCCACCTACGCCGCCGATGTCATCGCCGCATGGGCCGAGCGCTATGTCGATTTCACCGCCCCGCGGCAGGCCGCCAAAGCCGACGAAAGCCCGCGCCATGTCGTGGTGCGCGAAACCCGCAACGGCAAGTTTCAGCAGACGGTCACGGTCGGCCCGCATCATCTGATCGCCGATGAGCCGGCCGCGGCCGGCGGCGACGATACCGGCCCCGGTCCGTATGACTTCCTGCTCGCGGGGTTAGGGGCCTGCACCTCGATGACCATGCGGCTCTATGCCGACCGCAAATCGCTGCCGCTGGAGCGCGTCACAGTGACGCTGCAACACAACAAGATTCATGCGGAAGACTGCGCCGAATGCGAGACACATGAGGGCATGCTCGACCAGATCGACCGGGTGATTTCCATGGAAGGCGCACTCGATGCCGAACAGCACAAAAAACTGATGGAAATCGCCGACAAGTGCCCGGTGCACCGCACGCTGAAGTCCGAAATCCGCATCCTCACGCGCACGGCCAAGTGACGTCCAGTTTATCGGTTGTTGATTGGTCGGTTCCGCGAATTGACATATAATCTGGCCTGAATGTCCAGGAGGAGCCGACCATGCCGGCAGTGGCACGCATCGACCCCAAGACGATCTTCACGGCCGAGGAATGGCGGCATCTGACCTCGCGCAGTTCGTGGCGCGGGATGTGGCTCGTGGCTCACGCCTGGGGTACGATCGCGGCCAGCATCGCGCTGGTGACGCTGTGGCCCAATCCGCTGACCTGGCTGATCGCGGTCATGATCGTCGGCACGCGCCAGTTGGGCCTCGCCATCCTGATGCATGAAGCCGCCCATGGCGGGCTGCACGCCAACAGGACGATCAACGAGTTCGTCGGGCAATGGCTGTGCGCGGTTCCGGTCGGCGCCGACCTCTCAAGCTACCGTGCCTATCATCTGCAGCACCACAAATTCACCCAGCAGCCCGAAGACCCCGATCTCTCGCTGTCGGCGCCGTTTCCAATCAGCAAGGTGAGCTATCGCCGCAAGGCGATCCGCGACCTCAGCGGACAGACCTTTGTGAAACAGCGGCTGCCGCTGCTGCTGGCGCTGTTCAAGCCGGCGGAAACGGATGCGGATGTGTCGCATGAGAGCTTCGTGTCGGCCGGCCGCGAGAAGACGCTGCGCTTCCTGGTTGTGAATGCTGCGCTGTTCGTGTTGTTCTGGCTGGCCGGCGCCGGCATCTGGTATTTCGGCGTCTGGCTGGTCGCGATGGCGACCTGGCTGTCACTGGTGACCCGCATCCGCAACATCGCCGAGCACGCCTGCACGACCACCGGCGAAGACCCGTTCAGTCATGCCCGCACCACGCTCGCCAACCCGGTCGAGCGATTGTTCATCGCGCCCTATTGGGTGAACTATCACGCCGAGCATCATCTCTTCATGTACCTGCCCTGCTACCGGCTGCCGGACGCGCACCGGATGTTGATCGACAAGGGCCTGATCAAGCGGATGGATGTGCGCCCCGGCTATCTCGACGTGATGCGGCTGGCGACGTCGCACGAGCGCCCGGTCTCTGTCACGAGCGGTTGAGCTGGCAGCATATAAGGCCGAGGCCGTGGAACCAATCAGGGGCGACTGCGATTAAACTGCAGTTCCCTCGTGGAGGTGCCTGTGCCCAATAAAGGCTCGTCGCCAAGCATCGTGCCGTATGGCGCGGATCAGACCGTCTATCTCGTGATCGACTGTCTCGATGCGCGCGGCGGCGCCAACCGCGAAATCGAAGTCGAGCGGACCGATCTTGAAACCATCATCGGCGAAATGATGTCGGGGCAATTCCACGACCCGGTCCGCGTCATGGCCTTCAACACGCTCGAACATTGGTCCGACGACGTGACCGCGGAGGTCGCAACCGAAATTCAAACGCGCTGCGACATCGACGGCGAACCGGTGCCCGAGCATCTGACGGATTTCATGGCGCGCCAAGTTCGCCCAGCACGATGGCGCATGCTGCGAATGGCCTGATTTTACGGCTCATTTGAGCCGCGAAACGGCCACGTTAACCTTTTGTTAACGATAAAGGCAGAGCCTCATAGCGACCGATTCGGGCAAGTTCGCTATCCTAAATTCATCAAAAACTTGTTCTGACGGGTACTTTTTATCGTTCATCCTTGGGCGACGGGCACATGCCCGCGGGGGCTCACGGAGTAACGTTGTGTCCAAGCGTGGAGTACTGGTAGAGCCTAATCTTTTTTCCGCATTCGCAATGATCATTGGTGGCGCATTGGCCACCGGCGTACCGATTGCGCTGGTGATCATCTGGGTGTGCTCCTGACTGGCCGCATCACCACGCGGCCGGTCAAGCAAAGCTTGTGGGCTTGGCCTGAGCCCGCGCGTCTATTGTTTGAGCATGATCTTTTCGGAAAACCGCTTCACGCTTTTCCGGATCATGCTCTAACGCGCGGTCTCTGCGACCAGCGGCTGCACGCGCAGCGCGCCGCGCAGGCCTGCGGCCGTGCCGAGCAGGATGCCTGCGACCGCGACAAAGGATGCCAGCGCCAGCGTCGACAGGCCGGTCAGTCCCTGCCCGACCGAGCAGCCATAGGCCATCGCGCCGCCCGCGCCCATCAGCGCCGCCCCTCCGGCCGAACGCAACATGTGACGCGGCGAGCTATAACCTTCAAATTGGAAACGCCCGGTCGCGAGCGCAGTGAGGAGACTGCCGGCGAATACACCGGCAACGGTCGCGATGCCGAAATTCAGGCTCAGCCCGGTCGACAGCATGGCGTATTGCAGCGTGTCGGCGATCGGCGCGATGAAGGTCAACGAAGTCACCGGCACAGGATTGAAATCGTCGGCGCCGAGATAGCCGGTCACGAACCAGCCGGCGGCGACCAGGAGCCCGACGATCAAGCCCGCCGCGACCTGTCCCGGCGAGCGGCGGAACGGCCCATGCGTGAACGCAAAAATAATCAGCGCTGCCGCCATTGCCAGGGCCGGCATCATCCGCGCCGCCGCACCATGGAGGCCGGCGCCCGACACCAGCGCGGGCAACGATGTCACCGTGGTGGTGGTCTGCGACGCCTGCAGCAGCGCGACGCGGGCGGGCGCGATCAACCCTTTCAGCGTCATCTCTGCGACGATGCCGAGCACGATCACCACGACAAAGGAGCGCAGATTGCCGCGGCCGAGCAGCACCAGCGCCCGCGAGCCGCAGCCGTTCGACATCACCATGCCGTAGCCGAACAATAATCCGCCGAAGAACATCAGCGGTGCCGAGAATGTCGGCTGCAGATAGATCGACTTGCCGAGATCGACCAGCTCGAACGCGGCGAGCCCTTGCGAGGCGGCGATCCCAATCCCCATCGCCAGCGCGTAGGTGCGGACCAGCCGGCCGTCGCCGTCGGCCCACCAGCCGCGCAGGCTCGACATCAGGCAGAAGCCGCTCAACAGCCCGACCGAGCCATAGATGAGCCCGATGACGAGCGCGGCGAGGATGACGATGTGGGTAGTATCCATAAGCGTTCCTAAAGTCCTTGCCCGTCACTGCGAGCGAAGCGAAGCAATCCAGGGCTCAGCAAAGAAATCCTGGATTGCTTCGTCGCTTCGCTCCTCGCAATGACGGGTCTGATTGTTACGGCCGCAGGATGACACGGTCGCGCGACGAGCCGGCGACCGCCATCAACGCACGCCTGGCATCTTCCAGCGGATAGATCGCCGACGGATTGATCGGAAACGGTTTCAGATGACCGCTGGCAAAGCCCGGCCCGAGTTCGCGCAGCACCGCGCCGGTCGCACTCGACGACAGCGCCAGCGTATCGACGCCGACATAGGTGTGCTGGCCGCGATAGAATTCCAGGATGTTGAACTGCACGATGCGGTCGACGGCCGCGATCAAAATCTGGCGTCCGCGCAAGGCCAGCGACTTGTGCGCGGCCTGGAAATACGGGTCGCCGACGGTGTTGAACACGATGTCGGCGCCGTGGCCGCTGCTCAACTCGCGCACGCGCGCGGCGACGTCGGCCGACGAGGCGTCGATCACGTCGACGTTCGAATTGGCGTGGCCCTCATAACTCTCGGCCTTGCGTACCACGCCGATCACGCGCGCGCCGTGCCAGCTCGCGATCTGCACCGCGGCCTGGCCGACCTTGCCGTTGACGCCCATCACCAGCACGACCTCACCCGGCTTCGGCAGGCCGGCGCGGCGAAATCCTTCCATCGCGGTGACAAAGGGAACGCCGATCCCGGCGCCCTCCTCCCAGGAGATCGCCTTTGGCTTCTCCACCACCGCATCGGCTTCGACGACCAGATGCGTCGCATGCGTGCCGTCGCGGCGGATGCCGAGATCGCCGGATGAACCGAATACCTCGCGCCCGATCCATTGCTTCGGCCCGTCGATCACCACGCCGGCATAGTCGCGCCCCGGCGTGCGCGGAAACACCGCATAGGGCATCAGCCCGGTCGCAGCCTTCACGTCGGACGGATTGACCGCCGCCGCCTTGACCTCGACCAGCACCTCATTGTCCGCGCGCGACAGCGTTCGCCGCTCCACGACCGGCGCGAGCGCGGCGACATCGTCGGCCTTGGCGTTCAGCCGCACGCAGCGCGCATCAGCGGAGATTGGAGGACTGGCGGCAGACATCACGGGGCGCTACTCATGGCTTTGATGACAGCGTGAAGCGGGGATCGTTGACACCCACGCCACTTCGCCCCATGACTAACGAAACGAACGCACAGTTCAAGAGGCTTGTTCCAACAAGCCCGGCAGCCTGGGAAGACGTCTTTTGACCCGTCTCGACGCACGGGGAGGCCCTATTGAACGTCAAGGCAACGCTTTCACCCCGCGACCTCGCACCCGACGACCTCGCCCGCGCCTGCGCGGAGGCGATGTGGAAGGAAGACGACGCCAGCCAGGGCCTCGGCATGGAGATCGTCGAAATCAAGCCGGGCCAGGCGACGCTTGCGATGACGGTGCAGCCGCAGATGGTCAACGGCCAGCGCATCGCGCATGGCGGCTTCATCTTCACGCTGGCCGATTCCGCCTTCGCTTTTGCCTGCAACACCCATAACGAGCGCGTGGTGGCGGCCCAAGGCAGCATCACCTTCATCCGTCCGGGCAAGCTCGGCGACCGCCTGATAGCTGCCGCCCGCGAAATCTCGCGCAGCGGACGGTCCGGCATTTACGACGTGCGCGTCACCGCCGACGATGAGGTGATCGCGGAATTTCGCGGCCATTCCCGCAGCATCGGCGGAACATGGCTGCCGGAAAAGGATCACGAGACGAAGTAACACTGGCGCAAAGGGGAAACGCGTGATGGCTTCGACAAACCCTCAACCCAAGGCAAGTGCCAAGGCAAACACCAAGGCAAGCACGAAGGCAAGCACCTATCAGCCCGAGATGGACGACATCGAGCGCGCCTCGCGCGACGAGATCATCGCGCTACAGGTCAAGCGTCTCGCCTGGTCATTGTCCCACGCCTACGACAATGTCGCACACTACAAAAAAGCCTTCGACAAGGCCGGCGTGCATCCTTCCGACTTCAAGGCGCTTGCCGACCTCTCGAAATTTCCGTTCACGGTCAAGACCGACCTGCGCGACAATTATCCCTTCAACATGTTCGCGGTCCCGCGCGAGAAGCTCGTACGGGTTCATGCCTCCTCCGGCACGACCGGCAAGCCGATCGTGGTCGGCTACACCAGGACCGATATCGCGACATGGTCGGACGTGATAGCGCGCTCGATCCGCGCCGCAGGCGGCCGCACCGGCATGATCATCCACAACGCCTATGGCTACGGCCTGTTCACCGGCGGGCTCGGGGTGCATTACGGCGCCGAGCAACTCGGCTGCACCGTGGTGCCGATCTCCGGCGGCATGACCGAACGGCAGGTGCAGATCATCAACGATTTCAAGCCGGACATCATCACGGTGACGCCGAGCTACATGCTGGCGATCCTCGACGAATTCAGGCGCCAGGGCCTCGACCCGCGCAAGTCATCGCTCAAGTTCGGCATCTTCGGCGCCGAACCGTGGACCAACGCGATGCGCGCCGAGATCGAGCAGACCTTCGACATGGACGCGACCGATATCTACGGGCTGTCGGAAGTGATCGGCCCCGGCGTCGCCCAGGAATGCATCGAGAGCAAGGACGGCCTGCACATCTGGGAGGATCACTTCTATCCCGAGGTGATCGATCCCGACACCGGCGCGGTGCTGCCCGACGGCGAGATAGGCGAACTGGTGTTCACCTCGCTGACCAAGGAAGCCTTCCCCGTGATCCGCTATCGCACCCGCGACCTGACGCGGCTGTTGCCGGGCACGGCGCGGCCGGGCATGCGGCGGATGGAAAAGGTCACCGGGCGCTCCGACGACATGATCATCCTGCGCGGGGTCAATCTATTCCCGACCCAGATCGAGGAGATCCTGCTGGCCACCGACTGGTGCGGCGGCCATTTCATCCTCGAACTGACCCGCGACGGCCGCATGGACAAACTGACCATCCACGCCGAGGCGCGGCACGAATACTGGGACGGCCACGGCCTGACCGATCACGCCGACCGGATCAGCCAGCACATCAAGAACACCATCGGCATCACCGCTCCCGTCCGGGTCGTCGCCCCCGACACGCTGGAACGCTCGCTCGGCAAAGCCAAGCGCGTGCATGACAAGAGGCCGAGGGATTAAGTCGCTCGCCGTCATTCCGGGGCGCGCGAACGCGCGAGCCCGGAATCCATAACCACGGAATGGAGTTATGGATTCCGGGCCTGCGCCTTACGGCGCATCCCGGAATGACGGCGGAGGTGCTCACACATGGTCGTAGTCCACCACCACCTTGTCCGTTACCGGCTTCGCCTGGCAGGTCAGAACAAACCCCGCCTTGAGCTCCCAGGGCTCCAGCGAATAATTCACTTCCATCTCGGCCTTTCCCTCGACCAGCTTGGCGCGGCAGGTCGAGCACATGCCGCCCTTGCAGGCGAAGGGCAGGTCGACGCCGGCGCGCAGCGCGGCGTCGAGAATGGCCTCGCCTTCCGCGACCGGGACCTCGCGCCGCTTGCCGTCGATGATCAGGGATGCGAACGCTTTCGGCGGCGCGGATGGCGGGATCACGGCTTTCGGTCGCGGCTTGCCGCCGAGGCCGGAGACGAAGCGTTCGACATGAATGCGCTCGGCGGCGATGCCGATGTCGCGGCAGGTCGCCTCGATCTCATCGCTCATTCCGGTCGGGCCGCAGATGAAGACGTGGTCGACGCTTTGCGCCGGCACCAATGAGCGCAGCAGCACCCTTATTTTCTCGCCGTCGAGCCGGCCGTGCAGGATCGGGATGTCCTGCTCCTCGCCGGAAATGACGTGGAACACCGAGAGGCGCTCGATGAAGCGGTCCTTCAATTCCTCTAGCGCCTCGCGGAACAGCATGCCCTCGGTGGTGCGGTTGCCATAGAACAGGAAGAACCGGCTGTGCGGCTCGCGCGCCAGCACGCCTTTCGTGATCGAGAGCAGCGGCGTGATGCCCGAGCCGGCGGCGAAGCCGACATGCGTGCGCGCTTCGTCCGGCGCGGGAGACACGCCGAAGCGGCCGGTCGGCGTCATCACGTCGAGCGCGTCGCCGCCTTTCAGCTCATCGGCGGCCCAGCTCGAGAACGCGCCGCCGTCGACCTTCTTCACCGCGATGCGCAGCTCGCCATCATCAGGGCCGGAGCAGATCGAATAGGAGCGGCGCACTTCCTCGCCGTCCATCATGGTGCGGAGCGTCAGGTATTGCCCGGGCAGGAATTGGTAGTCGCCAGCCAGGTCGTTCGGAATCGCAAAGGTCAGCGACACCGCATCCGCGGTTTCGCGGCGCAGGTCGGCGACAGTGAGACGATGAAAGCGCGGCGCGTGGGACGACATCTATTTCCCCGTTGTCATTGCGAGCGCGGCGAAGCAATCCAGGACCACGCATACCGTCCTGGATTGCTTCGCTTCGCTCGCAATGACGGACTCAATGGCACTTGAAATAATCGAACGGTTCGCGGCAGCGCTTGCAGCGCCATAGCGCCTTGCAGGAGGTCGAGCCGAATTCCGACAACAGCTCGGTATCCTCCGCGCCGCATTGCGGGCACGTCACCTGCTGCACGCCGAACAGCGCGCGACGCGAGCTTGCGGGCATAGGCGGCGCGATGCCGTATTCCCTGAGCTTGCGGCGTCCGTCCTCGCTCATCCAGTCGGTGGTCCAGGCCGGCGACAATACGGTGCGCACCTGCGCGTCGTGAAAGCCTGCGCGCTCCAACGCCACCGCGATGTCGAACGCGATCGCGCTCATGGCGGGGCAGCCCGAATAGGTCGGCGTGATAGCGACCTCGACGCAGCCGTCGCGCCAATTTACTTCCCGCAGCACGCCGAGATCGGCGATGGTGAGCACCGGGATCTCGGGATCGACCACGCTCGCCGCGGCGTCCCAGGCGCGCTGGCGCAGATCGATGTCGCAGGCGGCTGTCATCACCATGTGGCACCGGGGAACGTGCGCTGCATCGACTGCAATTCGCTGAGGAGATGGCCGAGATGCTCGCTGTGCCGGCCGCTGCGGCCACCCTGCTGCATCCAGTCATTTTTGGGCACGGCCAATGTCGCCTCGCCCATGACCTCGGACACCGTCTGGAGCCATCGCGGCCGCAAACCGGCGGGATCGACCGCGATACCGGCGTCGATCAGGCCGCGTTCACTGTCGTCGATCGCGAACATCTCGCCGGTGAAGGCCCAGAGATCGTCGATCGCGGTCTGCGTTCGGCGATGGCTTTCATCGGTGCCGTCGCCGAGCCGGACGATCCATTCGGACGAATGGCGCAGATGATAGGCGCTCTCCTTCTCCGATTTCGCCGCGATGGCGGCGAGCGTCGGATCGGCAGATCGCATCATCGCGCGCCAATAGAGATCGGCGAAGGCGGAGTAAAGGAACTGCCGCACGATGGTGCGGGCGAAATCGCCGTTCGGCTGCTCGGCGAGCAGCAGGTTGCGATACTGCCTGACGTCGCGCAGATAAGCGAGCTTGTCCTCGTTGTTGTCGCGGCCTTCCACCTTGGCGGCATAGCTGTAAAGCTCGCGGGCCTGGCCAAGCAGGTCGAGCGCGATGTTGGCGAGCGCCATGTCCTCCTCCAGCATCGGCGCATGGCCGCACCATTCCGACAAGCGATGGCCGAGGATCAGCGCGTCGTCAGCCCGGCGCAGGGTGTAGAGCACGAGGGGGGATTCGGAGACGGTGATGGAAGCGACTGCCATGGTGATGTCCTCGCATGCCATATGCTTGAGTCGTCATTGCGAGGAGCGAAGCGACGAAGCAATCCAGTCTTTCTTTCTGGCCCTGGATTGCTTCGCTGCGCTCGCAATGACGGTTGAGAAACGCTTTCCCGCAATAAAAGCGAACTACATGTGCCCGACTTCGTCGGGTACTTCGTAGAATGTCGGATGGCGGTAGATCTTGGATTCCGCCGGCTCGAACATCATGGCCTTGTCGGCGGGATCGGACGCCGTGATCGCGCTCGAGGGCACCACCCAGATCGAGAGCCCCTCGCCGCGGCGGGTGTAGATGTCGCGGGCGGCCTGCAGCGCCATGGTGGCGTCGCTGGCGTGCAGTGAGCCGCAATGCTTGTGCGCGAGCCCGTTGCGGCTGCGAATGAAGACTTCCCAGAGCGGCGTGTTCGGCGTGGCCATCATGACCTCCCTTAAACCTTATTCGGCAGCCTGTGCGACCTGCCGGTGCCTGCGCTTTTCGGCGTAGGCGGCCGCCGCCTCGCGTACCCAGGCGCCCTCCTCATGGGCCTTGCGCCGGGCGGCGATGCGCTCGCGGTTGCAGGGGCCGTTGCCGGCCAGCACCTGCTTGAATTCGTTCCAGTCGATCGGGCTGTATCGCCAGTGCCCGTCACCATCCTGCGTCAGGCCGGGATCAGGAATCGTCAGTCCCAAATACTGCGCCTGCGGCACCGTGGCATCGACGAATTTCTGCCGCAGTTCGTCATTGGAGAAGCGCTTGATCTTCCATCTGGTCGAGCTGTCGCTGTGCTGGCTCGCCTGGTCGGGCGGCCCGAACATCATCAGGACCGGCCACCACCAGCGGTTCAACGCGTCCTGCGCCATCGCCTTCTGCTCGGCCGAGCCGCGCGCCAGGGCCAGCATGATCTCGTAGCCCTGCCGCTGATGGAAGGATTCCTCCTTGCAGACGCGGATCATCGCGCGCGCATAGGGACCATAGGAGCAGCGGCACAGCGGGATCTGGTTCATGATCGCGGCGCCATCGACCAGCCAGCCGATGGTGCCGATGTCGGCCCAGGTCAGGGTCGGATAGTTGAAGATCGAGGAATATTTGGCCTTGCCGGCCAGCATCGCGTCGACCAGCTCCTCGCGCGAGGTGCCGAGCGTCTCGGCCGCCGCGTAGAGATAGAGCCCGTGGCCGCACTCGTCCTGCACTTTCGCGAGCAGCGCCACCTTGCGGCGCAAGGACGGCGCGCGGGTGATCCAGTTGCCTTCGGGCAGCATGCCGACGATTTCGGAATGGGCGTGCTGGGAAATCTGCCGCGTCAATGTCTTGCGATAGGCCGCCGGCATCCAATCGTTCGGCTCGATGCGTTCCTCGGCATCGATCCGCGCCTGAAACCCCGCCGCGCGTGGGTCCTCGATGCCGCGGTCTTCCGCGTCGGAGCTGTTGAGCGCCTGCGTATACATGGCCGCGCCTCCCGGAGTTGATTGCTGAAGTATATATAACAGAAATCGAAATCTGGAAACACATTTTGTAACATGTCAGTCAATTGGCGCGAACCGCCGCGTGAGCGCCTTCGCGGCCTTCGGCAACGGGCCGGCCTCGTTGGTTCCATGCTGATCAAGCCATTGCTCGGACCTGGGAAGCAGCGCCCGATAGATCTCGCCGCAGAGCGCGCGGGCCAGCCGGCCGGGCCAATCCCGGGGCAGTAGCGCCGCCGGCAGCAAGGGATCGCGCAGCACCACGCGACGGTAATGGTGGATCAGCAGGATGCGGGCGGTAAAGGCGTCCGCCTCGCTCAGCGCGTTTCGCTTGCCGCTCCATGCGCGCAGCGGCTCGAACGACTTGATGAATTTCGCATAGGCTGCCGCGGTGCGCTCGAGCGGCCAGCTTTCGCTGAGCAGCCGCCGCCCGCTATCGTCCTCGGCGGAGACTTCCAGCCGGATCGCGGATACGGCTTCCTCCGGCACCGGCACACCCGACGGCGCGACCCAGACCCCCGGCAGCGGGCTGCCGAAGCCGGCATTTTTCAACGCCTCGCGCGCGGCGTCGCGGTCCCCACCATTGCCGATCAGCAGCAGTTCGAAGCGCCCGGTCCAATCGGACGGCGGGGAATCGTAGATATGTCTGGTCGCGATATCGAAGGTTTGCCGCCCCTTCTTCACCAGACGGTAGAAGCTGTTGCGCCCCACTTTCTCGCGCTCGAACCAGCCGTCAGCGGTCAATCGCGACATCGCGGTGCGGACCACATTGGGATCGATGTCGAGCGTCTCGAAAAATTCCAACAGCGTGCCAAGCCACACCGAGCCGCCGCGCGGCACAATGGCGTCGCCGAACACGGTGATGATGATGGAGCCGGTGCGCGAGGGTTCGCGCTTGAGCTGGTCGACGATTCGCTGGAGCGGCGGCGGCATGCGAAGGGCATAGCGCGTTTTTCGCTGACGCGACAACGGCGGTGGCCTTCTCCTACCCCGCGCGCGGTGCCACTTCTCCTTCCCCCCGCACGCGAGGCCAGTTCCCCTTCTCCCCGCTTGCGGGGAGAAGGTCGGGATGAGGGGGACTCACCGCGAGTACGGTGAGAGCGAGACGCGCGGAGGCTCCCCCTCACCCGCCCGACTTCGCTGCGCTACGCCGGGCGACCTCTCCCCGCACGCGGGGCGAGGTGAAAGACAAGCGGGGCGAGGTGAGCGAGCCGCCCCTACCGATGCGGATCGGGATAGACCAGGCTGCGCCAGCCGCTGCGGTCGAACGGGGACCATTCGCCTTCGGGCTGCGCGAGGCGGTCGGCGACGGCGTAGACCGCGGCGGGATGGTGGGCCATGCCGCAATGGCTGCTTTCGACCTCGATGCTCTCGGACTGGGCGGAGGATTTTTCCATGCAGCCCTGCCAGGCGCAGACGCCGTCGGTGCGGCTGAAGATCGCGGTGGTCGGCACCGGCGGCGGCTCGGCCAGCGCCCCGCCGAACCGCGGGTCCTCTTCGTCGGCGCGATGGCCGCTGGCGATCTCATAGATGCGCCAGGCATTGGTCGCCTTCGGATGGCTCGCGAACGGGCTGCCGAGCGTGATCACCGAGCGTACGCGATCCGGCATCTGCTTGGCGAGCTGCCGCGCATAGAGGCCGCCGAGGCTCCAGCCGATCAGGCTGATCTTGCCGCCGTATTCGTCGCTCAGCTCGCGCACCAGACCGATCATCGCGTGCTGAACGCCTTCGCGCAGGCCGTAATTGCGCCCCAGGCCCCAGCCATGCGTGACATAGCCGCGGTTTTTCAGGAAGCTGCGCAATGGCCGCGTCGACAGGTCGGAGGCGACCAGCCCTGGCAGCACCAGTACCGGATGGCCGTCGCCGCGCGGCGCCAGGCTCAGCAGCGGTAGCGCGCCGAGAAAGGCCCCGAACTCATGCAGCGCCCGGCCTTCCAGCAGCATCAGAGCCTTGGACGGCGGACGTAGGGTCGGAGCACTGGCGGACATTCGTGTTTCCTCTCGGGCGGCCTTTTGAGGCGATTTTCAACGCCAGCTCGGTGCGATCGTTCCGCAACGCAACACGCCACGGAATCAAGCCCCGGACTCAAACTAGGTGCCGCTTCGTTGCATTCAAGCGGCTGGGTCATTCCAGGACAATACGTTCGATTACGGAAAAGGCTCCCACGTGATGGAAAAGTCACAACCACCGCAGCAGGAATTCAGCGGTATAAAGCGCCAGTCCCGCCAGCCCGCCGATCAGCGCGCCGTTGAAACGAATATACTGCAGATCCTTGCCGATGTTGATTTCGATCAGCGAAATCAGCTGCGCCATGTCCCAGGCCTTTACCTGATCGGAGATGAAGCTCGACACGCCGCTCTTCTGGTCGGCGATGAAACTTCGCAGCACCGCGACGAAGCCCTGGTTGATTTCGCCGCGCAGCTCGGTGTCGCCCGCAAGCGTCTCGCCGGCCGCAACGAACATCCCAGCCAGATGATGCCGCAGCACCTGGGTCTCACCGCTGGCGCTGCGATCGATGAAGGAGCGCAGGTTCGACCAGATATTGCGCGCGAGCTCGGCCAGTTCGGGGCGCGCCAACAGATCGCGCTTGAAGCCGTCGATCCGGTCGACATAGCTCCTGTCGGAGCCGAGCCGGTCGACAAAGGACAGCACCATGCGGTCGAACTCGGCGCGGAACGGATGGTTCGGATCTTTGCGGACTTCCTCGAAGAAGGTGCCGGCCGAGGCGACGATCCTGTTCACCAGGAATTTGTCGGCGCGATAAAGCCTCAACAGCGTCGGCAATTCGGCGCGGATCTTCTCGCGGATCACGGCCATGGTGTCTTTCTGCGTCAGCGTCTCGTGGACGATGCGCAGGAGATCGTCGAGCAATCCCTGGTGCCGTCCCTGCTCGACAAAGGCGCGCAGCGCGCCGGCGGCCAACGGCGCCAGGTCGATCGACTGCAATTGCGTGCTCAAGCGGCGGGTGATGAAGGTCATCAGGCCCGAGGTTTCGGTGGCCGAGAACGCCTCGGGCAACAGCCGCAACGCAAAGCGCGCGAGATCGTCGCTGCGCTTGCGGTCGCGCAGCCAGTCGGCGACGAACGAGCCGAAATCGACCTGCTGCAGCTTGGCTTCGACGGGGCCTGCTTCCAGAAAATGCACCTCGATGAATTCGCCGAGCTTGTCGGCGATGCGGTGCTGATTGCCCTGGATGATCGCGGTGTGCGGAATCGGCAGGCCCAGCGGCCGCTTGAACAGCGCCACCACCGCGTACCAATCCGCCAGGCCGCCGATGGTGGCCGCTTCCGCAAAGGCCGCGACGAAGCCGAAGGCCGGATGCACGTGCAAGAATATCTTGGCGACAACAAACAGCGTCAGCGTGCCCGCGAGCACCAACGTCGCCTGCGCCTTGACGCGCTTCAGTTCGGCGGCGCGTTGCGCATCGCCGGGCGTGGCAGAGGAGAAGGTGGCGGGGAGTGTCATGAGAACTCTTTAGCGAACGAAAACCCTCATCCTGAGGAGCGGCCTCTTGGCCGCGTCTCGATGGATGAGGCCGCACTGTGGCCTCATGGTTCGAGACGGCGCAAGAGCGCCTCCTCACCATGAGGACGACACCGATGTCGGACTAGCACGCAAAAAAGAAGGCCCGCGCGAAGCGGGCCTTGAAAAGATCGACCTGACAAAAACCGATCAGGCGGTCTTGGTGTAGACCTTGGAGAAGTTGTCCTGGGCGTTCTTGGCACCGTCTGCGACGAGCTTGCCGAGATATTCGGTGGTCGACTTGGCCCGAGACACCAGCACTTCGCCGCGCGAGCGGGCGAAATCGGACTGGATCTGCACCGCTTCGTTGAGCGACTTGGCGGACGCCAGTCTGTCGATGCCGGCGAAGAATGCCTCGGCGTCCTGGTAGAGCGCCTGCTGAATGTTGCGGCTGATCTTGGCGGCCTCGCTGACGGAATCAGCAACGGCGGTTTCGATCGCGGCCGTCACCTTCTCGGAGCCGGCATAGACGTCGGCGGCGCGCTCCTTGGCGGTATTGGCGGTGCGCTTGACGAAGTCGCGGGCAGCCTCGGGAACTTCCATGGTCTGGAGGTTCTTGAGCGCGTCGGTGACCGGCGCGAAGGCTTCCTTGACGGTGTCAAACACGGTGTTGGTTTCGGTGGTCATGGGTTTCTCTCCATCCTCAGTTTTTGAGCTATGGGCTCACCCCGTCCGGACTGGCCCGGGGCGCGAGTGTTGTGCCATGGTTAATGGTGCATCGCAACATTAATGTTGCGATGCGATATCACGAAATAGTGATGTGCCTAAAAAGCCGACGCAGCCTGCCCGCCAATGAGGCTCAGTGCTGGACGGCCCCCGGCACGCCATAGGCCTCCAACTGGGCCCGGACCTGCGCGACATTGTGCCCGAGCACGACAATGTCGTGCGTCTTGCCGTCGACGTCGCGGACATGATCGCGCAGCAGCGCCTCGGCCTTGAAGCCCAGGCTCTCGAACAGCGCGATCGCCGCCTGCTGGTCGACCGTCATCTGCACCGAGAGCTTTTCCAGTCCCGCGCCCAGCGCCAGAGCAAACGTCTGCTGCGACAGCGCGCGGCCGACGCCCTGCCCGCGCACGTCGCGTGAGACCACCATGCGGATTTCGCCGACATGCGGCGACCAGGAATACGGGTCGCGCACCACGGTGCCGCAACCGACCACCTCGCCCTTCCTCACCGCCAACAGGCTGGTGATCGCGCCGCGCTCGATCTCGTTGATCCAGGCCGACAGTACCTTCGGCTGGCTGATGTTGCGCGGCAGGAACAACAGGTCATGGGTCGGCAGTTCCTGCGCGAAGGCAAGCACCGCGGCCTCATCAGTGCGCGCCATCAGGTGGAATTCGATGTCGCCGGCGCCGGTTGCGACGTGACGCGGATAAAGGCGGGGTTCGCTCATGTCGATCTTTCACCGAGCCAGGAATCGAGTTTCGGCCAGAGCCGCTTGATCGCGTTGGCGCCCGCGACCAGGCTGACGTGCCCGCCTTTCAGCATCACCTCCTCCTTGTCTTCGGAGCCGACCTTCGGAATCAAATGCTTCGCCGCGTCATAGGGCACGATGTGATCGTGCTCGGCGACCGCGTGCAGGATCGGCACCTTGATATTGGCGAGATCGGCGGCGCGGCCGCCGACCGACATGGTGCCGTCATAGAGCTTGTTGTCCCACATCAGGTCCTTGGTGATGGCGCGGAAATATTCGCCGGCCAGCGGCAGCGTATCGGTCGCCCAGCGGTCGAACATCCGGTAGGATTTTACATACTCGTCGTTCCAGATATTCTCCCAGAGTTGCACCTGGCTCGCCGCGCGCGACGCCGGCCGCAGCATCTCGAACGAGGACAGGATCATCTCCGGCGGCACATTGCCGATGCTGTCGACCAGGTGGTCAACGTCGAAATAGCGGCGATCCGAAAAGTTCGAAAACAGCTTCATCTCGCGAAAATCGATCGGCGTGGTGAAGCAGATCAGGTTCTTCATCGGCCCGTCATGGAAGATCGAGCCGTAGAGCAGCGACAGCACGCCGCCGAAGCAATAGCCGATCACGCTGACATCCGTCTCGCCCGAATCCTGCTGCACATGGCGGACGCAGTCCGGAATGAAATCGAGGACATAGTCCTCCATCCGCAACTTCTTCTCTTCGGGCCTGGGCGCGCTCCAGTCCAGCATGTAGACGTCGTAGCCGCGCGTCAGGAGAAATTCGATGAAGCTCTGGCCGGGCACCAGATCGAGGATGTAGCCGCGGTTGGTGGTCGCCATCACGATCAGCACCGGCACGCGATAGATCTCGTCGGTCTGCGGCCGGTAATGATAGAGATTCATCGTGCCGCGGACGTTCAGGATGTCTTTCGGGGTCGAGCCGAGCGACGGACCGGACGAGGCGAAATATTCGACGCCCTTGACGCTGCGCTGGATCGCGCGCTGCACCTCGGACTGGATCCGGTCCGGGAGGGAGGCCAGATCGAGTCCCGCGGGTGCGTTCATTTTTGCGCCCCGGGGGACGCCGGTGGCGGGCGCTTGGTGCGTGGCGGCCGCGGCGTCGCGGCAATGCTGTCGCGCGTAATGCCGGACATGGCGTTCATCTGCAGCAGCAGCGCCTTGATCTCGTTCAATTGCCCTTCGATCGATTGCAGCCGTTCGGACATGCCGACCATTTGCGCCCGGCTGGGCAGGTTCATGGTGAGAAGATATTTCTCCATGAGATCGCTGAGCTGCCTTTGCGCGCCCGCCGTTGCGCCGCTGGCCTGGTTCATCGCCTTGGAAAATTGCGGCGACGACATCGCCTGGTTGGCGAAGGCGTTGAACCCCTTCTCCATCTCGCCGATCATCTTTTGCCACAAGGCAAGCGGATCGCTGGTGCTGTCGGCCATGGGGCCCTCCACCGGTTGAGAGGGCTTTGAGTCCCTTCTTGTCTCGCCATACCATACCGTTGTGGCAGGCCGGTCAACTCGGGAACACGGTTCGTCGCGAGGATAGTGTTGATAGAAAGCCTTCTGCGCTGCGGGAAACCATGTCATAAAAAATGCTCGCGCATCTTATCGTCAGGAACCAGCCAGGTGAGTGCAGAAACGTGAGCACATTTGCCCATCAGCCGCCGCAGACCACCCGCGCCAACGGGATCGACATCTGTTACGAGATCTTCGGCGACGCCAACGCGGATCCGATGCTGCTGATCATGGGGCTGGGCGCGCAGATGGTGCTGTGGGACGACCCGTTCTGCGAACAGCTCGCCGCGCGCGGCTTCCGCGTCATCCGGTTCGACAACCGAGACATTGGGCAGTCCTCGAAGCTCTCCGGCGGCAAGCGGCTGACCCCGATGGAACTCCTGAAGCTGCGGTTTCTGAAAATCCCGGTCGCCGCCCCCTATCGGCTGCGCGACATGGCGCAGGACACGACCGGGCTGATGGATGCGCTCGGCATCAAGTCGGCGCATCTGGTCGGCGCATCGATGGGGGGCATGATCGCGCAGGAGATCGCGATCTCGTTCCCGCAGCGGCTGCGCTCGCTGACCTCGATCATGTCGACCACCGGAAACCCCCGCATCCCGCCGCCGACCCGCGCCGCGGCCGCGCTGCTGATGGCGCCGCCGCCGACCACCCGGGACGAATATCTGGCGCGCTTCGCCCAGACCTGGAAAATGCTGCGGGTCGGGAGCTTTCCGCAGGACGAGGCGCTCGACCGCGCGCGCGGCGAGCGGTGTTTCGAGCGCGGCCTCAACCCGGCCGGCGTCGGGCGGCAGCTCCGCGCCATCCTCGCCTCCGGCAGCCGCAAGGAGCGCCTGCACACGGTGACGGCGCCGACCCTGGTCATTCACGGCACCGTCGATCCCCTGGTACATCCCGCCGGCGGCAGGGACACCGCCGCCTCGATCCCGGGCGCCAAACTGCTGATGATCGAAGGCATGGGCCACGCCCTCCCGATTCCGATGTGGCCGGAGATCATCGACGCGATCGACAAGCACGCCCACGGGGCCAGCGCAAAGGCAGCGTGAACAGACAGACGGTAGCGTGAGCGGTAAAACACAGCTGTCGTCCCGGCCTTGAGCCGGGACCCATAACCACAAATGATGATGTGGTGCGACGCCGGAGCTCCACCTGTTTATACCAATAGCCGGTCGTGGTTATGGGTCCTCGCCTTCGCGAGGACGACTCGCGGTTAGCCGCAGCCCAGTGATCGCCAACAGCGAACGTCTCGGAAAAATCTGTAGGGTGGGCAAAGGCGCAAAGCGCCGTGCCCACCATCTCTCGCACCTTCGCATCCGATCGGTGGGCACGCTTCGCTTTGCCCACCCTACCATTTTTCTGAAAACTACCCGCCCGCCCACACGTCCAGCACGTAGCGGTTCTTCGCGCCCATCTCCTCGATCCAGCGCGCGCCGGCATCCGCATCGACACCGCCGCGCTCGCGATAGATCGCGACCAGCGCGGCCTTCACGTCGGGCTCCATCTTGCCGCCGTCGCCGCAGACATAGATGATCGCGCCCTGCTCGATCAG
>Ga0137412_10000584_pt1 | contig 26357 bp, 25 predicted proteins | sample CZODoug2_1_16fun_FD_122160 | JGI IMG/M metagenome (GOLD analysis project Ga0137412, IMG submission 122160) | Vadose zone soil fungal communities from Angelo Coast Range Reserve, California, USA - CZODoug2_1_16fungal (Hybrid Assembly) | ecosystem: Environmental > Terrestrial > Soil > Vadose zone... | reverse complement strand
ATCCCCGCCGTTAGTGATTCCCCGATCGGAGCATTCCATATCGCGTGCGGCAATCTCCCCGAACGCCTTGAAGGTGCTGTATCGCCTCAAAGAGGCGGGATATCAGGGCTTTTTGGTGGGCGGCGCGGTGCGCGATTTGCTGCTGGGACTGCGCCCTAAAGACTTTGACGTGGCGACCAATGCGCTGCCTGAAGAGGTGCGGCGCCTGTTCCGCAATTGCCGGTTGATCGGCCGGCGTTTTCGCCTGGCGCACGTGTTTTTCGGCGGCGAAATTATTGAGGTAGCCACTTTTCGAGCCGCGGCCGCTCCTGAGCGTGAGGACGCGGAAGACTCGGATCCCGACGCAGGGCCCGGCGCCGACGCGGACACTGGGCCCGATGCCGACGCCGACGCCGGTGCGGATTCGGGTACTTATCAATCCGTCGCTGAATTCTCGCCGCCCAGCGATTCCGAACATCGCGCGTTTGATCTAAGGGGCCGGATTCTTCGGGACAATATCTACGGCACCATCGAAGAAGACGTTTGGCGGCGCGACTTCGCGGCGAATGGCCTCTACTACAGCATCGAAGATTTCTCGATTTGGGATTTCGTCGATGGTGTCAGCGACATCAAGGTGCGGCGCCTGAAGTTGATCGGCGATCCGGAAACTCGCTATCGCGAAGATCCGGTGCGCATGCTGCGCGCCGTGCGTTTTGCGGCGAAGCTGGATTTCTCCATCGAGCCCAACACCGAGCAGCCGATCAAACGCCTGGCGTACATGCTGGACGGCGTGCCTGCGGCGCGGCTGTTCGATGAGGTCTTGAAACTATTTTTGTCGGGGTTCGGCTTAAAGGCGTATCGGCTGCTGCAGCAATACGGTCTCTTCGAGCATTTGTTTCCGCAGTCGGCCGCAGCCTTTGCACTGCCGCCCTATGCCTACGCGGCCGAGATGCTCGAGCGCGGGCTTGCCAACACCGATGAGCGAATCGCCGCGGACAAACCCGTTACGCCGACCTTCTTGTTCGCGGTGTTGCTGTGGAGTGCGGTGCTGCGCGAACTCAACGAGAGGCAGGCAGGACCCACGCCTGATCTTGCGCTTCTCATGCAGGCCTGCGACACGGTGCTGCGCACGCAGCAGTCGCGCGTGGCCATTCCGCGCCGCTTTGCCATTCCCATGCGCGAATTGCTGATGCTGCAGCCGAGGTTCAATCGGCGCAGCGGCGTGAAGGCCTTGAGCATCCTGCAGCATCCGCGCTTTCGCGCAGCCTACGATTTCCTGTTGTTGCGCGCACAAGTGGGAGTTGCAGATCCGGAGCTCGCGAAGTGGTGGACCGACATTCAAGTGCTGCCGCAAGAGGAGCGGGTGGCGCTGGTACAGGCACGTCCCGCGGAGCCTGCGGCTGAAGGGACTGCTTCACCCGGCCGTCGACGCCGCCGCCGGCGACGCGGCGGAGCGGCGCGAAGTTAATAATGACATTGCTCTGGCGCCCTGCGTATGTGGGGATCGGCAGCAATCTTCAGTCTCCACGTGACCGGGTCCTCGAAGCCATCGAACGGATGAGCACACTGGATGCGACGCGCATCGTGCTGCGTTCGCAGCTCTATCTCACGCGGCCGATGGGACCTCTGGATCAGCCCGATTTCATCAACGCCGCGGTCGGATTGCTCACGCAACTGCCTGCTCGGGATTTGCTGGCCGGATTGCTCGGCATTGAACGCAGCATGGGACGCGACCGCCAGGAGCGCTGGGGACCTCGCGTGATCGATTTGGACTTGTTGTGGATGGTCGATTCAGCCACCGATGAGCCGGGAATAACAGTGCCGCACCCCGGAGTGTCGACACGTAACTTCGTCCTGTATCCTCTGGCGGACATTGCCCCGACGATCAAGATCCCAAGGGTAGGCATCGTGCTCGATCTCAAACGGGACGCGGGCGGCGACGGAATTTCTGTCTTAGGGTAAAAGAGTTTCAAATGCCAGCTGCAGCAGCGCGTCGATTCATTGTCGTGGAGGGACCGATTGGCGTCGGCAAAACGAGCTTGGCGCGCCGCTTGAGTCAGTCCTTGGGCGGCCAGTTGGTGCTGGAGCAAGCCGACCAGAATCCCTTCCTCGAGCGCTTCTACAAGAATCCGCGCGCGGCCGCGTTTCAGACGCAATTGTTCTTTCTGTTTCAGCGGGCGCGTCAATTGGAGGACGTTCGCCAAGAGGATTTGTTCGGCGCCGTGCGCGTCGCAGATTATCTTTTGGAGAAGGACCGGCTCTTCGCGCGGGTTACCTTGGACGACGCGGAATATGCGCTCTATGAACGCGTCTACGAGCGCGTGGTGGTGGATGCGCCCAAGCCGGACCTGGTCGTCTATCTGCAAGCACCGGTGGATGTGCTGGTGGATCGCATCCACAAGCGTGGGATCCGCTATGAGCAGCATATCGAACGCGCTTATTTGGAAAAGCTGACACAGGCCTATGCGCGTTTCTTCCATAGCTACGATGCGTCGCCGTTGTTGATCGTGAATTCGGCGGCCATCGATCCCGTCAGTAGCGAGAGCGACTACGCGCAACTGTTTGCCGAAATCACCAAAGCTCGACGAGGCCGGCATTTCTTCAATCCCGGGAGCAGCTTGCTGCCGGCGAGCTAAGCACGACGGGGGCCGCGGACTGGTGGTGCGCCGATGGGTGCTGCACCGATGGGCGCTACGTCGATGGGGCTATGTCGATGGGGCTATGCCGGTGGGGCTATGCCGGTGGGGCTATGCCGGTGGGGCTATGCCGATGGGGCTATGCCGATGGGGCTATGCCGATGGGTGCTAAGCCGATGGGCGCTACGCAGCCCGGTGCTGCTGCAGCGCCCATTGCACATGCTCACGGACCATGCTGGATGGGTGCTCGGCTTGGGCAGTGAGAGCGGCGAGCACGGTGGGCGAGGTAGGCGCGTTCCCTAACGCGATGGCGATATTTCGAAGCCAGCGCTCGTGGCCAATCCGCCGAATGGCGCTGCCTTGGGTCTTCTCCAAGAAATCCGTCTCGCTCCAGGCGAAAAGATCGACCAGCTGCGCCTGGTCCAGTCCAAGCCGAACGGCGAAGTCGTTCTCCACCGTGGGGCGCGCGAATTTGTTCCAGGGACAGACCAGCTGGCAGTCATCGCAGCCGTAGATGCGATTGCCGATGCTTTTGCGAAATTCCACCGGGATGCTGCCGGCAAGCTCAATCGTGAGGTAGGAAATACAGCGCCGTGCATCGAGACGATAAGGCGCGACAATGGCGCCGGTGGGACAGGCCGGCATGCAGGCGCTGCACGAGCCGCAGTGCGCGGTGCTGGGTTCGTCGGCGGGCAGTTGCAGATCGAGATAAATCTCGCCCAAGAAAAAATACGAGCCGGCGTTGCGATCGATCAAATTCGTGTGCTTGCCGATCCAACCCAATCCGGCATTGCGCGCCAGCGCCTTCTCCAACACCGGTGCGCTGTCGGTAAAGACGCGATGACCGAAAGGACCCACCGCCTCGTGTATCCGGTCGCAGAGCTTTTGCAGGCGCGAGCGCAGCACCTTGTGATAGTCGCGGCCCAGGGCATAGCGGGAGACGTAGGCGAGATTGCCATTGCCAAGCACGCCTGAGGCGTCGGCCGATTCCTCCGGCCAGTAATCCATGCGCACGCTGATGCAACTGACCGTTCCGGGAATCAGCTCCCTGGGCCGGCTGCGCTTTACGCCGTGGCGCGACATGTAGCCCATTTCGCCGTTGAATCCTGCGCGCAGCCATTCGAGAAAGAAGGCTTCGTCGGCGGGCAGATCCAAGGTGGCCACGCCGATTCCGGTCAACCCTAACTCCGTGGCCCAACCTCTCATAGAAGCCGACAGTGCGGCCGGGTCGAGGCGTGCGGCCGGGTCGAGGGGCGCGGCGGAATCGAGGCGTGCGGCGGGATCGAGGGGTGCGGCGGGATCGAGGCGTGCGCCGGGGTCAAGGTGTGCGGCGGGTGGTGCGGGAGCAATCATGGCGGTCCGTATAATAATCCAATGCCTAAGACCCTCCTGGATTTGCACCTACCCGACAGCGGTATCACGGAAGCACTCGGCGCAGCGCTGGCTCACGCCTTTACGGCGTCGAGCACGGGCGCGGTCCTTTACCTGCGCGGCGAATTGGGCAGTGGCAAGACCACCTGTGCGCGCAGCCTGCTGCATGCACTGGGTGTGACCGCGATCGTGCGCAGCCCGACCTACACCCTGGTCGATACCTACACCGTGGGCTCCTTGAATTGCGTGCATGTGGACCTGTATCGGCTGCGCTCCAGTGCCGAAGTGGAGGAGTTGGGACTGCGCGATCTCACGGGTCCGGGTTACCTCATGCTGATCGAGTGGCCGGAGAAGGGAGGGGACGCCGTTCCCCATGCCGATGTCGATTTGCAGCTTCAGTACGCCGGTGAATCGCGGGTGGCGTCGTTGCGCGCGGTGAGCGAGGTGGGCGAGGTGTGGATGGCAAAGCTAGCACTTGACACTAGCTTAGTGCCCTATGTCTCTAATTTAACTTGAAAAAGATCTGATTCGGCGTTAACTTCCTGCTATGAAGGGTTTGCTGCCGCATTGTTGCCTCGGTTTGTTGCTTGCAACCATTCTCCTGCAGCCGGTCTTTGCAGTCAGTGTGCGCGATGTTCGGCTGTGGGCAGGACCTGACAACACGCGGGTCGTGGTGGATCTGTCCGGCAGCGCGCAACACAGCTTGAGTGTGCTGCACAATCCGGAGCGGGTCGTTCTGGACGTGCCGGGGGCGCACTTCAGCCAAGGCGCGCGCACGCCGGCCGGCGCCGGTGCGGTCAAGCAGGTGCGCATGTCGCGCAATCCTTCCGGAAATCTTCGGGTGGTGCTCGATCTTTCGCGCCCAATCCGAGCCAAAAGCTTTTTGACCAGGCCCAATGCGCACTACGGCTACCGGCTGGTCATCGATTTGGGTGGCGTTGCCTCTGCGCGCGCCGAGAAGCCGATCAAGGTGAAGCACGCGCCGGCGGATGCGCGCGATCTCATCATCGCCATCGATGCCGGTCACGGCGGCGAGGATCCGGGAGCGATCGGCAAGAACGGCACGCGCGAGAAAGACATCGTCTTAGGAGTAGCCCGCGACCTCGCGGTCAGGATCAATGCGGAGCCTGGTATGAAAGCCATGCTCACGCGCAGCGGCGACTACTTCGTACCATTGCGTGATCGCATGCGCCGCGCACGGGCACAGCAGGCGGATCTGTTCGTGTCCATCCACGCGGATTCGATTCGCGACCGCAGCATCGACGGCTCATCGGTGTACATCCTGTCGCAGCGGGGCGCGACCGATGAAGCATCGCGTTGGCTCGCTGAGCGCGAAAATGCCTCGGACCTGATCGGCGGTGTTTCCTTGGATGACAAGGACGATGTGCTCGCCTCGGTGCTGCTCGACCTGTCGCAATCGGCCTCACTGAATGCCAGCCAAATAGCGGCTGAGCGGGTACTGCATTCACTGACTCAGGCCGGCGAGGTTCGCAAGCACGAGGTGCAGCAGGCGCGATTCATGGTATTGAAATCGCCCGACGTTCCCTCGATGCTGGTTGAAACGGCCTACATTTCGAACCCTCAAGAGGAGCAGCGGCTGCGCACGCCGGCGCAGCAGGCGCGGCTCGCCGCCGCGATTCATCGAGGCGTGCACGATTATTTCTATGCCAATCCGCCGATGGGCACGCGCATCGCGCAGCTCGCTGCCGGAAGCTCGGCGCGCCCTGTTCTCGCCACCGCCGGCGGCGCCGGCGGCGCGGGAGAGTAAGCAAGTACCTGGCCGGCGCGCGAGTGATCGCGCGCGCTTCGGCCTCAAGCTTGTGCGAAAATGCGCGACCGAAGAGGTCGCCATTGCCCATCCAACTCCTGTCCGACTCCCTGATCAGTCAAATCGCTGCCGGCGAGGTCATCGAGCGCCCGGCCTCCGTGGTCAAAGAGCTGGTGGAGAATGCACTCGATGCGGGCGCCCGGCGAATTGAAGTCGAGTTGGAACGCGGCGGTTGCGGATCGATTCGTGTTCGAGACGATGGCAGCGGCATCAATGCGGCGGAAATCGCCTTGGCGTTGGCCCGGCATGCCACCAGCAAGATTGCCTCACTGGATGATCTTGAGCATGTGTCGACCTTGGGATTTCGCGGTGAAGCCTTGCCCAGCATCGCCTCCGTCTCGCGCTTGTCGCTGATATCGCGCTCTGTCGGCGGAACTCATGCCTGGGGCGTCGAAGCGCGCGACGGCGAGGTTGGCGCGCCGGCGCCTGCCTCACACTCTCAAGGGACCACGGTCGAGGTGCGGGATCTGTTCTTTAATGTTCCGGCGCGGCGCAAATTCCTGCGCACCGAGAACACCGAATATCAGCATATCGTGCGCATGCTGGAGCGCTTGGCGCTGTCGCGCTTCGACGTGGCGTTTACCCTCGTGCACAACGGCAAGAACATCTGGACGCTGCCGGCGGCGACCAGCGACTTGAAGCGCCTGGAGCGCGTCGCCCAAGTGTGCGGCGAGGAGTTCGCGGCCCATGTCATCGAGCTGCGTCATGAGACGGAATCTTTGGTGCTGTCAGGATGGCTGGCGCTGCCGACCTTTTCGCGCAGCCAGCCGGACCTGCAATTCAGCTTCTTGAATGGGCGCTTCGTGCGCGACAAGGTGTTGATCGGCGCGGTGCGCCTGGCCTACCGTGACGTGTTGTTTCACGGACGATTCTGCGCGTACTTGCTGTATGTGAACATGGATCCGAGCCTGGTCGACGTCAATGCGCATCCGCAAAAACTCGAGGTGCGATTTCGTGATTCGCGCCGCGTCCATGACTTTGTGTTCAAGACCTTGGAGAAGGTGCTCAGCGGTACCAGGCCCTCAACGGAATCTGCCGGCAGCGCGCCGGCGGATTGGCTCACCGGCGCGTCGCGCTTCGCCGGTGCGGGAGGTCCCGCGCAGGCGCGCTTCACCCTGCCGGAAGCGCCGCAACGCGCATCCGCGGATGCCTATCGCAGCTACTTGAGTCCCGCGAGTGCCGAGGTACGGGAACAGTGGCCGCGGCCGGATGCCGTCAACGGCAGCGCCGCTGCGGCCGCCGCCGAGGCCACCGCGCCCTTGGGCTATGCCATCGCGCAGCTGCACGGCGTCTACATCCTGGCGCAGTCCGCCGAGGGCATGGTCCTGGTGGACATGCACGCAGCGCATGAGCGGATCATGTACGAGGGCATGAAGAAATTATTGGCCGGGGAGACCGCGCAACAGCAACTCTTGATGCCGGAGATTCTGAACGTCACACCCGCGCAGGCGGATGCCGCGGAAGGGCACGTGCAGGAATTCGCGGCGCTGGGATTCGGCGTGACGCGTTTAGGGCCGGATCAATTGGCCTTGCGCGCGATCCCGACGCTGCTGGCGGGCCGTGATCCTGCGGGCATCGTGCGCGATGTGCTGTCGGATCTGCTGGAGGCGGGTCACTCGCGGCGCGTCGAGGAGTCGATCAACCACCTGCTCGCCACCATGGCCTGTCATGCGGCCGTGCGCGCCCAACGCACTTTGAGCTTGCCGGAAATGAATGCGCTGCTGCGCGAGATGGAAGGCACCGAGCGCGCCGATCAATGCAATCACGGGCGCCCCACCTGGGTGCGTTTATCCATGAGCGAATTGGATCGACTGTTTCTGCGCGGGCGGTGACCTTGACGGCGCCGACACACCGCTCGGCGGTGTTGCTGATGGGTCCGACCGGTTCCGGCAAATCGGATCTGGCCGTGCAACTGGCTGAGAAATTGCCCTTGGAAATCATCAGCGTCGATTCGGCGCTGGTGTATCGCGGCATGGACATCGGCACGGCCAAGCCGAGTTTGGCCACCCGCGCGCGCGTCCCGCATCACCTCATTGATACTCGCGATCCGAAAATGGGTTATTCGGTGGGCGAGTTCCTGCTCGACGCGCAGCGGGCGATGCAGGACATCTGGTCGCGGGGGCGCCAACCCCTGCTGGTGGGTGGCACCATGATGTACTTCCATGCCTTGACGACCGGGATCGCCGATCTGCCTGAGGCAGACGCCGCGGTGCGCGCGCACATTGATGCCAGCGCGGCAGAATCGGGCTGGGCCGCGCTACATCAACAACTTGCCGAGGTTGACCCGCAGGCCGCGGCCCGCATTCACATCAACGATCCGCAGCGTATCCAACGGGCGCTGGAGGTTCACCGCATCACCGGCCGGACCATTACGCAACTGCAACAGCACCGCGTGTCGGCGTTTGCCGACGTCAAAGTCATCGAATTTGCCCTTGCGCCCCTTGAACGCGGCGAGTTACACACCAAGATCGATCTGCGATTTAAAGCAATGCTCGAAGCCGGTTTCGTGGAGGAAGTCAGGAGCCTGTACGAAAGAGGCGATTTGAGCGCGGAACATCCATCCATGCGTGCGGTCGGATATCGGCAACTATGGCGATATTTAGCCGGACACAGCGCGTTGAATGAAGCGACAGAACAAGCGATTGCGGCGACGCGACAACTCGCGAAGCGGCAACTGACTTGGCTTCGGCGGCGCGCTGATGCGCGGTGGATTGATTCCATGCGTTCGGACGTTGCACGTACGATTTTTGTTGCACTGTCCGAGGGCGGATTTGCAAAGTGGCCTAACCTTTAACGTGGGTCATTGCGCTGTGCTAGCATTAATCGGGTATGTGCCTCGTGCCGCATGGAAGTGATACGGCAGTACAATTGACTAAAAACAAGGAGCTTTACCCATGGCCCGTGGCCAGTCTCTGCAGGATCCATTTTTGAATGCCCTGCGCAAAGAAAGAGTGCCGGTTTCCATCTATCTTGTGAACGGCATCAAACTACAAGGACAGATCGATTCATTCGACCAGTTCGTCGTGTTGCTGAGAAATAGCGTAAGTCAGATGGTCTACAAACATGCCATCTCCACTGTCGTGCCCGCACGCAATGTGCGATTGCCGACGGGCGAGGATGGCGAAGTGACGGAACCGGCCATCGTCGAATGAGTGGGTGGCGCTCTGCAATTATTTGAACGCCCGGGGGGCGGTGAGCGCGCCGTTCTGGTCGGCGTCGGTATCGGGCATCCCGTCGATCCGAACGACATGGCGGAATTCTCCGCACTGGCCGCCTCCGCGGGTACGACCGTGGTGGGCACGGTCTTGAGCGCGCGCGCGCGCCCCGACCCCAAATACTTCGTGGGATCGGGAAAGGCGGCGGAGATTCATGCCTTCGCCGAAGCGAACCACGCTGACTTGGTGCTGGTTGATCAGACCCTCACGCCCAGCCAGGAGCGCAACCTCGAGAAGCTCACCGGTCGTCGAGTATTGGATCGTAACGGTTTGATTTTAGATATCTTTGCCCAGCGTGCGCGGAGCTTTGAGGGCAAGCTGCAAGTCGAACTCGCCCAGCTGTCGCACCTGGCGACGCGCCTGGTGCGCGGCTGGACCCACCTTGAACGGCAGAAGGGCGGCATCGGATTGCGTGGTCCGGGCGAGACGCAGTTGGAGACCGATCGACGCCTGATTGCGAAACGCATCCGCACCTTGCGCTCGCGATTGGAGAAGCTCGATCGGCAGCGCGACACCGGTCGCCATGTGCGGCGCGAAGTGCCGGTGCCGACTGTTGCGCTGGTCGGATATACGAACGCCGGCAAGTCGACGCTGTTCAATGCGCTGACCGGGTCGGACACCTATGTGGCCGACAAGCTGTTCGCAACGCTCGACCCGACGGTGCGGCGGGTCAAGCTGGACGGTGTGGGCGAAGTCGTTCTCGCCGATACGGTGGGATTCGTGCGCGCACTGCCTCACGAATTGGTCGCGGCGTTTCGCTCGACGCTGCAAGAGGCGCGCGAAGCGGACTTGTTGCTTCACGTGGTGGACGCGAGCGATCCCAAACGCAATGAGCGCATCGAACAGGTGCGCGAGGTGTTGCGTGGCATAGGCGCCGGCGAGATCCGCGAATTGCTGGTGTTCAACAAGATCGACCTGAGCGGCGATCAGCCGCACACCATTGACGGTCCCGATGCCGTCGCGACTCAGGCCTGGGTCTCCGCCGCGAGCGGTGATGGACTGGAACTCTTGCGCGAAGCGATGACCCATGCCGTTCGTCCCAATCAGGTGCGGCGCACTTTTCATCTGCAGCTGCAGGCCGCGGCCGTCCGATCCGAGCTGTACAAACGCAACGCGGTGCGCGGCGAGCTGCAGTGCGAAGACGGCAGCTGGGATCTGGAAGTCGAACTCGATCTCGCCGAGGTTGCCAAACTCTCCGGTGCCAAGGGCGTCAACTTGGTGGAGCCGCCCCGAACCCGTGTCCAGCGCGTCGCTTAAGCGTTAGGAGCCTAGGTAAGCGGCCGGTTGGCCTGTTAGAATGCCTGGTTGTCCATGACCCGATACCTCGCAACTCATCATTAGGCATAACGCATGGCTTGGAACGAACCTGGCGGGGAGAAACGCAATCCCTGGAATCGGCCGCAGCAGGCGCAGAACGATCTCGACGATGTGCTGCGAAATTTTCAGCGCCGACTAAGTGCACTGTTTGGCCGCGGCGGCGGCGGCGGCGGCTTGGGCGGTGGACAGAGTTCTCCGGGCTTCGGCCGGGGCGTCAGCAGTATTTTGGTGCTGATCGCCGCGGTGTGGATCGGCAGCGGCGTGTACCGGGTCGATGCGCAGGAGCGCGCCGTGATTTTGCGCTTCGGCAAGTACTTGCAAACCACGGGTCCGGGATACAACTGGCATCTGCCCTGGCCGATCGAAAGTAAGCGCATCGTCAACGTCTCGCAGCAATTCAGCGTGACCGACGATGCCAGAATGCTCACCGCCGACACCAATCTGGTCGAAGTCAAATCGGCGGTGCAGTACACCAAGCCTGACCCGCGCAAATACTTGTTCCAGGTCAACAATGTCGAGGAGACCTTGGTGCAGGTCAGCGAGAGTGCCATGCGCGAGGCGGTGGGGCAGGCCCCGTTGGATAAGGCGCTCGCTTTCGATCCCTCGATCACCGACCGTGCGAAGGTGCTCCTGCAGCGCACCCTCGATAACTACGACATGGGCGTCAATATCATCAGCGTCAAATTGGGCGATGTCATTGTTCCCGAGCCGGTGCAAGATGCACAGCGCGACGCCATCAAGGCAGACAAGGACCGCCAGCGTTATCAACAGGACGCGGAAACCTATCGCAACGATGTGGTGCCGCGTGCGCGCGGCCAAGCGGCCAAGAATCTCTTGGACGCCGAAGCGTACCGCCTGCAGGTGCTGGCCCTGGCGCAGGGCGAAACTTCCCGATTCGATCAGGTCTTGAACCAGTACGAACACGCGCCCGCCGTCACGCGCGAGCGCATGTATCTCGAGACCATGGAGAATGTGTACCGCAACTCGCGCAAGGTGATCGTCGACGTCAAAGGCGGCAACAGCATGTTCTACCTGCCGCTGGAAAAGTTGATCTCGGGGGGAGCGCAGTCGGTCAACAATCCCAACGACACGATGACCGTGGCGCCGCAGCGCTTGCCGGAGATTCAGGTGACGCCGGTCGAAGACCCCGCGCGGGCGCGAGGGGTGCGCTGATGCAAAACCGACTGCTCTATATCTTGCTGGCGCTGGTGGCCGTGATTTTGATTGTGCGCGCGAGCGTATTCACGGTCAGCGAGGGCGAACTTGCCATCAAATCGATCGGCGGCGAGATCGTCGAATCCAATTACAAGCCCGGCCTGCACTTTCGCATTCCCTTGGTCAACGAAGTCGGCCGCTACGATGCGAAGATTTTGACGCAAATGTATCCGGCGGAACATTTCCTGACCCGCGAGCAGGAACAGCTGAATGTGGACTTCTATGTCAAGTGGCGCATCCTCAATCTGCGCCGCTTCTACGAGGCCACCGGCGGCACTGAGGAGGTCGCCAATGCCCGCCTCGGTGAGACGGTTAAGGACAGCATCAAGAGCGTGGTCACGCAGCGCACCTTGCAGCAGGTGATCACCGCGGAACGCGCTGAATTTACCGGCGCCATGATGAAGACGGCGCGGCCGCTGGCGGAACAGCTGGGCGTCGAGCTGGTCGATGTGCGCATCACCAAGATCGATCTGCCGCAACAGGTGCAGGATTCGGTATTCGACCGCATGCGCTCGAACTTCAAGGCGCAGGCTGCGAAGCTGCGCGCCGAGGGCGTGGAGGCGGCGGAACGCACGCGTGCCGAGGCGAACAAGGCGCAAACCGAGATCCTGGCCGACGCGGCGCGCAAGGCGGGGCAGACTCGCGGCGAGGGCGATGCCTCGGCGAGCGAGGTGTATGCCCGGTCGTACTCGAAGAACGCGGAGTTCTACAGCTTTTATCGCAGCATGGAATCCTACCGAGCGTCCGTCGGTACGCAAGGTGACATGTTGGTGATCGCGCCGGACAACGCCTACTTCAAGTATTTCAACAAACCGCAATCGCAAACCCCACAGCGCTGAACCCTCAAAGTCACAATGAGTATTGGTTGGACTGAACTTGCGCGCTACTTGGGCGGCGCCTTCGCCTTGTACTTGGTACTCGAGGGAATTCTACCCTTCGTCAATCCGGCCGCTGCGCAGCGGCTCATGGCCAAGCTGTCGAAGACCGAACCGTCGCAACTTCGTTGGGGCGGCTTGATCAGCATGGTTGCGGGACTGGCATTGCTCTGGATGGCGCGCAATGGGTAAGAATCTGGTGGTGATCGGCCTGCAGTGGGGGGATGAGGGCAAGGGCAAAGTCGTCGATCTTCTGACCGATCAAGCGCAGGCCGTGGTGCGCTTTCAGGGTGGCCACAATGCCGGACACACGCTGGTCATCGGCGGCAAGAAAACCATTCTGTCGCTGATTCCTTCCGGAATCCTGCATGCGCAGGTGCAATGCCTGATCGGCAACGGCGTGGTGTTGGCGCTCGATGCTTTTTTCAAGGAAGCCGAGATGTTGATCGGGCAGGGCGTGCCGGTGTTCGAGCGTCTGCGCGTGAGTCCCAACTGCCCCCTGATCCTCTCCTCGCACGTGGCGCTCGATAAAGCGCGGGAGAAGGCGCAGGGTGCGAATGCCATCGGCACGACGGGACGCGGCATCGGTCCGGCCTATGAAGACAAAGTGGCGCGCCGGGCACTGCGCGTCGCCGACTTGTTTCATCGCGAGCGCTTCGCCGCGAAGTTGGGCGAAGTGCTGGACTATCACAATTTCATTTTGCAGCGTTATTTCCAAACCACGCCCGTCGATTTCCAGCAAGTGCTGGAATCGAATCTGGCATTGGGCGAGCGCCTGAAGCCCTTGGTGGCGGATGTCACCGGCATTCTCGAACAACTCAGCGTGGATGGCCGCAATGTGCTGTTCGAAGGCGCGCAAGGCGCGATGCTGGACGTGGATCTGGGCACGTATCCGTACGTGACATCCTCCACGACGACGGCCGGCGGCGCGGCAGCGGGTACTGGGTTGGGCCCCCGGCGGCTGCACGAAGTGCTCGGCATCGTCAAGGCCTACGCCACGCGCGTCGGCGCGGGTCCCTTCCCGACGGAACTGTTCGACGAAGCGGGCGAGTATTTGTCGCGCGTCGGCCATGAATTCGGCTCCGTGACCGGACGGCGCCGGCGCTGCGGCTGGTTCGATGCCGTCGCGTTGCGCCGCTCCATCGTGCACAACAGCTGCTCGCTGCTGTGCGTGACCAAGCTCGATGTGCTCGATGGGTTGGATACGATTCGCATTTGCGTGGGTTACAAGACCGACTCTGGGATCGCCACGACGCCGCCGCTATTGTCGGGAAACTTTGCCGAGTGCCAAGCTGTCTACGAGGATGTGGCGGGCTGGAAGGAGAGCACGGTGGGAATCAAAAGCTACGATGATTTGCCGGATAACGCCCGCAAGTATTTGGAGCGTTTGCAGTCACTCGTCGGCGTGCCGATCACCATCATCTCGACCGGGCCGGATCGCGACCAGACCATCATTCGCCAAAATCCGTTCGGTTAAATTCAGCAGGAGGTCATCATGGCCGGCATTCCCTTGAAGGGCAGCGAACGCATCGTCATGCCGGGCGCGCGCGTGTTGGCGCCGGCGGATCCTCAAGAACGATTGGAAGTGAGCCTCATCGTGAGGCGCGGTGCCTGCGAGGAATTCAAAGGGCGCGTGGCCGCACTCGCCGCCGGACGTGCCGCCGGCCCGTGCATGAGCCGCGAGGAATTTGCACAACGACACGCTGCTCAACCTGCCGATTTGGCCGCGGTGCGTGCCTTCGCCGTGAGCAGTGGATTGACGGTCGTTCAAGAGCATGCGGTGCGGCGTACCGTGGTGCTGCAAGGAACGGTGGCCCAGTTCAACGCTGCCTTTCAGGTTCAATTGCAGCAGATGCAGCATGACAGCTGCAGTTATCGCGGACGCACCGGCAGCGTCGCATTGCCGAGTGCGCTCGATGGCGTGGTCGAAGCGGTCTTAGGCCTTGATAGCCGGCCGCAGGCATCGCCGCATTTCAGAATGCGACCGGCGGCGAGCGGGGCGACCTCGTTTACGCCGCCGCAGGTGGCCGCCTTGTATGGATTTCCGAGCGGCACCGGCTCAGGCCAGTGCGTGGCGCTGATTGAATTGGGCGGCGGCTTTCGCCCCGCGGACTTGAGCACCTATTTCAAAGGTCTGAATGTGGCTTCGCCTACGGTGACGGCGGTGTCCGTGGATCACGCCCAGAACGCACCCAGCGGCGATGCCAACGGCCCGGACGGGGAAGTGATGCTGGATATCGAGGTGGTCGGCGCGATTGCGCCGCAGGCAAAAATCGCCGTGTATTTTGCGCCCAACACCGATGCCGGCTTTCTGGATGCCATCACCACGGCGATTCACGACACCACCAACAAGCCCTCCGTGATCTCCATCAGTTGGGGCGGCCCGGAATCGACTTGGACGGCGCAGGCCATGACGGCGATGGATCAAGCCTTTCAGGCTGCGGCGACCTTGGGGATCACCGTCTGCGTCGCCTCGGGCGACAATGGCTCCAGCGACGGCGTCAACGATGGCGGGGATCACGTGGATTTTCCCGCATCAAGTTCCTTCGCGCTGGCCTGCGGCGGTACGAGTCTGCAGGCGAGTACGAGTGCCATTAACAGTGAGACCGTTTGGAATGACGGCGCCAATGGGGGTGCCAGCGGCGGCGGCATCAGCGGATTTTTCGCGAGGCCGGCCTGGCAGGCATCATTGAACGCTGTCGATGCGCAGGGCAAATCCGTGGCTCTCACACAGCGCGGGGTACCGGATGTGGCCGGCAACGCGGATCCGCAGACCGGTTACGAGGTGCGCGTCGATGGCACCGCCAGCGTCATCGGCGGCACGAGCGCCGTGGCGCCGCTCTGGGCAGCGCTGATCGCGCGCGTCAACCAGCTTTCCGGCAAGCCCGCGGGTTTCTTGAATCCCCAGCTCTACCAAAACCCCAAGGCGTTGCGTGACATTACCTCGGGCAACAACGGCGACTTTGCAGCGGCCGCAGGCTGGGATGCCTGCACCGGACTCGGCAGTCCGAATGGCGCGGCGCTGCGCGCCGTTATCTGAGATGAAACGAGCCGCCGGTGCCGAACAGACCGAGCAGACCCACGACAATTAAATACAGAGCGATGATGTAGTTCAGCAGCTTCGGCATCACCAGGATGAGGATGCCGGCGACCAGCGCCACAATCGGCGCGAGACTCAAATTGACATGCATGGCGAACTCCGTATTGCCGGGAGTATCGCCCGGCCGTTATTGAAATAATTTCAACGCGTTCTGCAGCGTTTTGAACGTCCCCCACAATAACGGAATTCCGACCACGAGCCACATCAAACCGAGTTTGGCCTTCATGATTTACTCCCGGCCGGCGATCCGGCTTGATAGTAGTACTTCGCCTTGACTTCTCGCATCGCGAAATTGCAAATGAACCCGATCAGCAGCAAGCCGCACATGATGTACATGGTGACCGAATAGGCCTGTGCCTTGGGCACGCCGCTATCGATTTGATATTGCCGAATGTAGTTGACCAGCACGGGTCCTAAAACTCCAGCCACCGACCACGCAGTCAGCAGCCGGCCGTGAATGGCGCCCACCTGATAGGTGCCGAACATGTCTCTGAGGTAGGCGGGAATCGTGGCGAAACCGCCGCCGTACATCGACAGGATGATGCAGAACGCCGCGACGAACAGCGGGATGGACCCGAGGTGGCCAAACGTGGGCACCAGGGCGTAGAGAAATATGCCCAGTGTAAAGAACACCATGTAGGTGTTGCGCCGGCCGATGAGATCGGAGGTGCTGGCCCAGAAAAATCGACCGATCATGTTGAATAAACTGATCAATCCCACAAAGCCCGCCGCCGCCGCCGGGGTCACTTTGCCGGTGAACATTTCTTGAATCATGGGCGATGCCTGTCCCAACACGCCGATGCCGGCGCTCACGTTCATGCACAGCACTCCCCACAGCAGCCAGAACTGCGGCGTGCGCCAGGCCACATCGACTGCGACGTTGGCTGAGGTCACGAGTTTCTTCGGGTGCGCTTCCGGGACCCAACCCGCGGGCCTCCATCCTTCCGCCGGAACGCGAACCGTGATGGCACCGATCATCATGAACATGAAATAGATCACGCCCATGGTGACGAAGGTCTCGAGCACGCCATTGGATTTTGCGGTCGCGAAATGCTTCATCAACAACACCGACAGGGGCGCGGCAATGAGAGCGCCCCCGCCGAAACCCATGATGGCCATGCCGGTCGCCATGCCGGGGCGATCCGGAAACCATTTGATCAGCGTGGAGACGGGCGAGATGTAGCCGATGCCTAGGCCGCAGCCGCCCAACACGCCATAGCCCAGATAGATGATCCAGAGTTGGTGAAAGTGGATCCCGACGGCCGAGACCAAGAACCCTCCGGAGAAACACAGCGCCGACGCAAACATCGATTTGCGAGGGCCCACCCGCTCGACCCAGCGTCCGAAAACGGCGGCCGATGAGCCGAGGAAAACGATGGCAATCGAAAAGATCCAACCCACGTCCTTCAAATTCCAGTCGCCGGGGGCCGTTTGCGTGAGCCCGATGAGCCGGGTGAGGGGCAGGTTGAAAGTCGAGAACGCGTAGGCCTGCCCAATGCACAGGTGCACCGCGAGGGCCGCGGGCGGGACCATAAATCGGTTGAAACCCGGGCCGGCAACCGTGTTTTCGCGATCTAGAAACGTTGACATAAGCGGCCCTGTCCTTTTTTTGGTTTGTTGCGGGGCGGGATAAACCTGTTACGCCAGCAATATGCTCTATTTTCAGCGGCCTTGTCATCATCGACGTTCGCAGGACGGAGCACTCGCCTGCGAATTGGGTCACACTAGCTTAGGCCAGCCGCATCCGCTGAGCGTCCCGGCCGTGTAGAAGTTGAAAACCGTGACATCAGGTAACGAACAGATGCGGGGAAACCCGTAATTTTGTCACAATCATGTGTAGTCCTATGTGTGCGGGCCGGCGTACTTCCCGGGCGGGAAAAGCCGGTATTTTCGCGGCACTGTTGCTGTCGTGGGCGTTGAGCTCGCAGCCGGCCGCCGCCGCATGCCTGCCCAATGCCGATCCGGCCATTCGTGAATTGCAGATTCTGGTGGACCAGGACGCCAACGCTGCCCTGAAAAAGGTCGCACTGCTTCTCAAAGCTGAATTGGCGGCGCTCAAGCCCAGTCCACAGCGGCTGGCCTCTCTGTACAGCGTGCAAGCACAGGCCTACAGCATCCTCGAGCTGGAATCAAAGGCCCGCGATGCCGTCTTCAAGGGACTCAAATATGCGACGGACAATACCGATCCGGTCCGCATCATGCTGCTCTCCTTGTACGCGGAGAACGTGTACGACCAGGCAGGAATTGCCGCGGCCGTCAAAACCACCGAAGAGGCACAGGCCGTCCAGAAGCGCGGATCTCTTGAAGACATTTGTCTGCTCATCGGGCGCGGTCTGTTGCAGTACCGCGAGGATCGTCAGGACTTGGCCATCGGCAGCCTCACCCAGGCTTACCGCTCCAGCACCACGCCGGCGTTCGCCGAGCCTCACGTTCTGGCCGCGGGAGTGCTGGCCACGGTTCTGCGCAGCATGGGCGACTACCCTCAGGCGCTGGCCCTGAACCAGGAAGCGATTGACTGGGACACGGCGCAACACGCGCCGCTCGCGCTGTCCGTCGACCGATTCCTGCGCGGGCGGATTCTGATCTTGATGCAAAAGTACGCGCAAGCCATCGATGAATTCGATGATTCCCGCAAGCTCAGCGCACTGCTCAACGATACTCAGGGCGTCGCCTTCGCCGATGTGCGGGTTTGCGAATCCCGCATCGAATTGGGCCAACTCATCAAGGCGCGCGCAGCCTGTGAGAACGCCTTGTTCACCTTCATCGCATCGAGGTTTTCGGACGAGGTGAAGGAGACGGAAGCCTTGCTGGCACGTATCGATCTCGCCGAAGGACATCCTGAGAAGGCACTCGCCACCTTGAACGAGGTGCTCGATCACAGCGGCACCGATGTACTGCCGCTGCGCGTCGCCTCATTGTATCAATGGCGCGCGCGCACCAACGCCGCGCTGCATAGCTACCGCGATGCCTACAACGATTTGTCCGAATATATGCGGCGCTACGTCGCCACCAATGACGCCGATCGAACCAAGCAGGCTGTGGGGCTGCGCGCTCGATTCGAGACGGATCGGGAGATCGAGCGCAACGCGCTGCTGAAGCGCGAGTTGGACCTGTCTCACGAGCAATCGCAGCGCCAGGCGCAGCAATTGCGCTGGAACGCCATCGCCGCGGTGTCCGCCGTCATGGTGATCGCGCTGCTGATCTATTTCCTGGTCAGCAACTTCCGCTTCCGGCAGCAACTCGTACGCTTGGCGAACCACGATGGTTTGACCGGATTGCCGAATCGACGCCGCACCGCGGAACTGGCGACCGATGCACTCGCCGCCGCGAACGATTCGGAAAAGCCCTTGACCATCGCGATCATCGACATGGACCACTTCAAGTTCGTCAACGATCGCTGCGGACACGCGACCGGGGACTATGTCTTGAGAGAATTCGCCCGCTTGGGGCGCGAATCGCTGCGCACCGATGATGTGCTGGGCCGATGGGGCGGCGAAGAGTTCCTGCTCATCATGCCGGACGCGACCGCGGAAGTGGCCATCGCGGCGCTCGAGCGCCTGCGCACGTTGGTATTTGCGATCAACTTGCCGCCGTCCGGCGCAGGATTGCGCGTCAGCATGAGCGCCGGTCTTGCGACGCGCGACTTGCAGGTCCGCTCGCTCGACGAACTCATTGCACGTGCGGATGCCGCTCTCTATGTTGCGAAGAACGAAGGGCGCGATCTGGTGCGAGTCGCCGACGAGAAATTCCTGACCACGGCCGGAATACGGCGGGCAACCCGCCAGTAATCGGCTCAGGTGGCAGAAGCGCTTCAGTTACTTTGAGGTTACGGGAGAAGGCTGACGCCAAGCTGTGTGATGCTTGATCACAGCCAGCACTGACTTGAAAATCTGCCACAACTCGCTTTTTATAGGGATTGCGGCGAAATAGTGGACAAGCATGGTGCCCAGGAGAGGACTCGAACCTCCACGAATTGCTCCACTGGTACCTGAAACCAGCGCGTCTACCAGTTCCGCCACCTGGGCAAGATGGGTGCCTTACGCGAGGCGCAGAAATGTACGCACTGGGTTGGTGGTTGTCAATCCAAGGCCCCGCCGGCGCCCTGAGGGTCGCCCGCAACATGCCGGCATATCCAGCCGCCACCAGGCAATATGCGCCCGGCGACCCGCAAAGCTGCTAACCTGGCATCGTAAATCCCATGGCCGGCCGCTAAAGCGGCACGTCGAGATTTGCCACCCATCTCACAGGTTTGCCAACGCATGCATCGCCTCCAATTCAGCTTTAATACCGTATGACGAGACGCGGATCGACCGGCTCAGGGCCCAAACCCAGCCGCGCTGCGAAGGGCGCCCCCGATTGGCGCGGCGAGGATCCGAATCTCGAGCTCGAAAAGTCGCGCTATTCGGATCCGATCGCAAGCCGCGAGCTGTTGCTCAAACACTTGGGCGAGGCGCCTGAGCCCCTGACGGCGGCCCGTCTCGCGAAGCGGCTGGGCATGACCACCGATGCGCAGCGCGACGCGCTGGCCAAACGCCTGGCTGCGATGGTGCGGGACGGTCAAGCCATCGAGGGGCCGAACGGTTTTGCCACGGCGGGCGAGGGCGAGCGCGTCGCGGGCCGGGTGCGGGGCCGCGCCAATGGCGATGTGCTGGTGTTGCCGGATGACGGATCGGCGCCCTTGATTCTCGCGCGGGTCGACACCGCGACTTTGATGCACAACGACAGGGTCGAAGTGCTCGCCGTCGGCATGAACGAACGCGGCAGACGCATCGCCCGATTGATCCAACGCATCGGCGATGCACCGAAGCTGATCGGCGGCGTTTGGCATGCCGGACAAACTCGCGGCCGCGTCGAACCGGAAGATCCGGGCCACTGGTATTCCGTTGAAGTATCGATGCGCGACCGTCACGGGGCGAAGGAAGGCGATGAAGTCGTCGTCGAAGTCACCAAGCGGCCGCAAGGCGAAGCCGCGGCGCAGGGCCGCGTGGTGGAGGTGCTGGACAACTTGAGCCCGGCGCACTTGGCCGCGCGGTTTGCCATCTTAAGACACGACCTGCCGCAGGAATTTCCGCCCGAGGTTCTTGACGCCGCGAACCTGTTTCCTCCCGATGTGCTCCGCAGCGACCTTGCGGGCCGCGAGGATCTGCGTGAGCTGCCGCTCATCACGATCGACGGCGCGGATGCCCAGGACTTCGATGATGCGGTGTACGCCGAAGCTCAGCGCAGCGGCGGTTGGCGGCTCATCGTTGCCATTGCCGACGTCAGCAACTACGTGCGCTATGGCAGCCCGTTGGATATCGAAGCTCGGGCGCGCGCCACGTCGGTGTATTTTCCGGATCGCGTCATCCCCATGCTGCCGGAACATCTTTCCAATAACTTGTGCTCGCTGATGCCGCGAGTCGAGCGGTTGGCGTTCGTCTGCGACATGCACGTGAGCAAGACCGGCAAGCTGAGCAAGTCGCGCTTTTATGAAGCGGTGATCATTTCGCATGCGCGGCTCACCTATGACCAGGCATGGAGCTACTTGCAGAATCCGCGCGCACATGCCGGCGATGTGGCGCCGGCGGTCGGCGTTTCGTTGCAAACACTCTACGACGTGTACGGCGCGCTGAAGACGGCGCGTGACGCCCGCGGCGCGCTCGATTTCCGCGGCGGTGAAGTCAAGGCGCGCATTGGTGAGAAGGGCACCATTGAGGGATTCTATGCCGTGACGCGCAACGACGCGCACCGCCTCATCGAGGAGTGCATGATCGCGGCCAATGTGGAAGCCGCGGTGGCGTTGCGCCTCGCGAAGGCCAAGAGCCTGTATCGGGTGCACGGCCAACCGGAAGATAAGCGGGTGACGGAACTGCAGAAGGTGTTGAACGCGCTGCAGGTCGGTGCGGTGTTCTCGGAGAAGCCGACGCCTCGCGAATTTCGTCAGTTGGTGGAGAGACTGGCCGCGCGCCCCGACGGGCTGCTGCTCGAAGGCTTGGTGATTCGCTCATTGGCACAGGCCGTATATCAACAAACCAATATTGGGCACTTCGGTCTCGCGCTGCAGGAGTACGCACACTTCACCTCGCCGATACGGCGCTATCCGGATCTGCTGGTGCATCGAGCGATCAAAGCGGCGGTAGTGCCGCAGTCCGCGTCGGGGCATGCCTACACAACGGCAGAACTGCAGGCCTTGGGAACGGAGAGCTCGCAGCGCGAACGCCGCGCCGATGACGCATCGCGCGATGTCATGGGATACCTGAAGTGTCTGTACATGCAACCGCGAATCGGCGAGACCTTCGATGCGACGATTTCGAGCGCGCTCGAATTTGGATTATTTGTGCAGTTGAAGGACATGCCCATTGATGGCTTGGTGCATATCTCGGCCATCCCGGGAGATTATTGGGAACTCGAGGACGGCGGCATGGGCCTGGTGGGCCAACGCACCGGCCGGCGTTGGCAGTTGGGCGACGCGGTGCGGGTGCGCTTGAACCGGGTCGATCTTACCCAGCGGCAAATCGATTTCGAGTTGGTCGATGCCGATGCCTCTGCGAGCCGCGGTACCGTGCGCGCGCCCAGGCGCGGCGCCGACAGCGCGACACACGCGCGGCGCGGTGCCGGTCAGAGCCGGCAACGGCACGGCGGCGCAAAACGCGGCGGGCGCGGCGGTCGTGGCTGATTCGAAGCGCAACTTTGTTTATGGATTGCACGCCGTCAATGCCGCGCTCGAACGAGCGCCGGAACGCGTGCTGGAACTGTGGATTGTCCAGGCTCGCGATGACGCTCGCACACGCGATCTGAAGGATCGTGCGGATAGGGTGGGCGTGCATGTGCACTCGGTCTCGGGTGATGCGCTGGGGAAACTGGTCGGCGATGTGGTTCATCAAGGCGCCGTGGCCGCCATGCGACCGCTGCGGCCCTGGGACGAGCACGATCTCACCCAAGCCTTGAGTCAACTGACCGGGGATCCCCTGCTGCTGATTCTCGATGGGGTCACGGATCCGCATAACCTGGGCGCCTGTCTGCGAACTGCCGATGCGGCCGGTGCCCACGCCGTGGTGATTCCAAAGGATCGAGCGGCCACCGTGGACGGGGTAGCCCGCAAGGTCGCCGCCGGGGCCGCGGAATTCATTCCCGTGGCCAGCGTGACCAATCTGGCACGCACCTTAGAGGTACTCAAGGAGCGGGGTATCTGGGTGGTCGGCACCGACGGAGAGGCGGAAAAGACCCTCTACTCGGCGGATCTCAAGCGGCCTTTGGCATTGGTACTGGGGGCCGAGGGCAGCGGCATGCGGCGGCTGACCAAGGATAAGTGCGATTTTTTGGTGCGCATACCCATGGCGGGGCACACTCCCTCGCTCAATGTGTCGGTGGCGGCGGGAATTGCGCTATTTGAGGCTTTGCGCCAGCGAACTGGTTGACCAAAACCCCCATTAAACGTATCCTTCGCGCTCTTTTTTGCCGGGCAACCGGTTTCGCTCCTTGCCTCACCGCTCGCAACGGGAGGCTAAACCCTTAGGGAGATACAATGCGGCATTATGAAATCGTGCTTCTGGTCCATCCGGACCAGAGCGAGCAAGTTCCTGCGATGGTCGATCGCTACAAAGGCATGATCAGTGCCGGTGGCGGGTCGGTGCATCGATTCGAAGATTGGGGCCGGCGCCAGCTGACTTTCCCCATCTCCAAAGTGCACAAAGCGCACTACATTCTGTTGAACATCGAATGCGATCAAAAGACCCTGGCTGAGCTCACCGGCTCGTTCCGGTTCAGCGATGCGGTGCTGCGCAGTCTGGTGGTCAAAATGGACGAAGCGGTCACCGAGGCCTCTCCGATGGCGCGAGCCCCGGATGAAAACGCCCGCCGTCATGATGACTTCGGCGATGATGGTGACGACGATGACATGCCCCTGAGCATGCGGTAAAGGAGAGCAACATGGCACGTTTTTTCCGTCGCAAGAAGTTCTGCCGATTCACGGCAGATGACGTCAAGCAGATCGATTACAAAGATCTCGCCACGCTCAAGAGCTATATCACTGAAACCGGCAAGATCGTTCCGAGCCGCATCACGGGCACGCGTGCGCACTATCAGCGCCAGCTGCAGCTCGCGATTCGCCGTGCGCGGTTCCTGGCCCTGCTGCCCTACACAGATCAGCACTAAGGCGTCGTAAGTACATGGACATCATATTGTTGCGGAAGGTCGCGAACCTCGGTCAGATCGGCGATCGCGTCAAGGTCAAGTCCGGTTACGCGCGAAATTTCCTGGTTCCCACCGGCCGCGCCACCATGGCGACGCCGGCGAATATCGCGCAGTTCGAAGCGCAGCGGCACATACTCGAAGCCAAGGCGGGTCAAGACCTGGCCGCGGCCCAAGCGCGTGCCTTGAAGTTCGAGAACTTCAAGCTGGAACTGAGGGCCAAGGCCGGCACCGAGGGCAAGCTGTTCGGCTCGATCGGCACCGCCGATATCGCCGAAGCGGCGGTCAAGGCGGGCCAGCCGATCAGCCGCAGCGAAGTGCGCATGCCGACGGGACCGATCCGAGTCACCGGTGAACATCAGGTGCAGTTGCATTTGCACACGGACGTTGATGTGACCTTGGCGGTCACCATCGTCGCCGAAGAGTAGCGGCCGGCAATCGCGGCCCCTTGGGGTAGCGCATGGCCGGTCGCGTCAGCAATCGTTCCTTTGGGCCGAGCGGCAGCTCGGGCGACGGCCTGCGCCTGCCGCCTCACTCGATTGAAGCCGAGCAATCGGTCCTGGGCGGATTGATGCTCGATGCCGCGGCTTGGGATCAAGTCGCCGACCGCGTCGTCTCCGACGACTTCTATCGCAATGATCACCGGTTGATATTCGAAGCTGTCGCCGGACTGATCGAGCGCAATCAGCCCTGCGACGCCGTCACGCTGTCCGGGCATCTGGAGAGCCAGGGATTGCTCGATCAGGTGGGCGGGCTTGCCTACCTGGGGTCGCTGGCGCGCGACACGCCCACCGCCGCCAACATTCGAGCCTACGCGGACATCGTGCGCGAGCGCTCCGTGCTGCGCCAACTGATTACCGCCGGCAATCTCATCGTCGGCAGCGCGCTGGAACCGGAGGGACGCGAAGCGCGCGAAATCGTCGATGAGGCCGAACGCGCGGTGTTCGAAATCGCCGAGGCGGGTTCCCGCGGCAAGGTCGGCTTCCGAACGGTCAAGAGCATATTGCCGGAGGTCGTCAACCGCATCGACGAGCTGTATCACTCCGACGGGATGTTGACCGGTATTCCGACCGGATTCAAACAGCTCGATGAAATGACCTCGGGCCTGCAGCCCGGCGACTTGATCATCATCGCCGGACGGCCTTCGATGGGAAAGAGCACGTTGGCGGTGAACATCGCGGAGAACGCCGCGCTCGGCTCGAACAAGTCGGCCGCGATCTTCAGCATGGAAATGTCCGCGGAATCGCTGACCTTGCGCATGATCTCGTCGCTCGGCCGCATCAATCAAAGCAACCTGCGCTCGGGCCGGCTGCAAGAAGAGGATTGGCCGCGCATCGATTCCGCCATGACGCAGTTGGGCAGCGCCAAGATTTTCATCGACGAGACGCCCGGGCTCACGCCGACGGAGCTCCGTGCACGTTCGCGCCGCTTGAAACGCGAGCGGGGGCTCGACCTGATCGTGGTGGATTATTTACAGCTCATGCAGGTTGCCGGCACCAAGGAGAATCGAGCGACCGAGATCTCGGAGATTTCACGATCGTTGAAGGCTCTGGCGAAGGAGCTGAAGGTACCCGTGATCGCCTTGTCGCAGCTCAACCGAGGCGTGGAGCAGCGGGTGGAGAAGAAGCCGGTCATGTCGGATCTTCGCGAAAGCGGAGCAATTGAACAGGATAGCGACCTCATTCTGTTGATCTATCGCGAAGAGGTGTACGACAAGAACACGACGCGCAAGGGCATCGCGGACATCATCATCGCCAAGCAGCGCAACGGCCCGACGGGCGACTTGCAGCTCACGTTCCTGGGCGAGTACACCAAGTTCGAGAACTACGCGCCGGAGTCGTACGCCGAGGGTGTGTTTCGGTGACGCTGCTCAAGTACCCGTGATGCTGCCGAGGTTCCCGTGACTCCGATGGTCAGCGCGACGATTGATGCCGGCGCGCTCCGCCACAATTTGAACGTGGTGCGGCAGTGGGCGCCGAAGTCGCGCGTCATGGCCGTCATCAAAGCCAACGCCTACGGTCACGGGCTCGTCGCGGTGGCGCGTGCTCTCGAATCCGCGGACGCCTTTGCGGTAGCGCGAGTCGACGAAGGACTCACGCTGCGCGCGGCCGGCATCAATACGCCCACGGTACTTCTCGAGGGCGTCTTCGATCGTGAGCAGCTCGACGCAGCAGCCGGCGCCAACTTCGAGCTCGTCGTGCACACCGCCGAGCAGATTGAACTGCTACGAACCGCCGCGGCGGCGGAGGACTCGTTAGCTGCTATTCTCGCCCGCAGCATATTTGGGATTGCGATCGCCGCAATAATAAGAATGATCGCTACTACGATCAGTAACTCGATCAGCGAAAACCCGTTTTCTTTTAACGCAGTGTTTCGCAAAGTCAACTCCGGTCCAAGCACCAGATCTCTTCAGTCTCTTTAGTCTCTTTACTCTCTCTGTCGCACTTGCAAGGCCGTTGCAGTCTCGTCTTTCGGACGCAAGGCGCATCGTCGTAAGCGGTTCATATCAAACAGTTCTTGCAGGTGAGGGTTACTGGTGAAACGCAGTTTCTTGGTCGAAAAACTAATGCGAGATTGACAAAAAGTGTCAGTTTGGAAGCCGGGTGTTCGGCCACTCGCCTTTTGCCTTGCCCAAATGAGAACGAGGAGCCA